>Ga0315297_10000571_pt1 | contig 21689 bp, 17 predicted proteins | sample YL17G15_0_MG_FD_203628 | JGI IMG/M metagenome (GOLD analysis project Ga0315297, IMG submission 203628) | Sediment microbial communities from Yellowstone Lake, YNP, Wyoming, USA - YL17G15_0 | ecosystem: Environmental > Aquatic > Freshwater > Lake > Sediment | place: USA: Wyoming | collected... | reverse complement strand
ATCCTCGACACCCCCGCCTCCCGCCTGAATCTCGCGCAGGTTGCCGGGAAAGTCCGGGAGGAGCGGCCCGCGGCCCTGGGGCTGGGCGGCCTGACTCCTAATTTCGACCTTACCATTGAGGCGATAAAAAAACTGCGGCCCTTCGTCCGGCACGTCATCGTCGGGGGACCGCACGCCTCATTTTTCGGGGCCGGCCTGTTAGATTCCGTCCCGGAGATTGACTTCCTGGTTATCGGCGAAGGCGAAGACACGCTCCCGGAACTGCTCTCGGCGCTCGACCGGGGCCGGAACCGGGGTCTGCCCCCGGGAGCGATCAGCCGGGAACATCCCAAGCTCGTTCCCCGCCCCCCCATGGCCGATCTCAACCGGATCCCGTTTCCGGCCCGCGCCCTCCTCCCCTATCGGCGCTACCGTCATCCCGCTTCCCTTTCCTCCCCCGTGACCACGCTGATCGCGTCCCGGGGCTGCCCCTACCCCTGCATTTTCTGCGTCAAGACCATCCACGGAAGTCAGGCCCGCTTTCGCGGCCCGGAAAACGTGGCCGACGAAATCGAAACCATCGTTAAGGATTTTCGCCTTCGGGAATTGATCTTTTACGATGACAACTTTCTCTTCCCCCCCGCGAGAGCCCAGGCCACCCTGACGGAAATCATCCGGAGGGGCCTGGGAATCAGCTTCCGCTGCGAGGGGAGGGTTGACCACGTGAATCCGGAGCTCTTGAGTCTTTTGAAAAAAGCGGGCTGCCATACCGTCACTTACGGAATCGAGACGGCCAACCCCCACGGGCTCGAGTACCTCCGCAAGGGTTTTACGGTGGACCAAGCCCGGAAAGCCGTCGAGCTCACCCATCAGGCCGGTCTTCGGTCCGGCATATATTTCATCCTGGGGATTCCCACGGAATCCCCAGCGGACATGGAAAAAACCATCGCCTTCGCCATCAAGCTGAACCCTTTCTTCGCCCAGTTCAGCATTCTTTCCCCCCTGCCCGGTTCCGCCCTCTTTCCCCAAATCCCCGGGAGCCGCCCGCTCTCGAGCCCGCGGGTAAAAAACCCATTCGACCAGGATTCCGCCCGCTCCTTTCTCCCCTCCGGCCTCTGGAGCGAGTCCGACCTGAAACGGATTTTAAAAAGGGCTTATCTCCGTTTTTATCTCCGCCCGGGTTTCCTCCGGCAGGCCCTGAAAAATCAGACCTGGTCATCCCTGTTCCTGTCGCTCCGAAGCCTGAAACAGATCCTGAGATGGTTATTGACGAATTTCTAATCCCCCCGGGTAACCGATTAACCTGACCCCGGTCTGGGGGCGTTTTCCCGGCCGGCCCGCGCATAGAGCCCGGTCATCTCCTCGGCCAGGTTGGCCCAATCCAATTCTCTCCGGAGAAAGTCCTTCGCGCTTTCCGGCACTTTCTTTCCCAAATTCCCGAGGATACATTTCTTGAGACCTGGGACATCGCCATATTCGATGATGGGAACGTCCCCGATTTTCCCCAGGATCTCGGCGCATCCCGACTGCCGGGTGATTATGACCGGCGTGCCGCAGAGCAGGGCTTCGACGGGGACCAGGCCGAAAGCCTCAAGGGTGGAGGGATAAACGAGGAGATCCGCGTCCACGTACGCGGATAAACGTTCCTTTCCCGAAAGGAGCCCGGTAAAAACGATCCGGCCGGAAATCCCCTGCTGGCGGGCCAGGCGTTCGAGAAAGGCTTGATATCCCCAGTCGTTCCCGGCGATGACCAAGCGAAAACCGTTCCCCCCGATCGCGCCAAAAGCCTGGAGCAGATGCTCGATCCCTTTCCGGGGTGAAATCCGGCCCAGGTAAAGAATCACCTTATCCGTTTCCGGAATCCGGTAACGCCGGCGAAACTCCCCCCGGGGGGGAATTTCCGAAAATTCCTCCAAATTCACCCCCGGGTAGATGACCGAGATCTTCTCCGGGCTTATCCCCAGATCCTGGAGCTGATCCTTCTCTAAGCGCGACAGAGCGTGGTAGTGCCGGGCCTGGAAAAACACCCGGTCCCAAAAAAGCCGGTCAAAAACCCATTTGGCCGCCTGGTGGCGTTCAATCCGGGGGGCGGTGCCGTAAGGCGAGATCACGTAGGGAATCCTCTCGCGCTGGAGGAAACTGTAGGCGAAAACCCCTAACAGGTGATGGCACCCGTGGATATGGACCAGATCGAAATCGGCAATTCGTTTCCGAAAAAATTCATGCGTTCCCCGGGGAAGAAAAAATTGAAAACGATCCGCCAGGTAGTTGGAAAGATTGGGCAACACCACCACCCGGTAATTTCCCCCTTCCCCGCCGCTTGGCTCTCGCTTCCCCTCGCTTCCCGCTTCCGTGGTCAGAACCCAGACCTCCGGCCATCTCCGGGCCAGCGCCCCGACCAGGCCGATAACAATCCGGGGAATCCCCCCGTAGGCCCAGGCCGGGGAAAAATAGGGAACGATGTGCAGGGTCTTCACGCGGTTATTATTTTCGGCCCGATCAGGCCGAAGTTCTCCCCGGTCCTGATCTCTTGGCTAGGGTTTATCCAGCTCTTTGATCCGATTCAGTATTTCATCCCGAAGGGAAGAAAAAGGTTTGGCCTTGAGCGCCATCTGATAATGGTTTAAAGATTTTTTCGGATCGTCCTTAAAGTATAAATCCCCCAAATGCTTATGAGCCACGAAATTCTCCGGATCCAACCGTAAGACTTTACTGAACCTACTAATTGCCAGGTCTTTTTGATTTTTAATGACCGCGATCACCCCCAGATCATTGAGAGCCTTTACATATTTAGGATCCAGGCTCAGGACCTTTTTAAAAGCCTCCTCGGCCTTTTCCAAATTTCCGATTTGGCCGTAACTGATCCCTAAATTTACCCAGCTGTCTAAATTATCGGGTTTGATCGCGAGAGAAGTTTCATATTCTTTAATCGCCTGCTCGTACTGACCGGAATTGCGGTAAGCGTCTCCCAAACCGTAATGGACGTCTCCCAATCCGTCACGGGCTCTCGGCGAATGAGGGGATTTTTGTAAGGCATCTTTAAACAGGGTGACCTCGCTTTCCCAAACCCGGTTTCTCTGAATCGTTGAATAAAGAAATACCAAGGTTAAGACCCCCGCGATAATCAGGGAAAAAATCTTCCAGAAAATTTTGCCGCCAGCTTCCCCGCGCTGGGAAATCATAGCCAAACCCATTCCTAATCCGAGGCAATAACATATCCCCGGCAGATAAGCCCGGTGTTCGCTCATCGCCTCGTTAAGCGGGATCAAAAAGTAGGGAGAAAGAATGATAAAGAAGGAAAAGGCGAGAAAGGAGATCCCGGGAAACCGGGAGCGCATCCGCCAGGCGAAGATGAGAATCGCCAGAATGGTGACGATGGAGACCAAGGTATAAAAGTCGGTCAAGGAGCCTCCCGGCGGATAATCATGGATAAAATTAAGATTTGTCGGCAGGATCAACAAGCCCAGATATTTCAGGGATACATTAAGCTGGGTTAGAAAATTGAGATAAATAGAGCTCAGGTTATGGGAAGCTTCCATCCTGAAAAAAATGATCAATCGGGCAATCCCCCCGACCAATAATACCGCCCAGAAGGGCCAATGATATTTCCAAAAGCGAGACCGGAGTTTTACGTTCTTTTCCCCAAACAGATAATCGTAGAGCAGAATGACGGCCGGGAAGGTAATGATCTCTTCCTTGGTCAGGAGACCCAGAAAGAAACTGGCAAAAGCGGCGAGGTAATAAATCCCGCGGGTTCGTTTACTCTCGCTCCGGGTGAAAACAGTGAGGCAGAGGAAGGCCAGGAGATAAAAAAAAGCGCTCAGCAGTGAGGATCTGCTGGTAGTATACGTAACCGCTTCTGTGAATAGGGGATGAACAGCGAAGATCAGGGCAGGGAAGAGGGCGGCCAGGAATCCGGAAGTTCTATCTTTGCTTCTTTCCTGGAAAAACAGATAAACCAGGAGAAAGAGAAGATATACATTGGCAATGTGGGTAACCAGGTTGAAGATGTGATAACCGAAGGGATCCAATCCCCCCAGCCAATAATTGAAGGCGAAGGTGAAATTCAGAAGCGGCCGGGTGACATAAAAAAGGAAGATCCAGCGCAGGTTGGTGATGTCCCGGATTGAGTCATTATCTACTACGGTGAGGTAATCGTCATAAACAAAAGGACAATGCAGTGAATTGGCATAGCCCAGGACGGCGAGAATGACAAGGAAAACGAATACCGCCGAGATCCGGATGAATTTCATCTGCTATAGCTGGTTTTTGCCCATGAATTTTTAGCGTTCCACTTGATAAATCTTGAAAGTTTCCAGGGGGACAGTGGAAAAAGAATAGGGCAGAAGTCCCCAACCGTCCGAATAAAACCCGGCATGGGCTCCCCCGTTCATCACCCGGATGGGAAATTTGCTATTGTAGATAATCGTATCGATTATTTTCAGCCTGGCTAGCAGGTCTGGGTGCAGAGGACTGGGGCAGGGGATGGAAGGAATTATAATAATATCGCCAGGTTGCGCGGAGTTGTCGTTGGTTAGTAAATATTTGTAGCCATTTTTCTCCATATAATACCGAAAGCCCCACTCTCCAGAGAAAAATATCCGGTTATGGGGTTGCTGGTATTTTTTAACGATACCCGCGGTTTCTCGATAACAATTCGCGTATTGCCAATCGGCAATCGAAACCGTAATTCCGGAAAATAGGGTGAGGGCGATTCCAATGATTAAAAGTTTTTTTATTCCGCTCGGTTTATAAAGGTTGGACAATTCCATTTTCCGGAAAGCCATGACTATCAGGATCGGGAAGATAATTAATAAGCTTCGGACCGAGGCGAAGAGGTTTAAAATGATTTGCGATAAAAATGGAATTATTAACAGGGTTAAAAGAAACAGGTCTTCTTTTGGCTTGACGTTGGCGCTACCAATCTCATTATCCGGACGGAGAAAAATGAGGGGGTTACTAAGTGAGGGGATTGCATAAACAAACAGGAAACAGCCGGTAATAAAAAATAAAACGAACAATAATTGTTCGCTGGTCGGATAGCTTTTCAGGTAAAATCCGACAACTAGTAAGGTTGCGATCGCGATGGCTAAGACTTGAAATTTTCGGTCGAAACCCTTCCTGGTGACGAAGATTGAGAATAGCGGGAAAATGGTTCCTCCGCCTAAAAAAGACAGGTAAGAAACTGTATTTTGTAATAATCGCTCAGGTTTAAACTCAATCCATCCCCAGGCGTCGAGAAAATGGATAACCCCATAGTCATAAAAATTTAATAAAGACCATAAAATAAATAATATCGGAGCCGGGAGCAATAAATAAAAGAATTTCCAGAAATTTTTTTGAGTTAAAAAAGAATATAGAAATAAAATAGGCAATAATATCAATCCCCGGTATTGAATAAAGCAGGTTGCAATTAAGGAAAAACTCGAAAGAAGCAAAAATGAGAGTTTTCTTTTGTCAATTCCATATATAAATGCCGATAAGGAAGTAAAATAAAATGCCAGAAAGGCTATTTCGGTCATAACATTATGCGCCATAACCAAAAAAGCAGGTGTTGAAATAATCAACAGCGATATGTACAAAGGATGTTGGAAGAATCTTGAGGCAAAGAAATATATCGCCAGAAATGCCAAAAAGGAAAAAAATAAAAAGGCCAAGTGTAAGTTTGACTCTTCTAATTTTCCAGTAATGATTTCAACTAGAGAGATGTAATAAGAGATAATTGGAGGATGTTGGGTGAAATGATAGGTCGGCATTATTTGGCCAAAAAGATTCTGGTATCCTCCTAAGGGTTTGAGGGGATCCGTTAATATCTGTTTTGCTCCATAAGAATAAATGTAATCATCAATATGGAATGATTTGCCGATGAAAGGAATTGTTAGAAAGCAGATGACAATCAGAATTATTAAATAATCACTTTTATTTTTATTATTTGAAAGTTGCATGGACGTTTTATAAACCCAAATTCAATTCTTTAGATTTTTCTAATATTTTATCTGCAGCATATCGATGCCCGAGATTGTTCCAGTGCACATCATTTTCGATAAATAGTGTTTTGAGAATATGATCGGAATCTTTATTGATAAAATCGTGAAACAAATTGATAAAAGTAAGATTTCTTTCAGAACAGAAATCTTTTTATGCCCTGACTTGGATTGAATCAACATCATTTGTGCGGATTTGCTCCGGCCAGGGATATACCGCGATTATAAATTAATTATCATTTATTGGATATCCGAGAACATATGCGAAATAACAACTTTCAATCCGACACGAATATATCGGAACAGCTCGGAAAAAGATCTGATTTTAAATATGGTTTTAAGAATAAATGAAGGCCGAAAGTAAAATTTATAATAAAATATTTTAAGTAGCTTTTCTATTTCTAATGGAGTCATTTTGGTCCAAGGCGTCGGAATCCGCTGTTCTCCAATTGTTCCTGAAATAAAATCGCTCCAATAATCATTACCAGTATTTTCCACAAGATATTTATGCAACACGCTCCCGGGCTTGGCAATGGTTCGGCAAACCTGAATGTAATCGAGGTCTAAAGATTTGGCAAATTTAACGCTTTCTTTTATGGTATTTTTTGTGTCTCCTTGGTTTCCAATCATAAAAAATCCCAGAGAACGAATACCATATTTTCTCGCGAGATTTATGGTTTTGGTAACTTGATCTATATCTATGCCTTTACAAATATTATCAAGTACATCTTGAGAAGCTGATTCAATTCCCCAGTTAACCATTCGGAGACCAGATCGCGCTCCCAGACGCATTATTTCTTCATCAACTAGATCGATACGGCCTCGACAGGTCCATTCCAGGTCTAGATTTAATCTGATTAATTCTTCAAAGATGTTTGCAACTCTTTCCTTATCGATAAAAAAAGTCGCATCGAAGATATCAATCTCACGAATACCATATTTATAATGGCATTCTTTGAGTTCTTCGACAACGTTTGGGACAGATCGAGCTCGATAGGGGAGGGGAGAAATAGCGCAAAATGTGCAATTATAAGGACACCCGGTTATGGTTAACATTATGGAGAAATTTCTTCTCTGAGAGACAAAGGAATGGTAAATATGATTAGGCAGTAAATGCCGTGCTGGAAATGGATAAGAATCGAAATTCGCGACTTCATGGGAGAGCGGATTAATTTGAATTTTACCGTTTTCTTTCCAGGCCAGGCCTTCAATATTTCGGAATTTATGATATTCCTTATTTTCCAATGCATTGATGAGGTTGGGCAGGGAAGATGAAGCTTCCCCGATAATTCCAAAATCAATTTCTGCCCAACTCATTGATTCAAGTGGATATTGAGTTATTCCGATTCCTCCGATAATTGTAGGGAGCGAAGTATTTTCTTTTAAAAACTTTATCCATTCCCTGGTTTGATGAAAATTATAGGCATCAACCCTGAACGCTAGAAGATCAGCACCAAATTCTCTAATTATTTTAAGTACTTCATTCTTATTCAATTTGAGGGAATGAGTGTCAATTAAAATAACTTGGTGCCCTGATTTTTCTAAAATTGCAGCTACATAAGCAAGGATTAGGGGAGGTGGGAGAATGAACTCTTCATCAACGAACCGAAGATTTTCGGAAAATTTGCGGTGACCGAAAGGGCAATGAATTAATGCGATTTTCATATATTATAGTTTTTAAATTGTATTATATTTCTTAAATGAAATGAAGAGATTCAATTATTCCTTAAATAAATTCTGGATAATAAATTTAATGTTTCGATGAATTCATTAAAAGACATTTTTGAAATACCCTTTGTCCTATTGGTAAAACTTATAGGTATTTCATGAACTTTATAACCATGTCTTATGCACATATTCAATATTTCTATTTGAAAGCTATATCCTTTACTTTTAATTTTATCTATTGGAATGGTTTTAAATATTTCTGCTTTATAACATCTATATCCAGATGTGCAATCATGAATATTTGTCTTCAAAGCGATTCTCGTTAAAATATTTACGATTTTACTCATAAGATATCTTTTGTAATCCCAATTAGATATTTTTGATCCATTTATGTACCTGGAACCAACAATGATGTCACCTTTCTCTTTTTTTATCGCATCTAAAAATTTACACAATTCATCAGGATTATGGGAAAAATCACTATCCATCTCGAAAATAGGATTACCATCTAAACTTAAAGCATATTTGAAACCATCTATATAAGCGGTACCTAACCCTAATTTTTTAGGTCGATGAATAACTTTAACATTAGAATATTTTTCTGAAAGTTTATCCGCTTCATGGCCAGTAGAATCAGGGGAGTTATCATCAACAATAATAATGATAATATTTAATCTTTGTGACAATATTAATTCAATTAAATTAATTATATTCTCTTTTTCGTTATAAGTTGGAATTATTATAATAGATTTCATTTAATTATTTTTATAGACAATGAAAACATTCTTCGAAATTTCAGTTTGGTTTTGGCCCGGATAACAAAAAAGAGGATAGGATATTATTATTTATCATCTATATCGTTCAGAAATTGATTAAGACCTTTTTGACTATACTTTCGATATTTCTCGTCAATTTTATTTATCCAATCACGACAGATATATGGATCTTCACCAATTACAAAACCTATTCTCCAACCAAGACCTAAATAGAAATGGGTTATTTCATCCGCATTCAATAATTTATTTACATTATTTAGCTTTCCAAACTCTTTTCCATCTTCCCATAAAGTTTCAACATAACTACGTCCGAGACCTTCAAATAGATTATGAAAATTATTAATATTAAAAGATGTAATATTTTTATAAATATCAAAAATATCAGTAGAATCGGTCAATAAGCCTTTGAATAATAATTCACGAGCGATTACATCAACATTCATATTCTCTATCTTATTTATAGAAACCCTCAAATCATAGATTTTTTTAATAAATCGCCCAAGTTCTTCGTAAAAGAAAGATCCGCATTCTTTATCCAACCCGGATATTAATCTTATGGAGTTATCTGTGTCTTGATCATATTCATGAATTCTCGAAGCAAATCCTTGGCAGATACAGTTATGATAATTTTTGTCGGTCTTATTTATTATTTTAATAAATTCTTCAATATTGCCTTTATATTTCTTGCCCAAACCATTTCCAAGTCCTTGACAGAAAAATTTTCTATGTTTTTTATCAATATTTTGAATCATATTTAATAAAATGTCATCGTCTTTTTTCTCTCCCCAAGCCTCACCGAGATCATTATAGGAAAAGCCTAGATAATGCATCCCTATGCCAAATTCCCTAGGATCAATTAATTTAAGATTATTTACTAATCCGATAAATATTAAAAATATGGAAACTATGATATAAAATAATTTTCCGTATTTTTTACTTAATAAAGTTAATTTATAAAAAAATAAGGAAATCGTAAAGAAAACAAAAGGATATAAAGGTACAAAATATTTATATCCCCAATATTTAGCAAGATTTTCTATTTCAATTTTGCTAAGGCTATAAACCAAGCTAAATATCAATGGGAAAAGTAATAAAAGGCTTTCTTTGGAAATTTTGGAATTATTAACTACAAACTTTTTGATAGGTAATAAGCGTAGAATAACATTAAGGATTGATCTTCTATTAAAATAGAAAAGTCCAATAAATGATATTAGAAAGATAAAGTAATAAATACTTGACCATACATATCCACCTAATCCTAGAAAATTTTTGAAGTTGAAAGAATTGCGAAAATACAAAGTCCAGAAAAGTCCCAATTTATTTAAAAAGGAGAGGAAACCATATTGTAAAAACCAATGGGAGATCGGGGTTTCTTTTACGATAAGCCCTGCCCAATCATGGGTAAGGTTATAATATATCCAGGGACTAAACCCCACAATAAAAGAGGTGATATAGATTAGAAAACTTTTTTTTAAAAAGAATCTATGGTCAAAAACGAACCAAAATAAAAAGCATGTTATTAAAGTAGAAGAAAATATATAGGCAAACCATAACCCTAAACCGCTAATCATTCCGAATGCGAAGAAGTATATATAATTACATTTGTTTTCATGAATAATATGATAAAATATATATAAAATTGCAATAGTAAAAAATGTAGTTTCTGGATGAGCGGCAACGGGAACGAGAGAAAATCTGGTCAATAGAGGTGGTGAAAAAATAAAAAGCAAACCAATCAATATAGATATATTTAAATTAAAGAATTTATTGCAAAATAAATACCACAAAATCAAAGTACCCAAAGAAAAACAAAGTGCCATCATTACTAAAGAGATAATAGTGGGGCCAAAAACAACAAAAAATGGAACAGCCATTATTCCCTCAAATAATGAGCCACCCATAAATGGTGGGATTTGATAATCAAATAAAGGCATTTTCAGTCCATTAATTATTCCAATCGCAACGTTGCCTTTTGTTAATTCGTCCGTATCGTTGTATATAATATTTATCGAAGACAAAAGAACAGGCAGTCTCATCAAAATATAAGCTATTACAATGAAAATAAGGATAATATATTTATTATTTTGAATCATATAAATCCTATTTCATAATATTAAAAGATGAATTTCTAATCGAATCGTTTTGATATAAATTAAATACCGTAATTAATAATATTAAAAATTAAATTCGAATATTGAAACAGTATCATTGGAAAAATTCTTAAAGATTTTATTGGTTAAAAGGAACTGATGTTCAAATATTTCCTTCTCCTTAATACTTTGGGTCGGGTCAAGAAATATATATTTAACATTTTTCTCTTTCAAATATTTTATTAAATCAGAGGGAATTTTTAATTGATTAAAATCAAAAAACCATAATATATCATTTAATTTTTTATCAAAGTCAGGATAATCTTCCAACGGTAGCAATACCCTGTTTCCTGCCAGATCTGGGATAAAGATACTCATGCCTGGTTTGGATAGAACTAAATCCGATGAGATAGAATTTTCAGAAAGCCATTTCAGAGCATTAATTATATCTTTATCCAGGTAATAAGGAGAGTAAATTCTATTATCTGGATAGCTTGTGGTATTACGAGAATGCCAATCTAACGCATCTTTTATATCTTGATGCATAAATGAAAGTTTTGGCGAATTATTTAAAAGTTGTATCTCATCTATATATTGAAAAATATTTGTTAGAGAAGATAAAGCAATTAATATTATTATCGATATCACGAAAACAATATTTCCCCAAAGTTTTCTAAAAGCAAACTTCTCATGAATAAATGAAAATGTTAAAACCGATAATATACATAAAGGAATATGAACACCATGAAAAAGAAAAACTTGGTGAAATGGATGAATAGGAATAAATATAAAAATAAATGAGTATATAATCCAGATTAAACAAAAATAGAACTTGTTTAATTTAAAATAGATTGTTATTGTCATGCCAATTATTGATAAAATGGTAATTAATCCATAACCTAATAATAATTCGTTTAATTTAAAAGGGTCAAATAAAGAAACGTAATCGTAAAAAGATGGTTCAATAATAACAATATAAAAATTATATAGAAGAATAGGAGCAGATATTAAAATAATATAAAAAAGTAATCTTAAGCAGTTTTTTGCTTCATTATAAAATAATTCAATATTTTGTTTTCCAGAATGTTTATATATCATTATTAAATTGTAAATTATGAAAGTAAATGTTACAATATAAACTGTTATTACATCATGAGGATGAATTGTGCCTAAAATAAATGATGATACACCTGCCAACAATGAATATCTTATTTTACCTGATTCGAAATATTTTATAACCATAATAAAACTTAATAAGAGAAAAAAGACAGTCGTAGGTACTACAACTTCCCAACGCATCGACCAGAAGGTAATAGCTTCGATAAACCACAAGTCGCTGAACCCATGATAACCGGTTATCCCCAACATGGTCAGCCAGCCAAATCCGGATGAAATAGAGACCATAACTAGAACTGCCCAACGCCAAATTATTTTCTCAAAAAATAAAGAAGCGAAGTAATAAACTGATAGTAAAAGGAAAAGGGATGATATCGATCTTACGATGTTGAAAGACGAAGAGATTGAAATTGAGAATAATCGAGCAAGCAAACCAATTGATAAAAATAAAGAATTAAAAACTAATCTGGTTTTTATCTCGTTTCCAAAGAATTTACCTTCAAGTAATACGTGACCTTCTTGTACCTGCTTGGCCCAACCAAGATGATAATGAGTGTCAGCCTGCCAGTAATTTAAAATACCAGTGAATTGTTGTGATTCCGTAGAATTCAAATATCCGATTAAATAAGGAATTAGAGTAATAATAACTATTATAATAGAAAAAGATAATACTCCAAGCCATTCTTTAGTTTTTATATTAGACATAAGTAAAAACTATTCTTATCCGCGATATTTATAGATATCGGTCATATTATTAGAAAATACTTTTAAAATGTTGGATGAAAACAATAATTGTTTTTCAAATAATAATTTTTGATCTAATGACTTAGATGGTCCGTAAAAAATAAAATTAATTTTATTTATTTTTAAAAAGTTTAATATTTCATTAGGTGTTTTGATGATATTTTCATCGAAGAACCATTCTATTTTCTTTTTACGCTCAATTGCAATAAATTCAGAATCATCTAAATAACTATATGATCTATTGCCAGTTAGATAAGGGATGAGTTGATGGATTTCCACAGGAGAAAGAATGAAATCTTGTGACTGGGTATTATCTTGCAGCCATTTTAGCGCTAAGAAAATATCTTTATTGAGAAAATATGGAATTTGTTTTCTGGATAATTCTTTAAAATGATTTGAATAAAGCAAAATATTAGTAATTGAGAAAAAGATAAGAAAAAAAGTCAATATAAATAATTTCAAAGCATTTTTTAAATGAAAATAATATTTGCCATTTAATTTAAAAGAAAAATATTTTGAAATTGTATAAACTCCGAGAATTCCAATGGGAATGTTAAGACCATTAAGAAGAAACATTCTGATTTTTAAAAATGGTACCGAAATAAGAATTAAAAATAAGCAAATAATTAACCATAAAGCAGGAAAATAAAAAGTATTTTCTTTGTATTTATATATAAAAAAGATCCCAATAAATGCCAATAATAATTCAAATCCATAGTCTGAAAGAATTATGGAAATAGTAAATTTATCGCTGATATTGAAATAATTGTTTATTACTGGATCAACCAGAATAATATATAGATAGAAAATTATTATCGGGATAGAGATATTGATTATGATTGAATAATGAATAATTATACGCTTCATTTTTTGTATATATATTTTTTTGAAAAAAGGAAAAAAAGAAATAATCAGAAAAACAGAGTATAAACCCAGAATTAAATATATCAAAATAAGTGTAAAAGGGTGGATTGTTCCCAATAGAAGGGCTATAAATCCGGAATAAAACGAGTATCTGATATTTGAATATTCATAATATTTAAGAGAATAAATAAAAATCCCCAACATTAAGGATATGGCAAATGGTAAAAAAGATTCAACCGAAATAGTTGAAAACACTGAACTCTCAACATCCCAGCAATCGGTCAAAATGGGATGGTTGAAAACGATGGTCAGCCAATAAAGACCAGATGAAATCACGATAAATGCGAGCGCATATATTCGCCAAAATGATTCCTTGAAAAACAGAGAAATGAAGAAATAAATCATCAGCAGAAGAGAAATTGAAAAGAGTAATCTGAAAAAATGGAACAGATAGACTAAAGGGATGCCGGTTAACCGAGAAGTTAATCCTATGGCTATTGAAACAGGATTAAATATCAATTCCGTTTTTACGTCCGGGCTGTAATATTTCAATTCTCCAAAAAAGTGCCCTCGTTCAACTTGTTTAGCCCAATTTAACTGCCAGGCTGTTTCTTCTGGCCAAAAATGCTTATAACCAATAAAGATTTGGTCGGCATTTGCGATGCGGTAGCCATATATAATTGGCAAGATAGACAAGAGCCAAACCGAAATAGCCAAAGCCAAAACGATAAAGGATTCCTTTTTCGAAATATTCACGTAATTTACTTTGTCGAATATATCCTGATGATCTAGGACAATCCTTAACTTTTTTAGTATTCTTATTGGCAGTTATGATCTAAAAAAAATATCTCGAATCATTTTTAAAGCACCCCAAATCTTATATTTAAATTCAGTAAAAGATTTGGTTCTTATTAAATTCTGGAATAAATAACCAGGACGAAAATAAAAATATTTATATGTTTGCTTAAGAGTTTCTTCAAGTTCTTTTCTGGTAAGATCTTTTTCCCAGAAGGGTGGCATAAAATCTGATAAGGGATTTTTGGCAAACTCTCTCCAATAATCATTTTCAATAAATCCTTTTTCTATGGCGTCTAAATAAACATTTGTACCAGGATTAGGAACAAAAATACAGAAAACTGCCAAATTCGGATTAAGTGCTTTGGCAAGTTCTACAGATTTGAAAATATGTTCTTTTGATTCTCCAGGATAGCCGATCATGAAATAAGCCATGGTGGATATCCCAACGCTCTGAGTCAACTTGAAGGCTTTTTTTACCTCGTCAATGGAAATGCCTTTATTCATCTTTTCAAGAATTTCTTGAGTCCCACTTTCAACTCCGAACTGAATGAGATGACAGCCCGTTTTCTTCAATTGTTGAAGCATTTCCAGATCTATTGGTTTAACTCTGGCTCTAAAGCTCCAGTTAATATTAAAAGATCGCTCAAGCATCTTTTCACATATCTGGATAACTCTATTTTTATTAAGGTTGAAGGTGCTATCGACAAAATAGAATTCTTCAATGCCTAAGGCATGACATTCCTCAATTTCATCAAGGATGTTTTTCGGGGAGCGATTTTCGCACCTTTGCCTGCTGGTCACGCAAAATGCGCAATTATAAGGGCATCCTCGGTTGGTAATAATTGTAGTCATTAATCTTTTCCGGCCGGCCAAGGTGTAATATTTAGCGTAAGGAATTAGCTTTCGGTCTGGATGAGGAAGTTCGTCAAGTGGCGGTAAAACCCCAAACCCAGTATTCTTGAGAGTATTCCTTTTCTTGAATAACAGCCCGGGAATACTTTCAAGACTTGTTCTTTTTTCTAAAAAGTCAATCAATTGGAAAAATGTTAATTCACCTTCACCGATAATAACAAAATCAATCTCCGGTAAATTAATAGTTTCCTCTGGAAAGATATCTACATGGCGACCGCCAACTGCAATAAAAATATCTTTATCGATTTTTTTAACCATTTTCGCGGTCAGAAGCACGTCCGGCATTGTAAAGGTTGTGCAGGTAATACCAACGACGCTTGGACGATAATTAAAAATGATATTCTCGAGCTCGGGATAGGTAAGTTTTTCCGCCGGAGCATCGATCAACTTAACGTCGTGATTTGAATACTTTTTTAAATATGATGCGATATAGAGAAGCCCCAAAGGAGGATACAATCCGGACTCATCTTCAACTAGCTTAGGCAAACCTGAAGTTAATTCGTGAAAAATAGGAGGATTAATCAGCAAAACCTTCATGGCGTCAAATCAGGTTGAATGATTGAATCGATAAATAGTTATCTGTCCATTATCGAATACACGAGTAATGGTTTTAAGAGCGGACAATTTATCCCTCATAGATGATTCACTGATTCTTTGAAGTTGTTCATCAAAGAAAATATAATCTATCCGCTTCGAGGAAAGGAAGAGATCAAAATTATCAAAGTTTGCTTCCACATCTATCTTAAATAACTTCTGGATCTCTTTTTCCTTTTCGTAGTATTTGGGGGCATATACCAAGTAATCAGCAAAATAAACCCGGTTAGAAGAGTAGAGAGGAATATACAAGGTGGATTGAGGAGAGCTGAGGACAAGATCAGTATCCCGGGTATTTCTTTCCAACCATTCGAGCGCTTCAAAAAATGAGCGATCCATGTATTCAGGCAGTTGGTATTTTTTAATGCTGGAAAAAATATTCTTGTATAGATAAATATTTGTAATGCTTGAAATAATTAATAATGATATTAAAAATATTGAGAGCGCGGCGCGCTTTATGTTAGAGGGTTGTATCAGCAATTTTCGGGAAAAAAACGATAACGCTAATAATGCCAACATTACCAAAGGTAATTGGGCTCCCAAAATAAGCTGCATTTGAAAAGGCAAGGGGAAATAAATCTGGGTGAATATCGCGATCGTCCAGATAATAATAAAATAATATTTTTGATTTTTTTCTTTCACGATCAAACCAATTCCAATGATCGCAAGGATGGAAACTATCCCGTAAGATAGGAAATATTGAATTAGATTCGGTGATTTGATTAATTCCTGTTCGACAATAAAATCTGGATTAAGATGCACCAGATACCAATCATAAAGAATAATCGGGATCGAAATGAAAAATACCTTTAAATAGTCCACGATGAAATTAGCAATATTTTCTTTACCGTTTTCCTTCAAAATAGTAATGATTTTATATCCGACTACAAACATCAAGATCCAATATACGGAAATAACAGCATAGGGGTAAATAGTACCGAGTAATAGTGTAACCAGGCCGGTTGAAATTGCCTTTATTCTTTTTTCCTCAATGAAAGTGGCATGTCCCAAATAAATTGCGAGAAATAACAGAGCGGTTGCGATCGGCATATTCACTTCACCCAGAATGCTATGGAACACATTGGATTCCACTATCCACAAGTCGGGTGTCCAGGTTTTGGGATCGATCTGTTTCAACAAATAGCCAAATCCTGATGAAAAAGAAAGCAAAGCAATCCCATATATTCTCCAGACGTTACCAAGAAAATATTTTCCAATAAATAAATAAGCGAGATAAAGCAGTAAAATCGCGGAAAGCACTCTCTCAAAATGGAATATGGCAGTTACGGATACACCCAGGAATTTAGAGGCTAATCCCATTGCCAGCCATAACATGTTAAAAACATTGCGTTTTTCAGTGTACCCATTGTACTTATCTTCGAATAAAAAGTGGCCATCTACTACCTGTTTCGGCCCCCAGGCCAAGTAGAATGGTTGGGCGGTTCCACATTGCCCGATAAAACCAGTAAATATTTTCCCACTTGGTTTCTGTAGATAACCGTAAATATATGGGATTAAGGTTATGAGAATGACAAAAAAGATAATTGAAAAAAGAGAGATCTTTCCGGAAAGGTTATTTTTCACTTTATTTATTAACCGAATAAATCGCGGCCAATGAGTTGATAAACTCCGGTTTAAGACTCTTAAATGTATTCAAACGGTGGATCAGATCAGTCCTTTGGGAACTTGGGATAAAAGGGTCCAGAAAGATAAAATCTATTTGGTGTTTTCTGAGAAATCCGAGCACGACATTTTCGTCCTGCCAGATATCTTCATTAAAAAAATTATTGATTTCCATCTCCTTCCTGGAAAAATATTGCGTCTGCTGACGTTGGGCGGCATAGACGCGGTTTCCGGATAAATTTGGGATTAGCTGGCTGATTTTGATTGGGGCGATAACAGTGCTGGCGGAGCTTGTCTTATGATAGAGCCAATTCATGCCTTCAAGTATATTTTTATGCAAAAAATGAGGGAATGGCTTTGATTGAAGACGTTGTATATCTCCAATCATTTGAAATATATTCGTGATCGAGGTCAAAAAAACAATAATTATTAATATGGCAACCGCAATATTTCTATTATACAATCGTTTAATTATTTTTTCGTTTATAAGAGCCAAGGTCCGGACTGACAGAATGCAAATCGGTATGTGAATACCGTGATATAAAAAGCATTGATGCAAAGGAGAAATTGGAACTGAAAGTAGTAACAGGGAAGATATAAGCCAGGACAAACAAAAAATGAATATTATTTCTTTATTTTTAAGAATGATATATGAGCCTGTTAATGCCAATAACGAGAGTATGCCATAACCAAATATTAAATAAAAGGGATGAAATGGATCTCTAATATTAAAGTATTCATTCAATACAGGATCGTATTTTAATATATATAAACTATAAAGGATGCATGGAATTGAAAAACAGACAATTATTAAATACCCTTTTGTAATTATTTGAAGAAATAGAAAATTACGATTCAATAAATAGCAAAAGAATGAATAAATGCCTAAGACGGATAAAACTGCAATTATGTCATGAGGATGTATTGTCCATAAAAGTAGGGTGAGTCCTCCAGCAGCGAAGGCATATTTAAGGTTTTGTCTATCTATGAATCGCAAGTAGAATAAAAAGATTAAAAGAAGCGTTACCACGGTAGGAGTTACTACCATCTCCCAGCGTATATACCAAAAAGTGATAGACTCAATAATCGTTAGATCATCTGGAAAAAAATTGATAACTCCTAGATTATTTAGCCAACCGAATCCCGCTGAGATGGAAACTAATATCAAAACCAGCCATCGATACATATTTTCGGTAAAAAATTGTGAAGCCAGAATATAGACAAGAATTAAGAGAATAAAGGAAAATAATGATCTTTCTATATGAAATACAATTTCTAAAGGCAATTTTGAAATTCTTGCCGTCCAACCAATTGTTAAAAATAAGGTATTAAATATTAGCCTGGTTTTTACTTCTGCTCCGTTGTATTTATCTTCAATCAAATAATTACCTTTTTCCGCTTCCCGGGCCCAGCTTAGATGAGTATTAGTATCTTCAGGATACATGCTTATACTACCCATAAATTTCATATCATAAGTTGCGAGGTGATAGCCGTAGAGGTAAGGAATTAAAGATATAGCAACAATAAAAAATGACCAGACCGCAACCAATCTTAATTCACGGTAATTAATCATGTTATAATAAACTTTTAATATTTATTTCTAATATGATGGTCGCAATATTTGTATATTATTATTAAAATTGTAACTTAATATGTTGCAATTAGTGGCGTTAGTTATTTTTAAAAAGTAAACGCCGGGATTTATTGGGATTTTTAACTTAAAAGGGATTTTTATTGATTCCCATTCGTTAATGATGGGAGGTAGTTGATAATTATTTTGATATTTAAAAATCTTTTGTTTTTCATTGATCCAATGGATTTCAATGAGATGATGTTCACAAGGAGCAATAATAAAGGGATAAGAACTATTGTTTCTAGCAGTAATTTCGATATCATAATCTTTCCCGAGTTCATAAATGTTTTGCAGATTTATCTCAAATTCTAAATTTAATTTAGATGGCAAGGGATTAAGTTTGTAAACTAAATCATTGCCAAAAGAGTGAATTAGAGAAATTTCATCTTTTGAATTTAAGGAATATATAATCTGCTTCCATATGCCTGGAGGATAATATTCTGGGTGAACAATGATATATTCAACCCCTAAACTTTGGAGTAGTTTAAGCGAAATTGAATCAGGAAATGAAGATGTTAGGCGGTTAAAAATATATGATAACGGAGGGTAATAACCCGTATATCCATGAATCATCTTTTTCCAATGATAGGATGAAAAATATGTATACATAGCTGTCCTAATATTATTAATATCTGATGGAAATTCAACAATGGGGGTTTTAATATCGATACCAGCTAGCCATTTATAAACAGGTGGAATATTGTCAGGTGTGGGAATTTTTTCATCAGGATAAAAAGCTGTGGTTAATTCAATAATTAAACATAACGGTATAATATAGAAAATAAAATATTTTTTTAAATTAGATATATTTTCTTTGATGGATGACAGAAGATTATTAATTCCGTATCCGGCTAATATACTTATGCATAATGTAAAGATGCCGGCAATCCTTTTTGGGGATCGGATGCCATGAAAAAGTGGATTTATATAATAAATAATTTTGTAAATTATATAATCAGGACCAAGAGCTATAAAAATGCATGCCAATCCAAGGATTATATACATTTTTTGATTATGATCGATTTTTATGTTAGTGATTCTAAATTTTTGAGGAAATATAGAAGGGAAGCCTATAGAGACTTGATCTGATAGTACCAATCTTAAAATAATTGAAATAAATAGATATAAAAAAAGTATTTCTAATCTTGTTAATTGCAGTATATAAGTAAAGGATTCTGAAAAATTGACGTTTAATAGTATTCCTCCCCAACCAATGATCAAAATGATTATTAATAAGTCAAATATGATAAATAAATCAAGAATCCTTATAAGATTTTGATATGGTATTAACTTCGTAAAATTTATAGAAATTTTGAGATTAATAAAACAAAAAATCGATAGGATTATCGCTAATAATCCTGCTAGAAAAGGTAAATCAACTATTTCATAAGTGTTTAATTGAGTTAAAGGAAACAAAAAGTTAAAGTCACTCTGAAACTTATAATATGGGTAAAAGAAAGGAAATAAAATAATTAAAATAGCAATAAAACTCAGGAAAAGAAAAAAAACCATTTTCTTATTAAAGAATAAATTGTTAAAATAAATCTGATAAAAAAGAAATATTGGCAAAAGTACAGTAAGAAAAGCAAAGTAATGAGCACTCATTAGAGATTGTAAAATAAAGAATAAAATAAATAAAAATAAATATTTATAATTTCTTAAGTCAAAATATTTATGGAGATATAAAAAAATCAAAGGTATCCATTCTGAAGAGAATACATGTAGATCCGTTATCTGCCCCTCACTTTGTCGAAAGGGAGAAAAAGCGTAAATGATACCTGAGCAGAAAGAGGCAAGATGGTTTTTCGTTAAATAGAATACGAGCAAGTAAGTGGTAAAGCTTGAAATTATAAATGTTATAATAAAGATAATATTTAGAACCAAAACAGGGTTGTCGGTTAATTGAAAGAGAGGAAAGGTAAAGATGATATTTCCGATATGAGATTCGGAATAAGCTAAAGTATTTTTATAAGGATAAAAGGTATTGGCATTAAAGATTTCAAGAGGGTTAATTTTTAATTGATGATAATCCCAGGATAATATCCAGGCTATATGCGCAGAATCTCCTGCGTCATCTACGTTAGTATTGATATCAATAAAAAATCCATAAAGAAAATAAAAGGTCAGTAAAATATAAAGTGAAAGGACAAGAATGTTTGTAGATGATTTTTTCACTTTAATAAGAACAAAAATATCTTGGGGTCATAACCGTGAAAAAAGTTGTCTAACATAATAATAAAATGTTATATAATAATAGAATAATTAATTAAGAAGTTAGATAAAATCATCGGTATCTTTTTCGTTGTATAGATAGCGAATCAAATTTTTAAAACCAGTTAATATGTCTAAAGGTTGATTCATCAGGTTACCAAAACGTTTGAAAATGTATCTAGGATTTAAATAGAAATCTTTATAGAAATATTTTTGCAATATGTGGGAATCTTTATAGGCAGAAATTTGTTCGAGAATCCCTTTGGATGAAAAGATATCCAACTTGATATTTTGTTTTATTCCATCGAACAATTCCGTCCCGGGCCAATATTGGAGTTTGGTGACAATAACATAATCCAGGTTCAAATCCTTGGCTAATTTGATGCTTTTTTCAACATCTTTTTTATCCTCGGATGGCGCGCCGACAATAAAAAAGGCTGAAATCTCAATACCACTTTCTTTAATCAAAAATACTTTTTCCTTGATAACATTTAAAGTTAAATGTTTTTTATAGTAATCAAGGATTTCTTGAGATCCACTTTCAATTCCCAAGTAAATTCTTTTACAACCGGATCTTTTCATTAATTCGAGGGATTCCCGATCGAGGTTGTCAAGTCTGGTCAAACAGGTCCAGTTGATATTTAAATTACGATCAAGAATTCCCTGGACGATCGCATGTAATCGTTTTTTATTGAGA
>Ga0315297_10000570_pt1 | contig 21690 bp, 26 predicted proteins | sample YL17G15_0_MG_FD_203628 | JGI IMG/M metagenome (GOLD analysis project Ga0315297, IMG submission 203628) | Sediment microbial communities from Yellowstone Lake, YNP, Wyoming, USA - YL17G15_0 | ecosystem: Environmental > Aquatic > Freshwater > Lake > Sediment | place: USA: Wyoming | collected... | reverse complement strand
TATAATCAAATTCAAATCCTTGCGCAGTGTAAATACATCCGACTTGTTTTACTCCTTCTGTTCTATATGCCCATTGATACCATCTAACATAACCTTTTGGTAATCTGGTAATTTCATCAGGAGTTTCCCAAGGTTTAGCAAAATCACCTATTTTTACATCTTTAACAAGTTTAGCATTTTCATCTAGATTTTTACTCCATGGCCAACAAAAACCGGCAACCATTCTTGCAGAATTTGGTTTTTCTTTTTCTTTTGATTCAATAATGTCATAGATTTTTTGAGGAGAATTGAATATCTTAAAATCAAAAATTTCATTTTTTCTTAAAATTCTTTTTTCTTTAACATACCCTAAAACTGATTCTAACCACAATAAATAATCATTAGAACCCATACATCGATATTGAGCCTCTAAAGTAACTTCTGAAAGATTTGATTTTAATTTATTTGCAGCTTGTCTAATAACTTCGGAACTTCCTATTTCCTGTGAACGAACATTCTGCTTGTCATCTATAAAAAAAACTGAGGTTTTTGCGCAGCGAATTAGTTGATCTATTTGTGGCATATCTGTCCTATCGTCTTTTTTTGTATGTTGAAAGTTGCTCTTTTTTTCTATTCGATGAGCCTCATCAATTAATAATAAATCAAATTCATTTTCTTTAACTCTTGAGGGGGTAAACCTATAAAGATTTGAAAAAAGCAATTCTCCTTCATTCCCTACTAAATTTTTCAATCCAGTAATAAATGGTTTTGATTTACAACCATAAAATACTTTTTTATTTTTTAAGGCCGCTTCAGCAAGTATATTTATTGCTATTACTGATTTACCTGTTCCTGGTCCTCCATGAACGATAATCACGGATTTCTGATCAGTTTTACTAGACCTCCGTACTTTTGACCATATTAAATTTTTTGCAACAAGTTGTTCATTTAACAAAGAAAAAACAGGTTTATTTCTAATAATATTAGAAACATTTTCTAATAATTTTTTAGATGGTTTTATTGGACTTTGCATGAAACGATTAAAAATCTCAAATCCATTTCCTAAAGATAAAAGATCTTTAATCTTATTTGCTAAAATTACCGTATCTTTTTTTGTATATATTGGAAAATTTTTTAATATTTCCTTATAAATTGGATCAAATAAGTCTTTATTATCTTTTCTCAAATAATTATGACAGTAAGAACAACTAAAAATAGTTAAAGGTGGTTGATTCTCAAGCTCCGATATAAAACCTTTTAAATAATTTTGATATCCTTGTACTTGTTGTGAAGGATGGGGAACTGATCTATTTGCTCGACCAGTATATGTTTCGACAAAATTTCCCTCTACATCTACCGCTTCAACAGAAGTCCATTGTTTAAGTTCTATTAAAACAATATTTTGTTCATTATCTATTCCTTTACCAAAAAGTAAACAATCTATTCTGCCTTGATGATAAGGTACTTCATATTCCAAGGCTATTATATTATCTTTTAATCCTGCTATTTCTATTAAATCTCTAACTTTTGGTAAAGAATTTTGAAAAGAATAAATTACACTATTATTAAGATTTCTACCAAAGCTTTGAAAGTTATCAACAAGAATATCTACTATCTTGTTTTCTCTAACATCTTTAATAAACTCTGAGACAGAATTTTTATAAATTAACATGTCTTTATAATTTTGTATATTTAGTGGCTACGCCTTTTGCTTTATGAATGGGATATTTCTTGACATTTTTCTGGAGTTTTTTTTCGATAGCTTTTTCGATGTCGATTCCAAAGTTGTCGGCGAACTCGAGAATAAACCACATTATGTCAGCCAGTTCGTCAGAAACTTCCTCTAAATTTTTTTTATTTTTTACAAATTCATGGGATTGTTTTTTATCAAGCCAGAGAAAAAGTTCAAGAAGTTCACCAGCTTCAATAGAAATCGCTTCCGCCATATCTTTAGGATTGTGAAATTTTTTCCAATCGCGCTCGTCCCTGAATTTTTTGATTTTTTCAAGAAGCGGGGCGAAGGCATTGTTCATATGACAGAATTTTACCACTTATGTAGCATATAGTCTACAAAATAGCCGTAAAAACAGCAAAAAACTAGTTGAATTGGTCGATAGTTAGTTTAATTGGTCGGAGTTGGTTGAATTGGTCAGAAGATAGTCGATAGTTAGTTTAATTAGTTAAAAATTGGTTTAATTGGTCGGAGTTAGTTGAATTAGACTTTGGGGAAAGAGTTGGAGAAAGCAGAAATTTGGCGGGCGAGGATTCCGTAATCATTTTTTAATTCCATAGTATTAATCTGATAGATATCCTCTATTATGGATAAGGTTGCGATGACTTCATTGACCGAGCCGACAGAAATCTTTAAATAATTTTTAAAATGCTTTACTCCCCGACCATAACCTTCAGCTATATTAAGTACTACGGAAATAGCCGATCTTCTAATTTGGTCCTTCAAAGCAAAATCCTTTCTTAATTTTTCGTTTTGTTCGGTAAGTGAATATGTTTTCTTTAGTAATTCCCGTGCCTTTTTATAAATTATTAATTTCTCCATTTTTAACTAATTCCGCCAGTTCAACTAATTAAACTAAAAACTGTTGACATTAGGAAGACTGTTTGGTATAAAATAGTTAACCTACCCTGTGTGTTTACACGCAGGGCTTTTTTTTAAAATTTCTAGCTGTCTCGGTAATTTTCTATTGATTTTAAACTTTCCTAAAAAATTGAATACATAGGCTTTATTTACTTTATAAGCCATTTCTAAAGAAAACCTATTGGAAAGAAAAATTGCTCCGGTTTTTACATTAAATTGTTTTACTAATTCAATAGGATAAATAAAATCAGCATCTCCAGTCATAATTACTACCTCATTACAACTTCCCAATAATACATCTTTAACAATATCAATGGCCAGGTGGACGTCGACCCCTTTTTCCTTTCCCGACGTTGACGATCGATGGCCTTTGTAAAAAATTAAACCGGGATATGATTTTACCTCTTTATAAAAAAATGCTTCAGCTGTTATTAATTTTTTGAGTTCCGGCTTACGTTGATTAAAACCACTCAAGTAAGAAGCGTAAAAGAAAATATTATCAATGAAAAATAACCTCTTGATCTCTTTTATCAGATAGGCAAATGAAAGATATTTATATGGCCCGAATAATTCATTTTGTCCGGCGAATAAATTAGTTCCATCGATATATAAATAAGATTTTTTTGTTTTTTGAGGCATATTTAATAATTAACATACCGTTAGATTTTTGTCAGTCGTTTATAACCTACAAAATACAGGTTTTAGCTTGCTACAATAATTAATTAATATCGAAAGACCAATCAGAAGAAATTCAATCTTTTTTTATTTTTTTAAGAAGAGGCTCAAAGGCATTATTCATATGACAGAATTTTACCACTTATGTAGCGGATAGTCTACAAAATAGCCGTAAAACTAGTTTAATTAGTTAAAATTAGTTGAATTGGTCAAGAGTTGGTTGAATTGGTCAGAAGATAGTCGAAAGATAGTTTAACTGGTCAAGAGTTAGTCGGAAGTTAGTTGAATTAGACAATAGTTAGTTTAATTAGTTAAAAATTGGTTTAATTGGTTAAGAAGCCGGGAAGGAGTTGGAGAAGGCGGAGATTTGTCTGGCGAGAAATTCATAGTCGCCTCTTAATTCTATTGTATTAATCAAATAAATATCCTCTATTATGGATAAAGTTGCGATAACTTCGTTGACCGAGCCGACAGAAATCTTCAAATAACTTCTAAAATGTTTTACTCCCCTGCCATAGCCTTCAGCTATATTAAGCACAATGGAAATAGCCGATCTTCTAATTTGATCCTTCAAAGCATAATCCTTTCTTAATTTTTCGTTTTGTTCGGTAAGTAAATATATTTCCTTTAGTAATTCCCGTGCCTTTTTATAAATTATTAGTTTTTCCATTTTTATCTAGTTAAACCAATTCAACTAATTAAACCAGTTTCTTCTTGACAAAGACTTATAGCTTTTGTGATATAATGTATTTAATCATCAGGGAGAATACGACCCATAGACTGCGTGTCTATGAGCGACGCCTCCCGTTTTTATTTGGCTTAAGTTCTAATTCCCCCTTTTCTCTATATAAAAACACCTTATAGATTTGAAATTGATCGAGCAAACTTGATTCAGAATGTTTATTGGGAATAATAATTTTAAAAAGTTTCTTCTTTTCTTCTAAATACTGATGCAGACAGTAAAAATCACCATCTCCTGAAACTATAACCGCCTTATCAAAGAAAGGATATTGAATAACGGCCGAATGCAAGACAATTTCTGCATCCACATTTCCCTTAGGTTTGCCTTGTTCATCATTAACGGTGGGTTTAAAAACCATTTCATATCCGCAAGATTTTAAAAATCGATAAAGCTTTCTGTTCTTTTTAATAAAACCTATAAATAAAAATGCTTTTTCAGCTTTGAATTTATCAGTTAAATAATGCCTGAATTTTCTGAAATCTAATTTCCACCCTTTATAAATAAGTTTCCCATTTTTTATAATATCCTTGCTTGTTCCTAAATTGAGATTTTGGCTGTCGATAAAAGCGTAGACGACTTCTTTTTTAGACATAAAAATCACGATAACATATGAATTGGGTTTTGTCTGTAGACTATATGTCACAAAAGAAGAGAGTTAGGTTGATAGAACGGGAGAATTTTGTTGAATTGGTTAAAATTAGTCAAGAGTTAGTTGAATTGGTCAAGAGTTGGTTGAATTAGTTTAATTGGTTAGTGAGTTTGGAGAGTTTAGCGAGTTAAAGGGTTTTGAAATTAAGAGGAGAAAATTAAAAGAGGAATTTTTTTATCTAGTTTTTCTATTAGCTTGTATTTCTTGCCAATTAATACTTGGTTTTTTACTACAAATACATATCGCTTCTAATGGTTGATTACGATCGTCGAGTTTTGTTACTTTACCAATTCGTCCTGGACACAATGTGCCATATAAATTTGAATGTTCTTGAATCGGTACTTCTGATCCAATTAGAAATTCAGGAGTTGATGACGGCTTTACTTCTATCATAGAACTACATTCTATCATTTTCTGAGTTGAAAAATTGATGCGTTTGTTATACTATGGGTTCTATGGAAAAATTAGATTGGGATGCTAATTCAAGGCGAACTTACGCCGCAGCCAAAAAGTATATTCTTACTATACCAGAAAATCCTCTCGGAGAAGGTTTCGCTGAACAAATGATAGACGAAGCTAAAAAACCTCATTTTAAGATTCTTGGAATTGGCTTGTTAGTCCTAGCAAGGGCTCTTCAAAGACATCCTGAGCAGGTTGACCAGGCACGAAAAATATTTGGGAAATAAATTATTTTAATAACGGTAGATGGTGGCGCGGGAGGCGAGGCGTTGATTGCGGCGTTTTTGCCGTTGCATTCTTTTCCATTCTTCAGGCCTTATACTAAGACTTTTATCCAACCGGTGATGAGGATGACCGCCGGCGGCGCGAATCTTACGATTAACCAGTCCTGGCTTGGTTGGTCTTGGCTCTTTTGGTTTAAAAGAAAACTGGCTTTCATAAACAGTTACCAATCTAAGTTTATCAGGACCAACGCCCGCATTAAAAAACGCTCTTTCCGGCTGTCTCTGTCTTCTTATTTCAGCTACTGCTTTTTTTTCATGTAGGGATCCAAATCCACCTTCTTTTTTCCAGCGATAATGACGATCGCCTTTTGAATCAATCTTAAATCCTCCTATCGTAGTTTTTTTCCGTCTTAACGTAGCAAAAGACCGGCGCTGAAAAGGAGAACTTAGATAGACTTCGCCGCCCGCTTCAAGATGAGGATAGTCAGGGGGGTGTATCCGACTCTTCAGTCTCCTTAATTCTCGTAAAGAATATGCGGCCGTATCTCCAAATTCATTGCGGCCGGCAATAAATCTCGGCGTTCTCGGATAACGGATTTTTTCTTTACCTATTTTATAATTTTTTGAACGGCCAAAGAATTCAGCTGTAGGAATAAAGACTTCTCCTCTTCTCATGGCTATATTTTATCACTTTCCCCTTTAAATTCATATCCAACAAAATATAATGTGGAGTATAATGACGGTATTTATAAGAAAGGATGGTCAAAATGAGTGAAGAAAAATTAAGTGGCTACAAGGAAAAATTTGGAATCCGCGTTCCCTTGGGACAAAATGTCATTATGGCCAGTTTTACCTTATCTCACGATAATCCTAAAGGCGAGGATCCGATCATTGATTTAACGGAAAAAAAATGCGCTGTCTGGTTAACTAGTTCGGAAGAAGAGATCAATGGCCAGAAATATAACTTTATCATCGGACCGGACGGTTTATCTTCGCCTGTTGCTATCAGCTGGGGCGAAATCTATCCGGAAATACATATTAGAAAAGGTGATGAAATGATAAAATTAGAAACGAAAAATTTTTCACCGACATATTTAAATCATCAGATTGGTCATATGGCGACTTTGATCTATAAACAATATCCAGGACTAAGGGAAAACTATACGGTTATTCGTCTACCGCCGGAATCTCTGGGAAAAGAGTTGAAATATGCTCAAAGATATTTCAGCATTGGCCCAATATCGACTTTAATAAGCGGTATGAATAATAGGGGTTTTGGCAATAGACTTTCAACTTCTTTTTGGGCACTTCGTCTAACTCAGGTTGGGCATCCTGATCTTCCCTTTGGAAGAGAATTGCGTTAAAAAAAATTATTTTTCAGGAGGAGGATAGAACTGCTGTTTATTTTCTCCTTGAAGATCAGCCCACATCAAAACAGGATTATCTAAGACAAAGTCGGTATGGTGAAAGTCTCCAGATTTTTCTGACATTGCATCGGCTTCGGATGTTGCTCCCGGAGCATGAGCAAAACCGATATGAGGTCCGCCTTTTTCTGCTGATAAAATGGAGCAGTCAGAATAGGTTTTGATTCCAACTAGTGCATAATAGCCGAGTCCTAGTTCCGAGATTGGTATTTCTCTACCGCTTTCTATAAGTTCTATAAGTTTTTTCTGCATCGGATCTTTTTTCTTAAACGATCCTCCCTCGATTATAGACCAGTCAATTACTAAACCATCTATTACCGTAAAAAGAATTCCTTCCGAAGCAAATTCTCCATTGGTTTTTTGAAACGGATAAGGCGAGGCAAATTTTTCTCCGCCGGGAATATTAATATATTGAACGTGTTCAGAAATCATGACTTTATTATCTTCGACAAACTGGCCGACGTCTGATTCAAAAGGCGCCTCTTTGGTATCGTAGTTAAGATTTAAATCGCATTCTTTTCCGTCGGCTCCTCTGGTTGTTATCTCAAACGAACCTTGAGGTTTCTCTTCAAAAAAAGCATTAAACTTTTTATTGACCTCATAGATCGTCTCCATTCTTTCAGGCGTCAGTTCGCTCATCACTCTAGCGTCTCCTGTTGAAAAACCTAGAGAGCCTGCCCATCTAATAATACGGTTCTTTTCTTTTCCAAAATCTTCGGCCGCCTGATACATTCCTCTTCTGTTAGCCCATGCTTCTCCAAGATAAACTACTGTTGTCGTACGATTAACTTCACCTTCAGAATCGATTTCTTCCAGATCTTTTAATACCTGAACTGTTTTGGTTCTGAATTCCTCAACGCTTAATGAGTCATCAAAATTCACCTGCGCGACCCGATTGCCTTCTTTAGCTGTTTGTTTACTAAGTAAACTCGTTAAATAGGTTCTGGTTAAAAAATCATCATTAGGCCGTCCGTCTAATTTATCAGCAATAATCAAAACCTGACTCGATGGAGGCAGATTCAAACAACGAAAGTAGTTTTTAGAAGCTTCCTGTATCTGTTCACTTGACAGTGGTCTTTCAACTAAAGATGCAGTTGCCATAATTGGAAGTGATTATACTAATCATAGATTAGATTGTCAAGATAAATAAAACTTACCAAGTTAAAAGAGTTTGGCGAGTTTTTTGAGAAGGAAACTGGATAAAAATTGATATCCATAGAAGAAGGAGAAGGTGTAGAAGAAATCGGAAAGTAGAGTGTTTCTAAAAAAAGGCAGGCCCATGAGGTAACTTTGAAACAGACCGTCAAGGGTTTTTGGATACATTGAATAAGATAACCAGACGCCGAAGTTGGTGATGAGAAAAAATAAAACCGAGGAAGACAAACTGGCTAAAGCCAGTGACTGCCATTTATTATTCTTAATTAATCTGCCGATTAACACCGTCAGAAAAAAACTGCCATAAACATAGATGATCGTATTGTGAAATCCTAAAAACAAATCCGAAACTAACATCGCGACTAAAGGAATTAATAGAGCGATTTTCTTTTTAAAGTGACTTCCGGAAAATAAAGCCAGGCCGCCGATCGGGGCAAAGTTAGGAGGATGAGGAATTAACCTGGCAATAACGGCTAAAATAATTATTGCAAAAACTGAAATCTGCTGGGATTTTATCTTAGGCTTTAACATAGAAAAAATGTCTAAATAATGAAATAAAGAAATAATTAAATAAATGTAAAAATAATAAAATAAACAAATATCTTTATTTATTCATTAAATCATTTTTCTCATTTAAACATTTATTTGCTTATTTGATTATTTATTTATTCAATCATTCAGTATTTCTCAATCCTCCACTCAATCTTATCGCCTGACTTTAGCTTATAACTTCCTGCGCCAACTGTTGCCATTTTACCATTGACATAAAACGCCCAGTATTCTTTTTTTGCATCTTGAGCCATGACTCCATTAATTTCTGTCACATAAGCACTGGTTCCTTCACCTTTAGTTTTAATATCGGCTTTTTCTTTGGTTAAATCTAAAGCGGTTTTGCCAACTGCGATTTCCTGTTTGCTAAAATCTCTTTGGCCAGTGACCTTTAAATAAACCGTAACAGTCTTTTGAACAACGGATTTTTTATTAGATAAAGATTTAGATTGATAAAAAAAATATCCGGCAACAACTGCCAAAAAAATTAAAACAAAAGTAAAAAATTTACAAAACGACTTCTTTGTTTTTTCCATAAGTTCGTGCTAGAACAAATAATAAATCCGACAGTCTATTTAGATATCTAATAATAATTGTCTTGCTGTCAAATCTTACCACATTTCTTTCTGCTCCGCGGCAAACTACTCGCAAAATATGAAACCATGACGATAGTTCTGTTCCGCCCGGCAGAATAAACTTATTAAGCTGCGGTAATTTTTTATCCAGTTGATCAATTTTATTTTCAAACTTCAATGCCCTGTTTGTTAAATATTGTAATTCGATCTTCATTCCTGATAAATAAGACATAATCTTGTATAAATCTTTTTGAATTTCAGTTAAAAATACCTGGTCGTTTTTATTCTTAATTTTTGTTACCACTAAACCAATAAAACTGGTCAGTTCGTCAACAGATCCATAGGCTTCAACCTGGAGGTCGGACTTGGAAACACGTTTACCGCCATAAAGAGAAGTTGTTCTTTTGTCACCGATACGGGTATAAATAGTCATAGTTAGTTGAATTGGTTGAAATTAGTTAAAACTAGTTATAACTAACTCTGACCAACTATTGACTAATTTTAACTAACACTCTGAATATCCACATCCATAGCACTTCTTGCAGCCTTCTTCGTGGACCAACGTCGCCTCGCCGCAGGTCGGGCAGATGTCAAAAGAAGTCGAGGGAGCTGCGGCTTGGGATTGAATAAGAGTCGGCTGGGTCATCGTTGTCACTAATTTCGGCGTTTCTTGAACCGGTTCATGAACAGTTCCTTCGCCGTCTAGCTTTTTTGCCTCACCGTTTAGGCCGTAATGCATGGCAAGCACTTTGGCAATGGCGTCAGGCAGACTTCTGATTTTATCTTTGCCAAATCCGCTGCTTCTTGCGCCACCGATTCCGGAAAGTTGGCTGATAATTTCATGGACCCGCTCCTCAACCGGCAGATGGGAAGAAAATCTTAGAGCAACCGAAACCATTCTTCCCAAGCCTTCGGCCATAGCATAGATATCGCTTCCTGCCTTGCCGACCGTAATAAACATTTCCAAAGGCTCGGGTGGACTACCGCCGTTGGTGTTAAGAGTGATAAAAGCTATGCCTACCGGAGTTTGGATCCTGTAAGTGGCACCGCGGACCACCATCGGTCGAGGTTTAATTGTATATGAAGGTAGAGGCTTTTCTTCCTCTGGTTTTCGTTCCAACACTCCAGGACGCGACCCGTCTCTCATATAGGCAATTCCCTTGCAGCCGAGTTTGTAAGCCAGAGTATAAAGCTTTTTGACGTCTTCAACTGTATGAGTATGGGGCGCGTTGACCGTCTTTGAAATCGAGGCGTCGACGTACTTTTGAATCACTGCCTGGACAGTCACGTGATCTTCCGGAGTCAGGTCGTTGGTCGAGACAAACCAGTCAGGTTTCTTCAATTTGCCGGCTTTTATTTCTTTTTCATGCTTTTTAAACCAGACGTCATAAAGATGATGACGGATGACATGGTCGCCCAGCCTGTCGTGGCGTTTAAATTCAAATTCATAAACTGGCTCGATGCCGCTTGTTGTCTCCGCCATCAAAGAGGTTGATCCGGTCGGCGCCTGCATCAGAAGCAAAGAATTTCTGATGCCGTTTTTCCTGATTGACTTTTTGACGTTATCTGTCAGCTGGCTGACAAATTTGCCTTCAAGATAAAGTTTTTTGTCAAGTTTGGGAAAATTTCCTTTTTCGCGAGCATTTAGAGACGAGGCTAAATAAGCTTCATCTCTTATCGCCTTGTAAACTTTTTCAATAAATTCCAGGGATTCAGCTGATCCGTAGCGCAGATGAAGTTTTATAAGAGTGTCGCCAAGCCCCATTGTTCCCAGACCGATTCTTCTTTCGCCTTCAAGCTGGGTCTTCTTAATTCCCGGAAAAATATACGGATCCATATCAACGACGTTGTCCTGGAAACGGACCGCTGCCCGGACAATTTTCTTTAATGCGGCAAAATCAAACTGACCTTTTTTGTCAATGTTTTTGCCTTTGACCAGGGCCGAAAGGTTGATCGAACCGAGGTTGCAGACTCCCCAGGCCGGCAGTCCCTCTTCACCGCAAGGGTTGACGCAGATGACTTTGTTCCAGTAGTAGTTATTATAAAGTTTGTTGTATCTTTCCAGGAAAACGACTCCGGGTTCGGCTGACTTCCAGGCCGCCTCGGCAATTAAATCCCAAATTTTCCTCGCTTTGACGATTTTATGGACGATGACTTTTTTGCCAATTTTTTTCCAGGCCTCCAAATCACCGGTCCATTTTTCATCGTACTCCGGATCTTTATAATCAGGAAAGACCAACGGCCAGTCAGCATCTTTCTCAACCGCTTCCATAAAACTATCGGAAACGCAAAGAGACAGATTGGCGCCATTAATCCTACTTAAATCCTGCTTAACAGTAATAAACTCTTCAATATCAGGATGCCAGTCCCAGAGCATGAGCATTAAGGCGCCTCGCCTGGTGCCTCCCTGCTGAATAATATCTTTGGTGGCGACGGAAAAAAGCTCGGCCCAGTTAATTGGCCCTGAAGAAAAACCATTGACTTTTTTTACCCGGGCGCCTCTTGGCCTTAAAGAAGAAAGATTAATACCGACGCCGCCTCCGCGAGCCATAACCTCAATCATCTGTTTTAAAGTTTCGAGAATTCCTCCTCTTGAATCTTGGGGGGACGGAATGACAAAACAGTTATAGAAGGAAACGGCAAAACCCGTTCCCGCTCCGGACAAAATCCTGCCGCCGGGCATATACTTAAAATCTTTTAAAATTGAATAAAATTCTTTTTCCCATTTTTTCTGTTTTGATTTTTTCTCGACGGCAGAGGCGGCGCGGGCAATCCTCAACCACATTTCTTCAGGTTTTTTTTCCATCGATTTACCGGTTTTATCTTTTAAAGAATAACGGTCCAAAAAAACCTTTTCCGATATGCCTGTTAATTTCATAATTCTGATTTAATTCTATTAATTAGGTAAATACATTGTTTCAACAGGTAAAAATAGCAGTTTATGTCTCCGCTTATTTGAATTAAACCATTAGTTTGATTTTCCATAAGATTTATCCCCTTTTATAAGGAATACTTCCAATATTAATGAACCGATTGTTTCGTTACCTTGTAAAATAGAAAAACGATGTTGGCCTTGTTTATTAAAAACTACATTAACTAATTCAACTAAAATATTTGATTTTCCACTATAGCTCGTTTTGATTTTTATTTCTAAGGGTTTTAGTATTTCGGTTTTATAATTTTCATTTTGTGCTTTTAGTCTCAAACTATAATCTGTTTGAGGTTCTCCTTTAATAGTTGCTACAAAAAAAGCTTTGCTAATTCCACCTGGTATTTGTGTGACCCTAACTTCATCAAATATCCCATTAATGCTTAATTTATTTTCTTTAGAAATAGTTGCGTAATCACAAAGAGCAATAATTTCAACTTTAATTTTCATATTGTTATGATAATTTCTTTAGTTCGCTCTCAAAATCTTCCAAGTCAACAAACCTTTTGAAAACTGCCGCAAATCTGATGTAGGCAATTTTATCCAATTTTTTTAATTTTTTGGCAACCAAATTACCTATCTCTTTGCTCTCAATCTCTGTCGAATCTTTTTGTTTTAAATCGGCCTCAACCTCGTTAATTAAATTTTCAATCTGCTCACTTGTTACCGTTGTCTTTTCACAGGGCAAAACTACTCCTTTTCTCAACTTCTCTCTATCAAATCTTTCTCTCCGGCCGTCTCTCTTAATTACCAATATCGGCAACTCTTCAATCCGCTCATAAGTCGTAAACCGCTTCTGGCACTTTGGACACTGTCTTCGTCTTCTTATAGCGCCCCCGTCTTTAGACAGCCTTGTTTCGATAACTTCGGTGTCGGTATTTTTGCAAAAAATACAATACATAGTGCCATTTAAAATTTAAAACACTAATGGTAGGATTTCAAGAGGTCGAAATATATAAAAACTATATCAGATAAAAACTTAGCCTCAAGGTCTTTTGGTTTTTTAGAAAAAACTAACATTCCCAAAATTTTGTGAACATTTATAATGAGACTATGTTCTTTACCGACCTTCTCTTTCCTAAACACTGTCTTGGCTGCGGTATCCTGGGAACCTATATCTGCCCAAAATGCCAAAGACAGCTCCGCTACCTCGATCGAGGCAGCTGTTTCTATTGCAAAAAGGCCAGCCTGTATAATCTAACCCACCCTAACTGTTTAAAAAACTTTAACATCAACGGAGTAACAGCAATTTTCTATTACAATAACTTTCTAAAGAAAATTATTAAAAATATTAAATACCGCTTGGTTATTGAAACCTGGAAGGATTTGACTAGAACTATCGAACCGGAGGCAGTCAGGCAGATTGGCTTTTATAAGAGGATGTCTAAGGATTTTTTTCTCCAGCCAATTCCTCTTTCAAAAAGAAAGATTAGAGAACGGGGCTTTAATCAGGCATTTTTAATCACCAAGTTTTTTCAGGGGTTTCTTGACTTTCCTATTTCTGATTTTTTAGTGAGAGTCAAGGAAACCCTTCCCCAAGCCGAATTGAAAACAAAAAAAGACAGATACAACAATTTAAGGGGCGCCTTTAAAATTAAACCAACCCGTCACCCCGCTGTGGCAGGATCTAAAATTATTCTCGTCGATGACGTTATTACGACCGGTTCGACTGCCAGAGAAGCTGCTAAGATGCTTAAAAAGGCCGGTGCGGCTAAAATCTATGTTTTAGCTATTGCTAAAGGGTAAAATAGTTAAAACTAGTCGAAATTGGTTAAAATGAGTTATAATTGGTAATCAATATGCCCCAGAAAATAGAGATTTCCTCAAAAACCATTGTTTTTACGGTTTTTTTTCTACTGTCTTTAATCTTACTCTGGCAAATTAGAGATCTTATTTTTTCTTTATTTATTGCTTTTGTCATCAGCGGTGCCCTAAAAACCCCGGTTGGGTTTTTGGAAAAAAGAAGAGTTCCTCGTTTGATCGGTTCCATTCTTGTTTACTTCACATTTTTATTTGTTATTTTTAATCTTTTTTCCTTAGTCATTCCTCCTCTTCTCAAAGAAATTGGTTTTTTATTTAAAAATTCTCCTTATATAATCAAAACGGTCCTGCCTCAGGTTTCGTCTTACGTTGACCTTAGCGCTCTGACACAAAATCTTCCCAATCTCGCCAACGATTTGGTTAGTTTGGTTAGGAGTCTTTTCTCAAACGCCATCTTTGTTATTTCTACGCTATTTTTTGGCTTTTATCTGCTTTTGGAAAAAGACTTTATTGAGAGAGTTCTCGCTAATTTTTTTGACGAAACCGAAGCCAAAAGAATCAATCTTATTGTCGAGAGGGCCCAGAAAAGAGCCGGCTCCTGGTTTTGGGGCGAAGTGATTTTGATGACCGCTGTCGGAGTGATGACTTATATAGGTTTAACGATCATTGGCATGAGATACAGCGTTGCCTTAGCGGTTCTGGCCGGACTCTTGGAAGTTGTCCCCAACCTGGGACCGATTATTGCTACCATTCCGGCCGCTCTTATTGGCTTTTCTTCTTCTTATATCTTGGGGCTTTCCAATATCGCTTTATACTTTATCGTCCAACAGCTTGAAAATAACCTTATGGTTCCTTTTATTATGAAAAAGGTGGTAGGACTACACCCGATTATTACCTTGATGGCTTTGATGATCGGCGGAAAGCTCGCCGGAGTTCTTGGGGTTTTACTGGCTGTACCAACAACGATATTTATTGAAACCATTTTGATTGAAAGTCAAAAGCTACCAAGGAAATAATTTGCGGAGTTTCTTCGGTAAATATGCGGTAATTACAACCCCAGTCATCCCGAGCGGAGCGAGGAATCTTAACTGTTATAATAATACCTTATGAGAATCGCTATTCTCGGAGGCGGAATAACCGGATTAACCGCTTCTTATTTTTTAGGTAAAAAGGGCCATCAGGTAACTCTTTTTGAAAAGGAAAAAGTCTTGGGTGGTTTGGCAGCTGGCTTTAAACAACCAAACTGGGATTGGTATTTGGAGCAAAATTATCACCATCTCTTTGCCAATGATAATGATACTTTGAACTTTGCCAAAAAAATCGGGTTCAATAAAATATTTTTTAAAGCGCCGGAAACGGCCTCGCTCTATGAAGATTTGACAATCCATCCCTTGGATACACCAATTGATTTTCTCAAATTCCCCTATCTTAATCTATTCAGTAAATTCCGCGCCGGATCTGTCTTGGCTTTTCTAAAACTTTCTCCATTTTTTCCTTTTTACGAAAAACAGACCGCTGAAGAGTTTATCAAGAAAACCATGGGGGAGACGGTTTGGAAAAAGATGTGGCAGGAGCTTTTTCGGAAAAAGTTCGGGGATTATGCGGGAATTATTCTGGCCTCTTTTATCTGGGCGAGAATTAAAAAAAGGACGAAAAATTTGGGATATGTTGAGGGCGGGTTTCAGACATTTATTGATTATTTGGAAAATTGTTTAAAAGGTTTAAAAGTTGAAATGTTTAAAGATTATGAAATAAAAGAGATAAAAAAGCAGGGAGAGAAGTATCTTATTAATAATCAAATTTTTGATATTGTTATTTCAACTTTACCGACGCCAGTAATAACTGGCTTAACCACTAATATATTTCCGAAAAATTATCTTAATCAATTATCAAAGATAAAATATCTTCACGCTTTGACTTTAATCTTAGAAACAAAACAACCTTTGTTGGAAAAAACCTACTGGCTAAATGTATCAACTCCAAATATTCCGATTATGGGGATTGTCCAACACACAAATTTTATCGACAAAAAAAATTATGGAAACAACCACTTGATTTATCTTGGTTGGTATTTAAAAAGAGATAATAAATTATTTAATATGAATAAAGAAGAATTGATTAAGTTTATTAACCCTTATCTTAAAATTCTTAATTCTAAATTCTTAATTCTAAATTCTCATGTTTTTCGCGCACCATATGCTCAACCGATTTTTGACAAAGAGTTTTTGAAAAATAAACCAGGTTTTAAAACACCTTTAAAAAATTTCTTCATTGCCAACCTCGACATGACCTATCCCTATGACCGGGGAATCAACTATGCCGTCAAACTGGGCAAAGAAGTGTCTTTATTTGTTTAGTTAACTGATTATTTCCAGCCCGCCCAAATCCTGCTTTTTAATTTCTTTATAAAGTTTGTTTTTTACTAAGGCCGGCTTACCGTTATTTTCAACGACATAATAAGCAAAACCCTGCATTTTTTTAACCAGTTCGTAATCGGCGTGGCCGGGCATGCTGGCTTCATCTTTTTTTTCCTCAAAACTGACCGGGCTGTCATCAGCGGTAACAAAATAAGTTGTACCAACGTTAACTACCAAATGCCCATATCCAGACGGCATATAAACACTGTCTCCTTGTTTAACCGGAACGGCTTTAAATTCCTCAACAACATCTGGGGTCATTTCGCCTTTTTCGTTAGTTGCTAATTTCTGAAGAAGAGCAACTCCTTGGCCGAAAATTATCCAATAGGTTTCATCTAGCTGACCAATATGATAATGGCCATAAGTTTTAATATATTCTCCAGAAATTGTTCCCGGTTCCCAAACAGTAATATTTCTTTGCTCTTTTCCGCCGCGAATCATGTAATAGTGAATCGATGGACCAACGCCATTGGAATCCATCAAAACCTCTTTCATCTTTTCATGAGTCCTCGCCGCATAATGTTTTTCAACGAATTTAAAGTCGACGTTCATATTTTTAAAAAAATTTATAACTATGGGTTCCAGCCCCGGTTTTTTTGCTTTCTTAACTCATCTGTTTCATCAGGGCGATGATAATCATCTTCCAATCTCTCTGTTGTGCCGATTTCCGGTGTTGAAACTTCAATAACATCACAGTTGGTGATTCCGACCAATCGATGCCGTTGATTTATCGAACAGGTATAACTTTTTCCATATTCTAACTCTGTTTCGATAAGTTCACCTTTTTCATTATCCCAAATAAGCTTGGCTCGTCCTTTTAATATATACCAGGTTTCTTTTTTTTGGCTGTGTCTTTGTAATGATAATCTTTTTTCTGCGTTAACATGAAGGATTTTTCCCATATAGGGAAAATCTGAGGGTGTCCAATGAATTTCATAGCCCCAAGGTTTTGCAACTTTTGCCGGCTGATAGATGTTTTTCATTTGCTTTTAGACTTAAATCTTAACTAATAATTTAGTATAATTCAATCAACACATGAAAAAGAAAATCTTCGTTTTACTCCGGGCTTTACGCGTCAGTCAGTGGGTGAAAAACTTGGTTGTTTTTACAGCGATTGTTTTTTCCGGGAAACTTTTTGACTGGCCAATATTTATCAATACTTTTTATGCTTTTTTGATCTTTTGTCTTTTGTCCTCAACCTCTTATGTTTTAAACGACATAATTGATTATCCTTATGACCGCAAACACAAAATCAAAAGATATCGGCCGATTGCCTCGGGAGAAATATCTTTACAGCAGGCGAGTTTTATTGTCTTTATTTTAACCTTGGTCTCCTTAATTTTAAGTTTATTTTTCTCGCTACCGTTTTTTTTCTTGAGTTTGCTTTTTATCCTTCTTCATTTTTTCTATTCGCTTTATTTAAAAAAACATCCAACGATTGATATCTTCACCATTTCCATTTCTTTTATGATTAGAACGTTCGCCGGTGAAGTTGCTTCCGGATATCACATTCCTATCTGGTTAATTCTGACGATTTTTTTCGTCTCTCTTTTTATGGCGACTATCAAAAGACATGCTGAACTGGTTACCCATGGAGCTGAGACGCGAGAGTCTCTTTTCCTTTATAAAGAACATTATCTTGATTTTCTCACTCAAACATTTGCCGCCGCCACCATTTTGGCTTATGCTTTTTACACTTATGTGGAAAAACCGCCTCAAATTACCACGGTGCTTTCATCCTGGATGACGATTAACTTTCCCGGTTTTGAAGCGAGAAAATGGATGATGTTAACAATTCCTCTGGTCGTCTACGGAATTGCCCGCTATGCCCAGCTTTTATACGAAAGGGCGGAGGGTGAGCGACCAGAAAAACTGATTACGAGCGACATTCATTTAATTATTACTATTGGTTTGTGGGGGACGATTGTAGTCAGCCTGATTTATCTTTTGTAGGTTATAGTCCGTTGACAAAACGCCCGCCACCTGTCATCCTGAGGGAGTGAAACGACCGAAGGATCTCAAACGAGTTGAGAGATTCCTCGCTCCGCTCGGAATGACAAGGGGGCGGAAATTATAAATTTTATAACGATTATATGAAAAATCAGGATAGTCACAAAAAACAGGCAGTGTCATTGGCAATTGATCAGATTCAAAAACAATTCGGCCGCGGGTCAATTATGAGATTTGGCCAGGGACCTGTCGTCCCGGTCGAAGTTATCTCAACCGGGATCATACCTTTAAACATCGCTCTAGGAGTGGGCGGAATTCCTAGAGGCAGGACTGTTGAAATCTTCGGACCAGAAGCCGCCGGAAAAACTACCGTCTGCCTTTCTATTATTGCCGAAGCCCAAAAAGCCGGCGGCATCGCTGCTTTTATCGACGCCGAACACGCTCTTGATCCAGAATGGGCGAAAAAAATCGGCGTCAAACTCGACGATCTTTTAGTTTCCCAGCCCGACACCGGTGAACAAGCCCTGGAAATTGCCGAAACTTTGATCAGGTCAGGTGGAGTTGATTTGGTGGTAATCGATTCTGTGGCTGCTCTTGTCCCCAAAAGTGAAATTGAGGGTGAGATGGGCGAATCTCAAATGGGGTTGCAGGCCAGATTAATGTCCCAAGCTTTAAGAAAGTTGACAGGTATTGTTTCCAAATCAAAAACCACCGTCATTTTTACCAACCAAATCAGATTAAAAATCGGCATCATGTTTGGCAATCCCGAAACCACTCCGGGAGGTTTGGCTCTAAAATTCTATACCTCGGTGCGAATGGATGTGAGAAAAATTGAAACTCTAAAAAAGAACAACCAGGTTTATGGAGCAAGAATTAGAGTCAAAGTGGTTAAAAATAAAGTCGCTCCGCCTTTTAAAGAAGCCGAAGTGGTGATTACGGCGGCTGGAATCGACCGCGAAGAAGGCTTGGTCGACGCCGCCTTAAATGCAGGACTAATAACGAGAAGCGGTTCATTTTTCAAAATAGGAGAAAAAATATTAGGACAGGGAAAAGAAGAAGTAAAGCAGGTAATTGCGAAAAACGAAAAACTAAAGTCTCAGTTGATGAAGCAAATCCTTGGAAAAAAATAACAAATCACAAATAACAAATGACAATTCAATAACAAATAATTAATTACAAATGTTTTAAACATTTATTATTTGTAATTTGTCATTGATTTGTGGATTTGAATTTTGTCACTTGTCATTATGCTTAACGAAGATCTTCTTTCCCTCTTAAATAAGGCTTATTTTTTTCTCAAATTCCGGCCTCGATCGGAAAAAGAAGTCCGCGATTATTTGTATAAAAAAATAAAAACCAAGCATTGGTCGCAGGATGATGCCGAAAAAATCATTGAGGAATTAAAAGAGGAAGAATTGATTAACGATCAGAAATTCGTCGACTGGTTTGTCCGTAATAGAACGACTCTCAAACCAAAAGGCCAGAGATTATTGGTCCGCGAGCTCAAACAAAAAGGAATCAGCGACGAATTGATTGAAAAGTATTTCTCCGAAAACACTGTCGACGAAGAAGGTCTTGCTCTAAAAATATTAGAAAAACGCTGGTCTCGTTACCGAAACCTCGACTCCAGAAAACGCTTCGAAAAAGTAATTTCGTTCTTGCTACGCCGCGGATTTTCCTACGATCTCGCCAAAAAAACCATTGCAGATTTAATAAATAAGGAGTAAAATGGAGGTGTTAGAAATTGCTTAAGGGAAATTATTAATATTAATAATTCAAAAATGTTGTTAATAAGTTTTGATTATCATAATTGTCATGCTGAATCCATTTCAGCATCTTTTATAAGATTCTGAAACCTGCCTGCCGGCAGGCAGGCAAGTTCGGGATGACAAAAAAGAACAACAACATTCTCCTCTAAGCTTCATAAAATACTATGCTTCAGAAATTTTTTAAGAAGTTCCTGTCTGTTAAGCATGATCGGGAAAATTTATTGAATACGGCCAAAAAACAAGCCGAAGAAATTATTACAAAAGCTCGGGGCGAGGCTCTAAAAGCAAAAGAAGGGGCCGAAAGAAAAGCCGGGGAGACGGCCAGTGCCGCTCTCGAGGTTGAAAAAAGACTCTCTAAAAGAGAAGATCAATTAGAAGAGAAGGAAAACTTGGTCAATCGCGAAAGACAGTCGGTTGCCGATACAAGAAATCACTTCGAACGCCTGAAAAAAGAACTCGAGGAAAAGAAAACGGAGATGCTTCAAAAACTCGAGAAAATTGCCAAGATGACTAAAGACGAAGCCAAAGACCTGCTGCTTCGCGGCTGGGAAGATAAACTCCGCGAGGATATCGCCAAAAAAATAAAAGCAGCTGAAGAAGAGGTGAAATCAACCGCCGACGACAAAGCCAAAAGCATTTTGGTTGATGCGATGCGTTACGGCGCCATTGACTATGTCGCCGAATACACTCTTTCTGTCGTCAATTTACCGAGCGAAGATTTCAAGGGAAGAATCATCGGCAAAGACGGAAGAAACATTAGAGCTTTCGAGATCGCAACCGGCGTTGATGTTGACCTTGAAGAAGAAGGAGTGATAAGACTGTCTTCTTTTGACGCTGCCCGTCGGGAAATCGCCCGTCTGTCTTTGGAAAAACTCATTAAAGACGGACGCATCCAGCCGCAAAGAATTGAAGAAATTGTCAAGAAAACCAGGGAAGACGTAGATAAGGATATTTTTAGGGCCGGTGAAGATTTGGCTCATCGAGTCGGTGTCTTTAATCTTCCAGCCGAAATCACCCAAACCTTGGGTCGATTCAAATACCGCTATTCTTACGGTCAAAACATGATTGCTCATACCATTGAAGAGACCAAAATCGGAACCGCTCTGGCTCATGAGTTAGGTGCTGACGTTAATATCATCAAATTGGGCTGTCTTTTGCACGATATTGGCAAAGTTATCACTGACAAAGAAGGTTCCCATGTTGACTTGGGTGTCGAGTTTTTGAAAAAACATCGCTTTCCTCAAAAAGTCATCGACTGCGTCGCCAGCCATCACGAAGATATTCCTTTTCCATCTATAGAAGCAATTATTGTCTATATCTCAGACGCAGTATCAGGAGGCAGGCCTGGAGCCAGACACGAAGACTTTGAAGAATATTTAAAAAGAATTAAAACGATTGAGGACGTCGCCAAGACAAAAAAAGGCGTCCGCGAAGCCTATGCGTTACAGGCAGGAAGAGAATTAAGAGTTATTGTTAAACCCGAGGAAATCACTGACGATGAGGCCACGGTTATTGCTCAGAAGATTAAAGAGGAATTGGAAACTAAATTCGACGTTTTCCCCGGACAGATCAAGGTAACCATTATTAGAGAAACGCGGGCGGAAGCAACAACTAAAATCTAGTCCGAATAATAGATTAATAAATGCAGAAATAATCAAATAAACAAATGAAGAAATAAATGTTTAAATGATTAAATACATTTAATTCATTTTTTTCATTTATTTAATTATTTTATTATTTGTTTATTTAATCATTCATTTTCCCTATCCCAATGCCCTACATTTGATATAGATTGTTATAATAAGATGTTTTAAATATGGATTGACAAGAGGCCTTAAAA
>Ga0315297_10000569_pt1 | contig 21699 bp, 19 predicted proteins | sample YL17G15_0_MG_FD_203628 | JGI IMG/M metagenome (GOLD analysis project Ga0315297, IMG submission 203628) | Sediment microbial communities from Yellowstone Lake, YNP, Wyoming, USA - YL17G15_0 | ecosystem: Environmental > Aquatic > Freshwater > Lake > Sediment | place: USA: Wyoming | collected... | reverse complement strand
ATTCCCGAGCCAGATTTCCTGGGCAGCCAAAGCCACCGCTTTTAAGCCCGAACCGCAGACTTTGTTCACCGTCAGTGAGCTTACCTTGGGATCCAGGCCGGCCAGAAGCGTGGCCTGCCGGGCGGGCGCCTGTCCCAAACCGGCCGGGAGGACGCAGCCCATGATCACCTGTTCCACCTCGTCCCGTGAAACCCCGGCCCGACGGACGGCCTCAGAGATAACCAGGCCTCCCAGCTGGGGAGACGTTACCGCCGCCAGACTGCCCTGGAAGCTGCCGATCGGGGTTCGCACCCGGCTTAAGATCAAAGCTTCCTTCATCGTTTTCCTCAGTTTGCCTATTTCTTAATTTTGAAACGTTCCACCAGCATCTTCAATTCCGAGGACCTGGTGAAAATCTCTTCCATTCCGTCCCTGATCCGGGCCAGTTCCTGGCTATTCTCGGTAATCACTTTCTTGATATTTCCCGCCGATCCCATGATTTTCTGGCTGGAGCCGGCCAGGCCTTTTTGCGCCTGGCTGATATATTTGGAAATTTCATTTAAATTTTCAATTGCCCGGGTGATCTGCTTGCTCCCCGAGGCCTCTTCCTTGGCCGCCTTGTTGATCTGTTCCGAAATATCCTGCATCCGGGAAGAAGCTTCGGTGATCCGCATCGCCCCCTCGCTCTGTTCCTTCAAGGCGCGGGTGGTTTCCGAAAGCATCTCGTTGATCACGGCGATAAAATTGAAGAAACTCTGGGTCCGCTGCGCCTGGTCGGTGGTAGTCCGGACGATTTCCTCGATCATCACCCGGGTCTTCTGGCTGGAATTCACGATCTGGGAAAGGGCTTCCCCCGACTCCTTGGCGAGTTTTACCCCTACCTCGATCCGATCCTGTCCTTCATTCACTCTCTGGACCGCGTTCCGGCTCTCTTCTTGGATACCCTGGATCAGGCCGGAGATTTCCCGGGTGGATTCGGCCGTCCGTTCCGCCAGGGCCTTGATTTCATCGGCCACGACCGCGAAACCCCGGCCATGTTCCCCGGCCTGGGCCGCGATAATCGAAGCGTTCAAGGAAAGCAATCCGGTCTCTTCGGTCACTTCGTCAATCACGGTGAGAACCGAGCTGATCTCTTCAATCCTCCCGCCCAGGCTTTCCACCACCTTGGCGGTCTCCCGGATAGCGTCCCGGATCTTGCCGATCCCCTCGAGGGTGGCCAGGACGCTCTTGAAACCGGTCTCGGCGTCATCCTGGACCTGGTCGGAGAGTTTGGAGGTCTGGCGGGCATTTTCCTCGATTTTGCGGATTGATCCCTCCATGGCTTCCATGGAATCCAGAGCCTCCCGGGATTTCTGGGAAAGATTTTCCGCCCGATCCCGGATCTCGTTGACCGAGCTGGCGATCTGGTTGACCGCGGCGTTGCTCTCCCCCGCCGAGTGGGAGAGGCTCTCGATATTCTCCGCCACTTCTCCAATCAGGGCGTCCATCTCGTAAACCGAGGAGGAAATATCCTGGACCGAGGAAACCAGGAGGTCCAGGTTTTCGCCGATCCCGCCGATTGAGGAATTAACCCCGTCCATGGAGGCGAAGGTTTTCTGGGTTTCCTGCTGTTGGGTCTCGATCCCCTCCATCACTCCCCGGCTCGCGTTTCGCATTGAGGAAATCTTTTCCTCGACGGTGAGGGTGGATGTCTCCACCCGGCCGATCATGTCCCGGAGCCCAGACACCATCTGTTTGAGGCTGATCACCATATCCCCGATTTCACTCTCGGAGATCAGGTCCAGGTCGCAGGACAGGTCACCCTGGCTGATACTAAAGAGCAGCTGCCGGATCTCGTTGATCGGCTGGGAAAGATCATAAGCCGAAAAAGTGATGATCATGGCCGCTACCAACAGCGCGAAAAAGGTGAGAATCATGGTTGAGGTTTTAATATCACTGATCAGGTCTTTGTACCTTTCCCAGAAGTCAATGGTAAAAACCAGCGAATCTCCGTCGGCCAGCGGCTGGGCGGCAATAATGAAGATCGTCTGCCGGTTGGCGCCGATAAACCAGTTTCGATTGGAGGCGTCCGGAGTGGAAATCAGGAAGGACGGGGAAGAAACCTGGGTCTCCGGCTCCGCCCCCAGGTTTTTCAGAACCGCGGTGATAATCTCGGTTTTGGGTTTTAACCCCCGCTGGAGCTGGATCAGACCTTTCCGGTCGATCACGTATACCCCGTCCGCGAAATCCTTGGGCAGCTGGTTGAAGGTGGACTCGGACCAACCGCCCTGGGTTTTCGCCAATTCCAGGTAATGGGCAAACAGTTTTAATTCCCTGACCCGTTCTTTCCCCACCTGGCGGATCAGGGCCAGGGAAGCCTGGGAATAATTCATGATTCCGGCGCCCAATAAGATGGCCAGCACCAGAAGCATGGAGGAAACCAGAATACTGTAACGGACTCCGAAGCGCGGACGATTAGTCGGGTTTTTCCAATAATCCGGGTAGATTTCGGCAATCTTTCGGCGTTCCGGTTCCAGAAATAACCGGGTAAGATAATACTGAACCAGGGTGACAGAAATCCCGGCGCAGATCCCGATGGCCACGACCCGGATAGATTCGGACATGGGAATCGGAACCAGGAGGTAAAGAAAAACCAGGGCCAAGAACGTCCCGACCGGCCAGGTAATCAGGGAAAAACCGCTGGCCACCAGGGGAACGGTAATGGTGGCTCTGACTGCCCGATCCCCGTTCCCATCCTGGGGCCGGTTGAGAAAATCGGATAATGGCCTCAACGCCCGCAGGATTACGTAAATATGGATCAGGACCAGGACGGTAAACGCCGAGAGGACGGAAATGATCACGTATTTCAAAATGGAAACCGCGGTGGTAAAGAGAGAAAAGAGAATAAGGGAATAGGAAATCACCACCGGAACCCCGATCGCGGTGGTCATAATAAGAACACTAATCGCCCGAATTCTGATATCAATCTTGGCTAACATAATTTTCCTTACCTCCTTATGGTTTAGGCGATTTTACCCCGATTAGGGAAAATCGGCAATGAGATTTGCGTCCCACCGGTATTTAATGATATAAATTTACAGTTATAGTTATGTACCTGTTTTAATTGGTATTCTGGATTTTTCTCCTTCACGGGGATAGGAAATGAAATTTGAAGATATCCTCTATACCAAAGAAAACGGCGTAGCCCGACTGATCATCAATCGCCCGGACAAATTGAATTCCTTCCGCTCCCTCACCCTGGAAGAGCTGACCGAAGCCTTTGCCGACGCAGATCAGGACCGCCAGATCGGGGTGACCGTGCTGACCGGAGCCGGTGATCGGTCTTTTTGCACCGGAGGAGACATCTCCGAAATGGTCGCGCTCACCCCCGATACCGGCCTGGTCTTCCTCCGAAAATGCCTCCGTCTCTCCACCACCATGCGGGCCCTCACTAAACCGATCATCGCGGCGGTCAACGGCTACTGTCTGGGCGGCGGACATGAAATTCACCTTTTTTGCGATCTGACCTTGGCCGCGGAGGAAGCGGTTTTCGGTCAGGTCGGTCCCACGGTGGGCAGCGTGCCCATCTGGGGCGGAACCCAGCTGCTCCCCAGGATCGTCGGGGAAAAGCGGGCCCGGGAGATCGTTTTTCTCTGCCAGCGATACTCGGCCCGGGAAGCCCTGAACTTCGGCCTGGTCAACAAAGTGGTCCCCCGCAAGAATCTATCTGAAGAAGTCGAGCATACCGCCCGGAGGATCCTGGAAATGAGTCCCCAAGCCCTGAGAATTGCCCGGCTCTCCCTGAATTTCGAAGCGGACCTGCTTTATCCCTCTTTTCTCCACGGGGTTGAAATGCTGAAATCGACCTATGGAAGCGAGGAGTTAAAAGAAGGCATGACCGCATTCCTGGAAAAACGCAAACCGGATTTCGCCCGGTTCCGAAGGTAATCATCCGTGTCCGGAAAACCTTCCCGCCGGGTGGCGATCGTCGGGGTCGGCACCACCAAATTCAAGGCCCGCTGGATCGATAAAACCTACTACGAGCTGGCTTATGACGCCGCCAAGCTGGCACTCTCCGACGCCCGGATCGGCCGGGAAGATATTGACGCCTGCGTCTACGGAATATACAACGACTTTTTCCAGCGCCAGTACCAGCCTGACGCCTTTGTTCACGATTATATCGGGATGGGCCTGAAACCCGGGGTCCGGGTCAATACCGGCGGCGCCACCGGGGGATCGGCCCTCCGGATGGGTTTTTCCGAAGTGGCGTCCGGGCTCTACGACACCGTCCTGGTGCTCGGCGTGGAGAAATGCAACGACTGCTTTAATTACGAAGTTCATCAGCACAGCCCGGAGGTGCTCCGGGCCATCCTTTACACCGCGGATATGACCTATGACAACCCGGCCGGCCGCACCGCCGCTTCCGGCTTTGCCCTGGCGGTCATCGCCCACATCGAAAAATTCGGGACCCCCACCGAAAGACAAATGGCCCTGGTCTCGGTGAAAAATCACCGGAACGCCACCAGAAACCCGGTGGCCCAGAGCCCCAAGCTCCTGACCGTTGAGGATGTCCTCTCCTCCCGGAAGATTGTTGACCCCTTCAAGTTCTATGACAACTGCCTCTATTCCGAGGGAGCCTCCGCGGTTATCCTCGCTTCCGAGGAAAAAGCCCGGGAAATCACCGATTGCCCGATCTGGATCACCGGTCTGGGCGCTTCCCTGGACTGGGTCCTGCCCCAGAACCGGCCTAATATCTACGAGTTCCAGTCCAGCCAGATCGCCGCCCGGAAGGCCTATGAAATGGCCGGGATTAAGGATCCCCTTCAGGAACTGGACCTGGCCGAGATCCATGATGCCTTCACCGGAACCGAAATCATGGCCTATGAGGATTGTTTCTTCTGCCCACCCGGCGAGGGCGGACGCCTGATCGAGGAAGGAGTGGTTGAGCCGGAGGGCAAGCTCCCGGTTAATCTCTCGGGCGGACTGCTCGGGTGCGGACATGCCGTCGGCGCGACCGGGATCATGCAGACGATCGAGGTTGTCCTTCACCTCCGGGGACAGGCCGAAAACCGCCAGAGGAAAAACGCCCGGGTGGGCCTGGTTCAATCCATCGGCGGAACGCTTTGCAGTTGGACCGTGTGCCTGATATTGAAAAGAGAGGAATAATGCCCCCGAAAACCCATGCCCGGCGCCAGGCCCCGCCCCGGAAAACCCCGGCCCGCCGGACCTCCGCCCCGGCCCGGAAAAGAACCGACCCTCACCGGGAATGGTACAAATTCTTCTCCGAGAAATACCAGATTCCGGTCGAACAATTGAAAAAAGAATTTCAGGATGAACTGGACGGAAAAAATCCGGTTGATGCCCCGCTGGAGATTCCCGACCGAATGGAGGTCTTTTTCAAATATTCTTACGGGAAGCAATCCCGGTTTTTCCGCGAGCTGAGAATGCATCAGCGAATCCTGGGCAGCAAGTGCCCCCAATGCCGGCGGGTTTACCTTCCCCCCCGGGCGGACTGCTCTTTATGTTATCGACCCACCTCCTGGGTTAAATTGTCCGGAAAGGGAACGGTGATCGCCTGCACGATCCAGCATTTCTCCACCTCCGCTTTCATCAAGAAAGTCCCCTTTATCTGCGCCTACATCCGGCTGGACGGAACCGATTCCCTCCTCATGACCAATATGGAGATGGATGATCCTTCCCGGGCCCGGCCGGGGATGAGGGTGAAGGCGGAATTCCGGAAAAACCGTTATGGGATAATCACCGATTTTTATTTCCGGCCTCTGACCGGGGGGAGCTGAATTTGAAACCGAAATCGGGAAAAGTGGTTCTAACCATCTGGGGGGCCCGGGGCAGCATTCCTTCCCCGGGGTCGAAAACCGCCCATTACGGCGGGAACACCTCCTGTATCGAGCTCCGCCTGGGAAAAGAACTCCTGATCCTGGACGCCGGGACCGGGATCCGGGAACTGGGCATGAAATTGATTAAAGAGGGAAAGATTTCCGCTTCCATTCTCCTGACCCACTATCATTGGGACCACATCATGGGGTTGCCCTTTTTCGGCCCCGGTTACTCCCCTCACAATCATTTCCGGATTTATGGTGAAAACAAGGCGGGGACGAGCCTGCGTTCAATCCTGTACGGGCAGATGAGCGCGCCGTATTTTCCGGTCCGCCTCGATGAAATGATGTCCCAGATGGAATTTATCGAGATCGGTCCCCACCAGAATTTCAACATCGGCGAGGTTCAGGTCAGCACTTACCCCGCCCGGCATCCCGATAGCTGCGTCTCCTACCGGATCAGTTATGAAGGCCGGGTCATTACCTATGCCACCGATACCGAGCACACCCAGGAAATCGACCACCATCTGCTCAAGTCCGCCCGGGACGCCGATATCCTGATTTACGACTCCGCTTATACCGAATCCGAATATCCCCAGAAGGTGGGTTGGGGCCATTCCACCTGGGCGGAAGGGATAAAACTGGCCCGGGCCGCCAAGGTCAAGCGCCTGATCCTCTGGCACCATGAGCCCTCCCATACCGACCTGATTGTCAGGAAAATCGAGCAGGAAGCCCGCCAGCATTTTCGGAACTGCCAGGCCGCTTACGAGGGGATGAAGATCACCCTCTAATAAATCTCTCGTCAATTCCTAAATTCATATAATTACGTAAATCGGTTGCGCCACTCGTCTCGTCCGTCGGCTATGTCCTTCGGCTTTAAAACCGTAACCGCAAAACCCAACCGATACGAGCCGCACAACCTCAACCGCTTTTATTGACCTTCTTCAGGGCGTCCCGACCGGGGGATTTGCCGGAACCGCGGGATTGGCTTGGGCCGGCGGGTTTTCCGGCGCGGGAGAAGCCTTGGGGGGGGGAGAACCTTTCTTCTTACCCTGCTCGGGGGCCTCTAATTTCCTGATATATTTGATCGCCTCGTCGGCAATAGATACCAGCACCCGGTCTCCGGGCTTCAGGGTTTCCAGGATCGACCTGGCGCCCCTGATCCGATAAGTCATTTTTTCCTTCTCCGCCAGAAGCGTCAGGTACCTTTTTTCCAACTCGACCTTTTTAACCACGGCGGTAACCTTGGTTATTTTACCGGTCTCGGGAATCACCACCTCCACCGCCCTGGCCCGGCCCGCCGGGAAAAGAAACATCGCCAGGACCAGCGCCAACCAAATTCTTTTCATTTTTCCTCCTTGCCTTCCAATCCGACCCTTGTTTCATTTCCTAGAAATCCGCAGGGTGACTTCCTCCCTTTTAAAATTAGACCATACTTTTAAAATATTTACTCCCGCTGATTTCCCGGCCTCCCAGGAACTCGCATCCATTGCCCAGCGGCCCGGCAGTGATCTCAATTTAGTCAGAAACGATCTCCAGGATCTTCACCTCGCCCATGTATATCTTCGAAATATTCTGGGCGTCCTGCTTGGTCCCGACGATATCACCCCAGTGCATGGGGATTAATACCTTGGGAGCGATTTTCTGGGCGGCGTCGATCGCTTCCTTCCAATCCATCGTGTAGGTCCCCCCGCAGGGAATGAAGGCCACCTCCGGTTTCAGGTTGATCATTTCCGGGATCAGATCGGTATCCCCCAGGTGATAAATCCGGACCCCATCCACGGTGACAATATAACCGACCCAGTTTTTATCCTTCGGATGGAATCCCTGGCGGTCGGCCTTGGTGTTGTAGGCGGGGATAACCTGGATCTCAAAGCCCGCGGCTTTGATCTTATCGCCCGGTTTTACGGTTTTTACCTTGCCTTTCAGCTTCCCGGCCCCGTCGGGGGTGGTGACAATCTCGGTTCCCGGCTGGGAAATCTTCTCCACGTCTTCCGGGGAGAGATGATCGTAATGATCGTGGGTGATTAGAATCAAATCCGCTTTCTTCTTGGTTTTCAACTTCCAGGGATCGATATAGATTACCTTCCCATCCTTGCTGGTGATCCGAAAAGACGCGTGGCCCAGCCACTCGATGTTCTTGGTCATATTTTTATCCTCCTTTCTTGATTTTCCGTTGAATTATATAATGAACTGGAAATAAATTGAATTTATTTGTAGGGGCGGGTTTTATGCCCGCCCTGACAGGAGAGGGGACGAGCCCCTCCCCTACATGATAAATTGCATGACCAATCCCCGTTTTTATCTTGATCCGAAGCATAAAATCTCCCCAGACGGCCGGGTCACCATCAGCGGTTCCGAGGCCACCCATATCGCCGCGTCCCTGAGGAAAAGAGCCGGGGACCAAATTACTTTTTTCGACGGACAGGGAAAGGAACTCTCCGGTCGAATCGAGTCCATCCAGCCCGACCGGATTAACGTCAAAATCGAAGTAATTTCCGCGCCCCTGCAAACTTCCCGATTGAGAATCAGTTTGGGACAAGCCATCCCCAAGGGAACGAAAATGGACAAAATCGTTCGGGAGGCCACGGAACTGGGGGTGGTAAGCATTTTCCCCTTTATCAGCGCCAGGACCATCCCCCGTTTACCTGAAAACCGATCCCGGGAAAAAACCGAGCGCTGGCGCCGGCTTGCGCTCTCCGCCTCCAAGCAATCCGGACGCGGGGAAATCCCGGAAATCCACGGGACGCGGAAATTTGGGGAAATACTTGAATTGCCCGGCTATGATTTCCGTTTGCTTCTCTCCGAGTACCCGGGTGAAACCAGCCTGTATGAATACCTCCATTTCCGGAAAATCCCCTCCGGGAGGCCGATCCTGGTCCTGATCGGGCCCGAGGGAGGATTCGGCCACGAGGAGATTGAGTTGGCCAAGGAAAAGGGCTTTGACGCGGTTTCCCTGGGTTCCCAGATCCTCCGCACCGAAACCGTGGCCCCGGTAATCCTGGGAATTCTCCGGTATGAATTGGGGGAACGCCCCGATAAATATTAAAAAAACCAGCGTATTTGTCCAATATTTCTTGAATATTTTTACGCCAGCGTCATTCCCATGAAAATGGGAATCCAGATTTAATGACTGGATTCCGGATCAAGTCTGGAATGACAATCAAAACAAATAATTTCGAACTTTTGGTTTTGTTTTTTGGTCTTTGTTTTGTGCGGTGATAGAATATTTACAACCATCCACAAGACAAACATGAATCAAAAATCCGGAATTGAAAAAAGGGCTGGGCATCAAATTCAAGCGCATCGCCCCCGAAGACCTGAAGGAAATCTCCGATTACATCAAGAAATTTCTGCTGGCCAAGGAATCGAAGTAATCTGATTTAAAACAACCAAAAGAATCGGGATCAATATTTTGGATTTGCATAAAGAAATACATTTGTCTCGAAAAGCCAAATACCTCTGGGGTGCCGCGATCGCCCTCACCGTCTCGATCTATTCCACCCTTTCGTTGATGCGGGATGTTCTTTTGTTCGTCTATAGTAAAATCGGGCGCAGCAACTTCAGCGCCGGGGTGGATGTTTTTCTTGTTGCCGCGATGGTCATCGTGTTTCTGTATTTTATCCTTCGGAAAAAAATCCACAAAAATCTCTTCGATCTCGCCACCCTGATCGTGGTGTTTCTCGCCACCGGCTTGACCATGCAATTAATGGAAATACCCGAAGAGAGGGCTCATTTCCTGGAATACGGCCTTTTGGGCGGATTGATTTTCAGCGCCTGGTCGGAAAACCTGTCCGGGAACCTGCTCTACCTGGCTTCGATCTTTTTGGTTTCTTTTTTGGGAGGGGTTGATGAGATTATCCAATATTACCTTCCCAACCGGGTTGGCGAAGTCAGGGATTGGGTCCTGAACGTGGCCGGCGGAATGATCGGGGTAGCCGTGGCCTGGGTATTAAATCGTCCTCACCTTGGTTTCGATCACCTTGAGCCAAACGTTTCTTGTCATCCTGAGCAAAGCGAAGGATCTCCAGATTCTTCACGGAGTTTACCCTGAGCGCATTGAGATTCTTCACTTCGTTCAGAATGACAGGAGGCGAAGGGTTCAGAATGACAACCTGAAGAAAATTCTTATGCTTTCTTCCAACCTTTTATCTTTTCCGCCGACGAGGTGTTAATGATATCCTCCGGACCCAGCCATCCCCTCCTCGCCACCGCCACCCCCAGGCGCATATATTCCAGCATTCCCACGCTATGGGCGTCCGTGCCAATTGCTAGTTTTACCCCTTTCTTCTTCGCCTTCATCACATTCAGATCATCCAGGTCCAACCGGTCATAGTGGGCGTTGATCTCGAGGGCGGTTCCGGTTTCGGCCGCTTTCGCCATCACCGCGTCGATATCAACCTCGTATCCTTCCCGGGAAGAAATCAACCTCCCGGTCGGGTGGGCGATGATTTTGAGATACGGGTTCTCCATCGCCCTGATCATCCTCCTGGTCACATCCTTCTTAAACCCCTGGTGGATAGCCCCCACTACCAGGTCCAGCTTTTTCAATAGGCGGTCAGGAAAATCCAGACTGCCATCGGTAAGGATGTCCACCTCCACCCCGGCTAGGACACGGATACCCTTAAGCTTGCCGTTAAGCTCTTCAATTTCTTCGATCACCTTCAAAACCTCGGATTCGGGAAGCCCCCGCGCGTACTTGGCCGACTTGGAATGGTCGCAGATAGCGATCCACTGGTAGCCTTTCTCCTTTGCCTTTTTGGCGATGTCTTCGATCTCCCCGGTCCCGTCGGAATGCCGGGAATGAACATGCAGGTCACCGCGGATATCGGAAACCTCCACGAGCCGCGGGATCTTTCCTTCCCGGGCCAGCTCAATCTCTCCCCGATCCTCCCGCATCTCCGGAGGCATATATTGAAGGCCCAGGGATTCGTAGACCTCCTCCTCAGTCTTGCCGGCGACTAATTTTTCACCCCGAAAAACCCCATACTCGTTGACCTTGAAGCCGGTCTTTTGGGCAATCCCCCTGAGTTTCACATTATGGGCCTGGGAACCGGTGAAATACTGCAGGGCCGCGCCGAATGCCTTTTCCGGGACCACCCGGAGATCAACCTGAAAACCCTCGTCGCTAATAATTGAACCTTTGGTCTCACCCGCCGCCAGGATTTCCTTCACCATGGGTAAATGAGTGAAGACCTCAACCATTTTTTTCCCCTGGCTCGAACCGACGAGAATATCAATGTCCCCCACCGTCTCCCTCATCCGGCGGAGCGAACCGGCCGGGGATATCATCGTGATCTTAAACCCCTTCTTCAAACCGGCCATGATCGTCTCCACCAGGGGAAGCGCCAATCCCAGCGGGATCCTTTCCTTCACCGCCTCAAACCGGGCAATCCCTTTCCGGATATTCTCAACCTTTTTCTCTCCCAGGCCCGGAAGCCCGGCCAATGAACCGTCCTCGATTACCCGCTTCAGATCGGCAAGATTTCTAACCTTGAGTGTCTTATTCGCCAGGGCCAATGTCTTGGGACCCATCCCCGGGATGTTCATGAGCTGGATGAGTTCGGGCGGGACCCTTTTCAATTCCTCCTCGTATTTCGAAATCTTCCCGGTGTCCAGGTACTCGATAATATGCTGAGCAATTCCCTCCCCCACCCCGGGAATTTCCCGGAGCCGTCCCTCCCGGCTGATGACCTCGATATCTTCCGTCAAATCGGACAGGGTCCGGGCCACCTTCCGGTAGGCCCCGACCTTGAACTGGTTTTCCCCCAGGAATTCAAGGACGTCGGCGATCTGGTCAAACCGGTGGGCGATTTCCTTGCTCTTCATGGTTATTATTATAAATTAGCAGATGGCATATGGTAGATAGCAGATGGGGAAAAAATAAGGAGAATATAAAAATGAGAAAGTTTCATTACACCCTAGCCGTTCTGATTGCCCTGCTGGGCTTATTTGATTGTCAGAAAAATTCTTCGGAACCGCTCCGTCTGGGGTACCTTAACGGCGATCTCCACCAGCTTCCCGCCCTGGTGGCGCTCGAGAAGGGCCTTTTCGCTGAGAACGGTCTGGCAGTTAAGGTGGCCGGGATATTTTCCGCCGGACCTGAAGAGATGTCCGCTTTTCGGGCCGGAGAACTGGATCTGGGTTATGTGGGGATCGCCCCGGCAGTAAGTTCCGTAGCCAATACCGGCACCGCGGTTAAAATCGTCTCCCTGGTGAATCAAGAAGGCTCCAGCCTGGTTATTTCGTCATCGGACAATCAAATCCACGCCTTGGCCGACCTGGCGGGTAACCCTATCGCTATCCCCGGCTTTTCAACGGTGCAGGATTTCCTTCTCCGCCTGGCCTGGGAAAATCAAAACCTAAAGCCCGATCTCCTGAAAATCATCGTGGTAAAACCGCCGGAAATGGGCGAGACCCTCCACCAGGGCTCAATCAAGGCTTTTATCGCCTGGGAACCCTTTCCCACCCTGGCAATCAGTTCAGGAAAAGGCAAAATCCTGGTTTCCTCCCGAGAAATCTGGCCCGGACACCCCTGCTGTGTCCTCATCGCCTCGGGAAAAACCCTCAAAGAACGCCCGGGGCTTGAGGATGCCCTGAAAAAGACAAACCGCGAGGCAATCGATTTTATCCGGTCCAATCCCGACGAAGCGGTTAAAATCGCCGTTAAAAACACGGGGATGCCTGATAATGTTATTCGGGAAGCTATGACCAGGATAACCTATAGCCCTGATATCCGGCGGGAGGATTTAAAACGATACGTGGATTTCCTGGCCAGGATGGGTTACGTCAAAATATCGGATGCCGAAAAATTCCTGGATGAAATTCTTTTGTCCCGGTAGAACCCTGAGCCCAACCTACGGTCAAGCTCTCAAATCCCGGGCGGTCGCCTCTACAAAAATTAACCATCCCGTTTGGGAGGGGCTCGTCCCCTCCCAAATCAGGGCAGGGATAAACCCCGCCCCCCACCCGTCATTCCCGTCCCGCTCCCCGCTTAAAACCTGCGGGGGCAAGCTTGGCGGGTTGAATCTACAATTCAAAAAACATAGAATCATTGACAATCTTTTCCCCATCTGACTAGGATGGGGAACCATAATTTCCTTTAAATTTTGAATTAGCAAACCTGCCCGCAATCAACCTCAGGGAAGATATTCCCGGGGGGTTAAAACCTTAAGTTTCGTTTTTCCCTCGAAATGAGATTTATCCCAGGTAACAATTTTATTTACCCCGGGCATGTGTTCTTCGATCGAGGAAAAAACCAACGCGTCCCCAAAACTGATTTTCCGGGAAATATGTTCGAATATCCTCTTCAGCGAAACCTCTGGAAATTTCCCTTCCAGCGAAGCATAGGGGAGAACCTCAACCGAATAGTGCCTGGGGAAATGAACAAAAAGCTCGAAAAGCTGGTCGGCATTTAAGGAAAAAGACATAATCCCGCAGACCTCAAGAAGATTAACCAGGCCGGTCACCCCGTCCCGTTTTCTTCGGATTTCTTCCAGGAATTCCTGGTTGGCCCGGAAATTTTTATCCCGGTGATAACGGAGATCAATAATAAACACGTTTGAATCGATAAACGTCATCATGCATGTCCAAAATAAGGTTTTAGTCTCCGACGGGAAACAAACATAGAGACTTGAATTTGCAAATCATTGATATGGCCCCCTCTCCCCAACCCTCTCCCTCGAGGGGTGAGGGAAAGGGTGAGGGTGAATGTTTGAATTTGGACAGTGATGAAACGTCATCGTCTCCTCGCCCAGCGGGTGGCTTCCTTCCAGTTCCGGAAAGGCGGCTTTTCCTCGACCAGGGTGGCGGTGATATCCGCCCAGGCTTCCTCATAAGACCGCGCCACCGCCCCGCTGGGAGAAAATAGGTTCCGCCCCTCGCTTGGTTCAAGAACCGCGAAGGGTTTGCCCCGGACCTTGATTAAAACCTTTCCTCCCCGGGCCACCTGGGCTAATGCCTTCCCCAGGTTGTTTTTCAGGACGGTTGCCGACATTTCTTTCATGTTTCCCCCTTAGCAATTAGCTATTTAATTACTCTTTTAGCTAATTGAATAGGAAATGTCAACCTTTTTCCTTGTTATGCCGAATATAAATTTCTTGACTTACAAGATGCTGGGGGAATAACTCGTCAGGTCAATCAGGCGCGGGGTATTTTGGTGATGTAAATACCCCGGTTCCTATGATTAGTCCATAAGACTAAAGGTGGGAATATCAAATTCATTCAGCATTTCACTTGGCCCCTTGACCACTCGAACCCTCGAACCCTAAGGTTTTCGGCTTCGGACTCGGATATTATCTATGCCGCCATTTGCGCCGGCGGTCGGGGCGGAGAACGGTAGCCTTGCTGCCGTGGGCCAAGGCCTGTCCCACCAAGAACAACGATTGGCCGGGCGAGCCGGTTATTTTCAGAGGATTCACCCTCATCAAAATTAAAAGGGCCTGGAGCATTCCCGAAAGATTGTTATGGCCGCTCACTTGGAAAACCCGCCGGCCCTCCCGCTTTAAAACCGGGGCGGCCTCCTCCACCGCGCACTTCCCCACCACCAGTACCCGGTGCCGGGTTTTTTTCAGGTCTTCTTTCTCGAACCCTTTGCCGATCACCAGGCTGAACCCGCCTTTCCCGCCCTGATCGAAGGCCAGCATCTGCACCAGCATCAGGAGATTGTTCTGGCACCCTTCCTTACAAACCCTTTCTTTACCCTTGATTACATTTACGTCGGGAGGAAAATCCGGGATCAGCTCATCCGTGAATTTATGGGTAAACCTTTTCAGATCGCCCTTGATCTCAATCTTGTTCAAATCCCCTTCCCCCAGCCCCCATTCGCGGGCCCAGCGGAGGTGCTCAATCTTCCCCGGGTCCATTCCCATCACCTTCACCGCCACGGTATCCACCGCCACCACGTCATCCCCGCCGATCAATACCTGCAAAGGCACCACGAACCTCTCCGGACAGCTGGTTAAGGGGTAATGACCGTGGTCCGTGGCTTCCAAACCTTCAATCAGGGTAAAGTCGGGCTTGATCACGCAGAGGATATCGGCGAGCTTCTGGTGCAGACGGAAATTATGGTCGTCAATCCGGTCGTATTGGTGGATCAGGCCGAATTGGTTTTTCACCCCCAGGGTCACCCCGGTCATGGAGTGGGTCTTGAGTTTCGGCAGGCTTACATAAGTGTGTTGATCCTTCTGCTCGATCAGTTTTTCGACTATCACCCGGGCGGTATCAATGGGATACCCGAGATGGGGGAGAGAAATTGAGGCGGCCGGTCCCTCATCAAGATATAAAGCCCGGGCCTTGTGCTTTTTAATGATTTCCAGGTAGCCATTCCGGGCGAAAACCATCCGGGTGAAGTTCCCCTGGGTGGCGTTCTCCATCACGTATACCCGTTTCGCCCCCTCTTGATAGAAATAATCAATCACCGCGCCCAGGAAGACCGGGTCGGTGAAACAATAAGCCCGGAAATCAATCGCGTTGACCTTGAGGAAAACCTCCCCGCTTTTCTTGAGGAAGGCGCGCCCTCCGCCGAACTCCTTGAAGATGCCGGCGACGGCCGGGGCCAGCCCTGACCGGTCAGAATTTTCGACAACTACTTTAGGCAAATATGCTCCCCCTCACCCTACTTCGCTAATCCATCCTTCACTAAAGTTTCGGAGGACAAGAGCTTTGAAGGTCAGGCCTCAATCCTCTCCCTCGATTAGCCCCCGAGTCTTGCTCGGGGGAGAGGAAGAAACATTTTTACTAATGAAATCCACCACCGCCTGCAAAGGCGTTCCGGAAGGAAAAACCTCTTTCACCCCTGATTTCTTCAGTTCCGGTATATCCGGGTAAGGGATCACCCCGCCGGCGATCAGAAGCAAATCGGAAAGGTTGCTTTTCTGCAGGAGTCTGTAAATCTGGGGAAGGAAAAAAAGATGTTCCCCGGAAAGAGTGCTAACCCCGACTACGTCCACGCTTTCCTCCAGGGCCGCTCGAACTATCCCTTCCGGGGTCTGGAAACAGCCGAGATAAATCACCTCCATTCCGGCCTCCCTGAGAAGCGCGGCCACCACCTTGGCCCCCCGGTCGTGGCCGTCGAGTCCCACCTTGGTGATCAAAACCCGGATCTTTCGTTCTGGTTTGGATGTTTTCAAAGACAGCATTGATTATTATTATTTGTCATCTGGAAATCTATAGAAGATAATATACCAAAAAAAGGAGATAAAAATGGAGACCAAGCAAATCATCCCCTGCCTGGATATCAAGGATGGAAAAGTGGTAAAGGGCATTCACTTCGTCAATCTTAAAGACGCCGGCGACCCGGTTGAGAATGCCGTTTTTTATGAAAAAGACGGCGCGGACGAACTGGCCTTCCTCGACATCAACGCCACGGTAGAGGGGCGAAAAACCACGGTGGAACTGGTCCGCCAGGTGAGCAAGGCAATCCACATTCCCCTCACGGTAGGGGGAGGCATAAAGGAACTTAAGGATATCGCGGTCATCCTTTCCGCCGGGGCCAGCAAGGTTTCCATCAACACCGCCGCTATCGAGAAACCCGCCTTGATTAAAGATGCCGCGAAAAAGTTCGGCTCGGGAAAGATCATCGTTGCCATTGACGCCAAGCGCTTCTCGGGAAAACCGGGCTGGGAGGTTTATACCTACGGGGGAAGAAAACCCACCGGACAGGACGCGGTGGAATGGGCGAAAAAGTTCCGGGATCTGGGAGCGGGCGAGCTTCTTCCCACCAGCATTGATGCCGACGGAACGAAGGCCGGCTATGACCTGGAGCTCACCCGGGCCCTGGCCGAGGCCACCGGCCTTCCCGTGATCGCCTCCGGGGGAGCCGGGAGCCTGGAAGACCTTTTTCTCGCCTTGACCAAAGGCAAGGCCCAGGCCGCCCTGGCCGCCTCTATCTTCCACTTCCGCGAGGTTACCATCCGGCAGGCCAAGGAATACCTGAAGAGCAAAGGGGTTTCGGTCAGGATGTAAAGGAAGGGTCCCAGGGTTCTAGGGTTCAAGGTTCAAGGTTCAAGGGTTCAAGGTTCAAGGCTAAGGGTCCGGGCTTTTTGGCTTTCCGTTTTCCAAACCACCTAACCACCAAGCAACCCAACTACCAATCTTTTTACCGATGATAATCCGGAAGGAGTTGGAGATAATCTTCTCCGGTGATCCGGCTGGCGCAGATTATGCCCGCGTGGATGGCGGCGTCGTTGGCCGCCGCCCAGCATTCCGCCGTATCCGAGGCAAAAAACAAACCTTCCACCCAGGGGCATTTCGCCCGCGGGCGGGCTTCCCCTACCTGGTCCGGGGCCTGGGCCACCGGGATCAGGCTGTCGGTCACGGTCACGATCGCGAAGGCCAGGTTTTTCTCGAACCCCGGATAGGACTGGCGGAAAAATCTATCCATTGCTATGTACGCGTTCCGGACCAGGTCTTTCTGGTAAGTTTCCTGGTCGGTCAGGGAGCAGTAAGCGTCGATCAGCTGCATCCCCTCCGGCGCCCGGGAGGGATCCATGTTTGAGCTGGCCCAGAAACCGAGACGGACATCCCCGGTATATCCATCCTCCGCCCCCAGGACCCGGGGAACGAAGGTCATATCTTCCTTGATCACCCTGTCCTTGAGCCCGTAATAGATGCAGATCGCCCCCGCCGACCAGAAAGATTTCACCCGGCTGACAAAATCAACCGGAAAATTTTCTTCCGGGATGATCCGGAAGACATCCTTGACAGGCAGGCTGCTCACGACCACGGGGGCGGGGATAAACTCGGGGTTTCCTTCCAGAAGCGCCTGCACTCCCTTGATCCGGCCCTTTTCGACCACCACCCGCATGACCGGGGAGGAAACCCGGACCGCCCCCCCGTTTTCGGTCACTACCTGGGCGAGTTTCATCGGGATCTGCTGGAAGCCGGGGGCCGGAACCGTGGAGCACCCTCCCAGGGAAAATCGCTTGCCCGAGCGCGCCACCCCCCGGTTCATCAGGATATGATCGCCGGCCGAGATCTGGTCGGGATCATTGATAGTAGCGTTCAAGGTGGCGATGACCGAGTGAAGTTCCGTCACGCCGGGACTGGCGGTTTTCATTTTCAACCACTCGGAAAAAGGCAGGATATTCAATTGAAAAGCCTCTTCGGTGGAAAGGCCGACCATTTCCCGGTTTAACCTGGCCGTTTCCTCCTGGTCCCGGGCCGACATCCAGGGGAAATTGCCGCCCCGTTCGCTGCCGTTTTCCATCCGGTAAAGCCTGCCCTCGTGGAAATAGCCGGCGCTCTTAACCGGGAAGAGCTCAATCGGTTTTCCGAGTTTCTCCAGCAGGATGGCAGTCCGGCCTTTCTCGGAATGGGGCAGAACGTGGATCCCGGCCTCCAGGGTGAAACCGTGGAGAAGCTTTTCCTTCACGATCTTCTCCAGGTGCGGTTCGGAATGGAAAAACCAGGTCTTGGCCGCGCCGCGGATTAGCCTTGGGTATCGTTCCGTATCAATGCCCTCGCCGGGGAAAGAGATATCCCGGCCCCCGATCTCTTCCTCTTTTTCCAGGATCAGCACCTTTTTCCCGGCCTTCCGGGCCAGGAGCGCCCCCGCGGTTGTCCCCGCCACCCCGGCGCCGATGATGATCACGTCATAGTTTGCCATTCATTCCTTTCTTCGCAGCCCAGGAAAGGGCCGGTTATACGCCCTGATTTGTATTCCGTTATTTTTTTTCGTAGGGGAGGGCTTAATGCCCTCCCTTTCGCGGGCGGGGACAAGCCCCGCCCCTACAAATAAACTCATTGATAATTTTTTCCCCCTCACCCCAACCCTCTCCTTCAGGACGAGCCTTCAGGATGAGCCTTCAGGACAAGTCCCATGAGGGGAGAGGGGTTTTATTGTTTAAACGAACGGGTTTTTAACCACTTCGAACGGGTCGTAAGAATAGCCGTAAACCTGGCGAACCGTGCCGAGGACTTCACTAAGGGTGGCCTTCGCCCGGGCGGCCTCGATCATCGCGGGAATCAGGTTAATCTTTTCCCCTTCCTCCGCCCGGCTCTTCAGATTCCTGACCGCTTCCCGGGTTTTCTTGAAATCTCGCTCGGATTTAAACCGTTTAACCCGGTTAAGCTGGATCTCCTCCGCGCCGGAAGAGATCCGGTGCACCCGGGCCTGGAAATCCTCTTCCGGGGGGATCTGGAAGGCGTTGGCCCCCACGATGATCCGTTCCCCGCTTTCCACTTCTTTCTGATACCGGAGGGCGGCTTTCTCCAGTTCCTGGTCGATCCAGCCGTTTTTTAAAACCTCCATCATCCCGCCGCGGGATTCGATCTCCTCGATGATTTTGACCGCCTCTTTTTCGATCCGGTCGGTCAATTCCTCGACATAATATGAACCTCCGAGGGGATCGGAAACGTTGGCCACCCCGGTTTCATAGGCCAGGATCTGCTGGGTGCGAATGGCCACCCGGACCGCTTCCTCGGTCGGCAGGGCGATCGGTTCGTCAAAGGAACAGCAATGGAGGGACTGGACTCCGGCCAGAACCGCCGCCAGGGCCTGATAGGCGATCCGGACGATATTGTTCAGGGGCTGTTGGGGGACCAGGGAACAGCCCGCGGTGTGCACCCCGAAACGGAACTGGAGTGACTTTTCATCCCTGGCCCCGAACCGCTCTTTCATGATCCGGGCCCAGAGCCTCCGGGCGGCCCGGAGCTTGGCCACTTCCTCGAACAAATCCATATGCGCCGAACAGTAAAAAGCGAGCCGGGGGCCGAATTCATCAATCTGCAAATCCCGGTCCAGCACACCCCGGATGTAGAGCATGGCCATGGAAAAACCGAAACCGATTTCCTGGGCCGCGTTGATCCCCTGCTCCCGGAGATCGTAAAGGTTGATATTGATTGGATACCAGCGGGGAAGGTTCCGGGTGCAATATTCGACCGTGTCCACCCCGGTCTTGTAAGCCAGGTCCAGGGGAGCGCTCATCCTGATCCCGCAGAAACGGGTATGGATCGGATCGTTCTGGGTGGTGCCGGAGAGTTTTCCGATCTCCAATCCCCGGGATTCCGCCATCGCCAGGTACTGGGCCAGGACCACCGGGGTAATGCAGGAGCTGACGATCAGGGAAACGCTGATCTTTTCAACCGGGATTCCGGAGAAAATATCCTCCACGTCCGAAATGGAAGAGATCGGCACCCCCTGGACCCCGATCTCCCCCCGGGCCCGGGGATGATCCGAATCCAGTCCCAGGTTGGTCGGGACGTCAATGATTACGTTAAGCCCGCCCGAACCCTCAGTGATCAGGAACTTGAGGCGCTCATTGGTATCCATCGGGGTTCCGAACCCGGTCACCTCCCTCCGGGTCCAGTAACGCCCCCGGTACATATCCCGGTGTATCCCCCGGGTAAAGGGAAACCTCCCCGGGTCGGCTATGTCCCGTTCGTAATCCGACCCGGCCGAGTCCTCCGGGCGGTAAAATTCCTTGATCGGTAAACCGGACCAGGTCTCGGGTTTCTTATGTTTTTCCCGGTAGGATTCCTCGATTTTTTCTACGCCTTTTTTCATTTTTTAGACACGGATATTCACGGATTTAACGGATTAATTCAAAAAAACTAATTAATAATTTATTTTTGAAATCAAATGGTTAAATAATAATGTTTAATATTTAACTTGAACTTTTTCATTACTCGAACCCTTGAATCCTTGACCCCTCGAACCCATAGAATTTATTACGCAGCCTAAAGGCTGCGGCTACCAATCTGATTTTTTTGGTGCTCATTCGTAAATCGTCAATCTATTTATCCCGAGATCTTGCGAGGGACAATCGTCAATCTGCAATTTTCCGCAAGGCTAAAGCCTTGCCCTACATTTCCCCTCGGACCCTTGACCCCTCGGACCCTTTACAATTTAAACACCTTCCTGGCCGCTCCGAAGAGATACTCATCCCGGGCTTTATCCTTCAAATTCAAGCCGGCAATGGCGGGAAGAGCATTCTCGTATAGCACCACCGGGTGGGTCGATCCGAACATAACTTTTCCTATCCCCCGGGTGTTCATAAAACGGACCAGGGAGGGATCAAGATACTTTGGATGGTGGCCGGCGGTACCGATATATACGTTCGGATGTTTCCAGGCCGCCGCGATCGTCTCCTCCACCCAGGGCCACCCGGTATGGGATGCGACAATCTTGAGCTCCGGAAAATAAAGGGCGATATCATCCACCAGGACCGGCTGGGCGTACTTGCTCGGCAGAAATTCCGCCGAATGCCCGACCTGCATTACTACCGGAACCCCGAGCTCAGCGCACTTGGCGTAAAAGGGATAATATTCCCGATCGTTCAGGTAAAGCTCGAATCCATAGGTATGAAGGTGGGCCCCGATAAAACCGTATTTGGTCACGGCTTTTTCCAGCTCTTTTACCCCTTCCATCCGCATCTCCGGGTTTATCCCGTAAAGACCCTTAAGGCGATTGGGATAGGCGCCGACCGCTTCGGCCATCTCCTCCACTGAAAAGTCCCACATGAGTTTCTTCCGCTTGAAAGACTTCATCCGGAAAGCGGGGACAATTACCACGTCCATCCCGGTTCTGTCCATCATCGCAACGAAATCTTTCGGGGAAAGCCCCTTGATCCGATCTTCCATCCGCCACCACCTGACGAGATCGTGCATTTCGGGATCCTCGATGAACCCCTGGTGCCTCATCTCCGGGGTAAAAGGGTTGCACCAGTAATCAATCGCTCCAGGCATATTCAACCTCCGTTGAGAAATCCTGAATCCCGATCATTTTGGAGTTGCCGCCGATTCATAGCTGTCCAAAATACAATTTTCACGCTCGCCCCTTCCCTCTCCCCTCGAGGGAGAGGGGGAGGGAGAGGGGGCCATATCCGAGTTTTCCAAATTCAAGTCTCAAAGTACGCCTTCCATTTCTTCGATCTTCCTGATCAGCTCCGAGAGTTTATCCACC
>Ga0315297_10000568_pt1 | contig 21719 bp, 19 predicted proteins | sample YL17G15_0_MG_FD_203628 | JGI IMG/M metagenome (GOLD analysis project Ga0315297, IMG submission 203628) | Sediment microbial communities from Yellowstone Lake, YNP, Wyoming, USA - YL17G15_0 | ecosystem: Environmental > Aquatic > Freshwater > Lake > Sediment | place: USA: Wyoming | collected... | reverse complement strand
TGAATTTGGTCGGTTGTTATGCTGCTCTCTTTTTATTTTCACAAGGACCGTTCGGGCCCGTAGCTCAACGGTAGAGCGCCCGCCTTGCACGCGGGAGGCTTCGGGTTCGAATCCCGACGGGTCCATTTTTCGCAAGAAAAATGACCCCCGCTGAACCGAGTTCAGCGCGGGTCCATCACAAATATCACATTCATACATCATATCATCGAATATGAACCGCGCGATTCAGAAGATCGCGCGGGTATGGCGCAAATCGCAAACCAAACACTTGCGGTTGAAGGGCAATCAGGGTGTAGAAGTCCACTTAAGTGTGGACGAATTAGTACCACTTACACTACATGCTTATGACGGCCGTGCAAAGATCGAGATATCTGGTCCATCACGAAGAGTAAAATCTTCGTGAGCAGCAGAATAAGAATATTCTGTCTGTAACACTACCCTAGCAGGTGGAAGACTTGGTTCGAGACGCCGACGAAGGACGCGGCTAACGGCGAAATGTTCCGGCGACGTGTATGCAACGGTTGAACCGGAAATTTCCGAATAGGACTTCCTATAAAGCCAGAAATGGCGGGGAACTCGGGGAATTGAAACGTCTTAGTACCCGAAGGAGAAGAAATCAATTGAGATGCGCTTAGTAAGAGCGACTGAAAAGCGTACAGGGCAAACCGAATCTGGCGCTGAAAGGCGTCAGAGATGTGGTGTTCGGACCGCCTTTTAAGTCTCGCTGGGAAACGCAAAGTTGCCTGGAATGGCATGCGATACAGGGTGACAGCCCCGTAGCGGCACCTCAGCAGATTGTGGCGGTATCCAGAGTACTGCTCCCCGGAAACGGAGCAGGAATGTGGGGGGCATCAACCTCCAACCCTAAATACGTCTCGAGTCCGATAGAGTACAAGTACCGTGAGGGAAAGTTGAAAAGAACCCCTGACCGGGAGTTCAAAGATCCTGAAACCTGTTAGGCATGGATCGCTAGGGCACTACGGTGTTCTAGCGTTCGTTTAGAATAACGAGCCGGGGAGTGCATCTCAGTGGCAAGGCTAACCTTTAATTGGGGAGCCGAAGCGAAAGCAATAGGTCCGCAGGCAACGAGGGACAAGGTGCTAATCCGCCTGGAGTCACTGGGATTCAACCCGAAACCACTCGATCTAATCCTGAGGAAGGTGAAGTGCGGGTAAAACCGTGTGGAAGCCTGAAGAGGTTCTATGTGCAAGTGTTCTTCTCACTTGGGATTAGGGGTGAAAAGCCAATCGAGAGTGGTGATAGCTGGTTCCTATCGAAGTAGGCGTAAGTCTAGCCTGGAGCGAGTTGACAAGTGCTGTAGAGCGACGGATTGGGGGTTAAGGCATCGAAAGGTGTCGACCCCTTGTCCAACTCCGAACGTGCTTGTAATGTAGACCTCCGGAGACGGGGTGTCGGCGTAAGGTTGACATCCGCGAGGGGAACAACCCTGACATTGGTTAAGGTCCCAAAAGACGCGTTCAGTGTGAACGGGCACAAGGGTATTTGCGTCCAGAGACAGCGGGGAGGTTGGCTTAGAAGCAGCCACCCTTTAAAAAGTGCGTAACAGCTTACCCGTCAAGGATGCGAGTCCCTAAAATGGACGGGGCTAAATGCGTTACCGATACCAATGACGTCCTAAAAGGACGGAGTAGATAGGCGTACTGCGTGGGCAGAAGCTTCTCCGTAAGGAGGGGTGGACCGCGTAGTAATGAAAATCCCGGCAGTAGTAGGATCGTAGTAGTGTGAGAATCACTACCACCGAAAGGGCAAGGGTTCCTTGGCACTGTCGATCAGCCAAGGGTCAGTTGGTCCTAACAAAGCTCCTAACTGGAGCCGATGTGGAAAGGGAAACCGGTTAATATTCCGGTACTGATTGTGTATGCGTGGCAACACAAGCCTTGCGTCAGACATTTTTGGCTAGATGGGCGCAGACCTTCGTCTGCGTTAACTCGGATACGTCGCGGAAGTATCATTATGATGAGAACGCGAGGAAACCGTGGAACAGCATTCCTTTGGAGTGTCCTGTCAATGCCTGGAGTCCGTGAAAATGGCGCAAGGAAAAATCACAATCATCCGTACCCAGAACCAGCACTGGTGCCCCTAGGTGAGAAGCCTAAGGTGTGAAGGACGAACCTAGATAAGGGAACTCGGCATAATGGCCCCGTAGCTTCGGCTAAAGGGGTCCCTGCTCCTGTGCGCATATGCGTGGCGGGAGCAGGGCTCAGTGACTCGGGGGTCCCGACTGTTTAACAAAAACACAACTGGTTGCAAAGCCGTAAGGCCTAGTACAACCGGTGACGTCTGCCCAGTGTCGGTATCCAAAACTCGCTTCCAAGCGGGCTAAGGACCGATTAACGGCGGGAGTAACTATAACTCTCTTAAGGTAGCGTAATGCCTTGTCATTTGATTGGTGACGTGCATGAAGGGCGCAACGAGGTCCCCACTGTCCCTATCTGGGAGCCTCCGAATAAATCCTTCTGGTGCAGAGACCAGAGATCTCCAGTGGGAAGCGAAGACCCCGTGAAACTTTACTGTAGCTTGTCGCTGCGGCGCGAGTTGCGTTGTATAGAGTATGTGGGAGCTGTTTGAGCCCAGGGCCGTCAGGTTCTGGGGTAGGCACCGATGTAACACCACACTCCGTGACTTGCGTTGCTCACCTCTCGTAAGGGAGGGACACCGGCTGGCGGACAGTTCGGCTGGGGTGGCACGCAGTTGAAAAGATATCAATTGCGACCAAAGGTCTGCTCAACCCGGTCAGAAATCGGGTGTAGAGTTTAAGGGCAAAAGCAGGCCTGATGGGATACTTAATAAGATTGTATCCCGAGGCGAAAGCCTGGCCTAGCGAACCTCAATGCCTTCTTGATGAGGGCTTGGGATGACCGAAAAGTTACTCCGGGGGTAACAGAGTCGTCGCGCCCGAGAGTTCACATCGACGGCGCGGCTTGCTACATCGACGTCGGCTCTTCCTATCCTGGGCGTGCAGAAGCGTCCAAGGGTGCGGGAGTTCACCGGTTAAAAGGGATCGTTAGCTGGGTTCACAACGCTGTGAGGCAGTTGGTTTGATATCTACTGGAGATGCGAGATGTCTGAGGGGAAGGAAGCTCTAGTACGAGAGGAACGAGCTTTCGACGCCACTGGTGTACCGGTTATCCGAAAGGGTATCACGCCGGGCAGCTACGCGTTGAGGGATAAGTTCTGAAAGCATCTAAGAATGAAACCCTCCTCGAAACGAGACATCATAGGGCACGGATACAACATCCGTTTGATGGAAGCGGGGTGTACGCGCGAAGGTAACGACGCGCTCAGCCTGCGCTCCCCAACGTCCATACCTGGACTATATATCTCGATTTTTGCACGGCTATCATTTTTTTTTCTTTTGTGCAAATCAGGAATTACTGTGAAGACTATAAATCAAGGTGCTGCGGCACAGAGACTCTCGCCGCGAATTCGCGAACTATCGTTCAGCTCATTCAGCTGCTCAGAAAAACATCCGGAATTTCCGCAATTCTTGCGATAAAACAGTCAATTTTCGAAAATTCTTGCTCCCTGACCGAAAAAACTCATGGTCTTGCCGGAAATTCTTGTGAAATTTTCTAGAAACACATTTTAATTCAAAGATTCTGCTTATTGAAATGCTATGCGGAAAGCTGGATCACAAGAAACTTGAGATATACGAGCTCGCACACCAGTTCGTAATGCACACATATCAAGTCTGCGCCAATTTTCCTCAGGATGAGTCAAACAATCTTACTTCTCAAATAAAGCGCGCAGCAGTAAGCCTGCCTCTTAACATTGCAGAAGCCACAGGTTGTATGAGCTTCCGCACGTGCCTGAACTTCCTAAGTTTTGGTTATCGTTCGTGCGCGGAGCTTGAGGCAGCCTTGCGATTGTGCAGGGATCTCAAATACTTCAGCGACCAGCAATATCTTGACACATACGAACGACTGAACAAGCTGACCAGGAAACTCTTCAAGTACATGGAATACATAAGCGCCCAGGCTGACAAGCGCAGCGGCTACCGCCAGCAGCAGGCGATGAACACAGAATTCATCAAAAAAAGTTCAGGGATGTGACGTCTATTCATATCTCAATGCGTCAACTGGCCTGAGCTTTGATGCGCGGTAGGCAGGGATTACTCCCGAGCCAATTCCGATTCCCATTGCGAGAAACAAAGCACCAATCATAAGGCGGGGCGATATTACTGTTGTAAATCCTCCCCTTCCGCCTAAGCCAGGCAAAGCAAATCCAAGATTGCTAAGCAGCGACAGTAGCTTTGATGCGCCTGCTCCAAGTGCAAGCCCGAAGATTCCGCCTGCAAGTCCGACCATTGCGGCTTCACAAACAAGATAATTCTAAAGAAAGAATCACCGCAATGACTTCCAGAACGCGCCTATTACTGCGCCGATAATTCCGCAGATTACTGCAAACCCGATTGTCACGGCGAAAGCTATTGTTACAAAATTAGCAGAACCTACGCTTAATGCCCTGGTAACCGCGTCAAGCTTAACCACTCCAAGAGCCTGAACCAAAAATCCGACAGCAAATCCGATTAATCCGCCAATTATTGCCTTTTTCATCTTAATGCCTGAAGAACAGCAAGCCCTCTTCAAGAATTGCCCCAACAAACGCGCCGATTATTCCGCACAATGAGGCTATGAAAATTGTCACGCCAAAAGCAACAGCGAAGAAATACGCGCCTTCAGGGCTGATTGATTGGACTGCAAGCCCTGTTGTCAGCGAGCCGCGCGCCTGAATCAGCAGTCCAGCAAGAAACCCTGCGATAGCCCCGATAAGTATTCCTTTGCGCATAAAGAACGAGTAGTATTTGGGTATAATAATATATCGGGTGCGTGTCAATCAGCACTGTTTTCTGCACCCTGCCGCTTTCTCCTGCGGTAATCCCAGTACCCGAGAAGCATCATTACAAATGCAATCAGGCCTGCAAGCCAGTACCACTTTGTTTTGTTGAAGAATCCTGTTACTGCGCCGGTAATCTGGTTGCCGGTTGTCTCCTCAACCGCAGCCCCTGAGATTTTATTGCCTGTAGAAACCGGATTCACTCCTGCAGGCGCCTGCATTGCCGCCCCGCCTTGTTCTCCTGCCATGCCTTGCGCTTCACCGCCTGGCTGCGCGGCTGCAGGGGGTCCTATTGCCGCAGGAGCTGGTGCTGCTGCAGGCGCTGCTGCCGCTGAAGCTGGCGCAGCTGAAGGAGCCGGAGCCTGCTGTGCAAAGTGTGAGAATGCATACTTGCCAATCCCAGAATGGTAGTCCGGCGGGGCTTGGACATTGACAGTGCGCGTTGCGCTTGCAGTGTTGCCTGAACTGTCATTAACAGAGTAAGTCACGTTGTAAGTGCCTGCATTATGCGCGTTTACCGTGCTTGACGAAACGATTGCTCCGGTAATGTTGCCGTCATAATTGTCAAGCGCAGTGGCTCCTGCATCAGTGTATGAATCTCCTGCAGTAATGTTGGCAATGCTCGCGCCGATTATTGTTATCACCGGCGCTGTCGTGTCAACAACATTAACAGTCCTTGTGACCTGCACTGCGTTGTTCCCTGAAGAATCATTAACGCCATAATCTACTGTGTAAGCGCCAAGAACGCTTGTGTTTACAGGATTAACAGCGATAATTGCGCCTGTTATGTCGCCGTCAAGAGTGTCAACTGCGGTTGCGCCTGCATCTGAATACGCGCTGCCAACCTCAACAATGGCTGGGTCAGAGCCAAGCAGGGAAATCACAGGCACTGTCGTGTCAACAACATTCACACCCCTCGCAACCTGCACTGCCGCATTGCCGGCAGCATCGCTGACATCATAAGTAACTGTATAAGCGCCAACAGCGTTCGGGTTCACAGGATTAACCGTGATAATTGCGCCTGTTATGTCGCCGTCCACATTGTCAAGCGCTGTTGCTCCGGCGTCTGCATAAGGAGTTGCCGCCTCAACAATTACAGGGTCAATGCCAAGCAGGGTGATTACCGGCGGAGTCAGGTCAACAACATTCACAGTCCTTGCGACTGTTGAGGCATTATTGCCAGAACTGTCAGCAACATCATACGTCACTGTGTAAGCGCCAAGAGAACCTGTATCAACAGGATTAACCGTGACCATCAAGCCAGTTATACCGCCGTCAACATCATCAACTGCTGTTGCACCCGCATCTGTGTACACTCCGCCCAAAGCGACAGTTACAGGGCTTGTTCCAAGCAGGGTTATTATCGGTATTGCAGTGTCAACAACATTAACAGTCCTTGTTTCCTGGACTGCGTTGTTACCTGAGGAATCATTAACGTCATAAGTTACTGTGTAAGCGCCAAGAGAACCTGTATCAACAGGATTCACCGCGACAATCGCGCCCGTAATGTCACCGTCATAATTGTCCAGCGCTGTTGCGCCAGCGTCTGTATAAACAGAGCCGAAACTGACTGATATCGGGTTTGCTCCGAGCACAGTAATTGCCGGCAAAGTAGTGTCAACAACATTAACAATTCGCACCACAGTTGCTGCCGCATTGCCTAATCCATCCATAACATCATAATTTACTGTGTAAGCGCCAAGAACATTGGAGTTCACCGGATTAAAAATTATTATTGAGCCGGTAATATCGCCGTCAACATTGTCAAGCGCGGTTGCACCTGCATCTGAATAAACACTGCCCACTTCAACCGTGACCGAGTTAGTTCCAAGCAGGGTGATTGAAGGCGGTGTTGTGTCCGTGACAGTGACTGTAAATGAGTTCAAGGCGCTGTTTCCAAAGCTGTCTGTTGCTGTGCAGTCAACTGTTGTTGGGCCAAAGGCAAATGTTGAGCCAGACACAGGCGTGCAAACCACCCCAACACTGCCTGATACAAGGTCGTCTGCTGTTGGCAGGCTATAAGTTACGCTTGCTCCTGCGGGCGATGTTGCCTCATAAAACTGGTCTATGGTTGGCGTGAAGACCGGCGGAGTTGTGTCCAGTACATTGATTGTGAAGCTCGCAGAGCCTGTGTTTCCTGCGCTGTCTGTGGCAACACAAGTGACTATTGTAGGTATCAGCGGGAATGTTGCGCCTGACCCTGGAATGCAGGTGGGGGTCAATGGACCGTCAACATCATCAACTGCTGTTGCGACAAAATCAACTGTTGCCCCTGACGGGCCTGTTGCCTCGGCAATAATGCCTGCAGGAACCGTGACGACCGGCGGGGTGGTGTCAGGCGGCGTGTAATACACAGTCATCCTGACATAGTCCACGCGCGCATTGCGGTTTCCCCCTGTAGTTCCTGCCTTTGTTGCGGAAATAGCAACACCAAAACTTGCATTATTTACGTCTGCTGCAGTCAAAGCAGTTCCCCAGAGGTCTGTTGTGCCTCCGTGGGTTTCATAAGCGTCTGCGCCAGGCCAGGAAGTTGCTGTTGAGCGGTCAGCTGCCTGGATTACGCCGTTCTTGACAAGCCGCACTGCCGCGTCACGCACAGGACTGCCTGTAGCTGTCACGCTGCGCTCAAAATCAACAACTATTCCATTGATTGTTGAGTTTGCAGGAACTGAAAAAGTGAAATTGCGCACAACAAGATAATTGGACACAATATTGTCGCCAAGGGTCGCAGTCGCCCTGCTGTTGTCAGAAACCCTTGCCCTTCCGGGATTTGCCCATGCAACAGTGCCTATGCCTGCAGTATTTGCCGCATTTGCAGGGCTGTTTGGCCCTGCAGTGTCAGCAATCACTGTTGAAACACAAATGGCTAAAAGCAGTGAAAAGAGGAACAATCTCTGCAAGCGCGCCGTTGTTAATGTTCGCATCCTAAAAAGCCAAAATAGACTTCTTTGTTTATAAACATACCTTCAGAAAATCAAGCTGCAGCAACCACAAACAGGCTCTGCGCCCATCCAAGCGGCGTGTTCTCGTTGTGCTGCGAGGAGTTTGCGAAGTAGAGTTCTGGAAGTTCTCCCTGCTCGTTCATTGCTGATTTGGTTTTTTCTACAAAGAACTTGTGCTTGTTGGCTATTCCGCGCTGTTTGTAAATTATCGCGAGCCAGGCAAGGCCCATTGTCCACTCTGCCTCTCCGTCCTTGTTGTAATACTTGTCGCCTTCGTAGCGAACAACTCCTTTTTCACGCAACAGGTTTTCCTCGACATTCTTGAGGATTGCATTGCGCTGTTTCTCGTCGACAATATTGTAAGGGTAAATCAATGAAAGCAAAGCAAGGTCTGTTTCCTTTGTTGCAGATTCGCAGGGCAAAAGAGCGTTCAAGGCTTCCTTACCCTTTGCAATAAGCACTTCAGGAACAACAACCATTCCCTTTACAGCAATAAGTCCTGCGACACAGGCTCCGACAGATGATGCGTGGACTTCTTCATTCTCTTCCCACATTCCATTGTCAGCGTCCTTCCAGTATTCAATCGCTGCAAGATAGCTGACAAGCTTCTGCACTATGCGCTTTTCTTCGTCAGAAAGCTGCAATATTCCCTTTCTCACCAGTTCGCCAATCTTGAACAGAATAGCGCCGATTGCGTCGTTCTGCTTGTTTCCCCACTCTTCCTTTATCTCGTCGCCTGTAACAGGGTCATAACGCGCGTGGATGTAACGGAAAGCCGCCTTTGGCATTGGCTCCTTTATCATCCAGTCAATCTTGTATTCGTGCTTTTTGAGAACTTCAAGGAGCGCGCGATAAGTCTTCACAACAGCGTCGTAGTTGCCGACAGCTTCCAGGCCGAGGGCTGCATAAACATTGTCACGCAGCCATGCACGGCTATAGCCTGTCTTCACACTCTGAGCTGCAGCTGCAAATAACCCTGAAGGATACTGCAACTGTTGCAAGAGTTTGACGCTGTGAGTTATCATTAGCACCCCCCAAAATGTATTTGGGACCAGCCGAACAGCAGTTCGGCGCTGCCCACGAATACATCATAATAAGACGATTAAGTATATAAGCTTTTCCTTTTGACACTACTCTTTGGTAGTTACTAATAAGCTGGTTTTCTTCGCCATTAGGGGCTATAACGCAGGATTTCGTAAACCTACCCAAATGCATTTTAGAGGAATTATTGTGCATATGCCAAACAAGCTTTATAAATCAGGCAAGCCAAAAACAATGCATGCCGCAATACTGCCTTGGGATTGAAAGCACAGCGCACACATTTGGAATAGGCATTGTTAGTTTTGACGGCAAGATTCTGGCTAATGCAAAAGACAGCTTTACAACAGAAGAAGGCGGGATGATTCCAAATGAGGTTGCGAGGCATCACCGCGATGTAAAGGACCAGGTTCTAGAAGATGCTTTGAAACAGGCAGGGATCAAGCTCGAACAGGTTTCGCTGATTGCTTATTCCAGAGGACCAGGGCTTACACCTGCGATTCTTTCTGTCGGACAGAAAATGGCAGTTGAACTCGCAAAAAAGCTGAACGTGCCGATTGTCGGGGTTAACCACTCTGTCTCGCATTTGAGCATTGGCAACTTAATTACAGGCGCAAAAGACCCTGTTTATCTCTATGTTTCAGGACCAAATACGCAAGTCATTGCTCTGGCTGGCGGAAGATACAGGATATTTGGCGAAACTCTTGACAATGGGCTTGGAAACACCTTTGACAAGTTCGCAAGGGATGCAAAACTCGGCTTTCCAGGCGGACCAAAAATAGAAGAATTGGCAAAAACAGGAAAATACATTGAGCTTCCTTACTCAGTAAAAGGAATGGATGTCAGCTTCTCAGGAATATTGACAAAAGCAGAACAGCTGTTAAGGTCAGGAGCGTCAGTAAATGACCTTTGCTTCTCTTTGCAGGAGACTTGCTTTGCAATGCTCGCAGAAGTCTCAGAGCGCGCCATGGCGCACACAGGAAAAAAAGAATTATTGCTAATCGGCGGTGTGGCAGCAAACAAGCGCCTTGGAGAAATGCTCGAGAAAATGTGCTCTGCAAGAGGGGCAAAATTCTTCGCAGTGCCATTGGAATACTCAGGAGACCAGGGCGCAATGATTGCCTGGCAGGGAATACTCCAGCAAAAAGAAGCCGTAGCGCCTGAAAAAGCAGATATCTCACCGCACGAAAGAACAGATGAAGTTGAAGTCAGATGGATTTCTGATAAATAATACTAAAAAACAAAAAAGTTACCACCAGCCGAACTTTTTCTTTTTCGACTTGGCTTTTTTCGCTTTCTTTGCAGGCTTTGCTTTTGTCCTTGCTTTTTTCGCAGGCTTTGCTTTTGCCCTTGCCTTCTTTGGCTTCTTTGCCGGCTTTGCCTTTTTCGCCTTGGCTTTCCTTGCCTTGGCAGGCTTTGCCTTTCTGGCAGGCGCTTCACGAGCCTTTGCCGTAACAGGCCTGTCTACAGGCATGAAGGGCTCAAAAACAAGCCCGCAGTCCTTGCAAATCACCTGGTCGCGCATCGTACTGTGTATAATATTCTCAGAGGCGCAGTCAGGACACTCGTGTATGCTCTGCAAATGGTCTTCTTCGTTCCCCATACGCCGAAGGCGGATACGCCGAGTATAAAAGCATTGTGGAAATGAAGAATACTAAGCTTTAGCGCTTCCTAACTTTCCCTGCGAGCGCCTCGTTAAGCACTTCAGAAATTGTTTCAACAGGGATTATCTTGATTTTCTCAAGCTGTTTCTTGTCAATGACTATGTCCTGCATGTTGCTCTTGGGCACAATAACCCTCTTGAGCCCGACTTCAATGGCTGCCTCAATCTTCGCAGAGACACCGCCAATTGGCAAAACCTCGCCGCGCACTGACAGCGAGCCTGTCATTGCCGTGTCCTGACGGACTGGAACCTTTGTCAAGGCGGAAATTATCGACGTGGCAACTGCAATGCTTGCTGAGTCGCCCTCAACGCCTTCATAAGTCTGCAAAAACTGAACATAAATGTCATAATTCTTCAAATCCTTTCCAAAGCGCTTCTTGATAATAGCAGAAACATTCTTGACAGCCTCTTTTGCGATTTCGCCAAGCTTTCCTGTCGCAATGATTTCCTTCTCCTTTCCGCCAGGAGTGACTTCTGACTCAATTGGCAGAATTATTCCTGAATATGAACCGCCACCGCCGATAACAGCAAGCCCGTTAACCCTTCCAACCTGCTTGCCTTCTGTAACAATAACATCATACTCTTTCTTTCGCTCAATAAACTTGTCTGCAATCTGCTGTTCAAGAGTGCGCGCAATCTTCTTTGCGTCTTTCACGTGCTGAACATCAACAAACTTTGCCTTCTGCTCCGATGCCAAATCGCCTGCTGCACGAATCAATCCGCCAAGCTCACGCAGGCGAAGAGTCAATGACTGCTTCCTGTTTGCCATTTTGCGCGCTTCCTCAACAATGTTGTCAACAGCTGCTTTTGTGAAGTGCGGGATTTTCTTGTCCTTTTCAACTTCCTGGGCGATAAAGCGGGCAATCTTTAGCCGGTTTTCAGGAGTGTCAGGCATTGTGTCCTTCATGAACACTTCATAGCCATAACCGCGAATCCTTGAACGCAAAGCAGGATGCATGTGCGAGACTGTTTCAACATTGCCAGCAGCGACTAAAATAAAGTTGCACGGCACTGGCTCTGTGCGGACCATTGCGCCAGAGCTCCTCTCAGACTGGCCTGTTATGGAATACTTGCCTTCCTGCAAAGAAGTCAATAATTCCTGCTGTGTCGCAGGCTGCAAAGTCGCTATTTCGTCAACAAAAAGGACTCCCATGTTTGCCTTGTGAATCATTCCAGCAACAACCCTTTCGTGCGCAGGGGTTCCAAGCCCGCCTGACTGCAATGGGTCGTGCAAAACATCGCCTAAAAGCGCTCCTGCGTGGGCTCCTGTCGCGTCCCAGAACGGCGCTGTCTTCCTGCCGAAATTATCGACGATAACCTTTGGCACTTCAACGCGCTGCTGGGGCATTATGCGTTTGCTCAGGCTAATTATAAGGGCAATGCCAAGGACAAAAACCATCCCTGTAATCATTGAGGCTGCATAAACAACAGCATTGTCAAAAGGAAACATCTTTCTGGCATACAGGTAATAAGGAATCAGCGATATAATAATGGCAAGTATCAGCAGGAACCAGTTTGTTCCGCTGAACGCTCCTGATATCTGCATCCTGCTGCGCGCCACAACCTCGCGGCCCTTGCCGGCAGGAACAATGCGGATAACAGGCTGGTTCTCGTCATTTGGATTGGGCAGTGCAAGCACGTCAACAAGCTTCTCTTTTGGCAGCAATTCAGCAAGAGCCAGCCCGAGCATTGACTTTCCTGTTCCCGGCTCGCCAATAAGCAGGACGTGCCTTCTCTGCATCGCTGCCTTGCGGATAATCTCAACAGCGCCCTCCTGCCCTATGACCTGGTCAACAATACTCTCAGGGACTTTCAGGTCAGCAGTGGTCTTAAACTCGGTAGAACTTTTGGCCATTGCTTTGCCTGAGCCTCTCATGATTTAAAAGCCTTGCGGGAACAAACACAAAGATACTTTTACCCCCACGCAGTAGTTAAAATAGAAAGATTTATATAGGGGTTAATACTAACCTGACAGTAGTAACATTATTGGGGTGGACCAAAATGACTCAGAACACTAATTACAATCGACGCGATTTCCTTAGGTATATGGGCAAAGCAGGAGCAGGAATGGTGCTCCTTGCGCCAATACACGCGCTGATAGGATGCAATGACTCTGGCAAAGACAGCAGCTATGCGCCAGCGCCGAGTCTCGCAAGCAAGTTTGATGTTCTTGAAACAAATGTTGATGGGCTGAAATACAAGCAGGACGAACAGCCGCCACTGCAGACAAACCTGCGCCACTACTCCAATATTATTGTCAATCCTAAAGAAGACATTACTGACGCAATGGTCGGTTTGAGGCTCACAAGCCCGACAGGCAAGGTTGACTGGCAGTTTTACTCGCCAAGTCTTAACTTCACAAAAGACGTTGGACTTGCAACACCTCCTTTTGTTTTCCCTGTCAAGAACGGACCTAATGGAAATTACAAGCTCGAATGGCTTGTGAAGAAAGGCAGTGAAGAGGACACGCTTGTCGCGCTGGAACCAAATGTGGTCTGGAATGGCAAGCAGGTCGCAAGCACAATGTATGCTTCTGAGGCAATTGACTATCTTAACAGGCTGTTCCAGTTCGGGCCAAACCCAGGCATCATAAATGTCGTGGGTGACACAGCTCCGGCAAGCGATATTGTCGCTGCTACTGAAATTTCAAACCGCTTCATAGCAGACGCAAAGACAAACTATGGTTACACCGCGCCTATTGTTACAGGAAAGCTCGCGAGCGAGGTTCCTGACCTGAAAGGCAGCAATGGATTTGCTGTCGGGCAGTATGGAATCAACCCTGCTGTAAAAGCACTCTGGGACGGCGTTGGAAAAGTCCTTCCTCCGGGATGCGGGCTTATCCAGGCAGCTGAACTCGCAGACGGCAGCGTGTACCTTATGGTCAGCGGCTCTGATGACCTGAAAGTCAGGCAGGCTAGCCGCGCACTCGCAACGCACGATTTGTACAACATGAACGCAAGCGCACTCAAAGTCACAGGAACAACCCTGACTGACATTGCTGTGGCGCCTGCATGAGGTAAAAAATGAAAAAGCTTGCTTTATTCCTTGCAATTTTGTTCACAATACCTGCGGTTTTCGCAGTTGATTTGTCTAATTATCCCTCTTTTTTCAGCGAGGTTTCAGTTGTGGTCGGCGACAATGCAACAACACAGGATGTTGTCAGCGTCAACACAATAGTAAACTCACTTAACGAGCAGGGAATCCAGAACAGCATAGTCCTTGCAAGCGAAATAAGCAACATTACCGGAAGGAACATAATCAGCGTCGGAAAGAACAGCATCACAACTCAGATAACAAATAACAGCATCAGCGTTGCAAACGGAAACGCCCGCATCAAGCTTTATGACAATAACGGCACGGTTCAGATTGCCGCATTTGGAAACACTGCAGATGACACAAGGAAGGCAGCTTATGTGCTTGCAAACTGGAAAACATTCCCGCTGCAGACATCTGACATAGTTGTTGGAGGCACTCTCCAGAACATCACATTGTCAAAGTTTATCCCGCTTATTGACTATTCATGCAACAACCAGACATATGGCTATGGCCGCAACTGGTCACAGCCGTGCGAAAGCACTTACCTGTTGCAGTATTTCCCTGTTATCACGCCTGTTCAGCCGCCTGTAACACCGCCTGCAAACCAGACCGGTGGAAACCAGACAGGGGGCAACCAGACTGGTGGAAATCAAACTGGCGGAAACCAGACAGGAGGCAATCCGATAACCCCAACACCTGGAGCTGCATTCAGCATTTCGCAGATTTCAACACTCGGTTCCTCTTCACAGACGCGCGGAGAGAATATCAGCACGCAGTTCACAGTGCAAAACACAGGAACTGCTGCATTGACAGGATTCACTTTCAGCGGAATTGACGCAAAATACAAGCTTAACTTTACAGGCATCCCTGCAAGCCTTGCTTCAGGGCAGACAGCCACAATAACATTGAATGCATATGTCCCGCTTGACCTTGACGCTGTCGACAGCGACTGCAACAAGAAAGCAATGAGCATCGGCACCCTGACAGTCCGCACCAGCCAGAACGCAAGCGCAGCACAGGAAGTAAAGATGCAGGCTGAAAACCAGCTCGCAATACTTTCAGTCTACGCAGAGATTGCAGGCGGGCAGAAGAAAGAAATCGAGTCAGGTTTTGCCGACGTTTACGCAAATGATGATGTTGATGTCATAGTTGAGCTGAAGAACCGCTTCAGCGGCAATGACGACCCGATGATTGAAGCAGAAGTCAGCGCAACAGGCGACACTGATGAGCTTGACCTTGACGACAGCGACAATGTGGAGATAGACGCTGACGATGAGGAAGAGGCAACACTCAGCGGCACTGTTGAAGATGATGCAAAGGGAAGCATAAGGCTCATCCTGACTGCAAAGGGAGAGGATGAGAACGGAGCAATGCACTGCGAACAGTCTGTTGCAAGGTTCAATTTCCTTGGAGCAACCCGCACAGTCACACAGCAAAACAAGACTCAGCCGATAACATTCATACCGCTTGAGCCTACAAAGCCTGTAGCAAAGAATCAGACTGTCCAGCCTGCTGTCCAGCCACAGCCAGAGCCAAGGCAGGAAAGCGTTGACGTAGTCGCGCCGACTGCAGAGGTTAAGAGCACAGGGTTCAAGAACAGCAACAGCTATGCAATGCTGCTTGGCTTGGTCATACTCGTGCTTGTAGGAGTGCTGGCAACAGAAATCTGGGTGCTCACACGCAGGCGCAAGTACATTGACCAGCAATAAGGGGGTCTGAGATGACAACCCTGCTGTGCATTTCTGACGTCCACAACGACGAGAAGAAATTAAAGCAGATAGCAGGCTTTGCAAAAGGCTGCGACGCGCTGATAACAGCAGGCGACGACCTTGACCAGCAGGTTCAAGACAAAGAAGGCAACATTGCTGGATTCGAGTCAGACATTATTCTTGAAGAGCTCAAAAGGAAGCACCAGCCAGAAAGCAAGGCAAGCGAAGAGGAACTGCAGCAATTTAATGCGCTTTATCAGGAGTTTAGTGAGTCTCCAACAGAGGGAAAAAAGGCACAGGTCCAGAACTTCCTGCAAAATCACCCCGAAGTGAACAAAGTGTTAAACGCAGAGGAAGAAGCAAAGCAGGAATTCATAAACCACTACAATACGCGCGCAGAAGGCATAAACAAGTACTACAAACAGGCAGGCATTCTGGGATTTGGGACATCAGGAAATCACGACCCTCTTTCAGCTCGTAAAAGCCTAAGCGCAGTCAATTACCTGCTCGGAAAAACCGCTGAATTCAAAGGACTGGTCATAGCAGGCCTTCCTGCAACAGGTGAAGCCTTTGAGGCAGCAAACAAATTCCCTGATTTGTACCAGCACTTGCAATTTTATGACACTGAAGAAACATCCAAATTAGCCAAAATGCTGCTTGAGCACACTGGGAAAATTGACGTCTTTGTCACTCACAAGGCTTACAAGCCAGAAATCCAGCAATGGGACCCTCATTACAAGGAAGGACAACCCCTGGCAAAATTCGGAGTTGACAAGGGCGCTGTTGAAGTTGATGAAAAATTCAAGCCGGCATTAAACGTATTCGGGCACTATCACCTTGAACGCGCAAAAGTAAAGCGCAGCGAAGATGGAAAACAATGGTTCCTTTATGTCGGACCAAATGCAGCAGTCAGAGTTGAGTTTGACAAAGAAAAAAGACCATTCCTGGCAAAAAGCGTGTATTATAACTAAAGTTCAACTTCTCCACCAGGAGGCATTTCCTGAAGCTTGGCTTCCCTGCCTTTTCCCTTTGCCTCAGACTTCCCTTTCTTCTCCACTTTTTCCTCTGATCTTTTTTCCTGCGTTTTCTTCTCTTTTTTGCCGCTTGTCATCATTGCTATCAGGCCTGCTGCGATGAGCAATGCCACCAATAACGGCATGATAACCCTATAGGCGATGTCTTCAGGAATCATTCCGCCCATCACAAGCGCCTCAAGCAGGACGATAAGTATCAGGCCGAGTGCGATTGACTTTATCGCTCCGCTCATATGGACATGCCCGCCGATAAACGACAGGACTATGCCAAGAATTACAAATATAAAAAGCAAAACCGCGACATAGCGTATAAAATAGTTCATCACGCTCAATGTCTTAAACATTATCAGCGCAAAGAAAGCAATAATAAACGCGACCATTGCGTTGTAGTTTGCTTTCGGATTGCCTTTGGAATCAGCGCCAAGAACCCTGCTCTTCTGCAGGACAGCGAATACGACAGTGAATATTATCACAAACGGCAGGATGACGCTGGTAAACCCTATCTCTTCCATCGCGAGAATGACATCCTTGATAGCCATACCCCCTATGTGCGAATAATTGAGTATAAAAATTAGTCGGCTGCCTTCTTTATCATCTCAGCCTCTGAAATAAATGCCTGCTCGTCAGGGTGCGGGTCAAACGGCTTGCAGACCGCCAAGAAATCACACTGCCCTGTTGACCACTTGCAAAGCTTGCTCGGGCTTCGGGGATAGTCAATGACCTTGTCTGACTGGGTGTGCTTGTGAATCAGCCCGATTTCCCTCCTTGCAAGAGCAAGCAATGACTCGTCAACGTCAATAAACTTCGGCCTGTCTTTCAGGAAGTAAATCCCTGCCTTGTCAGGCAGCTTTCCGTGCTTTTCGTGATACAGCAAAGTGTAAATTGCCAATTGCAGGCGGTATTCCTCCTCGTCGCTGTGGCTGCTTGTCTTGTAGTCCATTATCCTTACCTGCCCTTCGTATTCCTCAATCGCGTCAATGATTCCCTTTGCCTTCAATGTGTCGCTCATAATCAATTCCTCGCGGATTGGGGTGAGCTTTGCAAAACGCTCAGGGAAAGAGCCTGCAAGAGTGTAGACCTTGCGGACAAAATGATTTAGCCAGTTGAGAAGCATAAGCAATGTGTCCTCGAAATAGAACTGCCTTTGCACAGGTGTAAGGCCCAGTGATTTCAGCTTTGCGTCTGCCTTCTGCCACTCGCGCAGCAAAAGGTCCTGCATTATCTCCATCAAACCAAGCTCAAATGAGTCAAGCGTGAGCCTTGTAACATCCTGGTCAAAGAAAGTCTCAAGGACAGAGTGCGCGATGTTGCCGCGGACCTGGTGCACGTTTGGCTTTGTCTCAAGCGCGGCAATGTACTGGTAATAATACTTCCTTCGGCACTGCTTGAAGCAGCCTATCGAGCTTGGGCTTTGCACACGAGGCATATGACTGTGTCCAAAACAGTCATTTATATGCTTTATGCAAAGAGATTAGAATGTCCAGTGGGGCTCAGCCTATAGACGTAAGATTCTCAATAGTCTCCTGCATCTGCTGGGAAAGCCCAAAGTTGAGCCAGAGGTAGTGTCCTATCAGTGCAAGCAATCCAACAACAATGATTATTGCAATTATCCTTCTTATGTAGCCCTTTATCATCTGCCTGCGCTGCGTTACCTCATCTTCCCGCGTCTTGACGCGGAACAGCCTTATCGGGTACTTGACTCCCCTGAGCTGCTGCCAGCCAAGCTGGACAAAAGGAACCTCATTCTTGTTCATAGCCGAGAAGACAGCGTCGCTGAAAACAACCTGCCCTGGCTTTGAAAGAGACTCAATGCGCGAGGCTGTGTTGACAGCGTCGCCGAAAACGTCATTGTCGCGCTTCAAAACCTCTCCTGAGTGGATTGCGACACGTATGCGCAACGGGTGCCTGAGCCTGTTTGTGACATTGTAGCGCTTGAAGGTGTGCTGCAATGCGATTCCGCAAAGGACTGCGTCTGTTGGAGATTTGAACGTGATAAGCAAAGCGTCGCCGATTTTCTTGACAATGGTTCCGCCATACCTTTCAAGGACAGGCATAGGCAAAGTCTCAAAAGCGTTGAGAAGCTGGTCAATGTGCTCGCGCGTCAAACCAGTGGTTGTTCGTGTGTATTCAACCAGGTCGACAAACATGACTGTTGCAGTCTCAGAAGCCATCCTTCTCCTTTGTGGCGACGGGTATTCTTGCATTTTAATAACACCTTTATGAGCTTTCTTATAAATCTTAAGCTTCTCTCACGATACGTGTAAAATAGCATTTTCCCCTATATAAATCTTTCGGTTTGTAGCCACTATTTAGTGGCTACAAGATAGGAACAATTCTGCCGGAAAATCTCCGATATCGTCGAAAATCTTTAGCAAAACGCACATAAAGAATCAAAACATGATTAGTTCTGTCCCGACGAGAGCGCAAAAACATGGCAAAGCGGCTGTCGTCGGAAAGCTTGCGGAAAACCCGGAATAATTTCCGCACAATAATAATGATAACCGCGTTCGTCCTTGGCATTTTCTTCGGCGTAATCGCAGGGCTTGTGCCAGGCATCCACATCAACCTGATTGCCTCGCTTGTACTCGCAGGAAGCTCATACCTGCTTGACTATTTTGCAGACACAGACATTGCGGTTTTTATCGTGGCAATGGGCATAACCCACGCATTTGTCGAGGTTGTGCCGTCGATATTCCTCGGAGCTCCTGATGACAGCTCTGCCCTTATAATGCTGCCTGGCCACAAAATGCTCCACAAGGGGCTTGGCTATGATGCTGTCAGGTTTGCAACAATCGGCGCATTAGGCTGCCTTGTCCTGACTCTTGCTGCATTTCCATTGTTAATATGGGCGTTTCCAATACTTTTCAGCACGCTTAAGCCGTTCATAGGATGGCTGCTTATTGCCCTGATAATCGTGCTAATCGCGAAAGAAGGAAAGGACTTCTGGAAGGCAGCAATTGTGTTCGGCGCAACAGGTTTGCTGGGTTTTATTGTCTTAAAAAAGCTCGAGCTCAGCCAGCCTTTGCTGCCATTGCTCTCAGGGCTGTTCGGAGCCAGCTCTTTGGCGCTGGCGCTTTTTGAGAACACAAAAATCCCTGTCCAAATCGGCAGGTTTGCGCGGCTGAAGAAAAAAGAGGCTGCAAAAGGAATCCTTGGCGGGCTCGTGGGCGGAACGCTTGTGACGCTTTTCCCAGGGCTTGGGCCAGGGCACGCAGGGGCACTTTCCACGACGATATTCAAGTCATCAAGCCATTCTTACCTTGTGCTTGTCGGAGGGCTGCACACAGCAGACTTTTTGTCATCGCTTGTGACGCTTGTTGTTTTGGGCAAGGCAAGGAACGGCGCAATAGCAGTGATGGAGCAATTGATTGAAACAACTTCAAATGACTTATGGCTGCTCGGCGGTGTTGCACTGGCAGCAGGGCTAATCGCAGCAGTGCTCGCATTGCTCTGCGCAAAAGGATTTTCAGAGCTTGTCGAGCGCGTGAATTATCCCATGCTCAGCGCGTCAATTTTGCTTTTTCTCGTCGTATTGTGCACTTTCCTTGTTGGCTGGCGCGGGCTTTGCATTTTGATAATAAGTGCTTTGCTCGGGCTTCTGGCGCCGTGGCTGAAAGTGAGCAGGGCGCACGCAATGGGATGCCTCCTTGTTCCAACACTAACGTATTATCTGTAAAATATTCCATAAGATTTATATATTTGGAATAATATTCCATTTATTATGAGCAAATTGGATGAAAAAGACATAAAGCTGTTAAAGCTCCTTCAGGCAGATTCCAAGTCCTCTGTTCAGGAGCTTGCGAAAGAAACAGGGCTTCCGCAGACAACAGTCCACAATCGGATAAAGCGCCTTGAGCGCGAAGGAATCATCAAGGGCTACACTGTGCTCGTCGATAACTCCGCTCTCGGCAGGGAAGTCACGGCTTATGTCCTGATTACAACAGTCTACCGCCTGCCGACAGGAGGGCGGGTGTCGCAGGAAGATGTCGCCAGGGAAGTGAAAAGCCTCGGCGCAGAAGAGGTTTCTATCGTCGCAGGAGTAAGCGACATAATCGCAAAGGTCCACGCAAAGAACGTCGCAGAGCTGAATGACTTTGTTGTCAGGAAGCTTCGGGCTGTGGACGGCGTTGACAAAACCCAGACGATGATTGTTTTGTCACAACCCAGCGGTCAGTGAGCTGACCAGGGTTGTTTACACAACCTAGCGGTCAGCAAAGCTGACGAAGGTTGCTTGCACAACCTTTTTAAACAGACCCTGAATTCTGCAATGTTATGGAAGCAAGAATAAGTGCATTCAGGGGAACTTTCCGAAGAAAGCGCGGAAACCACATGATAATTGTTGTCGACACTGTTGACACCAAGGACAAGGCAAAGGCGCTTGTCGGAAAGACAGTAATCTGGACATCCCCTGGCAAAAACAAGAAGCAACTGAAAGGAAAGATTGCTGCAATCCACGGCGGCAAGGGAGCTGTCAGGGCAATCTTCGAGACAGGAATGCCAGGGCAGAGCCTCGGCGAAGTAGTTAAGATTGAGTGATTTGAATATTCTTTTGCAGGTGTGCGAAGCTTTAAATTTATTCAGCATTACACAGTAGTTAGGTGGTTAATTATGCCAGTGATGTCACAAACAATGCCTCCAGAGGTTGCAGCGGAAAAACTCTACAGGCTGGCAAATCGGTATGGAACCAAAACAGTAGATGATAAGAAGAAATCAGAGGGTGAAGGTTCAGATCGCTACAATTTCAGTCAGTATAAACAGATGTTTTCTGTTAAACTTGGAAAACTTGAATTGACCGCCATATACTGCATGCAATCGAGCAGTTGTGGCAATTTTTCTGTCAGTGGCGCGGATATTCGATTTTCCGAAGTTGAATACAGAAGAAATGGCCGTGCAGTATTTTGCGCAAGGCGAACGTATGATGGAGAGCGGTATGAAGATCATTTGGTTTCGGGGGAAAGTAAAACTGAAAGCATACCCTCTTCTGGATGGAAAATCGATGCATCGGAGAACACCAAGACAAAAATAGCACAAATAGTAGAAGAACTCGAACGAAAAGTAAGAAAACGAAAACTAAGCAGGAAGTAAAGAATTCTTACTGCGCCCAGCTTGGGAGCATAGGTCCGATAAAAGGCCAGACATAAGGCACTGCGACGACAAGAGCAGCGACCATTGCGCTGTGGAACCAGGTCTCTCTAAGCCCAAGGGACATTCCGCCCATACTTGTCTTGATTGCAGCGCTGACTCCGTGAATCTTGACCATTGTTATTATTCCGACAATAATCTGCAACGTTATTGCAGACATGTACGGTATGCCCTGAAGGAATGAGAAATTCTGCAAAACCCACGGCGTGTTCATCGTCACAAAGCAGGCAATGATTGCGAAAACAACAGCGTGAATGCCGTGCCCGAACCTGTGCGTCGGTACAGTGACGTCGCGGTG
>Ga0315297_10000567_pt1 | contig 21723 bp, 20 predicted proteins | sample YL17G15_0_MG_FD_203628 | JGI IMG/M metagenome (GOLD analysis project Ga0315297, IMG submission 203628) | Sediment microbial communities from Yellowstone Lake, YNP, Wyoming, USA - YL17G15_0 | ecosystem: Environmental > Aquatic > Freshwater > Lake > Sediment | place: USA: Wyoming | collected... | reverse complement strand
CTTCATCTAATTCACGCCATCAAGAATTTACTACTGATGAGGAGTACGAATAATATCCAGCAAGCATCATTAATTGAAGTTATGTTAACTACGTGTAGAAGTCAACGCGGGTATGAGCGTGGAGGAGCAGTCCCTTGGGGGACTGTTCCTCCGAGATCAATCGCATTTCATGGGGACGAGAAATCGGACTTCCTATCTCATCCCTCCCTCAATATGATGCAGAACGGTGCTAAGCGAGCAGCCCTCAAAGCTCCTCTATAACAACACTACGGTGTGCGCATCGGACCGATCAATGGGGTCTTCACCGGCTTTGCCAGACCGAAGAAGACCACGGTGCCGTTGGCGCCGAAGCGGGTGGATAGGGCCGGCTCCGGCACTTCCTTCATGCCTTCGTCCGGCCGATCCCAGTTGTTCGCCACCCACACGTTGCCGGCGGGATCGATGGCGACGTCCGTGATGATTTTCTGTCCGCCGATGTAGCCGCCGGGCGGTGAAATCGGGTCGCCGGTCTTTTTGCCGGGCGGGCAGTTCTCGGGACGCGCGCCACAGAGGTGCGTGACCGAGCGGCCCGTCGAATTGGCCACCCACACGTTGTCGTTGCCGTCAATGGCAATGCCCCAAGGCGCAATGATGCTCTTCCCGCCATCAAACGGCGGCAGGACGGTGCCATCGGGCCGCACCATGGAAACGTCGCCGCCGGGATACTTCAGCAAAAGATCATACAGGGCGATCCACATCTTGGTTTGGGCGTTGGCCTTTGCCGCCGCGCTTTGAAAGAAGCCTTCAAACTTCGATTTAAGCTTTTCCTCGATCAACGCCAATTTCTCTTCGGTGTCGGGATGGCCGATGGTGTTATTGATCCAGGCGTTGCCGAGGCTATCAATGGCAACGGCCCGCGGGCCGTAGCCGACTTTGATCTGCACGGCTTTGCCGGGATTGCTCGCCGGGAAGCGTGTCACCGTGTTGGAGCCGCTATTGGTGACCCAGATCCGATCCTGCTGATCCACGGCGAGGTGGAAGGGTGTCTTGACCTGGAGCGTGCCGTCCACGGGTTTGCCATCCACGGTGCGGCCCAGGATGCGCCCCTTCGTGGCGTCTCCCTTCGGCATATACACAATCTGGTCCTTGTCATTGTCGAGCGCCCAGACGTCGCCATTCGGCGTGACGATGATGCCCTGCATCGCACCAAGTTGTCCGCCAAAGTTATAGCCGGTCTCAGGGGAAAGCGGCCTGCCGGTTTTGAGATCGAAGACGGAGATCGTTTTGCTGGCAAGACTGGTGACCCACACCTTGTCATCGGCGGAAATGGCGAGGCCGAAGCCGGGGCCGTCAACGCCGCCGCCGCGATACCCGAGCGTCATCGGCGAAATGGGATTGCCATTCGGCGCGAGCTTCGAAACCCCGCCGCCAAAGGAGTTGTAGATCGTGGACTGCGAACCCACCAGGAAGTTATCGCCTCCCCACACGTTACCCTCGGCATCAAAGGCGAGGCCACCCACCGAGTTAAACCCGCCACCGGCATAGACCAGCGAAAGGGTCCACGCACTCGGCGCGAAGGCGAGGTAAGGGATGAACGGCACCGGCCGCCAACGCTCCCCGGCGGGGACGGGATAGAACGCATCGAGCAGCGCGAAGAGACTCTGCGCGTGATTCGATGGGTTGCGCGCGATGTTCTGCGCCGCCGTGAGCGTGTCGGTGGGCGCCACGCCACCGGGAGGCGTGGCGGCGGCGAAGAACTTCTTGCCCGCGTCGCCCTGGACCCGCGTGATACAGCCCGCCAGCAAATTCGCCAGAGTATTAAAGGTCGCCAGCGTCGTCGTCTCCGCACTGTTGATCGGATCTTGAATCACCGGGCCGAGCCCGCCCGTTTCGAGGTCAACCAGGTTACGCACGTTACCAGCGGCGATCTTCAGTTGCAGTGGCTTGCCCTTGATCGCGGTGCCGTCGATGAATTGGTTGTGAGTCCAGACCGACGCCACAGTTGTCATCTCGTTGATTGTAACCTTGGCCGGTGACTTGCTGCCCAGCACGGCCAGCAGCACGATGGCAGGATTGTCCCCTTTTACTTTGCTGGCTGCAGGTTGGCCTCCCCTTGCGACGAGATACAGAATAGTGTTTCTATCACGCGAACCTTCGACGCGCATCTCAAATCGGCCATTTTTGTCGGTTTTAGTCTGAGCCATTTGCTTGGGTGCACCCTCACTCGCAGCCCAGAGAGTCACCGTCGAATTAGCGATCGGGGCACCGCCTCCGAGTACTTGACCTTTTAATCTGTCGGCAGCCTCAGTTGGCCCAGCGATTGCCATACCAAACAACAACAGCGCGAACTCCAACACCAACACACTCATTAAGCGTTTCATCGTGTCCTCCTTTTCTTCATCGTTCTTATAGTAGTCTTATGACTGTGCAGCTATTTATCGGCGTCACAAACATTTCATCACAAATAGGGGTAAAGGTCAACTCGTATGATGACGAGTTTTTGATGTTGTTTGCCGGTGGGGTTTTTTGCTGAGCGGGTTTCCCCAATATCGCTGATATGAGGATTACGACATGAAGATCGCAAACAACTTTTAAGAAACAATGAGTTTAGTTCAACTCGAAATTGTTTTCTCGCCAGCCATCTGGTTTTGATTGTTACTATGTGAACATCACGGGCAGTTGGTTTTCCATGACTATTTGTTATGCAAAGAACTTAACGGAATAATCTCACAACGCAATAACGCAGAGTACTGTGAGAAATAAGAGATAGCGTAACAACGAATTAATACTGTCTTCTGCGTATTCCGGACCAAACCGAACCCCCCATCCCGGTTGAAGCCGAACCCACTGGATTGGTTAATCGAAATAGGGATTCAGACTCACCGGGATAAACGCCCCCTTTTGATGTAACGCATCCGTAACGCATTCAACATATGTCAAGGAAAAAGAAATAGTTTATTACGATATTTGATGTGGATAGTGAAGGGGATTGGAAATGCTGACCGGTGATGCCGGGGAGAATAATGATTATGGTAATCGTTATGTTATTTTTTGTTACATATTGTGGGCAACTCAACTCGGCTTGTTCGGTCCCTCTTCAGATTTCATAAACAGCCTTGACATTGCATATCTGAAAGATCTTTGTCCCCCGTGATAGCTGTGTTCACTGTTGTTCACTGCGCTTTTCTCATAACAACTTGTGTGATAATGATCCGTAGGTTTATCCAATGACTGAAAGCACCTGAGACCAAAGGCTATAGCTTGACCGCATATGCAGCATTTAAACATTGCTCTGCTGATGATGTTTCTGACCATGACATATCCCTTTCCTGGCAAAATTGTTCTTTTCCACATTATGTGAAATTTAAAAAGAATATCAAATGAAAATGAAAATAAGATGAACAGAATATGAAATTTTCTTAATGAATAGTAAGAAGATGGTAAAGAACGCAACAGATTGCTTTCAGTGTTTTCAAACGATGGGAAAAACTGACTATGCAGTTCCCGGGTATACTTGTTTTCGCTTATAGAATTCAAGAGTGTTAGCAGCTGATAAGACTTGAAAATGCCGGACTCATAGTAAGCCGTCTCATCGGTAGAGTAAGGGTTTACACCTTCAATCCGAGATATCCATTTCTTGAGGAGATGAAAGCTCTTATTGCCAAAGCCTTTGAATTCTTACCCGAAAAAGAGAAAAACACCTATTATAAAAAACGAACGAGGCCAAGGAGAGCTGGGAAACCGATACGTTATAAGGCGGCCCCTGGATTATAACACTTGACGTTTAACGTATCTCGTTATAAAATGAAACAGTGATAAAATCATTCAGGGACAGAGAGACCGAGAAGGTATATTCCAGGGAGAGATCGGCAAGGTTGCCTGGAGATATACAACAAATTGCCCTGAGAAAACTGAGGATGATCAATAACGCTCGGGATATACATGATTTAGGAGTACCACCGGCAAACAGATTAGAGAAGCTGAGTGGTGATCGCACGGGACAATATAGCATACGAATTAATGACCAGTGGAGAGTCTGTTTTATGTGGAAAGATAATAACGCCTATAATGTCGAAATTACCGACTATCATTAAGGAGTGAATATATGAAAAAGAAAAAATTACACCCTGTACATCCGGGAGAGGTTCTCCTTGAAGAATTTCTCAAGCCAATGGGTTTGAGTCAAAACAAACTGGCGCTGAACATCGGGGTGCCTGCTCGGAGAATAAACGAAATAGTACTTGAAAAGCGGAGGATCACTGCTGATACGGCCCTTAGACTTGCACGGTTCTTCGGAACGTCCTCAGAGTTCTGGACTGGCTTACAGTCTCAATACGACCTGGATGTTACTGCCGATACACTCGGTGAGCGTCTTGAGAAAGAAGTCAGGGTATATTCACAGGTTGCATAAAATACGATGAACAATAAAAAAAGGGCTTGCATCTCTGCAAACCCTTGATTCCCTTGGTGGCGGGGAGAGGATTTGAACCTCTGACCTTCGGGTTATGAGCCCGACGAGCTACCAGGCTGCTCCACCCCGCGATAGTTCATTAACAATACCTTATCGGTGTTTTCTTTGTCAAACTTCTCACTTTGCCGTATGGTATGATAGTAAGCAAAAAGGTACCGTGATGGACTTTCTGAGGCAATTACGATGGCAGGATCTGGTAGATATCATTCTGATGTCGATCATACTCTATCGTCTGCTCCTCATGATAAAGGGTACAAAGGCTGCACACATGCTCATGGGGCTGGGTGTTCTGCTCCTGGGGTCTATATTCTCCAGGTATTTTGAGCTCTATACGGTGGACTGGTTAATACAAAGCTTCTGGGCGCAGATCGTTATTGCTATCATTATCCTTTTCCAGCCGGAGATCAGAAGGGCACTCGCCCAGATGGGTGAGACGAAGTTCCTCAGGACATTGACGTCTGCCGAGGAACTCAAATCGCTTGAAGAGATTATAAGGGCAACGATAGCCCTTGCAAACAGAAAAATCGGCGCCATTATAGCGATTGAGCGGGAGACAAGCCTCAAGGATTTTGTCGAAATAGGCACACCGCTGGATGCAAAGGTTTCGAAAGAAGTGCTTCTCAGCATATTCCATCCCACATCGCCTATTCACGACGGCGCCGTTGTTATACGGGGCAACAGGATTGTTGCTGCGGGATGTTTTTTGCCGATAACCATGGGGCCTGATATCAGCAAGTCATTAGGCACAAGACACCGCGCAGCTCTCGGACTGTCAGAGGAGACTGATGCCGTGGTACTCATCGTATCAGAAGAGACAGGCACCGTATCGCTCGCAATCAAGGGCAATCTCGAAAGCCATCTTGATATGGGGACGCTCAGGGATATCCTTACTGATCTCTTTACTGCAAAGGAGAAGAAATGAAGAAGATCGCTCTTGAGAACCTTGGCCTGAAGTTAACCGCGGTGTTTTTGTCAATCGTCTTATGGATCTTTGTGACATCGCGCGGGCAGTCAGAGATATCTTTTGATGTGCCGATTGAGTTCAAAGATATTCCGCCAGGACTTGAGATCGTCAATCACAACGTAAAGGTCATAAGCCTGAACATGAGGGGACAGGAGAGATTGCTGAAAAATACCAAACCGGCAGATATCAGTGTTTCTCTTGATCTCAGCAAGGCTAAAAAAGGAGAGAGCACTTATTATGTCCACAGGGAGGATATACGACTGCCCCATGCAATTACCGTCACCAATATTAATCCTTCAAATGTTAAGGTGACCACTGAAGAAACCGCAAAGAAAACAGTAAGGGTTATCCCCTTGGTAACCGGTGAGCCGGAGAGGGGATTTTCTGTGAAGTCCGTTTCTGTTATACCACTGACTGTTGAAATCGACGGTATCAGGCCCGAGATAGCAAGAATCAATACGTTGAAAACAGAACCGCTCGATGTTACAGGAATGAACGAGACGTTTACCCAGGATTTGAAGCTCGATCTGACAGGCCGCATTGTGCGAACAAAAACCGCTACGGTTACGGTTCAGGTGGTGATCGAAGCAAGGGGCAAAAGAAGATAAGCATGCAAGAGGAAAGGATACAGAGCGAGATGAGACTCTTTGGAACAGATGGGATACGGAGCACGGTGAATGATGATCCTATGACACCGGAGACTGTTTTACGCGTTGGGATGGCAATTGCGTATCTTCTGAGAGAAAAGCACGGGCGAAACATGATACTGATCGGAAAAGACACGAGACTTTCAGGGTATATGATAGAGAGCGCACTCACATCCGGGATTTGTTCCATGGGAATGAATGTTACCCTCGTTGGCCCCATCCCAACTCCCGGGGTTGCTTTCCTCACCAGAACGTTGCGGCTGGATGCAGGCATTGTCATATCCGCATCACATAACCCTTTCGAGGACAACGGCATAAAGTTTTTTTCATCGAAGGGCTTCAAACTGCCTGACGAGCTCGAACAGAAAATTGAGGGCCTTGTGAAGGATGACAACCTTTCCCGGCACCGGATGAAAGGTGCAGAGATCGGAAGGGCATACCGTCTTGATGACGCAACAGGGCGGTATATTGAATATATAAAATCAACCATACCAAGGGGGATAACGTTCGAGGACATGAAGGTTGTCGTCGATTGTGCCAATGGTGCTGCATACAAGACAACTCCATGGCTGTTCAGGGAATTGGGTGCAGAGGTTATCTCGCTCAATCATTCCCCGGACGGGATAAATATCAATGAACATTCCGGGTCTCTGCATACTGAGGGATTGCAGAAGGCGGTAAAACGGCATGGTGCAGATGTCGGTATCGCACACGACGGTGATGCCGACCGGGCAATCTTCTGTGACGAACGCGGTGCAATTCTTGACGGTGACCAGGTCATGGGCATGTGGGCAGTGGAAATGAAAAAGGAGAAGATGCTGAAAAAAAATACTGTTGTCTCAACCGTAATGAGCAACCTTGGTCTTGAGAAATATCTCGAAAGGCATGCCATCAAACTGGTCAGGACACAGGTAGGTGACCGGTATGTGGTCGAAAAAATGCTGAAGAGCGGATACAATTTCGGCGGAGAGCAGTCCGGCCATATCGTTTTTCTGGACCATAATACGACCGGCGATGGCCCCCTGACAGCACTGCAGGTCATGTATCTGATGAAAAAGAGGAATGCACCGTTATCAGCACTGTCACAGGAAATAACTCTCTATCCACAGATTCTGACAAATGTAAAAGTAAAGCACAGGCAGGATATCGGTGAGATTCCGGAAATCATGGGTGCGATCAGGAATGCAGAGCGGAGGCTTGCAGGAAAGGGGAGGGTGTTTGTCAGGCCGTCCGGAACTGAACCGAAAATCAGGGTAATGCTTGAGGGTGAAGACCTTCAGTTGATCAAAAATCTCGCACAGGATATTGCAGAGGTTATCCAAACAAAATTGACCTGATGCCTTTTATTATCTCTTTTTTTACAGGCATACTCTTTTTCTACGCATTTCAGTATTTCCCTTACACGACAGGTTTTCTTGGTGTCATATCCTCCGCATTCCTTTTTATGAGGAGGAAACCGCTCCTCGTCCTTATGGTAGTTTTGGGTGTAGTTTATGCTTTTCTCCGATACGAACCTGCTTATGAAATTCCATCCATCAAAGACATGACAGCGATTCGGTGCACCTTTGAAACGTATCCAGTGAAGACCGAGCAAGGCTCCCTCTGGCAGACAGCACAGATAGAATCCGCAGTGAATGCAACGACGGGTGACAGCATTCATGAGCTCATCGGGCGCGAGGTAGTCATTTTTGCAGACAGGGAGTTTGCGTTAGGGAGGGACTATGGACTTGTTGTAAAGTTCCTGAAAAGCAGGAAGCGCCTGAATCCCGGCACTCATGTTATCGATACTCTTCATGCTCGTCTGTCAGAAGTAGTTGATGAGGGAACGGGAAACCCATCAGTGTATACAACTGTGCAGGAATGGCGGCACAGGATTCATACATTTATCGCTGGCAATTTCAAAAAAGACTCCGGAGCACTCATAGCATCAATGACGATCGGCCAGGATGCCTCCCTCAGCGAACGCTTGAGGGGAGCATTCAATGCGACAGGACTCACGCATATCCTCTCCATTTCAGGAACCCATTTCGGTCTTTTCTCGGTTTTTTTATTCGGAATATTCCGGATGATAATCCAGGTACTACCGCACTCAGTTCTGCAGAGGGGAACACTGTATATCACCCCTGCTCAGGCTGCTGCCGTCCTCAGCCTTCCTTTTATGATCGCATATCTTGGACTTTCAGGGGGCAGTATCCCCGCGATCAGGTCCTTTATCATGATAGGGCTTTTTCTTCTCGGACTTATCATCGGCAGAAAGGGCTTCTGGCTGAACGCATTGATCTTTGCGGCCTTTATCATCGTTCTCTGGGAACCGGAATCGATCTTCAGCCTGTCATTCCAGCTTTCGTTTCTTGCAGTAATGTTTATTGGTTTTGCTATCGAGAAAAAAGATACCAGGCAGGAAAAAGGACATAAAATTGCCGGAGTTATCAGGAGTAGCGCGTTGTTGACACTCGCAGTTTCTGTAGGAACAGCACCGCTTGTTGCGTATTCCTTTCACTATGTTTCCCTGATATCCCCGATATCAAACTTCGTTGTTGCACCGCTCATCGGGTTTATTCTTATACCCCTGTCTGTAATCTCGGCTTTCGTGTTTCTGATAACCGGTTTTTACCCATTCACTCAGATCATTTCAATGGTCGCCGATGCGAGTGTTGCGATTGTTCAGGCGTTATCTGAAATCCCTTTTGCCGATCTGAAGATTCCGGCGTTTCCTCCGGTGATTGTGCTGTTGTTTTACAGCGGCTTTCTCTTGTTTTTTCTCAATAAGCAAAAAAGATATCTCCTGCTGATTCCGTTCATACCGCTCGTATTCTATAGCGTATTTGCAATCATTGAGCAAGATAAGCTCTCTGTTACTTTCCTCGATGTTGGGCAGGGAGATGCAGCGGTTGTCGAACTCCCCGACGGGAAGACACTCGTTGTCGATACAGGAAGGACCGGCAGGGAAGTTGCTTCATTTCTTCGGTATCGAGGGAAAAAGACTATCGACGCCCTTGTGCTTTCGCATATTCACCCTGACCATACAGGTGGCCTGGAGTATATCAATGAGAGATTTCATATCCGGGAAGTCTGGCATGGCAGCAGGATGAGTTTCCCTGGGTCCTTTGATTCTCCGGCATATCGCGTGCTCGAAAGAGGAGATATGATTGAGGGGATAAGATACAGAATCTTTGTGCTTCATCCCTACCCAGAATTTTATACTATGCAAGGGAATGATTATGTTGCAGTAAATAATGATTCACTCGTCCTGAGAATTGAAGACAAAAACACTTCATTTCTTTTTGCAGGTGATGTTGAGGATGAAGCAGAAGAGAACATGCTTCACCTGGGGAAATGGCTTGCAAGTGATGTGATCAAGGTTCCACATCACGGCGGAAGAACATCAGCATCCAAACCTTTTCTTGACGCCGTGAACCCTGACATCGCAGTAATCAGCACTGAACGGGACAATCAGTTCGGCCATCCTCATCAGGAAACCCTGGACACCTTGTCAGGTAAAAAAGTCCTGAGAACTGATATCGACGGTGCCATCAAAATAGAAAAAACCATGCAAGGATATGATGTAAAAACCTATACGGATTTCCAGTTTGAGAAGGCATATGCATTAAACAGGGAGATGAGAAACATGAAGAGGTTGTTTGAACATTGGTAACCAATAAAATTGAGGGCGTATTGTCCAGGCAGACCATGCGAAATGTGCCTCAGTCACCGATAAAATAATTCCGGTGTTCATATATAATGAAAAGGTAATAATTTGAGGCAGGCCTCAGCAGGCTAAAAAGGAATAACAAAACCAGTGAAAGAACTCAGGAAACGCCTTGTTGTAGCAGCAGGCATGATATGGCTCGTTATCTTATTCGGCACGACCGGATATATGGTTATTGAGGGATGGAGTTTTTGGGACTCCTTTTATATGACGGTCATAACTCTTACAACAGTAGGGTATAGGGAAATCCACGAGTTATCCTTTCGCGGAGAGCTCTTTACGGTTGTCCTGCTAATCGGTGGTGTTGGAACTGTCCTGTATGCTCTCAGTGCTGGGGCAAAGATACTGTTGGAGGGAGAGTTGCAAGAAATATACGGGAGGAAAAGGGTGGAAAAAAAGCTCAGGAATTTTAAAGATCATTTTATTGTATGCGGTTATGGCAGAATGGGGAAAGTTATCGCCAGGGAACTTGAACATGAAAAGTTGCAATTCATTGTGATTGAAAAAAACGAGGTTCTCATGGATGCAGATCAGAAAGAGGAGTTGCTCGTTATCCAGGGAGATGCAACGAACGATGATCTCCTGAAAAAGGCAGGAATCGAAAAGGCACAGTGCCTGATATCTGTTCTGCCGACAGATGCGGAAAACCTCTATGTTGTTCTGAGCGCCAGGGGATTGAATCCGAAACTCCGGATTGTAGCAAGGGCTGGGGAAGAGGGCTCTGAACAGAAACTCCTCCGGGCCGGTGCCGACAGGGTCGTATCACCCTATCACATCGGAGGCCTGCGGATTGCCCATGCTGTACTGAAGCCGGCAGTTGTTGATTTTATCGAATACGCCACAAAGAGTGGCAACATCGACCTCCAGATTGAGGAAATCAGTGTTCAGGAGAATTCTCAACTTGCCGGGCATAATCTGGACCAGTGCGGGATCGGAAGGGAACTTGGGATTATTATTGTTGCGATTAAACAGTCGAACGGCGAAATGAAATTCAATCCGACCTTTCGCACCGTTATAGATCCGGGAGACACACTGATCGCGGTCGGAGAGACATCAAAACTGAAAATTCTTGAGGGTATGGCAAAATTGACTTAACATGAATTGAGTCACTATAATTTTAAGGTTTATCTTATGGAAGAAATCAACGAACTGATAGAACAGCGGATCAAAAAACTGGGCGAGTTGCGCCAGTCCGGGGTTGAACCATTCGGCAGCACGTATTCTGCAGAAGACCACGCATCAGAACTCCATGAAAAATGCAACACGCAGACAAAAGAAGCACTTGAAACGGACCCTGTCAGATGTTCACTTGCGGGTCGTATCGTTGCTATGAGGGACTTTGGTAAGGCCGCGTTTGCGCATATACAGGATGCTACAGGGAAAATGCAGGTTTATTTCAAGAAAGATAAGCTCGGCGATCAATTCCCCATTCTGAAGAAACTCGATATCGGGGACATCATCGGGCTCAGGGGAAAACTTTTCAGGACAAAGACGAATGAACTGACGGTTGAGGTTGAAGATTTTATGATTCTCACAAAATCACTCAGGCCCCTTCCGGAAAAATGGCATGGATTAAAAGACATAGAAACACGATACAGACAGCGGTATGTCGACCTGATCGTGAACCCGGAAGTAAGACAGGTCTTCGTTAAAAAGAGCATGATCATCAAAGGAATCAGGGATTTTCTTGAAGCTAAGGGGTTCATCGAGGTCGAGACACCGATGCTGCAGCCTATTCCCGGAGGTGCGACTGCCAGGCCGTTCAAAACCCATCACAATGCTCTTGGAGTAGACCTTTTCCTCAGAATTGCACCTGAGTTATATTTGAAAAGGCTTCTTGTCGGCGGATATGAGCGGGTGTACGAGCTCAACAGAAATTTCCGGAATGAGGGCATATCGAAAAAACATAACCCTGAATTTACGATGCTTGAATTTTATATCGCCTACAGGGATTACCATTTCCTCATGTCCTTTACCGAAGAGCTGATCCCCTTCATTGCAGAAAAGACTCTCGGGACATTACACGTTCCGTATGAAGATCACGTCATTGATCTCACTCCACCCTGGCCAAGAATTCCGATGCTTGATGCCTTAGTGCAAAAAGGGGTGCCCCGTGAGATATTGCATGATAGTGAAAAGGCAAAGGCATGGGCAAAAGAGAACGGCGTTGCCATAGAAAAGGGAGCAAGCCTCGGGAAAATTCTCGATGAAATATTTAAGGAAAAAGTCGAGCCCGAACTCATTCAGCCTACGTTTATTATTGATCACCCTGTTGAACTTTCACCGCTTGCGAAAAGAAAACCTGATAATCCTGATCTTGTTGAACGCTTTGAGTTGTTTATCACCTCGCGTGAAATTGCCAATGCTTTTTCTGAGCTCCATGACCCTCTGGATCAGAAGCAGAGATTTCTTGCCCAGGTTGAAGCAAAGGCGCAGGGGGATGAGGAGGCGCACAGCATGGACGAGGACTACATCAGGGCGCTCGAATACGGCATGCCCCCTGCTGCGGGAGAGGGAATAGGGATAGACAGACTTGTCATGCTTTTGACGAATTCGCCGTCTATACGCGACGTGATATTATTCCCTCAGCTAAAACCCGAACTGTAAATGAACCTTCCCTATCAATTATTCATAGCCCTCAGATATCTGAGAACCAAGAAAAGACATAAGGGCATTTCATTCAATACGCTTATCTCTGTCGGGGGGGTTGCGGTCGGTGTTATGGCACTCCTTGTGGTACTCTCCGTAATGAGCGGTTTCCATGAAGACCTGCAGAAGAAGATCCTTGGCGTTAATGCGCATGTTGTTGTCCTCAACTACCGCGGTGCTATGCCGGAGTACAAAGATGCGGTGAAAAAATTAACGGGCGATACGGATATTCTTTCATCTGCTCCTTTTATATTAGGCCAGGTTATGGTTTCATCCGGGAAGAGGGCGCAGGGGGTTTTTTTACGGGGAGTTGAACCTGAAGCCGAGTTGAAAACGACGGAAATCGGGAAGTTCATGAAGGAAGGCGGGTTGGATGACCTGGTTTCAAAAGACAGCACGCCAGGTATTATCATCGGGACGGAACTCGCAAGCAGTATCGGCGTATTCAAAGGAGACCTTGTTACTATTCTGTCTCCTGTCGGGAAGATAGGACCGCTTGGTATGCTGCCGAAAGTGAGACAGTTCCGGGTTGCAGGAATCTTTGAGGTGGGCATGTTCGAGTATGACTCCAACCTTGTTCTGACGGACTTGAAAGCCGCCCAGGAGTTTTTTGACATGGGTGACACGGTTACCGGTGTTCAGCTCAAGCTCGATGATATATACAAGGCGCCTGCTGTCAGGGAACGGGTGCAAAAAACATTAGGGTTTCCGCTCTATGCAAAGGATTGGATGCAGATGAACAGGAATCTCTTTTCAGCGCTGAAATTAGAGAAGTTTGCCATGTTTATCATCCTGATCCTGATAATCCTGGTTGCCTCATTCAATATTGTCAGTACACTGATCATGAATGTCATAGAGAAAAAAAGGGAGATCGCAATTCTCAAAGCCATGGGTGCAACGGACAGGGGTATCATGAATATCTTCATACTGCAGGGTTTATTCATCGGGATGTTCGGGACTATTGCCGGTGTCGCCGGGGGATATCTCTTATGTTATTTTTTAAACACGTATCAACTCATAAAGCTCCCGGCTGATGTTTATTATTTAAGCCACCTGCCTGTTAAAACCCAATTGTTTGATTTTCTTGTTGTTTCGCTGTCAGCAATTATCATCAGTTTCCTCGCTACGATCTATCCTGCATGGCAGGCGGCAAGAATCAATCCTGTTGAGCCATTGCGGTATGAGTAACTATGAAATAAGTAATCCCTCCTTTCCTCCCTTTAGAAAAGGGAAGTATTTTCCTTCTTCTTTAAAGAGGGGTTCGGGGAGATTACCGATCTTATTGTCTCTTCCACATCTATCAGACAGGCTCGGAGGTATGCATGATTAAATGGATATTCAAGATCATCGGTCTCCTCATACTGGCGGTCATCATCTTCCTTGCCCTTGCGCTATGGCAGGGTGGAAAGCCCTTCCGGTGGTTAGGCCAAAAATCAGAGCAGGCAGGAGAGATTGTTAAGGAAAAAAGCGAGGAAATGGGCAAGGAAGCGGACAAGATCAAACAGAGGACCGATGCGGTGAGAGATACAACAAAAAAGGTGACAGGCGGAATTAAGAAAACAGGAGAGAAGATTAAGGAATTCACCGGATCGAAAACTGACAAATGACAGCAAACCGCGGGGATACCCTTATTGAAGTGCGAAATTTAAACAAGTCTTTTACTACTGCTGCGGGTGAGCTTCAGGTATTGAAAGACATTCATCTTGCGATACAGGAAGGAGAAATGGTCGGTGTGGTCGGTGCCTCCGGAGCAGGTAAGAGTACACTGCTTCATATCCTTGGCGCTCTGGACATGCCTTCATCCGGTCAAGTCTTGTACGGGGATACCGATATCTTCTCCATAGACAGAAATGCGCTCGCCTCATTCAGAAATAAAACAATCGGTTTTGTTTTCCAGTTTCATCATCTTCTTCCGGAATTTTCTGCAGAAGAGAATGTCATGATGCCGGGACTGATTGGGATGGGTGCATGGGGACACGGATCAAAGGGATCGAGGTACGAACAGATTCAGAGCAGGGCAGATCGGCTTCTCGACGAATTTGGGTTGTCCGAACGGAAGAGACACAGGCCAGGGGAACTTTCAGGCGGGGAACAACAGCGTGTTGCGGTTGCACGGGCTCTGATACTTGATCCGAAAGTGGTGCTTGCAGATGAACCCACCGGAAATCTGGACACCCAGACAGGAAAGGAACTGTTCAATATCCTTGTCAATCTCAACCGGGAAAAAGGAATAACCTTTGTTATTGTCACGCATAATGAGTCTCTGTCGAGACGCTGTCACAGGATCCTCAAGATGACTGATGGTAACCTGATCGATACGGCATGAATCGGACGTCAGGATTTTCCGGATTCGGGCTTCAGTTCTTCTTTCAGTCGTCTTTGTTCAGAGAGTCAATGATGCGCTCAATCCTTGACTTCGGAACGCCGCTGAAGACCTTCTTGAGTTGATCCTCAGTGAACGTTTCTCTTAAAAATCCGAGAATATCCATTCGTGCTTTCCAGCAGCCAATAATATTCCGGCAGGGCAAGCCGTCATTCATTGCAGTACAGTATGAAAATTCTATTAACATACCTAACTGATTGCAGTACATGGTCGTATTCACGGCAACCCCTGTCCCAATACTTTTATGTTAAAGCTGACGATAAAAGAGAGGGGACTGAATCTATCCCCTCTCTTTTAGAATCTATGGCTTAGGGTATTTCTCCAAAGCTTTGAGGGATTTCTGTATTTCGTCGTCAGACAGGACAGAATCCTGGAGTTTGCCGGATAAGTATGCATCATAGGCTGCAAGATCTATAATACCGTGTCCGCTCCAGTTCATAAGTATTACTTTTTCCTTGCCTTCCTCTTTTGCCTTTTTCGCCTCTTCAATAACACAGGCTATCGCATGATTTGTCTCCGGTGCAGGGATAAATCCCTCTGTTCTTGCAAAAATTACCCCTGCTGCAAAGGTTTCAAGTTGACCATATGCCCTTGCTTCTATGAGATTATCCATGAGAAGTCTGCTGACTATTGGAGCCATCCCGTGATATCTCAGACCTCCGGCATGTATTGGAGCAGGAATGAAATTATGACCAAGGGAATGCATTGCAAAAAGAGGGGTGGTTTCAGCGGTATCTCCAAAATCATATACATAAGGTCCTTTTGTCATAGTCGGGCATGAAGCAGGCTCACAGGCTATCACCTGCAATGTTTTTCCATGAATCTTATCCCTTACAAAGGGCAAGGCAAGACCCGAAAAGTTGCTTCCGCCACCGGCGCAGCCAATTACTATATCCGGATACTCTCCGATCATTGCAAGCTGTTTGTGTGCTTCAAGGCCAAGGATTGTCTGGTGTAACAGTACATGATTCGCAACACTGCCGATAGAATATTTGGAGTCTTTTGACGTCGCGCCATCCTCGACTGCCTCACTGATTGCTATACCCAAACTACCAAAATGTTCCTTATTCTGTTCATAGAACTTTCTCCCGGCATTAGTATCCGGACTTGGACTCGGAACACATTTTGCTCCCCATGTTTCCATAAGTGTCCTTCGATATGGTTTCTGGTTGTAGCTTATCCTGACCATATATACTTTACATTCAAGGCCGAATTGATTGCATGCAAAAGCAAGCGCACTGCCCCACTGGCCGGCTCCTGTTTCTGTCGCAAGCCTTTTTACACCAAAAACCTTGTTAAAATAAGCCTGAGCGATTGCGGTATTTGGTTTGTGACTTCCCGGCGGACTCACCCCTTCATTCTTGAAATATATGTGAGCAGGTGTTCCGAGGAATTTTTCCAGGAAAGATGCTCTGTAGAGAGGAGTCGGCCTCCAGATAAGATATTTTTCGAGAACCTCATCCGGTATGGTGATCCATCTTTCTGTACTTACCTCTTGCTCAATGATGTTCATGGGGAATATAGCTTCAAGCATATCCGGCGTTATAGGTTTGCCGGTTCCCGGATTGAGAGGCGGCGGAACTGGATTCGGCATATCAGCCTGGATATTGTACCACTGCTTAGGTATTTCTTTTTCGTTTAGTAGAATCTGTCTGTTCACGGTTACCCCCTTTAATTATTCATGATTTCATAACAGGGGATATTTTACTTGTAAAAGCAATTTTTTTAAAGTGCCTTGGCGCCGGCTCCAAAAGCAACGCTTGACAATAGGTTATTTATAAAATTAAAGTATCGCAATGCGCAAACCTTTTATCGCTGCGAATTGGAAGATGCATAAAACAATTCCTGAAACGCAGGAATTTCTATCGGCATTTATTCCTCTTGTCAAGGATGTGAAAGATGTTACCATTGCGATTGCCCCGCCTTTTACTTCCCTGGCAATGGTTGCAGAACGGTTGAAAAATACCAATATCTTGCTCGCTGCGCAGAATATGTTTTATGAAGAAAAAGGCGCCTATACCGGGGAAATATCACCATTAATGCTTGTCGATATCGGCTGCAGATATGTGATTGCCGGTCATTCTGAACGAAGACAGTTTTTTTATGAGACGGATGATATCATTAATAAAAAAATCAAGGCTGCACAAAAAAGTGGTCTCGGGGTTATTTTCTGTATCGGTGAATCTTTGGCAGAGAGAGATACCGGAAAGACCCTCACTATATTGCAGAGGGAACTTGAGGGGGGACTTGACGGCATTAATCCGGAAGATATAGTCATTGCCTATGAGCCGGTCTGGGCTATTGGGACAGGAAAGACAGCTACTCCTGCGCAGGCGCAGGAGGCACATGCACATATCAGAGAAAAACTGAGAAGTTTCTATGGAAATAAAGCTGATGAGTTGTGTATACTATACGGCGGCAGTGTAACACCGGAGAATGTGGATTCTCTTATGGAATGTATTGATATAGATGGTGCTCTTGTCGGCGGTGCAAGCCTCAAGGCTGACAGCTTTACCAGAATCGTGAAATTCAGGAAGGAATCATGATCATATTTTTGACGGTTATTCATATTGTCGTTTGCCTGTTTCTCATTGCTGTGGTTTTGCTCCAGAGCGGCAAAGGTGCTGAAATGGGTGCTGCTTTCGGGGGGTCAAGCCAGACCCTTTTCGGGAGCCGCGGTGCTTCTTCTTTTCTCAGTAAGATGACAACGGTTGCTGCAGTTGTTTTTATGGTCACATCCTTGACGCTTGCTGTTGTAACAACGAGGGGAGGTTCTGTTATCCAAAAAACCCCTGCATCACAGCAGCAGCAATCGGTACCACCGGCAAGCGGGCCTATCCAAACACCTCAGCAACAGGTTCCTCAAACACAACCCCAGGAAGCCCCTCAAGCACCGCAGCAGAATCCATCCAAATAATTCGGCTCCAGTTGTGCTTCCCTGAAACCGATGTGGTCCCTGACGACTGAAGAGGAAATTATGGATATGTCAATTGAAGTCTCTGAATTGCGGTTGATTTCCCGGTCTCCTCATCAGTTTCGATGACAACAGCGGAAAATATCCCTTCTCCCTTGGCTGTTTCGAATCGCATGGGCATATTCGTGAGAAATCTCTGGATGATTTGTTCCTTTTCTATGCCAATCACCGAGTCTGACGGTCCTGTCATGCCAACATCGGTGATATACGCTGTTCCGCCGGGCAATATCTTTTCATCAGCAGTCTGAACATGCGTATGGGTCCCTATGACAGCGCTAACCTTGCCATCCATGTAATGGCCAAAGGCAATTTTTTCAGAGGTTGCCTCTGCATGAAAATCGATAATGATTATCTTGGTTTGGGCGCTCAGCCGTTCAATCATCTCTTTGCCCACCCTGAAAGGGCAATCAATGTTCGACATGAATACCCGTCCGGACAGATTTACTACCGCTACCTTTATACTGTGGCGAATCGTGTGGAACAGACTTCCAAACCCTGGAACTCCGGGAGGATAGTTCAACGGTCTGAGTACCCTGTCCTCTTTTGAGATTTGAGGGATAAATTCTTTCTTGTCCCAAACGTGGTTGCCCGTGGTGATGACATGGACTCCGTAGCCGAAAATCTCGGAGGCAATCTTGTCTGTTATGCCAAAACCACCTGCTGCATTCTCCCCATTTGCAATGACAAGATCAATCTTATATTTGCTTGAAACAGAGGGGAGGGAGGTTTTTGTCGCGTTTCTCCCGATTTTTCCGACAATATCACCGATAAACAGGGTTTTCATACAGCGCGAGCTGAACTATTTGGCATATTCAACATATCTCGACTCCCTTATGACGGTAACCTTTATCTGTCCGGGGTATGTCATCTCCGCTTCAATCTTTCTTGCAATCTCCCTTGATATCATTGAAGAGGTTTCATCATTCACATCTTCGGGTTTTACGATAATCCGTATTTCCCTCCCCGCCTGAATTGCATAGCATTTCTCGACGCCCCTATAGGAAAGAGCCATCTGTTCGAGTTTCTCGAGACGTTTTAAATAATTTTCTATGCTTTCTTTTCTGACTCCCGGACGTGCTGCTGACAGGGCATCAGATGCGGCTACGAGAGCTGCTTCAACGGTCATAGGGTCACCTTCTCCGTGATGAACGAGAACGGCATTTATGACTTTTTGACTCTCCCCGTATTTTTTTGCAATGTTCGCTCCAATTTCCTGGTGAGAGCCCTCTATTTCATGGTCAACTGCCTTCCCAATGTCGTGCAGGATACCAGCCCTTTTTGCAAGCTTGGGATCAATCCGCAATTCGCCGGCCATCATTCCTGCAAGGTATGCGACCTCCCGTGAGTGCTGGAGGACGTTCTGGCCATATGATGTCCTGTATTTCAGTCTTCCGATGAGCCGGATGAGTTCCGGATGGATGCCGGGGAGGCCAAAATCAAACACAGCCTTTTCCCCTTCCTCCCTGATATGAGCTTCAATCTCTTTTTTAACCTTTTCAACGATCTCTTCTATCCTTGTTGGGTGAATTCTCCCGTCTGTTATCAGACGTTCAAGAGATAATCGGGCGATTTCGCGCCGGACAGGGTCGAATGCAGAGAGCGTTACTGTTTCAGGGGTGTCATCCACAATAAGGTCAACTCCGGTTGCAGCCTCAAGTGCTCTGATATTTCTGCCCTCCCTTCCGATTATCCTCCCCTTCATTTCGTCATTCGGGAGGGTTACAGAGGATACCGTTGAATCAGTGACATAGTCGCTTGCATACCTCTGTATAGAAAGACCGATAACTTCTTTTGCTTTTTTCTCGGCATTCTCTCTTGCTTCATCCTCTATTCTCTTTGCAAGTCTTGCAGATTCAAAACGTGACTCTTCTTCTACCTGCTGTAACAGTTCCTGCCGTGCTTCTTCTGAACTCAATCCTGATATTCTCTCGAGCGTATCTTTCTGATCTTTCAGCAATTTGTTGAATGCATTATCCTTATCCTGCAAAGAACGCTCTTTTGCCGTAAAGTCTCTCTCCCGCTTGCTCAGTTCCTGCTCCTTTTTATCGATTTGCTCGAGTTTTCTCTCGTGAGTTTCCTCTTTCTGTCTCAGCCTTTTGTCCAGATGGTTCAGTTCTGAACGTCTCTCCCGCAATTCCTTTTCAGCTTCTGCTTTGGCCTGATAGACAACATCTTTTGCCTCGACAACTGCCTCTTTCCTGATGCTTTCTGCTTTATTCTGTACATCTTCAAGAATCTTTACTCTTTCGCTTTCAAAAACGATTTTCTGGTTTTTGAGTTTTGCCTTCGAGACGAGAGTAACGATGAATCCTACGAAAAGACCTGCGAGTACAGCGATGAGCACATAAACAATCTGATTCATGTATAGTAAACCCCCTTCCTCAATCTTCCCTGAAAGTTGAGGGATCGATAATTGAAGCACAAGGCTTCGTTTGTTGTTTTCCGAATTGTTACGGAGGCTGGATTATGAGTTTACAAAAGGGTCTTTGGAGGTAATAAAGGTTTTGTTCTGAAAATTAGTTTCCATTTACTCTGTATGAAACACCATTTATGTAAAATCCTCCAAAAAGGAATATACATCATAAACCCGCCTATAAAAACAAACCCACCCTGCCGTGTAAGAAGAAATTAGATCCGCCTATAGTATAGGTGGGTGCCCTGAAAGAGACATTAGGCTTCCCTGAACCTATCGGACAGGGCATGCACACCGACTCTTTACGCAGACTCCCAAAAGATCTAACTTGCCGGATCAACATGTTCCCCTTATCACAAACAGGGTAGGCAATTATATAAAAATACCTCCTTAAGAGTTATCGTACTGAATTCTTATGATTAAGATAAAATAAAACCATGCTTCATAGCAAGGGGAATTTTCAGAGGGTTTTTAATAAGAACAGAAAAATTTTAAAGAGGAATGTTTTTTGGTATTGTATACGTGCAAGAAGTATCACCGTCAATGATGCATTCTTGCCGGCTGACTTCTTTTCCCAGCAGTTCTTTGAACATCTGCAGATCGTGCCGGCAGGCTTCCTTGTATTCGGAGGATAATCGGAAAATCGGACAATGAAATATTTTTAAACTATAATGGTTATTGGTGTCCTGGAGTTCTGCCAGATAGCCTTTCGTATCGAGGAGGTTCGTAATGGTGGATAGTTTGTCGCGAAGTGTTTTCTTCTCTGGTAAAGATTCTTTTAAATCCTTTAATAATCTGTTCTTGTGCCATTTGAACAGTTCATCTATCTTCTGTTTTCCTTCATTGTTCTCAATGTCTCTGAATGTGTCTATAATAAACTCGTCATAAACAGTAGGGAAGAGGTTTTGTGCCTTTTCCGTGAGCCGGTACAGAAAAGCAGGTCTTCCAATACCCTGCCTTTTCGTAACATAAGTTATGTAGCCTTTTCTTTCCAAGGACAACAGATGCTGTCTAATTCCCATGGAGGTTATATGCAATTCCCTGCTGAGGACTTCAATTGACAGCGACCCGTTCTTTTTCAGAAGGAAAATGATTTTTTCTCTTGTAGGATTTTCATTGATGTAAGTGAACATGTTACAAAATACCATAAATTCAGATATTTGTAAATAAAATTTATAAAAAATGATATGTAACACTTTACCATGATATGAGGATAGAATTTTAGCCACTGTTGCCATCAAAAAAGCAATTTGATAGACTTCTCTATGCTAACAGACAAGAGAATTCTTAACGCTGCATTAGAAAAAAGACTGTATCATCTGATTATCAGCAGGCTTGACGGAGAAAATATCCCGATCCCGGAATATCAGGATAGGATTTTTCAGCTCGTTCGGAACGGCATAGGTGGATTTATTATTTTTGGCGGCGAGAAAGAGGAGGTGAAGCACTTTGTCAAGACATTACAGACGATCTCAGAATTACCCTTATTTATCGCCTCAGATATCGAACGGGGGGTAGGGCAACAGATTCAGGG
>Ga0315297_10000565_pt1 | contig 21768 bp, 22 predicted proteins | sample YL17G15_0_MG_FD_203628 | JGI IMG/M metagenome (GOLD analysis project Ga0315297, IMG submission 203628) | Sediment microbial communities from Yellowstone Lake, YNP, Wyoming, USA - YL17G15_0 | ecosystem: Environmental > Aquatic > Freshwater > Lake > Sediment | place: USA: Wyoming | collected... | reverse complement strand
TGCAATATCATTAAATTCTATCTTAACGCTTCTTACAAGCCTTGGAATTACAAGTTCAATGCCTGGAACTGATTTTATTATGTCCAAATCATGCTCATTTAATTTTCTGACAGCTGATGTTCCTGGAGGACCAAGGTAAGATGCTGATGATGAGCTTTGGATAATCAGATTATCGCCTGATAGTGTCTTGAATTGCCCTGTTACTGCATCCTGCAAACCTTGTCCTAAAGAAATTAGAGAGACAACTGCAGCTATTCCTATAAAAATACCTATTATTGTCAGCCAGGAACGAATTCCTCTATGTTTGAGGTTATCCAAAGCCATTAAAAAATAATCTTTTAACATTTTTTCATCCTATTAATGATATTGTTTTGTAATAATCCACTTGCCTTTGACTTTTTTGGTCACTTTCTCCAGTTTCCCGTCCTTGATATGATAGATGACTCTTGCGTGCTCTTGCGCTAATTTTGGGTCATGAGTAACCAGGATAATTGTCTTGCCCATCTTGTTTAATTTTCCGAGATAGTGCAAAACAAGCTCGCCTGTTTTTGTGTCCAAATTTCCTGTTGGCTCATCAGCCAGGATAACTTCAGGATCATTTGATAATGCTCTTGCAATTGCAACTCTCTGCTGCTCGCCGCCTGAAAGCTGGTTTGGGTGATGGTTCATTCTCTCTTCCAGGCCAACCATTTTCAGCAATTGCTCTGCTCGTGCTTCCCTCACCGCTTCATCTACTTCCTGAAACATCATTGGAAGCATGACGTTTTCTTTTGCTGTTAAGTTACCAATTAGATTAAAGCTCTGGAAAATAAAACCAATTATTTTGCCTCTTACCTGGGCTAAATCAGATTCATGCAGGTCTTCTATGTCCAAGCCGTCAAGGTAAATATCTCCTTTTGTGGCTAAATCTAAACTTCCCACTAGATTCATTGTTGTGCTTTTTCCTGAGCCAGAAGGGCCCATTATTGCTACAAAATCACCAGGGTGAATTTCAATGTCCAATCCATCAACTGCTTTGACTATTTCATCACCCATCTGGTAATATTTGGCGACATTCTTTAATCTGATAACATGAACTTCTTTTTCCTCTTTCTTTGCCATAGTTTAAATTGGAGAAATATACTTAATAAGTTATCGCTTGAAGCGATAACTTATGCTTATCTGTACAACGATTGTTATTGACTAAATGAACTCTCCCAAAAGAAGTTATTGGCATAATGAAGAAAGGGCTTAAAGAGAAAGTTTAAAAACCAATTTTGAGCATTAATATTATGATAATTCCAGTAAGATGCTTCGGATGCGGGAAGCCAATCGGGCATTTGTATGAAGAATACAAAAAGCGCGTTGAGGCTGGAGAAGAGCCTGCAAAAGTTCTTGAAGAGCTTAAAGTAGAGAGATATTGCTGCAGGGCAGCTTTCTTAGGACAATCAGACATGCTTGCAGGAATAACCAAGTTCAAAAAGGCTTAAACTGCTTGATTTTATCTGGTTTCATTCAATGCTTTTAATATTATCTCGTCATCAACAGATGTTGCATATTCTCCATTGAAGTCATTCATTTGCCCAATGGATTTGGGAAGGCAATATCTTGTTTTTCCAGCTTTTTCTTTTTTATCTCTTGATGTTGATTCTATAATAACTTCATTAGGAATATCTGATGGAATAGATGTTGGCAAGCTTGCTGCTTCAAGAAGCCTTTTTTGTTTTTCTAAATCTGCTTCACTAAAACCAGCATCGAGAGAAATTGCAATTCTGGCAGCAACCATCATTCCCATAGAGACGGACTCTCCATGTGTTAACTCATAATTGCTTAGTTTCTCCAGGGCATGCCCAATTGTATGGCCATAGTTTAGAATTCTTCTCAAGCCTTTTTCATGAAGGTCTTGTTCAACAACATATCCTTTTATCCTGCAATTTTCTCTGGCAATATACAATAAATCTTCATGCTCTTTTGCGATTAAATTACATACAATATCTTCTAATCTCCTAAAAAAACCAGCATCCTGTATGATTCCGTGCTTGATTGTTTCAGCCAAACCATTTTTTATTTCTTTTTCAGGCAATGTATCGAGAGTGGATATGTCAATGTAAACTGCAAGAGGCTGCTTAAATGTGCCGAGAAGATTTTTTCCATATTCGCTGTCAACTGCTGTCTTTCCGCCTATTGAAGAATCTGCTTGTGCCAAAAGTGTTGTTGGAATCTGGATATAAGGAATTCCCCTGTTGAAAATTGAGGCAATCAATCCTGCCATGTCGCCGACAACACCTCCTCCAAGAGCTAAAATAACACTATCTCTTCCGAATTTTAATTTTGACATTTCGTCTGCTATTTGAATGCATGTGTGAATTGTTTTGCTTTGCTCGCCTGCTGGAAAAGAAAAGACATCTGATTGCAATTCTTTTTTCTTCAAGGCATCTGTTAATTTCTCAGCATATAAAGCTCTGACATTGCTATCTGTTACTATTGCATATCTTTTGTCAGGGTGCAAGCTTTCTGCAATATCTATAAACAAGTCTGAACCAAAAATTATTGGATAAGACTCATCAACTTGCCTTACTAATTTTAATCCCTGAGTGTTTGTTATCATATTTTTTGTTGCAGTCTTATCCTTATAAGAATTGTTGTAATAAATGTCTTTTTTTATTCTCCAGAATAAGTGACAGATGATTTCTGAGTTTCCCAGAGCTTTATTTCGCAAAGCCCTTTTAGATTATCTTTTAATTTATCCCATATCCAGATAGAGATATTTTCTGCTGTTGGGTTTGGAATTATTTCATTTAGCAATCTGTGGTCTAAAAGGTCTATTACTTTTTCTTTTACGATTTTATCTATAATTTCAAAATCAATAACTATTCCTTGTTCTGATAGATTGCCCTTGACAGAAACCTGCAATTTATATGTATGTCCATGCAGATTTTTGCATTTGCCTTTATGCCAGTCCAATTTATGCGCTGAATCAAATGTAAACTCTCTTGCTATTATCATCTTTGTTGTTTTAACCTGATATCCTGATTTTATTTTTATAACCACAATACCCGCATATTATTGTCTTGTGAGTTTTGGATATTGATAATTTTCCTGCAAGAGAATTAAGGCATTTCCTGCAGAATAATTTCCTGTAATCTCCGAGCTTAATATTGAACTTCATTGAAATGCGCTTTATTTTTTTGAGCTGCTCTGGAGTGAAATCATTGCTCTGGAAGAATTTTGATATTTTTTCTTTTGCTTCTGTCTTTGTAATATTTGTTTTCATAAGCGCATTAAAAAAAACGAAGACAGCATCGTTACTTCGCCTCTTGTAGGAGACTAACATGACGACGCAACCAGCTTAGCTTCTGTGTTCGGAATGGGAACAGGCGTTTCCTGGCTGCTATGACCGTCTTCAAAAGTTGAGATAATTGTGAATATATAAAGTTATTGATTTGGAAAACCCAAAATTTAAAACAGGGCAATATCTTCTATTTTCGTGTGGGTGTGCCAGAGTGGTTAAATGGGCGGGTCTCAAGAACCCGTAGCTTAGTGCTTGCCTAGGTTCGAATCCTAGCACCCACATTATCTACTTAGTAGCTGAAGAGGCAAGTTTATATACCTGCATTTGTTAGTTATTGAATGAGATTGTTATTATCTGCAGATTCTAAAAGAAAATTATTTCTTCTATTAAAAAATAAATACTCGTGTAAGTCAATTTCGGAGTTGTCTAAAAAGATGAGTGTTCCTATTAAGACTCTCCAGGCATGGTTTTATCTAAAAGGTAGGTTGGTTCCTGCGGAAGTAGTCAGCAAAGGTTTTATTGAGAAATTAGAGATTGTCGATAAGAGAGAAGATAATTGGGGACAGTTAAAGGGCGGAAGAGCGTCTTATAATCTTGCAATAAAAATAGGAGGAATTAATGAATTTAGGAGAAGACAATCACTGGGGGGAAAAAGAGGCGCAAGAACAAAGGAGCTTAGAGAACTAAATTTGTTTAAAATAGACCTGCAGGACCCAAAATTTTTAGAATTTTATGGCAACCTCTTGGGAGACGGTTGGCTCAGCAATTTTCTTTCTGGAGGCAAAACCTTTTGGTTAGTGGGCTTTTGCTGTAATCTGACAAATGAAAAAGAATTGATAAGAAATTATCAAAAATCAGTTGAGGATTTGTTTAAAAGGAAAAGGAAGATTTCAGAAATACCAAAAAATAATACTGCAGTCTTAGTATTTAATCATAAGATCTTGCTTAAGTATCTTAATGAAAGATTGGAATTCCCTATAGGAAAAAAGGAAAATCTAAAAATTCATGAATCTGTATGCTCAATGGGTTTCTCAAAACTAAAATATGTTTTAAGAGGACTTTTTGATACAGACGGGTCCCTTTATCTACAAAAGAACAAAAAGGGATTACCAATTCATCCAGTTGTATCTCTTCATATGAATGAAGTTGCACTGATAAAACAAATTGGAGGCATTCTAGAAAAAGAGGGTTTCAGAGTGAATTATAGTGACAATTATAAAATGATTAAAATACAAGGAAAAGAACAAGCCAGAAGATGGTTGGCTGAAGTTGGTTCTTCTAATCCCTACAAAATTGGAAAAATTGAAAAAGTTTTATAGCTCCTAATCTTCAAATAGCAACTTTAAAAAGCTCCCATTGTGAGTTATTGATATGCTTCCGTAGCTCAGCCTGGATAGAGCATCAGGGTCCTAACCTGAGGGTCGCAGGTTCAAATCCTGTCGGGAGCGCTGAATCAGGATTTGAATATAAAACTTTGAAACAACAAACTTTAAAACTCTGTTCTGGATAATAAAGTTAAGCGCTGGTAATATAGCGGTAGTATCACTGGTTTCCAAACAAGATTGTTGTGAAATCACCAGTTAGTCTGGGTTCAACTCCCAGCCAGCGCATTTGGTTAGATTTAAAAGATAGGATATGGATAAAATATAATGGAAAATAAAGCAGAACAACAACCTCATCTTGCAAGAGGATGGTATGACAGATATTATAAAATATTAATGCTTATTCCTGTTATTGCAGTTGTTCTCTCGCTTGTTTATATAGGAATGTTTTATAGCAAAACAGGAGATTTGATTAATAGGGATGTTTCTTTGAAGGGAGGAACAACAATAACCCTGTCTGGAGAGGACATTAATTCTGTCGACCTGGAGGCAAAACTGCAGGAAAAAGTTCCTGATGTGGGGTTTAGAAGCCTGAGTGATTTGAGGACAGGAAAAAGAATCGCGCTTGTAATTGAGAGCTCTTTAGGGCCTGAGGAATTGAAAAGTGCTGTTGAAGAGGCATTGGGTTATAAACTGACAGATGAAAACTCGAGCATAGAATTCACAGGGCCAACATTGAGCGGAAACTTTTACAGGCAGCTAATTATTGCATTAATTATATCGTTCTGCCTGATGTCAATGGTTATCTTTATCATGTTTAAATCATTTATTCCAAGCAGTGCAGTACTCTTTGCTGCTGTTTCTGACATAATAATGGCTCTTGCATTTATAGATTATCTTGGAGTAAAAATCTCTGCTGCAGGAATTGCCGCATTCTTGATGCTTATTGGTTATTCTGTTGACACAGACATTTTGCTGACAACAAGGGCTTTGAAAAAGACAGAAGGGACGTTAAACCAGAGAATTTATGGAGCATTCAAGACAGGTATTTTCATGACAACAACTGCTTTGGTTGCAGTATTGCCCGCATTCTTCATTGTTACTGGATTGCCTGACTCGTTCAGACAGATATTTCTCATTTTATCGCTTGGCTTGATTGCAGACATATTCAATACCTGGCTGACTAATGGCGGAATAATTAAATGGTATTGCGAGAAAAAAGGGATAAAGTAATGACAAAACTATCATTAAGGGTCTGGATATTAACAATTTGTCTAGCTTTGGCTGCAATGATTATTATTAATGGCTCGTCTTCATCCAGGCTTCTTGCTGGTTTTATAATCCTGCTTGTACCTTTATCTTTAGTTTATGTAAATTCAAAGGTCGGCAAGGTTTTTGTTATTCTGATATTGGCTCTATCTTTGGTTTATGTTGTTTATGCTTCTGCTGAAACAGGGGTTCTAATAAAGTCAATAGAAAAGAATTCAACAGGATATGATGAAGGATTGCGCTCTGGCATGATTATTAAGTCAGTTAACGCCGAAGAGATAAAAAATGTTGATGATTATTCAAGAATTATAAGCGATATTTTGCCTTCTAAAGAAGATAAGAAAGTTATAATAACAACCACAAATGATGAAATTATATTTCTTACAAATGAATCTCCAAAAATAACTGTTGAGAATATAAAACCAACTAACATAAGAACAGGACTTGATTTAAGCGGAGGCGCAAGAGCACTTATAAGCCCTGAGAAAAAATTAAGTTCTGATGAGATGAATGATTTGGTTGCTGTAACAAGCAACAGATTAAATGTTTTTGGCTTGTCAGACATAACAGTAAGAGTTGTATCTGACTTGGAAGGAAATAATTTCATGCTTGTTGAAGTTGCAGGAGTTTCTCCTTCTGACTTGAAAGAGCTGGTTGCAAAACAAGGAAAATTTGAGGCAAGAGTCGGGAATGAGACAGAATCTAATTTAACTAATGTGACAAATGTAGAAATTGGAAAACTTGTTTTTGAAGGAGGAAAAGGAGATATAGCTGATGTTTGCAGGAACAGGGCGGAGTGCTCTGGAATATCGGGATGCTTTGAAGTTGAAGGCGGATATGCTTGTAATTTCAGATTCACTATTTACTTAACGCCAGATGCTGCAGAGAAGCATGCTGCAATAACAAAGAATATTTCGCTTGATGAGACAGGCAAATATCTTACAGATAAATTATATCTCTATGTTGATGGCCAAGAAGTTGATTCTCTATTGATAGGCGCTGATTTGAGAGGGCAGGTTACAACAGAAGTTTCTATTCAGGGCTCAGGCACAGGAGCAACACAGGAAGATGCATTTAGTGATGCAAAAGCAAATATGAACAAGCTTCAGACAATATTAATAACAGGAAGCCTGCCTTATAAGCTGAATCTCGTGAAACTAGACAGCATTTCACCAATGCTTGGAAAAGAATTCACAAAAAACATTGTAATGCTTGCGTTAGTTGTATTTGTCATAATCTGCACGGTTTTGTTTATCAAATACAGAAAAATTAAGATAACATTGGCTGTTATTCTAACTGTGTTTTCAGAAGCATTCTTGACTCTTGCTGTTGCAGCGCTAATAAGATGGAATCTTGATGCGCCGAGCATTGCGGGAATAATTGCTGGAATGGGTACTGGTGTAAATGACCAGATAATTATCATTGACGAATCGGTTTCAGAAGAGAATACGAGCTTGAAAGAGAGAATAAAGAGGGCCTTGTTCATTATATTTGGAGCGTTCTTCACAATTGTAGCTGCAATGATTCCATTGTTCTGGGCAGGAACAGGCTTATTGAGAGGTTTTGCTCTCACAACAATTATTGGAGTAAGCGTCGGAATCTTAATCACAAGGCCTGCATTTGCAGACATAATAAGAAAGCTTGAAGAATAAAATGATGAAAGAGATAAACTGATAAAGCTACAGATTAAGTAAATTATTAATAAAATGGCTAAATAATTAATATAATGAAGAATGTTGAAGATGATAACAAAATGAATGGATTAAAAAAAATAATTAAGCGATTAAGGGTAAAAGTATTAACAAAGAACGGAAAAATATCTGAAGAAGAGGAGATTTGTTAAGATGTTACCGAGATGGCACATTCTATTTGGAGTTGTTTTTTCTGCATTAGTTTGGTTAATTTTTCCTGAAACTGCATGGCACAATATCGCGCTTATATTCTTTGGAGCTGTTTTTATTGATTTTGACCATTATATGTGTGCTGTTTACAAAACTGGGAAATTAAGCTTGTCTGATGCATTTGAATATCATAAATCAATGCAAAGAAGAGAGGAAATACAAAAAAAGAAAGGCATCTTCAAAAAAGGAAATTTTCACATATTCCATACAATTGAGTTTCATATTATTGTTCTTGCTCTTGGCTTGTTATATCTGCCATTTTTATTCATATTTATTGGAATGGTTTTTCATTCTCTCCTTGATTTGGCGGATTTGACTTATAGAAAAGAGATGTATAGAAGAGAGTTTTTCTTGGTGAATTGGGTGAGAAGGAAGTGCTTTCTGTAATTTTATAGAGTGCATGAAAGAAAACAACGCAAATCTTTAAAAAAGGGGTTTGTATTTCAAAAACATGAGATGCCTTGTAACTGGCGGAGCAGGTTTTATTGGAAGCCACATTGCAGACAGGCTTATAAGCATGGGGCATGAAGTTGCATGCGTTGACAATCTTTTAACTGGAAGCAAGGACAATTTAAATCCAAAAGCAAAGTTTTATGATTTGGATATTACCAATCTTGAGAAATTAAAGGAAGTTTTTGAGGCAGAAAAGCCAGAATATGTATTTCACGCTGCTGCAGGATATCTTGTGCAATCCATAGAAAATCCCCAAAGAGATGCAATGGTTAACATTATAGGCTCGATAAATATTGCTGAGCTGTGCGTAAAATTCAAAGTTAAAAAGTTGATTTACTCAAATTCAGGTGGCGCAAGTTACGGAGACCCCCTTGAAATTCCGATGACTGAAGAGCATTCTGTAAATCCGCTGACTCCTTATGGGGCGTCAAAGCATACTGCTGAGCATTATTTCTATATGTACCACAAGAATTACGGGCTGAATTACACATCATTGAGATATGCCAATATTTACGGGCCAAGGCAGAATCCAAAGCTTGAAGGGGGAGTTATCTCTGTGTTTATGAATGCGCTTATGAGAGGGCAGAGGCCTGAGATGAAATCTGATGGAACACTCACCAGAGATTATTGCTATGTGGGCGATGTTGTTGATGCAAATATAATGGCAATAGAGAAGGGGGAATGCGACGGATATCATGTCTCTACAGGCATAGAAACAAGTGTTCTTGATTTGTATAAAACAATGCAGAAAGTTCTTAATACAAATATTGAAGTTGTGAAAGGGAAGCCAAGAATTGGCGATCCTCAGAGAGCAGTTTTCTCAAATAAAAAGATAAAAGAAAAAATAGGATGGGCTCCAAAGACGAGCCTTGAAGAGGGAATTAAAAAAACTGCTGAGTGGATGAAAGAGCAGATAAAAAAGGAGAATGAAAAAGTTAATGCATTGATTCTGGCTGCTGGAATTGGAGAGAGGATGCTGCCTTTGACAAAAGACACTCCAAAGCCGATGCTGAAAATTGAGGGCAAGCCTGTCCTGGAGTATACAATTTCGCTTCTCAAAAAATATGGGATTAAGGATATTGGGATGACTACTTTCTATCTGAAAGAAAAGATAATTGATTACTTTAAGGATGGAAAAAGTTTTGGAGTAAACTTAACTTATCTTAAAGAGCCTGAACTGATTCCTTCTGGCAGGGCGATAAAACAGATGAAAGATTTTGCAAAGGAGGCGATTGTAATAATAAACGGGGATAATGTTACAGATATAAACATTTCAAAACTTATAGATTTCCATAAAGCAAAAAATGCTGATATTACAATTGTCAGCTACTTAAGGGCTCCGGACGCAAAGCCGTCAAGCCAGCTTGATTTTGGAGAGGACAGCAGGTTGACAATGTTCAGAGAGAGATTAACTGAGGATGAGATGAAGGCTATTCCTGAAAGCAAGAGATTTGCAAACGCCGGGATTTATATATTCAATAAGAATGTTATAGAATCAATTTCTGACAATGAAGACAGGGATTTGGGGCATTTGTTTCAGGGATTTTTGGAAAAAGGAGCCAAGATTTATGTTTATCCTAACGACAAAGACAGCTATTTTGGAGAGATAGGCAAAATAGAAAAGTTTGAGAAAATAAGAAGCGATATAGAATCTAGAAGAGTTCTCCTGAAAATCTAAAATGAAATACAAACAGTCCATCTCAGTTTTTGTACCTGCATATAATGAAGAGGGGAACATAGAGGCAACCACAAAAGAGATAACGGGTTTCCTTAGGGAAAACTTCAACGACTATGAGTTCATTATTGTGGCAAATGTAAGCAAGGACAGGACTTCTGAGATAGCGCAGAAACTTGCAAAGAAAGACAAGCATATAAGAGTCATACAGCAGCCAAGATTTGTTGGGTATGGGACACAACTGAAAGTTGGATGGGAAAATGCCAAGAATGAACTTGTCTTTTATACTGATTCAGACAGGCAGTTTGATATAAATGAATTGAAAGATTTTATGAGACATATAGAAGAGTATGATGCAGTCATTGGATACAGAAAGCAAAGAAAAGACCCGAAGATGAGATTATTCTATTCGTGGCTTTACAATATGGCGCTCAGATTCCTGCTCGGACTGCCTTTTAGGGATATTGACTGCGCATTTAAACTATGTAAGAAAAAAGTCATAGACAAAATAAAACCCTTTACGCAGGACAGAGGTCCTGATGCAGAATTTCTTGTGAGAGCAAAAGGCGCAGGATTCAAAATAAAGCAGCTTCCCGTTACACATAAGCCAAGAATTGCTGGTGTTTCTGAAGCTGAAGTAGGCGGGAAATCCAAATTCTTTGTCAAGATAAAACCAGAAATAATAAAAGCGTTGATTAAAGAAACATTATATTTGAGGAGATTTAAAAAATGAATAGAGCGATATTTTTAGACAGGGACGGGGTAGTAAATGAGATGCTGTATGAGCCGGATGGAAACATAATGACTCCGGCAAATCTTGAGCAAGTGAAGATAATGCCCAAAGTTAGAGAAGGCATTGCCAAGTTGAAAGAGCTTGGGTTCAAGATAATTGTTGTAACAAACCAGCCAGGAGTCTATTTTGGATATTTGAGAAAAGAAAAGCTTGATGAGATTAACAATTTCCTTAAAAAGGAACTTGGAATCGATGAAATTTATTGCTGCATCCATCACCCGAAACAGGGCGATTGCAATTGCAGAAAGCCAAAAACCGGGCTTATTGAGATGGCTGCGAAGGATTTTGATTTGGATGTTAAAAACTCTTACATGGTTGGAGATAATTTAAGCGACATTAAAACAGGAACAAATGCCGGCGTTAAAAAAACTTTTAGAATTGGAATTTTAAGGGAAGATATTATGGAGTTAGAGCATGAAAAGAAGATTTATCCTGATTTTACTCTTCCAGACCTTGTTTTGGTATCTGAGAAGATAAAGAAATTGGAAGAAAACAAGCTTGACAAATTGGAGCTTGGCTCTGGCGGAAAACCCAGTCCAGGATACCTGCACCAGGATATAACCCCGCTTTCAGAAGTTGAGCTAGATTTTATTTGCAACCCTTGGGAAATTCCACTGGAAGAAAATTCATTATCTGAAGTCTTGGCACTTGGTGTTGTTGAACATTTCAGGTATCAGGATGCACACAAAACTTTTGCGCATGTCTACAAACTTCTAAAGAAAGGTGGCTCTTTCTTGTTTGATGTTCCTGATATGAAAGTTTGGAGCGAATACCTTTATAATTTAACTCATGGGATGCAAGAGAAAAACCCATTCAGGCCAGAACATGTCTGGGCAACAACTTATGGATGGCAAAGATGGCTTGGAGATGAACATAAAAGCGGCTGGACAAGGGATGACATTCTTGATGCTATAAAAAAAGCAGGTTTTTCCAGCGTAGAAGAAGGTGTTCAGATATTCACTTCAAAGGGCATAGAAAGAGGAAGATTTGCGAGAAAAGAGGATGCACATCTCTATATAAAGGCGACAAAATGAAAATTTACTACTTTCATTTATAAATATTTCGCAGAAATGTTTAAATAGAAAAGGAAGATGCTTGATTATGCCAAAGAGGATAAAATAAAAAAATGATTATAACAAAAACACCTTTACGATTGTCAATAGGTGGCGGAGGAACAGACTTGCCATTTTTCTGCTCAAAGTTCGGCGGCGAATTGATAACTGCTGCTATTGACAAATATATTTATGTTACTGTTTCTCAGAGAAAGTTCCATAAAGAATTCAGGCTGGCTTACTCAAAGACTGAAAATGTATCTGAAATAAACAGCATTGAAAATAATAGAATTAGGGAAGCCCTGAAACTTCTGAACATAACAGATCTTCTTGAAATATCAATAATCTCTGAAGTCCCTGGGAGTTCTGGAATGGGAAGTTCATCAGCTTTTACAGTCGGGTTATTAAAAGCACTCCATGCATACAAGGGGGAGCATGTTTCATCAAAAACTCTTGCAGAAGAAGCTGCTAAAATTGAGATAGAAATAATAAAAGAGCCGATAGGAAAGCAGGATCAATATGCGGCTGCACTCGGAGGAATAAACCATCTTAAAATAAGCAAAGAAGGTTCTGTATTTGCAAGCCCATTAAATCTTTCTTATGAAACAATAAGAGAATTAGAAAGGAATCTTCACATGTTCTTTACAGGAATAAGGCGCGATGCAACAGAAGTCATACTTGACCAGGCAAAATCTGCCCTGAGTGATGAAGAGAAAATGGAATGCATGAAGCAGATAAAACAAATAGGGCTTGACATAAAAAATGCGCTTGAAAAAGGAGATACGAAGATGTTCGGCAAACTCATGAATCTGCACTGGGAGACAAAAAAGAAGATGTCCAACAAGATTTCAGACAAACAAATAGACAATTGGTATGAAACAGCGCTGAAAAACGGCGCATTTGGAGGAAAAATAATGGGTGCTGGAGGCGGCGGATTCTTTTTATTTTATAATGACTTAAATCCAAGGGAGTTTATAAAAATCATGGAAAATGAAGGGCTGAAGTATGTTCCATTTAGGTTTGACATGGATGGAAGTAAAATTTTATTGGATGTGAGGTAAAAATGATAGAATTTATCAACAAATATCTTGATGAAACAAAAGAAATATGCAATAGTATCAACAAGGAAGAGATTTCCAAATTTACAAATATCCTATTTAATACTTGGAAAAATGGAAAGAAAGTGATTACAATGGGAAATGGCGGAAGCTCAAGCACTGCTTCTCATTTTGCAGGCGATTTGTTAAAAACAGTTGTTAATGACAGTTCTATGAAAGAAATTAATTCTGCAAAAGGATTCAAGGCAATCTGCTTAAATGACAATCAGCCCGCACTGACTGCCTGGATAAATGATTCTGGCTGGGACAGGGCTTATTCGGGCTTGTTAAACACCCTGCTTGATGAGGGAGATACAATTCTTCTTGTTTCTGTTCATGGCGGTTCAGGATGGTCTGGAAATGTTGTTCATGCCATGGATTTTGCAAAGAAGAGAGGAGCAAAAATTATAGGGCTTGCAGGATTTGACGGCGGAAAAATGAAGGAGATGTGCGACTCGTGCATTGTTGTTCCCAAGGATTCTACCCCTCATACAGAAGGATTTCATGGAGTTTTGCAGCACATGATTGTTTTCAAATTGAAAGAAATGATTGATAATCACATAAAATCAGAAGGTGCAAAACAATGAAATTTTTTGCTGACACAGCCAGCATACCTGAAATAGAGTATTGTTTTTCAAGGGGAGCAAATCAGGGAATTACAACAAACCCAAGAATACTGGAATTGACAGGAGATTTATCTCTTGGATTTGAAGGCGCATGCAAAGCAATTGTATCAAGATATCCCAATGTTCCAATAAGCCTTGAAACTGACTTGAGAGGATTTGATGTTCTAAAATTTGATGAAATAGATCCTCATCTGGTAAGAGATTCTTTATTGCAGCAAGCATACGGGCTTTCTGAGTTTGGGGATAATGTAGTTGTAAAGATTCCTTTCTGCGCCGGCGGCATTCTTGCTACAAAACAGCTTTCTAAACTAGGTATAAAAACAAATGTAACTGCCACAATGGATTCAAACCAGGCTTTGTGCGCGGCAGCTGCTGGCGCGACATACACGAATATTTTTGTCAATAGAAGATTAGATTTTGAGATTCTGAGATTAGCAGGACACAATATCTTTCTTATGATGACTTACCCTTCTTGGAAGGATGTTGTTGCAGAAGAAAAGAGCAGATACGGAGAGGCTGCCTGGGATATAACTCTTAAAGATATGGCTTATGCTTCCCGGGAACTGGAATCCACTGGAACTTCTCTGATTGGCGCAAGCTTAAGAGACCCGTCAGATATTTTAAGGATAGCCACCACAAAGCCGCAGGTAATAACTATCCCAACAAATATTCTTAGGGGGTTGGAAGCTAACCTTGAGGAATTAAAACAATATAAAAGGACTTATCAATCAAATGAACCGATAGCAGATGTGCCGATTTATTCTCATCCAATGACCTTGAGAACTCTCCTTGATTTTGAGAAAGCAGCTGATTCTTACAGGAAGTGAATTTGATTAGTCATTTGTGCTATTTTTCAATTTCCAAATCTCAACAAAACTCTCTCCAACATTATCAAATCTCTTTAGCAAGACATAATTATCCTTTATGCAGGATTTCTCGTCTTCTGAGAGATAATTCTGCCTGTGGGTTAATACCAGATATGAGAGATTGCAAATAAAAGAATAATTAAACACTGAATTGAATGAGGGGGCGCATCCTACCAAGGGCTGATTTAATTTGTATTGCCCAACAAAAGTGTAAATAGGGTTATCTGCAAAGAAACTTGCATTTTTTGGAACTTCGTTTTCCAGATACATGAAAACTTCATCATATTTTTCAATTTGCCCGGATTTTATCTCTCTTGCTTTGTCTTCTAAGGCAACAAGGGAGATTGAAAGGGCTCCGATTAGCAGGATTATAATTGCAAGGGTTCTTGCTTTTTCATCCAAGTAAGTCAAAGAATAAGCTGTAAGTATTATTATGAAAGGAGCAAGCTGGAAAAAGTGCTGATAGAATATTTCCTGCCCAAAAAATATGAAACCTATTGTGAAAAGGCAGATTATTAAAAATAATGAAGATATTTTTTCTTTCTTTTGCATTATGCTAGTTATTGAAGCCAGAATGACTGCAATCATAAAACCAAAGTTAAAAAGCAGGATGTTAAGGCCTTTACCCATCTGAATAATTCTTGAGCTTGAGCCAGTGAATTCTGTGTTAAATTTAAGTATGGCATAGAGAAAGTAAAATCCGACTTTGTAGAGAAAATAAACCAGCAGGGGTATTGAGAGTGCAAGCACTCCGGCTGTAAAAATAGCAATATTTCTTATTAGTTCTGATTTTGTTATTTGGTTTTGATATTTAAGGTAAACAAGATGGGCAATTATTGCCAGATAGAATACTGCAGCAGGCTGCTTAAACCAGATAGCAACAGCAATAAGCAGGCCTGCAATAAAGAGATTTAACTGCGTATTCTTTCCTGTTATGGATTTTGTATAAAAGAGCGTGGCTAATAATCCAAAAGCAGCAACAATAACTTCTGCATTTAAAGATAGATTAAGATTTAAGACAGAGTAAATTGCTGCTGATAAAAGAGCATATCTCAGCACAAGAAGCCTTGCTACAAGATATATGCAAATTAACAGAAAGATATCAAAAAAAAGTGCTATTAATTTTATTGAGAGCTGGGTTGGTTCTATTAACTTGAATGCCAAAGAAAGCGCATAGTGCATAAAAGGAGATTTATGGTCAAAATAATCTAAGTATAGCATCTTTCCAGAGCTCATTTCATTTGCTATATATGCTGTGCCTGCCTCATCAAATCCGACTATTGAATTGTTCAGCGTATAAATTTTAAAACAAAGGCTAAAAATAATCAGCAATATTGCCAAGATATTGAAGAATTTCTCAAGTTTCATGGTATTTTAGCATATTCGTAGTTTAAAAATGTTCAGAATGTGACATAACATATTATTCATAACAATACTTTTATACCCTTGACTATCCAAATTTGTATGGCAAAAATCGGAATTATTGGGGGAGGTTTTACCGGGCTCGGAACAGCATATTTCCTGGAGAAATTTAAAGGGCATGAAATAACATTAATAGAGAAAGACAGGCAACTTGGCGGCTTGTCTGCGGGATTCAAGAAGAAAGAGTGGGAGTGGCATCTGGATAAATTGATTCATCATTGGTTTTCCACAGACAGGCATGCCTTGAATATTGCAAGAGAAATAGGATTGGGCAATAAATTAATTTTCAAAAACACTTTATCTTCATGCTACTATAACGGAAATATTGCACAGCTTGATTCCCCAATGTCTCTGCTGAAATTTCCTTTCTTAAGTTTTATTGGCAGAATAAGATTAGCGCTAATGATGGCACTTTTGAGGGTTGATAATAATTATTTGAGATATGAAAATAAATCTGCTGTTTCATTCATAAGAAGAATGGCTGGAGATGAAGTTTTCAATGTATTATGGAAGCCATTGTTTAGCGGGAAATTTGGCAAAAATGCAAAAGATGTAAATGCTGCCTGGTTCTGGGCAAGGGTTCATCCAAGAACCAAGAAACTCGCTTATATTGAAGGGGGCTTTCAAGCATTTATTGACAGGCTTGCAGAAGTTTTGAAATCCAAAGGCATTAGAATAAAAACAGGGCTGGATGTTAAGAAGATAAAAAAGAAAAAAGATGGCAAGTTTGAAATTTTTTCGAATAAAGGAAAATTCGAATTTGATGCGATTGTTTTGACTGTTCCTCTTGAGGTTGCATTAAAACTTTATGATTTCCCAGAAGATTATAAGAAAAAATATTCTCAATTTAAATCCATAGGCGCGCAGTATTTTGCTCTTGAGTTGGACAGGCAATTCCTTAAAGATGGCACTTACTGGCTCAATGTAAATGATGAGAAATTTCCATTCATGATGGTGGCAGAGCATACAAACTTTGTGAACAAGAGTCACTATGGCAACAGCCACCTAATCTGGGTTGGCAAATATCTGGACTATGACAGTCCTCTTTGGAAACTTAACAAAAAAGAGCTATTGGAAAAAATAATTCCATGCCTTAAAAAGATAAATCATAATTTTGATGCATCCCAGATAAAAGAAAGTTTCTTTTTCAGATTCAGGGATGCTCAGCCAATTTTAACTACAAATTATTCCAAGAAAATGCCAAAAATAGAGACACCTGTTGAGAATCTATATACTGCAAATATGAATCATATTTATCCTTGGGACAGAGGGACGAATAATGCCCTTGAACTTGGGTTTAGAACAGCAAAAAAGATAAAATCTCATGTCAAGGAACTTGACTAAAACCACACACTTTAGTGTGCGGTAGTTCCTTGAACATCCAAAAAACAAGTGCCAATCAAACCACACCTTTTAAGGTGTGGTGGCACATTGTTTTTTTGATTTAGCAAAAAGCTCAGATTAAATCTACCACAATTGAATTTATAAATAGATATTTTTATCTAATTTTATGAAAATACTTGTAACTGGCGGAGCAGGATTTATCGGGAGCCATATTGTTGATGCTTATGTTAGCGAGGGGCACGAAGTTGTAATTGTTGATAACCTTTCATCTGGAGATAAGAAGAATGTCAATAAAAAAGCCAAATTCTACAAGGCGGATATTTGCGATGAAAAAGCAATAGGCAAAATATTCCAAAAAGAAAAACCAGACATTGTTAATCACCATGCTGCGCAAAAAGATGTTGGTTTTTCAGTAGTTAATCCTATTATTGATGCAAGGATAAATGTAATTGGAAGCCTGGTTATATTGCAAAACTGCATAAAATATGGTGTTAAGAAGATAATTTATGGCAATACTGGCGGGGCATTATATGGAAATGTTTCTTTAGAGGACTTGCCGATAAAAGAAACCCAGAGAATAACACCTCCAAACCAATATGGGCTTAATAAATCAATATTTGAGCTTTATCTCAGAATGTACAACAGGGAGATGGGCATTGATTTTGTGAGCTTAAGATATGCTAATGTTTATGGTGAGAGGCAGAAAGGCGGAGAAGCAGGAGCAATACCTATTTTTATCAAAAAAATGCTTGCTGGGGAAGCACCTACAATAAATGGAGATGGAAAACAAACAAGAGACTTTGTTTATGTGGGAGATGTTGTAGCTGCGAATGTTATGGCGTTGAAGAAAACTCAAAACAAGATATATAACATAAGCAGCGGAAAACAGGTTTCAATATTGCGCCTTTATCAAATTATTGCAAGTAAATTAAATTTTGCCAAGTCTCCTAATTTTGCTGCTGCAAAGCCAGGAGAGGTAAGATTTTCTGCCCTTGATAATAGCAAAGCAAGAAAAGAGCTTGGCTGGGAACCAAAAGTTTCATTGGAAACCGGACTTGAACGAACAATATCTTATGTCAGAGAAAACTGACAAATCCTTTTGCAAGAAGAAGAAATGATGGTGTCCAGAGCAGGAACATTGGAGGAAGGAAAAAGATTGAGATTATCAGCATTGCTGATGAAAACAAGTCAATTCCACTCAAAACGTCCCCGCCCAAAATAAACAAACTTTTGAAGAACAGCAATCCTGCGCAGAATAATACAATTCTTATATTGACATCAAAGCCAAAAATTAACATTAAAAATACAAATGCAGAGATAAGGTCAATTCCTCCAAGGACTTTAACTAACATGTCAAGAACCTCTCGCTACGCAGAGTAGCGGTTCTTGAGCATGCTCAAGAATGAACTGTTCTCTAAGCATTCTTGACATAAATTATCTCAAAAAATGCGTCTTTAATTACTTTTATGTGATTTTTTGTTACTTTATCGGAATTGATGACTGGAGTACACGAGAATTTATAAATGACTTCTAAAGTTACTTATTTGGCTAAAATGATAACTAAAGAAGAACTAATTGCATTTGAAGAAAAAATACGCGATTTGTACTCAAGAGCAGAGATAAGGGCTCCAATTCATCTCTCTAAGGGGAATGAAGATGCCCTTATTGAGATATTCAAGGGAATTAAAAAAGAAGATTGGGTATTCACAACATATAGAAACCATTATCATGCATTATTGAAAGGAATGAGCCCTGAATGGCTTGAAAGGGAGATAAGGGAAGGAAGAAGCATGCATGTAATGAGCGCAGAAGACAAATTTTACACAACATCAATAGTTGCAGGGCATATTCCGATTGCACTTGGTGCTGCAATGGCATTAAAGAGAAAGGGCTCTCCAAATCATGTTTGGGCATTCTGCGGGGATATGGCTGCTGAAACAGGAGTTTTTCATGAATCCACAAAATATGCTGCGTGCCACAAACTGCCAATTACGTTTATTGTGGAAGATAATGGATTAAGCGTTGATACTCCGACAAGAAAAGTTTGGGGTGTTGACGGATTTAATGGGCAGGTTGAAAATTATGTTCCTGTTAAAAGTTTAGAAGAAGCTGTGAGTTCAAACCCTGTTGTTTTAAGATACAATTATACAAGAGGATGGCCGCACCATGGAATTGGGATGTGGATTGAATTCCCTGAAGAAAAAACACGCAAACCAATTGAAGGCGAGCAAAGCGATATTCCACTTTATGCATCAGAAGTAAAAAGGGCAATGAAAATTTTGGCTGCTGATGAAAGAACAGTTTTCCTAGGACAGACAGTAGGCTATAAAGGAAGCCCGGTTTATCAAACTCTTGAAGGCATAGCTGAAGACAAGAGAATAGAGCTCCCTGTAATGGAAGAGACACAGATGGGAATTTCTACAGGAATGGCGCTTGAGGATTATGTGCCTGTTTCAATATTTCCTAGGTTTGACTTCTTAATTTTAGCAACAAACCAGCTGGTGAATCATCTTGATAAAACAAATGAGCTTTCAGAAGGAAGATTTAATCCAAATGTTATTGTAAGAACAATGATCGGGAACAAGGAACCTCTTAATCCAGGGCCCCAGCATTATCAGGACTATACTGAGGCATTTAGAAAAATGCTAACCCATGTTAATGTTGTAAAACTTGAAAGTTCAAGGGATATTGTTCCTGCATATGAAAAGGCGCTTCATGGAGACAAGCCAAGCCTGATAATTGAGCCAGTGGATTTGTATAATTACAGAAGATAAAATTTGATTAATTTGCTTTTTTAATATTCTTGATGTACGACACTTCGAAAATTGCGTCTTTAATTACTTTTATGTCTTCTAAAGTAATTATCTTGAACAGCAAGGAAATTGGGATGGTTAAAATCAAGATAATAAAGCCATAGTAACCTACCATATAGGTTACGTAAATAAGCGCAATTGCAAGGAGTGATGCCAGGGTTATTCTCTTTATTCTTTCCTTCCTGCTCATCCAGATAAGAACTGAAAGGTGTGCCAAAGAAATTGCAACTGATGCCCCGAGTATGCCATAATTCTTAATTGTTAGAATTGCGATTAATGTATTAATCAAAACCCCTAGGAAGATGGGAATTAATGCTTTTTGGGTTTTCATTTTCCCGATATAGTATGAATAAACAATGTAATAAGATGAAAAGAAAATAATTCCCAAGGTTAAAACCGAGACAGATGATTCTATTCCTATATATTTAGGAAAAAATATCCTAATAAGCAGCGGAATAAGTGTTACAAGAAGAATTGATGACAAAAGAGAGCTGAAGAACGAAACTCGAACTACTCTATGCAATAGATTAACAGATTTTTTAGTGTCTATTAGCTGGCTTGACCTTGTAATAATAAACATCGAAAGAGAAAGAGGAATCACTGAGATTACACCTGCTATTGCTGAGGCAATTCCGAACTGCGCTACCTGGCTGAATGTACCAAGCACGCCCAGCAGAGTTGAATTTAACCAATTGAGAAGCATAAACATTCCTGCAATGATTGTAATGAAAAATGCAGAGACAAAATAAGATTTTGAATTATTAAAATCAAAGAATTTTTTTATTGAAAGTGATGACAGAACCTCATTCATCCTGCCCCTTACAGGATATGCTGTGGCAAAGAATGCATATAAATTTCCAATTGCGTATGCGCTTATAACTCCTATTTTTTCATAGGATTTAAGGAAGTATGCTGCAGCAAGAATTATAATTATTGAAGTGAATCCTGCTCTTACTGGAATATGATATTTCTCTTCTGCTCTTAAAAAGGCAGATGCAACAGAAGTAAGCATGATTAAAGGATAGGTAATTACAAGAGGAAGAATCCAGGGATATTTTGCTGACAAGAACAATCCAATTGCAAAAGTAACCAAAGTTATTGCTGAAAGATTGTTTATTATTAAGCTTGTTTTTTTATTCTTGACAACAAAAGGGATTAGTGCATCAGGCAAGCCAATGAATGCAACCATCATTACAATATTTCTTATGTTCAATGCAAAAGTTCCAAGCCCATACTCCTCTGGAAGATAGAGATTTGCAAAAACCAAAAGCAAAAGATAAGTAATTGCCTTGGATGCAAGGCTAAACAAAAACGCATACAGGGTTTCCTTCTTGCCTCTTGATTTTCTATCTTCCTTTAAGCTTGTCATTGAGCCACCTGAAAAATCCAAAATTTCTCACTAATTTTCGCCCGATTGCAACATGAAATGGATAATTTTTCTGATAAAATTCAACCTTGCCCCATCTCTCCTTGAATTTGTTCACTCCAGCTGCATTTCCACGCGGATTTATCTGCCATCCGCCAAGATTTAGCTTTTTGTAACCATTCTGCTTGCTCCAAAGAATGCACTGCCAATAAAGAAGATTATTTGGCTGGAATGAGCGATATTCCTTGAGTGATGCATTTCTTGTAAGATATGGGATACCTTCAACTATGTCCAGAGAGGAGCCTGCAATTACATTCTTGTCTTTTTTGCATAAGAATAGCGCTTTTGCATGCTCTTTCAAATGTTCAAGAGTCTCTGGCTTTACACCAGCTTCTTTCAAGGTTTCCAGGTAAATTGGATAAAAACTCTCCCAGTCAGTTGATTTTTCTACAATTAGCCCGTCTTTCTGGGCTTTTTTAATGCCCCAGCGCGCATCTT
>Ga0315297_10000559_pt1 | contig 21970 bp, 20 predicted proteins | sample YL17G15_0_MG_FD_203628 | JGI IMG/M metagenome (GOLD analysis project Ga0315297, IMG submission 203628) | Sediment microbial communities from Yellowstone Lake, YNP, Wyoming, USA - YL17G15_0 | ecosystem: Environmental > Aquatic > Freshwater > Lake > Sediment | place: USA: Wyoming | collected... | reverse complement strand
TTTCAGGCCGTGGGATTCGTTCCCCCCGCGCGCGGCATTTCTTTTCCCTTCCCCAACCAGTAGGCGTCGATCACGGAAAAAACCCAGCAGCCGGCGATCACCGGCAGGATGAGGGAGGAATACGGATCACTTTGCGTCGAGGATCCGGCCGCGATAGCTGAAATGGCGTTCATATCCACGGTCCCCCCCTGAGTCTGCATTTTCTCGATAACCTGCAAAGCGCCGACCGTGGCCCTGCCGATGAGGATACCGAGACCGATCAATACAAGAATCATCGGGATCAGCCCTCGCAGGTATCGCTTGAGGTACATCTGGCCCAGACCGGGAAACACAAAAGCCGATAATAGGGCTGCCCTGACCGCTGTTTTCATGTTCCACCTCCTGCCGATAATAGACTCCGCCCGAGGAAGGAAGGCGCCTTCATCCCTCCGGAGAGGAGAAATGGACATTTTGCGAAGTCGCCCCGGTTGATCGGTCTGAGATCCATAGTATCATATTTTCGGCAAAAAATCTGCCGCGATGGCGATTTCGAATCTCGTCCCCGATTTTTTCGCTTGACAACCGGAATCGGTTGTGATTTTCTATACCCAACCCTTCGGGGGATATCAAGCATGGGCGGAAGAAAAATGACAGCAATCAAGACATCCAACAACTGGTACTGGTTTTATTACTTTTTTGCATCGATCTGCCCGCTGCTTAGGAGGACTTGAGGGAAACCAAACACCGTAGTTAACTAAGCCATGGACAGACCGCAAGACGATGCCCATGGCTTTTTTGTTTCATGCAGGCCGTGGTGGCAGCGCCAAGTTCACCATGGCCTTTTATTATCGAGGGGGACCATGATTATTCTAATGAAAAGAAATGCAACGCAGGAACAGATCGTCCAGGTGACCGAATGGATCACTTCCGTGGGGTACCGCCCCCATCTCTCCCAGGGTGTGGAACGGACGCTGATCGGCGCCATCGGGGACGACCGGGGGAAGATCCAGCTGAAATCGGCGGCCTTTCTCCCCGGCGTGGAGCAGATTGTACCGATCCTGAAACCCTACAAGCTGGCCAGCCGGGAGTTCCAGGAAACCGACACCATCGTCCGGATCGGAGAGGTCCGGATCGGGGGGCCCGAATTCACCGTCATCGCCGGCCCTTGCTCCATCGAGAGCGAGGAACAGATGATGGAGTCCGGCTATGCCGCCAAAAAAGCGGGGGCGAAGATCCTCCGGGGCGGCGCCTTCAAGCCGCGGACATCGCCTTACAGCTTCCAGGGAATGGAGGAAGAGGGGCTGAAACTCCTCAGGAAGGTTGGAGATAAAATGGGGATGCCGGTCGTGACCGAAGTGATGAACACGATGGACGTCGATCTGGTCGAGCAGTACAGCGACATCCTTCAGATCGGCGCACGCAACATCCAGAATTTCGCCCTCCTCAAGGCGGTCGGCCACTGCCACAAGCCGGTCCTTCTCAAGCGGGGGATGATGACGACGATCGAAGAGCTCCTCATGTCGGCGGAATACATCCTCTTCGAGGGAAACGGACAGATCATCCTCTGCGAACGGGGGATCCGCACCTTCGAGACGGCGACCCGCAACACCCTCGACATCAGCGCCGTACCCGTGCTCAAGGAACTGACCCACCTGCCGGTTATCGTCGATCCCAGCCACGCCGCCGGCTATGCGAAATACGTCCTCCCCCTCGCCCGGGCGGCCGTGGCCGTGGGGGCGCACGGCATCATCGTCGAGATCCACCCGGAACCGGAAAAGGCCTTCTCGGACGGGGCCCAATCGCTCCGCCCGGAGCAGTTCTACCGGCTCATGGACGAGGTGACCCTCCTGGAAAGGACGATGCAGGAAATCGGGAGACTCCAATGAAGACGGTGAAGGTGAACCTCGACCGCTTGGCGGCCAACTCCTATGAGATCCACATCGGCGAGGAGATCCTGGACCGCATGGGGATGATCTTGGCAAGAAACGGCTGGGCGCAGCGTTACGTGATCGTCACGGACGACCATGTCGATGCCCTTCACGGGGAGCGGGTGCAGGACGCCCTTGGAAAAGCGGATCTCCGCGTCGACCGGATCACGGTTCCCTCCGGAGAAGCCGCGAAGGGAATGCAGACCGTCCTCGACATCACCGAGAGGCTGACCGGCCTCGGCGCCGACCGGCAGACCGCCCTGATCGCCCTGGGCGGCGGCGTCATCGGCGACCTGACCGGCTTTGCCGCTTCAATATACATGCGGGGGATCCCCGTGATCCAGGTCCCGACGACCCTCTTAGCCCAGGTGGACAGCAGCATCGGCGGGAAAACGGGGGTGGACACCGCCGCCGGGAAGAATCTGTTGGGGACCTTCCACCAGCCGAGGGGAGTCTTCATCGACGTCGCCTTCCTGCGGACGCTGCCCGACGAGCAGTTCCGGAGCGGCCTCGCCGAGTTGATCAAATACGGGGTCATCGAATCTCCGGAACTCCTCGACGACATCGAGACGGCCGCGGCGGACGGCTGCCTTGCGGACCATGCCTTCCTCGAACGGATTATCGAGACGGCCTGCCGGATCAAGAAGGGTCTCGTAGAACTGGACGAACGGGACCAGGGGCTCCGGCGGATTCTGAACTTCGGCCACACAATCGGCCACGCCCTCGAGGCGGCCTCGGGCTACGCGCTTTCCCACGGCGAGTCCGTGGCGATTGGCATGATAGCGGCAGCGGACCTCTCGGAGAGACTCCATTACCTGCCCGCCGGTGAACGGAAGCGGATCGAATCCGTCATCCGGGCGGTCGGACTTCCCGACCGGATCCCGGGAAACCTGGACCCGGATGAGATCCTGTCCCGGCTCGCAAGCGACAAGAAGAAGGAAGGAGAGGCGATCCATTTTGTCCTGATCAAGAAACGGGGACTCCCCTTCCTAAACGGGAGGGTACCGGACGGAATCGTCAGGGAAACACTAAAAGGTTTACGGAAATGAATGCAGAAACCCTCGAAAATCTCAGGAAGGAGATCGGGCGGATGGATCGGGAGATCGTCCGTCTCCTCAACCAACGGGCAGCCGTCTCGGTCGAGATCGGGAAGATCAAGCACGCCGGGGGGCGGGAGATCTACGACCCTTCCCGCGAAGCCATGCTCATCCGTCATTTGACAAAGATCAACGGAGGCGTTTTGCCCGAGGCCGCCCTCCGGAACATCTTCCGGGAAATCATCTCCGCCTCCCGCGCTCTGCAGGCGCCGGTGAGGGTGGTCTTTTTGGGGCCGGAGGCCTCCTTCAGCCACCAGGCGGCGCTGAACCACTTCGGAGCGGGCATCATCACCGAGCCGAAAGCCTCCATCGCCGAGGTCTTCGACGAGGTGGATCGCGGGGGAGACGGGTATTGGGGGATCGTTCCCGTCGAAAATTCCGCCGAGGGATCGGTGAAGCCCACGCTGGATCGGCTGATCTCGACGCCGCTGGCCATCCGGGCGGAGGTCTTCCTCCGGGTCCGGCAGTGCCTCCTGTCCGGCTGCGAAGATCCGGCGGCGATCCGGAGGGTCTATTCCCATCCCCAGGCCCTGGCCCAGTGCCAGGGCTGGCTGCGGACCAACCTGCCCGGGATCCCCCTCGTCGAGGTGGAAAGCACAGCCGGGGCGGCCCGGCGGGTGCAGGAAGACCCGACAGGGGCTGCCGTCGGCAGCCGTCTCGCCGCCGGGACCTATGGCCTGAACCTCCTTGCCGAGGGAATCGAAGACAATCCCGCGAACACAACGAGGTTTCTCGTCCTCGGACCGAAGCCGGAGGGAAACGGCGGGGAGATCACCGGCCGGGACAAGACATCCATCATCTTCGGAACGCCCCACCTACCGGGGGCTCTCCATCGATCATTGGCGCCTTTCGCCAAAGCGGGAATCAGCCTCACGCGGATCGAATCCTGGCCGATGCGGGACAGGATGTGGGAATACCTCTTCTTTGCCGATTTCACCGGCCATATTGCCGAGGAAGGGACTCAGAAGTGCCTCAAAGAGCTGGCGCACAGGACGGCCTTCCTCAAGGTCCTGGGGTCCTACCCCCGGGGAGAGGAACAGCCGTGACCTGCATGCCCATTGCCGGCGCGACGGCCGAAGCGGTCCCGGGGAATATCGAAACCTTTTGCCTCTTCGGAAACCCGGTCGCGCAGAGCCTCTCGCCGCTCATGCACAACGCGGCTTTCGCGAAGCTGGGGCTGAAGGCCGTCTACACCGCTTGCCGGGTGACGGATGCGGCCGAGGTGGTCCGGATGGTGCGGGACCGCGGTATCCGGGGGGCGAGCATCACCATCCCCTTCAAGGAGACGGTGATGACCTTCCTGGACGAAGTGGAAAAAAGCGCCCGGGAGATCGGGGCGGTCAACACGATCGTCAACCGCGGCGGCCGGCTTTCGGGATACAACACGGACGGTACCGGGCTGGTCCGCGACCTAACGGAATGGCTCGCAATCCGGGGAAAGACCTTCATCGTCCTCGGAGCCGGCGGGGCGGCCCGGGCGGCCGTCTTCGCGCTCCTGCAGGGGGGAGGCATTCCTATCATCGTCAACCGGACGCCCGGGAGGGCAGAGGCGCTGGCCGATCGTTTCGGTTGTCGCTGGGCCCTGCTTCCGGAGATCGGCCATCTGCACGCAGACTGTCTGATCAATGCGACGCCGGTGGGGATGTTTCCGGACACGGACCGGAGGCCCCTGGAGGATAAATTCCTCGTGTATTTTCCGCGTGTGATGGACATGATCTACAACCCCATCAAAACGCGACTCCTGCGGGAGGCCGAAGCGGCGGGATGCGCCGTCCGTTCCGGCGTCGGGATGTTCGTCCACCAGGGGGCGGAACAGATCCGTCTCTGGACGGGGATGGAACCGCCGCGTAAGACCATGCGGCAGGCGGTCCTGGAAAGGCTGGGAGAAAATGGTGGAGATTGAACCGCTCGAACGTCTGGACGCCACAGTCCGGATCCCCGGTTCGAAGAGCTACACGCAACGGGCGATGGTCATCGCAGCTCTGGCGGAGGGGGAATCGCTCCTCAGGGAGGTCCTCCTCTCCGAGGACACCTGGATTCTCGCCGAGGCGCTCCGCGACCTGGGCGCCGACATCCGGACGGCAGGGACGGAGATGATCATCCGCGGAAATGGGGGGAGGCTCGCCCGACCGGCGCGGGATATTCATCTGGGAAACAACGGCACGGCGATGCGCTTCCTCGCGGGGGTGGCCTCCCTTGGCACGGGACCGTTCGTTCTGACGGGAGACCCCCGTCTCCGGGAAAGGCCGATGCAACCCCTTCTTTCCGCCCTTGCGACTCTCGGGATCGATATCCGCACAGCCGGAGACCGCGGCTATCCCCCGGTGACCATCCGGGGCGGCTTTCTCCGGGGCGGGGAGGTGGCCCTCAAGGACATCGAAAGCAGCCAGTATGTCTCCTCCCTCCTGATCGTCTCCCCTTTCGCCGAACGCGACATGACCATCGTCCTGGAAGGGAAAATTCCCTCCCTCCCCTACGTGGCGCTCACCACAGAGACGATGGGGGCCTTCGGCGTGACGGTCGTCGCGGACAGCGCCGGCCGTTATGTCGTCAAAAGCGGGCAGCGCTACCGGGGGCGGGAATACCGGGTCGAGGGGGACGTCTCCAGCGCCTCCTACTTCTTTCTCGCCGCCGCCCTGCTGAAGGGCCGTATCCGGCTGGAGAATATCAACCCCCGGACAGGCCAGGGGGACATCGCTCTCCTCGCGATTCTGGAGCGGCTCGGTTGTACGGTCATCCGGGGGGAGAATCACGTCGGGATCGAAGGGGGCGATCTGCCCGGCGGGGAGATGACCTTCGACCTGGGCGCCATGCCCGACATGGTGCCGACCCTAACAGTACTCTCAGCCCTCCGGCCCGGACGGACCATTATCCGGAACGTCGCCCATCTTCGCCTGAAGGAGAGCGACCGCCTCGCAGCCCTGGTGAACGAACTGAGAAAAACCGGAATCAGCGCGGAAGAGATCGCGGACGGCATCGCCATCACGGGGGGAAGCCCCCACGGCGCGGCGATTGCCACCTACAACGACCACCGGATCGCCATGAGCTTCGCCGTCCTGGGGCTCGCCGTGCCGGGGATGAGGATCGACGGGGAGGAGTGCGTCGGAAAATCCTTCCCCGGCTTCTGGAGAGTCCTGGAAGAACTCTCTTGAAAACACCCTCCTCCCCTTATTTTTCAAACTCTCGAGAGGTCTATGGCGCTATGAACATCATCCTCGTGGGATACCGCTGCACGGGAAAGACCGCGGCCGGCCGCAGTCTGGCGGCGCGCCTAAGAGTTCCCTTTTACGATACGGATGAGCTGATCGCACGGCGGGAGGGACGGACGGTGGACGAGATCGTGGCGGCACAGGGGTGGCTGGCCTTCCGTGAGTTGGAACGAGCAGTCATCGGGGACCTTGCCGGTACGGACGGCAGTGTCATTGCTCTGGGCGGCGGCGCCGTCCTTGACGCTCGGAACGTGGAGAGCCTGAGAGGAAACGGCCTTTTCGTCTGGCTCTGCGCCGCCGCCCATGTCATTGCCGAAAGGATGGAAAGCGACCCCGTCAGCAGGGCGCAGCGTCCTTCCCTGATAGGAAAAGCGAGCACAATGGAAGTGAATGAGATTCTGGCGGAAAGGGAGCCGCTTTACCGGCGCCTCGCCGATCTCGCCATCGATACCGCGGAAACCGGGGTGGAGGGGGTTGCAGAGGCGATCTGCACCGGCCTGGGGGAAAGGTTCCGGCAGGCAGAAAGGGCCGGCAACGGGAAGGAGAAAAAATAGATATGTCCGGAAATACTATCGGCGTCCTGTTTAAGGTAACCACCTGGGGAGAGTCCCACGGCCCGGCGATCGGGGCCGTCATCGACGGCTGCCCGCCCCGGCTTGACCTGTCCGCGGCGGACATCCAGACAGAGCTTGACCGGCGGCGGCCGGGAGGTCTTGCATCGGCAAGTCCCCGCCGGGAGGCGGACCGGGTGGAGATCCTCTCCGGCGTCTTCGAGGGAAAAACGACGGGGACCCCGATTTCGCTGATGATCCGCAACGCCGACGCCGAAGGCGCCGCCTACGAGAACCTTCGGAATCTCTTCCGCCCCGGACATGGTGATTTCACCTACCAGGCGAAATACGGAATCAGAGATCACCGGGGCGGCGGGCGCGCCTCGGGACGGGAGACCGCAGGACGGGTCGCCGCCGGCGCCGTTGCCCGGAAGGTCATCGGTCAGGCAGGAATCACCGTTGCGGCATGGACGAAGGAAATCGACGGCATCACCGCCCTGACCCTCTCCCTTGCCGCTGCGGAGGCAAGCCCCCTGCGCTGCCCCGATCCGGAAGCGGAAAAGAGAATGACCACGCGGCTGGAGGAGGCGCGGGCCAGCGGGGACACACTCGGCGGAATCGTGGAGATCGTCGTCCGGGGTTGCCCGCCGGGCCTCGGCGAACCTGTCTTCAACAAGATCGACGCAGAGCTGGCGGGCGCCCTCATGGGGATCGGAACCGTAAAGGGGGTGGAGATCGGCGCGGGCTTCGCAGCGGCGCGGATGACCGGCTCCGCCTGCAACGACCCCATCTGCCCCGAGGGCTTCCGGACCAACCATGCCGGGGGAATCCTGGCAGGGATCACAAACGGAAGCGAAATCATCATCCGGGCGGCATGCAAACCCATCCCCTCCATCGCGCGCCCCCAGGAAACGGTCGACAGGGACGGAAATCCCGCCGTCGTGACGGTCAAAGGCAGGCACGACGTATCGGTCATCCCGCGTATAATCCCTGTCTGCGAGGCGATGGTCTCGATCGTCCTGGCCGATCATCTTCTGCGTCAGAGGGCAATCCCCCCTATGCAGATACCGGAACAGGGATGAGGAAAGGTTGAGCGGATGAACGGATTTGAAATCGGCATCATCGGCGGCACCGGGGGGATCGGCAGATGGTTCGCCGCTTTCTTTAGAGGGGAGGGTTATACCGTCCATGTAGTGGGGAGGAAAGAAGGGATGTCCATCCCGGAACTCGCGGACCGTTGCCGGATCGTCATCGTCGCCGTCCCTATCGCGGCGACGCTCGATGTCATCCGGCTTGTGGGACCGCACCTGCCTGAGGACGCGCTCCTGATGGACCTCACTTCCCTGAAGGAAGAGCCGGTCCGGGCGATGCTGGAGGCCACGACGGCAGAGGTGATCGGCAGCCATCCTCTCTTCGGCCCGGATTGCCCCTCCCTTGCCGACCAGAACATAGTCTTATGCCCGGGGCGGGGAAACCAGTGGCTCGAATGGACGGAAAGACTCTTCACGAAAAACGGCGCCCGCGTCATGGCGACGACGCCGGCGGAGCACGACCGGATGATGGCCCTCGTCCAGGGGCTGACCCATCTTGACACGATCCTCATGGGGCTGACCCTGCGGGATTCGAGGGTGGAGGCGTTGGCGCTCGACGCCTTCTCCACGCCCGTCTTCCGGGCGAAGCAGGCGATCGTCGAGAAGGTATTCGGCGCCCGTCCCGAGCTTTACGCGGGGCTCCTCGCGGGAAATCCGAACATGCAGGGAATCCTGGAAATCTATGAGAGGAACCTCTCCCTGCTCAAGGAACTGGTCCTGAATCACGACGCGAAAGGCCTCGCGGCCCTCCTAAAGAAGCAGTGAAGTACCGCCGGAAGACGGCATGTGTGTCAAGAAAATCCGACACGACACAAAACACAAAAACACAAAATCGGGGTTGACATGTTCCCCAAAGTCTGGTAGAAAAAAGCGAAACAGTGGAAAACAGTCAGTGAGACGGAGATCATGATGGAACGGATCGCAATCAGGAACTGGTGGTGGTGGAACAATCCGAGGGAGGGGTTTATCCGCTGCTGATCAGATGAATTAAAGAAGATGAAAGCCGTGGGGACCTCTTCCGGACCCCACGGCTTTTTTTACATGCAAAAAAGGCCGTGACGATTCACGGTCTTTTTTTATGATGCGCAGGATGAATGAGGAATCGACCATGTATGCTCCGGACTTTGAAACGTTCACAAACCTGGCAAAAGAGGGAAACATGATCCCCGTCTTCCGGGAGATCCTCGCCGATATAGAAACCCCCGTCACGGCCCTCATGAAACTGGCCGACCGCCCCCATCTTTTCCTGCTGGAAAGCGTGGAGGGGGGCGAGAAATGGGGGCGGTACAGCTTTCTCGGGGCGGACCTGCGGGCGACCTTCCGCGTGCGGGATGACGAGGTCGTCATCGAGGAAAACGGTGCGGTGCAACGGCGCCCTCACGGGGGAGATCCCCTGCGCATTCTGAAGGAGCTTCTCGGCCGTTACCGACCCGTCCCCGGGGAGGGTCTGCCGCGTTTTTTCGGGGGCGCCGTGGGGTTTCTCGGCTACGAGATGGTCCGCTACTTCGAAAAGCTCCCCACGGGAGCAGGCGGGGGCATTCAAACCGACGATGCCGTCTTCCTCATCACCGACACGCTCGTCATCTTCGACAACGTACGCCACACGCTCAAGGTTGTCGCCTGCGCCTTCACTGAGGGCGAAGAAGACTTGCTGCCGGTCTACGAAGAGGCTGTCCGCAGGATCGACGCGCTGACCGATCTTCTGAGGGCCACCCGGCCCGAAAAAACGGTCGCTGCCGGGCCGAAAGCTTCCCCCCCCTTCCGGCCCAACATGACGCCGGATGCATTCAAGGACCTGGTTGGAAAGGCCAAGGAGTACATCGTCGCGGGGGATGTGATCCAGGTGGTCATCTCCCAGCGGTTTCAGAGGGATTCCGCGGCGGACCCGGTCGATCTCTACCGGGCGCTTCGCCATGTCAATCCCTCGCCCTACCTGTTCTTTCTCAAATTTGATGACATGCACCTCATCGGCTCCTCGCCCGAGGTGATGGTCCGCCTCGAAGAGGGGATCGCGGAGCTCAAGCCTATCGCCGGGACGAGGCGGAGGGGAAAAAACGAGCAGGAGGACCGGCGGCTCGCCGACGAGCTGCTGGGGGACCCCAAGGAAAGGGCGGAGCACGTCATGCTCGTCGACCTGGGCAGGAACGACCTCGGGCGAATCGCCCGGATCGGAAGCGTCCAGGTGGGCCAGCTCATGGCGGTGGAGCGCTACTCCCACGTCATGCACCTCGTCTCTGACATCCAGGCGCAGCTCGCGCCGGAAAAGGATTGCTTTGACGTCCTCAAGGCGACCTTCCCTGCGGGGACCCTGTCCGGGGCGCCGAAGGTCCGGGCGATGGAGATCATAGCGGAACTGGAGCCCGCCCGCCGGGGACCCTACGGCGGCGCCGTGGGCTACTTCAGCTTCAACGGCAATATGGATTTCTGTATTACGATCCGGACGATGCTGCTTAAGGACGGGAAGATCTTCCTCCAGGCCGGCGCCGGCATCGTGGCCGACTCCGACCCGGAGACGGAGTACAAGGAAACGCTCGGCAAGGCGGAGGGGATGGTTCAGGCCGTCCGCCTCGCCGAAGCGGGATTTGAACTATGAAGACTTCATATTATGATGCATCTGCCATGGCGAACAAAGCAGGAGGAAAACGATGATTCTGATGATCGACAACTATGATTCCTTTACCTACAACCTGGTCCAGTATCTGGGCCAGCTTGGCGAGGAGGTGTGCGTCCGCCGGAATGACGAGATCACCCTAAAGGAAATCGAAGACATGAAACCGGAGGCGATCTTCCTCTCTCCCGGCCCCTGTTCGCCTCAGGAAGCGGGGATCACCGTCGACATCGTCCGTGCGTTCCACAAAGGCATCCCTATCCTGGGGGTCTGCCTCGGTCACCAGGCCATCGCCAGCGCCTTCGGCGCCCGTGTGGTCCGGGCGGCGAGGATCATGCACGGCAAGACCTCCCCGATTCTCAACGACGGGCGGACGATCTTCGAGGGTCTTGCCAGCCCCTTTCCGGCAGGTCGTTACCACTCTCTGATCGTGGAGAGGGAAACCCTCCCCGACTGCCTAGAAATCAGCGCGGAGACCGCTGAAGGAGAGATCATGGGGCTCCGGCACCGGAGATGGCCGGTGGAGGGAATCCAGTTCCATCCGGAATCGATCCTGACGCCGGGTGGAAAACGGATTATCAAGAATTTTCTCAAACTGCTCGACAGAAAAAGGGGGTGCGACTCATGATCAGGGAAGGGATTGCCAAGGCAGTCCGCGGGGAGGACCTGCGGGAAGCGGAGATGATGGCCGTCATGACGGAGGTGATGGAGGGCGCGGCGACGCCCGCCCAGATCGCCGCCTTCATGACCGCGCTTCGGATCAAGGGGGAAACGGTGGAGGAGGTGACGGGGGCGGCCCGCATCATGCGGCAGAAGGCGACGCGGATCGACGCCCGGTCATCCGTCGTCGTGGACACCTGCGGGACAGGCGGGGACAGGAGCAACACCTTCAACATTTCCACCACAACGGCCTTCGTCGTCGCGGCGGCCGGCTTCACCGTGGCGAAGCACGGCAACCGGGCGGTCTCCAGCGGCTGCGGTAGCGCGGATGTCCTGGAGGCCCTCGGCGTCAAGATCGACGCAGCCCCGGAGATCGTGGAGGAGTGCCTCCAGGAGATCGGCATCGGCTTCCTCTTCGCCCCCCGGCTCCACAATGCGATGAAGTACGCGATCGGGCCCCGCCGGGAGATCGGCATCCGGACGATTTTCAACATGCTGGGGCCTTTGACGAACCCCGCCGGAGCGACCGCCCAGCTCATCGGGGTCTACGACCCGCGGCTCACGGAGATGTTCGCCGGGGTCCTGAAGAATCTGGGGACGAAACGGGCCTTCGTCGTCCACGGCGCCGACGGCCTCGACGAGGCGACCGTCACGGGGGAGACCCGGGTTTCCGAACTGAAGGAGGGGCTGATCACGACTTACAATATAGATCCCCTGGATCTTTTCGGAGAGACCTACCAGGCTTCCGACCTCCGGGGCGGGGACGCCGAGACTAACGCCCGGATCACAACGGAGGTCCTGACCGGCCGGCAGGGGGCCTGCCGGCAGATCGTCATTCTAAACGCAGCCCTCGCCATAGTAGCCGGGGGAAAGGCGGGGACGATCCTGGAGGGGATCGCCCTGGCGGGGGGCTGCATCGACAGCGGCGCCGCCCTGAAGAAACTCCAGGCGCTGATCGAGAGGAGCCACAGTTGACGGCTTCGCAAGGCATAAAGACGCACAAAGCGATACTGGACAGGATTGTAGAAGTCAAGCGCCGGGAGGTGGCCGAACGGAAAAAAACGACACCACTCGCCGCCCTGGAAGGGACCATTGGGAGGAATCGGGGACATGTTCCGGAAGCCCAAAGGGATCGGAACGTGTCCCCGGAACCAATGCCGCCCCGCGATTTTCGAGCTGCACTCAGCGGCGGGGGCTGCGCGATCATCGCCGAGGTGAAAAGGCGCTCCCCCTCCCGGGGGGTGCTCAGGGAGGATTTCGACCCCGTCCTGATCGCCCGGGAATATGAAAGACACGGAGCGGCGGCCGTCTCCGTCCTCACGGACGAGACCTTCTTCGGGGGGAGCAGGGAGGATCTTTCCGCCGTAAAAGGCGCCGTCTCCCTGCCGGTCCTCCGGAAGGAGTTCATCATCGATCCCTGGCAGATCCACGAAACGTGGGCGATCGGCGCCGACGCGCTCCTGCTCATCGCGGCCATCCTCGGGGAGAATGAGCTTCGGGAATTTCGTGAACTTGCCGCATCGCTGGGGCTGGCCTCCCTGGTGGAGGTCCACGACCGCACGGAGCTGGAGACGGCCCTCCTTTCTGGAGCGGAAATCATCGGGATCAACAACCGGGACCTGAGGACCTTTGTGACGGATCTCCGGACATCCCTGGATCTCGCGCCCCTCATCCCGTCGGACCGGATCGCAGTCAGCGAAAGCGGGATCCGTTCACGCCAGGAGATCGAGCTCCTCATGCAGGCGGGGATCGAGGCCTTTCTGATCGGCGAGGCGCTCGTCGCGGCCCCGGTGATCGGGACGACACTGAGGGGTTTTCTGGGAAGATGACGACTTCCCCTGTGAAACGCTTTGCCGACTTATTAGGGGAACGGCAACAATGACGGAGATCAAGATCTGCGGGATCACGCGCCTCGAGGACGCCCTCTGCGCCGCCGACTGCGGGACCGACGCCGTGGGGTTCATCTTCCATAAGGCAAGCCCCCGGTACATCGCGCCTGAGCGGGCCAGGGAGATCATCGCGCAGCTTCCCGGGAAGATCACGAAAGTCGGCGTCTTCGTCAACCGGGAGGCAAAAGAGGTGGAACGGACGATGGAGGCGTGCGGCCTCGATCTGATCCAGCTTCACGGCGACGAATCCCCCGAATATTGCCGCCGGTTCCCGCATGAACGGGTCATCAAGGCCGTCTTTCTCCGAACGCCCGGAGATCTGCGGTCGCTTGGGGCCTACGAAGTCCGGGCCTTTCTCGCGGATGCCCGGGATGCCGGCCGCTACGGGGGAACGGGGAAGCGGCCCGACTGGGAACTGGCCACTAAACTCAGGAAGTCGCACCCCCTGATCCTCGCCGGCGGTCTCGACGCGGGGAACATCGCGGAGGCCCTGGCCGCCGTCTCACCCCACGCCGTGGACATCAACAGCGGCTGCGAGCGGGCGCCGGGGATCAAGGATCACGACCGGATGCGGCGGATCATAGGGATAATCCTCGGGGCGGGCCCTCCCGGGCCAAGAGTCATCTTTTGGAAAGGAAAAACGCAACCATGATACGGATTCAACCGGACAGACGCGGCCATTTCGGGATCTTCGGGGGACGCTACGCCGCGGAGACCCTGATGCCGGCCCTCCTGGAACTGGAGACGGCCTATCGCGCGGCCCGCAGGGACGCCTCTTTCAAAAAGGAGTTCTCCTTTTATCTCCATGAGTACGCGGGGCGGGAGACGCCCCTCTACGAGGCGCGCAGGCTCACCGAGACCCTCGGCGGCGCGAAGATCTACCTGAAGCGGGAGGACATGAACCACACGGGCTCGCACAAGATCAACAACACCCTGGGTCAGGTCCTGCTTGCCCGGCGGATGGGAAAGAAAAAGGTGATCGCCGAGACCGGGGCGGGCCAGCACGGCGTGGCGACCGCGACGGCGGCGGCCCTCTTCGGCATGGAGTGCCGGATCTTCATGGGCGAAGAGGACATCCGGCGGCAGGCCCATAATGTCTTCCGGATGAAAATCCTCGGCGCGGAGGTCGCCCCCGTAGACGCCGGGACGGCGACCCTCAAGGATGCGATGAACGAGGCGATGCGCGACTGGGTCTCCTCGGTGCGCGACACCTTCTACGTCATCGGCACCACGGCGGGCCCCCACCCCTACCCAGTCATGGTCCGCGATTTCCAGAGCATCATCGGCCGGGAGGCGAGGCGGCAGATCCTGAAGAAGGAAGGGCGGCTCCCCGATCTCCTCATCGCCTGCGTGGGCGGGGGAAGCAACGCCCTCGGTCTTTTTTACCCCTTCCTTGCCGATCCCGCGGTGGCGATGACCGGCGTCGAGGCGGCGGGGAAAGGGCTCGACACGGCGCTCCATGCGGCGAGCATCACGGCGGGGCGGGTCGGCGTCCTCCACGGGAACAAGACCTACCTTCTCCAGGACGAGCACGGCCAGGTCCGCGACGCCTACGCCATCGCCGCCGGCCTCGACTATCCCGGCGTGGGTCCGGAACACGCCTGGCTCCACGCCACCGGGCGCGCCCGCTACGTCACCGCCACGGACGAGGAGGCGGTAGAAGCCTTCGTCGCCCTCTCCCGCCAGGAGGGAATCATCCCCGCGCTGGAGAGCGCCCATGCCGTGGCCTGGGCCATGAAGACGGCGCCCGCCATGGCAAAGGACAAGATTGCAATCATCAACCTCTCCGGCCGGGGCGACAAGGATGCGGAGACCATCGCCGAGAGCAGGGAAGGAAAAGAATAATGGGACGGATCGAAGAGAGATTCACGGCATTGAAAAAAGAGGGCCGTAAGACGTTCGTCGCCTACTTGACGGCGGGCGATCCCGATCTGGAAACAACCGCGCGGCTGATCCCGGCACTGGAGGCCGCCGGGGTGGACATCATCGAAATCGGCGTCCCTTTCTCCGATCCGACGGCGGACGGCCCCGTCATCCAGGCCGCCTCTCAGCGCGCCCTCAAGCGGGGGGCCACCGTGACGAAGATCCTCGCGATGATCGCCTCCCTTCGCCGGACGAGCGGAATCCCGATCGTCCTGTTCGGCTACTATAACCCGATCCTCAGCTACGGGCCGGAAAAGTTCGCGGCGGAGGCGGCTGCCTCAGGCGTGGACGGCATCCTTGTCGTCGACCTCCCCCCCGAGGAGGCGGATGAGCTCCGTTGCTACGCGGACCCGGCGGGACTGGCATTCATCACGCTCATCGCCCCGACGACCGATCCAGTGCGGGCCCGGAAGATCCTCCGGAGGGCGACGGGATTCGTCTACTACATATCCGTCACCGGCGTCACGGGGACGGCCGCCCCCCGGGCAGAGGACGTCCGGAGCGACGTGGAACGGCTCAAGAGGATGACGGCGCTTCCCGTTGCCGTCGGCTTCGGCATCTCCACCCCCGGTCAGGCGGCAGCCATCGCTCCCTTGGCCGACGGCATCGTCGTCGGGAGCGCCCTGGTCCGCCTGATCGGCGAGAAGGGCACAAGCGACGACCTCGTACCGGCAGCAACCTCCTTTGCGGGAGAGATCCGCCGGGCGATCGACGCCGCCTGCCCGGGTCAGGGGAAAAAGTAAAGTTGAACCCTTGGTCAGTCGAGAGTTGGGAACCAGCTTGATTTCCAGGCGACACGGGAAACTGGTTTATACTTCAAATCAGCCATTCTGCACCTCCTTCATCCTTCTCCGGGCAATGCGCAATTCCTGTTCGGGAGTTTCTTGCGTTTTTTTCACAAAAAACAGCCCCCCATGGCGCGTGAGTGCGGCATTCGAAGATTCGGCCCAAACTCCATCAAAGGCGTTAGGCGCCTCTATATCGCATGTCCCTTGAACTGGCTGACATACAGATGGTGGTAGAAACCTCGCCGGTCGAGGAGTTCCCGATGCGTCCCCTTTTCGACGATTTCGCCGTTGTCGATCACCAGGACCTGGCCTGCATCGCGGATGGTGCTCAGGCGGTGGGCGATCACGAAGCTGGTCCGCCCCGCCATGAGGCCGAGCAGCGCCTTGTGGATGCGGGCCTCGGTGCGGGTATCGACGCTGCTGGTCGCCTCGTCGAGGATCAGGACGGCTGGATCGGCCAGAATGGCGCGGGCGATGGATAAAAGCTGCCTCTGACCCTGGCTCAGGTTCCCGGCCCTCTCCGACAGGCCGGTCTGGTAGCCATGCGCCAGTTGCCGGATGAAGGGATCGGCGCCGGCCATTTTGGCCGCCTCGATGCACTCCTCGTCGGCGGCCTCCAGTCGTCCGTAGCGGATGTTCTCCATCACTGTTCCGGAGAACAGAAACGTGTCCTGCAGCACAATCCCCAGCCGGCGGCGCAGGTCGGCCTTACGGATGGACCGGATGTCCGCGCCGTCAATGGTGATGCGGCCGCCGTCGATCTCATAGAAGCGGGTCAAAAGGTTAATGAGGGTCGTCTTGCCCGCGCCGGTCGGTCCCACCAGCGCCAGCGTCTCCCCGGCTTTGGCTTCGATAGTCATATCCTTGATGACGGGCGTCCCGGGCCGGTAGCCGAAGCTGACATGGTCGAACCGGACTTCTCCCCGAATCGATTTCAGCGGCACGGCATCCGGGGCATCGTCCGCTTCGGCCGGCGTGTCGATGATTTCAAACACCCGCTCGGCCCCGGCCAGGGCGGCCTGGATCGAGTTGTACATGTTCGCCAGCTGGCGCAGGGGGCTGATGAAGTTCTGCCCGTAGTTGATGAAGGTCGCGATGATCCCGACGCTGACCAGCCCCTGCAGGGCCAGCCAGCCGCCCAGTCCGGCCAGGACGATCACGAAGAAGTTCCCCAGGACGTTCGTCAGCGGCATGAGCAGGAAGGCATAGCTGTTGGCCCAGACGGCGGCGCTAAACACCGCCTGATTGCTCCGGCGGAATGTCTCGATCGCCGACTCGTTCCGGCGGAACGCCTTGACCACCTTCTGCCCGCTGATGGCCTCTTCCATCACTCCGTTGAGTTCTCCCAGATGCTTCTGCAGTTCCCGAAAACCCCAGCGCGTGTATCTGGCAACGAACTCGGTGAACCCGAACATAATGGGTACGACCATGACGGAGGCCAGCGCCAGCCATACGTCCAGAACGAACATAGCCACCAGGATCCCGACCAGGGAAAGGACGCTCGCAAGTAGGGAGGTGACATTCTGCGAGACGGCCTGGTTGACGGCGTCAATGTCGTTCGTCAGGCGGCTCATCAATTCGCCCGCCGGCTTGCCGTCGAAAAAGCTCACGGGCAGGGTCTGTATGTGGGAAAAGAGATCCCGCCGCAGCTGTTTCAGGGCGCGCTGGGAAACGTCGGCCATCAGCCACGCCGAGACGGCCTGGAACAAGTTGTTCAACAGGTAGATGACGAGCATCCAGAGGGAGATCTTCGCCAGCCCGGCCAGTTCCTTCACGACGATGAACCGATCGATGGCCACCCCCATCAGGTAAGGACCGATCAGCCCCAGAACGGTGTAGATCACGATCATCCCGCAGACCGCGATCAGCATCCCCTTGAAGGGGCTCAGATAGGGCAGCAGGCGCGTCAGGGTGTGGCGCGGGTCTCGGGCCGCCTCGATCGTCTCCTGCATCCCCTGCGCGCGCAGCTTCATCGCGGAGCGGATAGTGCCGGTGACACGGCCTGCCTTGGCTAATCTCATCTTGAGACCCCCCGCACGCCGCTTACCGCCGTCTCTTCCGAGTCCATGTCATTGCCCAGCTGGGATTCGAAGATTTCCCGGTAAATCGGGCTTGCGGCCATCAGCTCCCCGTGCGTCCCCTCCGCCGCGATGCGGCCCTTTTCGAGGACGACAATCTTATCCGCCTTCAATACGGTGCTGATGCGCTGCGCCACCACCAAAGTCGTATGCCGGCGTATCTGCGCCTCCAGCGCCTCCTGTATCCTGGTTTCAGTCTCCACGTCCACGGAGCTGGTGCTGTCGTCGAGGATCAGGATCTTCGGCCGGGTCAGGAGCGCCCGCGCGATGGCGATCCGCTGCTTCTGGCCGCCGGAGAGGTTCGTGCCGCGCTCTTCGACATGGGTGTCATACCCCCGGGGAAGCGCCGTGATGAAGTCGTGGGCCCGGGCCGCTTTGGCGGCCGCGAAGATCTCCCGGTCGCCGGCTCTGGGGACGCCGTAGCGGATGTTGTCCCGCACCGTCCCGGAGAAGAGAACCGTTTCCTGCGGCACAATCCCGATCTGGGCCAAGAGGGAGTCCTGCCTGAGCCGGCGGATGTCGATCCCGTCAAGCAGAATCCTTCCGGCGGAGACATCGTAAAAACGCGGCGCCAAGTTGACCAGCGTCGATTTTCCTGCGCCGGTCGCCCCCAGGATCGCGACGGTTTGTCCCGGCTCGGCGGTCAAATTGATATCCTCCAGAACGGATTCGGCGTGGGCGCCGTTGTAGTGGAAGGAGACGTTTTCGAATACCAGTCTCCCCTGTACCGGTTCGGGCAGGGCAATTGCGCCCGGGGCGTCCCGGACGTCGGGCACGGTATCCAGGACTTCACTGACGCGCTTGGCCGAAGCGATTCCGCTGGCCCAGACGTTGGACAGCACGGCCATCATGATGAGCGGTGTCATGGTCGTGAGCAGGTAGTTGGTGAAGGCCACGATCTGCCCGACGGACAGATTCCCCTGGACGGACTGGATGCCGCCGGCCCAGATGACGATGACCATGCCGATATTCACGCACATCGTCAGGACGGGCGACATGGTCGACACGATCTGCAGCACCCGCACCGATTGGCCGGTGTAGGCCTCATTGGCCGCCTCAAAGCGTTCGCCTTCATAATCGGCCCGCACAAAGGACTTGACCAGCCGCGCCCCGGCGATGTTCTCCTGGAGGACAGTATTGAGCCCGTCGAGCTTCTGCTGCACGGACCGGAAGAACGGCTCCATCCGGATGACGAAAACCACAATGAGCGCGGACGTGACCAGCAGAAGCGGCAGCATCGCCAAGGCCAGGCTGGGGCTGGTGCTGACCATCAGGACCAGGCTGCCGATCATCAGAAGCGGGGCACGCGTGCCGATCCGCAGGGAGATCAGCACCACGCGCTGGATGGCGCCCGCATCGCTGGTCAGGCGCACCATCAACTGGCCGGTCTTCTGTTCGTCCAGATTGGCGAATGAGAAGGTCTGGATTCGGGTGAAAAGCGCATCGCGCAGATCGCGGGCCACGCTCTCCCCGACCTGCACGGACAGAATGTTGTTGCCGATGGCGATCAGCGTGCTCAAAAGCGAAATGCCGAGCATCAGAAGCGCGGTCCGGATGACGACCTGCTGATCATGCTGCCCGATCCCCTGATCGATGATCCGCTGGACCAAACGGGGAATCGCGAGATCCATGAAGACCAGCGTGGTCAGTAGGACCAGGGCCAGGGCGGAGCGTTTCCAGTATGGCCTGACAAAAGCGGCGAGTTTATAGACTTGATCCATTGTTCGTGAATACATCCATCAGACCCTGATTGTCCAGATTTTTGGCAAAGAGATACCCCGGGGCGTGTTGCGCCGGTGACGGTTTGGTAATCGCTAATCGCAGTCAGTATGCCCAGTAAGGGCCGCTGCCTAAGCTGGACGCGCTGCCTCCGTAACCCACAAAGACATTTCGTCCGAAGAAGAAGGGAAGGCCCCAGTCGAAATTCCCCCGAAAAGTACCTCCGATTTCGACAAACGCTTTGTTGAAAGAATTGACGGTGAGGCTTGTGAAGTTGCCGATTTGAAATGGAACCGTACCGCTCGGTGTGCCGGAGGCGGCGGTATTGATCGCCGAAAGGCTCAGTGTGGACGTGGGGCAAAACCAACCCGCATTCGCACCCGTGCAGTTCGGAAGCTGACTTGCGGGAGGCGGGGTGAAGAATAACCCGTTTGAACCGCTGTCGATGAAACTGTTGTAAGTCCTGCCGCCGAACAGTGTTGTGAATTCACCTGTCGTTGAGCTGGCGGAATAGGCCGTCACTGAGGAAGGTATATTATTTGACCGGGTGCCGATTCCAAGGATAAGCTTGCCGTTGACCGAGGATATCCCGCCGAGGGGAACGCTCGGGAGCTGCACTAACACGCCGTTGTTGTCCAGGGGAAGAAGCGCCGCAGGGTTCTGGACCTGACTGGAAAGAGGGACGGTTGTCCCGCTGCAGCTCGCCCCACAGGCGTAATAGATTCCGTTGTTCGCGCTGCTGACACAGGTTGTTCCGCAGTCGTGGGTGAAGAGTCCGACCCCCAGGATGCCATTGAATCCGGCGGCGGCCGGAGTTGTGTCCGCATTGAAGCACCTGGCGGGGCGGGCGCCAAACGTGGAATCGATCACCTGAATCGGGACCGTAACTACGGGTTCATTCCCCAGGATGACATCTGCCGTCTGCACGGGCCCCCACACCGACGAGCCGTCCCCGAACTGAATGCACTCGGCAAGATTGCCGGTTACCGGCGGAAGAACGGTCAACAACAGCTTGAATATACGCAGTCCGTAACTTCCCGTATCCAGAAGGATATCGTCTATCGTCTGACAGGTCGAGGTACCGGGAGTGCAAACCGTCACGCTGACGCAGGGTTTGTTGAGATAGGAGTTCCCTGAACAAAGCGCGCCGTTGACGGTGATGGGAATCTCGTTGTCCGCACTGCCGCCGCCGGTCACCGTCAGGGTAGCCGTACCCGAGATCCCCCCTGATGCGGCCATGATCATCGTTGTGCCGGCTGCAATCGCGGTGGCAAGTCCATTGGAACCTCCTGCATTGCTGATGGAGGCGACAGAGGGAACCGACGAAGTCCAGCTCACCGATGTTGTCAGGTTCTGCGTGCTGTTGTCCGAATAGGTTCCCGTGGCGGTAAACTGTTGGGTCGCCCCAATACCAATGCTCGGATTCGTTGGGCTGACGGTGATGGACACGAGTGTTGGCGGAGTCACCGTCAGGGTAGCCGTTGTACTTGAGATCCCCCCTGATGCGGCTGTGATCGCCGTTGTGCCGGCTGCAATCGCGGTGGCAAGTCCATTGGAACCTCCTGCATTGCTGATGGAGGCGACAGAGGGAACCGACGAAGTCCAGCTCACCGATGTTGTCAGGTTCTGCGTGCTGTTGTCCGAATAGGTTCCCGTGGCGGTAAACTGCTGTACGGTTCCCTTGGCAATAGAAGGATTGATCGGTGTCAGAGAGATGGAAACAAGCGTCTTTGCTGTTGGATTACTGCTGTCGCCGCCCCCTCCTCCACCGCCGCAGGCAGTTGCCATGGCAAGGATCAGAATAAAAAACAGTATTTTACTTGATCTCATCGACGCTCACTCCCGGAGGGAGCAAGGCGGGAACGTAGGCCCGACCCTGCAGATTCCGCATATGTCCCCATTTCTCTACAACGACCCGGTTCGTCTGTATGTGAAGGCGCCTGCGGCCGGGTTCACGCGGGGTGTGCTGCAGGGCTGTCCGGTATTCGTCGTCATAAGATCCGAGTAGCGGCGTCAGATCAGGATGGATCTGTCCGTTCCAGGCAATGGCGAATATTATGCCGCTCGGGGTAACGTATTCCCGCAGGGTGACCGCAACGGACCGGAGCTCTCGAACCGTATAGCCGTTGTGGACTACGGTGGAGAGCCCGGTAGCCTCAATGGCCGTTTTATCCGAGTCGACCGAATCTTCCGATTCTCCAAGCGTTGCCTGGACGCGCCCGGCAGCCGCAAGAAAAGCCGCCGCAAGTCCGAGGCCAAGCAACAGGGCATAGAGTCTTCTTTTCATGGTGGCGAATCCTCCTCCAGAAATAGTATACTAATTTTGACGCTCTCGTAAAAAGTCGTCACACCGGTGAAAACCGGTGTCCAGTGTTTTTGTAACGCGTTGAAATCTCTGGATTCCGGTTTTCACCGGAATGACGATTCTTGGGCATTTTCGACTTTTTACG
>Ga0315297_10000558_pt1 | contig 21970 bp, 20 predicted proteins | sample YL17G15_0_MG_FD_203628 | JGI IMG/M metagenome (GOLD analysis project Ga0315297, IMG submission 203628) | Sediment microbial communities from Yellowstone Lake, YNP, Wyoming, USA - YL17G15_0 | ecosystem: Environmental > Aquatic > Freshwater > Lake > Sediment | place: USA: Wyoming | collected... | reverse complement strand
AGAGAAGAAGTGAATTCATTTCTTCTTGTGCACGGGGCACGGCTGGTTGTTCCTGCAGAACCTGCACTTCTCGACCGGTGTGGGCGGGCACGGCTTCGTCAAGTGCCCGTACTTACGTCTCGGCATCGCTCACCTGTCTCCGCCAGGCAATCGCACTTCAGCGATAAAAGGCTGACCCGGTAGAGTCTCTACTTCGCATCGAGGAGCTCCGCGAGCGCGATTACGAGGTCCTTGGTCGGGATGTCGACCTTCTCCTTGTCGAACGGCAGCTTCTCGGAGGTCGCGCAGGACAGGTGTATCTGGCATTTCGGGCAGAAGGTCAGCATGTACTCCGCTCCGGTTGCCTTCGCCTCCTGCATGCGCTCTAGCTGGAGGCGCATCGCAGTCGAGTTGCAACTCATCCAGGCGCTCACCCCGCAGCAGGCGGATTTGTCCTTCGTGTTCTGCATCTCGACGAGGTTCATCCCTGCCGCTTTAATGAGATCCCTCGGCGAATCGTAGACATGCATGTGCCTCCCGAGCCTGCACGAGTCGTGGTAGGTGACAATCGACTTCTTCGCCGACTCGGGGAACTTCAGTTTTCCGGAGTCGATGAGCTCCTTCAGGTAGTCCGCCAGGTGCACCATCTTGAAGTCCAAGTCCCCGGAGAAATCCTGGTAGTCCTTCGCGAAGGTCCGGTAGCACTCGGGACAGGTGAAGACGACCTTCTTCGCACCGCTGTTCCTGATCAGCGCGATGTTCTTGTCCATCAGCTTCAGGAAATTGTCCTCGTCCCCCGTCCAGGCGAGATCGTGTCCGCAGCAGACCTCGTCGTTGCTGACGACTGGAATCACGCCGGCGGCGTTCATCAGCTTGACCGCGGCGGCCGGTATCTCGTTGAGCCTCAGATTCTCACGGTCGGCGAATATGGCGTCGAACTGGGGCATGCAGCCGACGAAGAAGAACACATCTCCCTTGTCGGCGATCTTCAGCCCCTCCTTCATCCAGCCGAGCCGGTTCTGCTTGAGCTCGGAGTTGGCCATCTCGCGCATCATGCTCTGGATCAGGCCGCCCTGGGAGCAGACCGGGAAGTTCCCCAGCTCCCTCGCGTGCCCTCTCATCCCCTGGATGAATCCAGAGTAGTCTACCTTGTAGGGGCACATCGAGTTGCAGATATCGCACGTCGCGCAGGCCCAAATGTCCCTGTCAGTCGCGAGGTTCTCGACCATCCCCTCCATCGACCTCAGCACTATATTCCTCGGGGCGAATTCTGGGTCCAATCTGGCAACTGGGCAGACGGTCGTGCACTTCCCGCACTCGACGCAGTCGGTGGCGCCTGTATCCTCGATAAGCTGCTTGATATCCTTCTGGGTCTTTTCTCTTGATGGCGTGCCACGCTTCTCCTTCGGAATCTTCGGCACGGGACCGAGCTTCCTGACCTCTTCGACGAACTCAGTGACAGCCGTCGCGAACCTGACTCGCTCGGACGCGTTGATCCACTCGGTCCTTACCCGCCTCCCGTTCAGTCCGAGGATGTCGAGGAGCTTCTTGAGCCGGTCCATCCGCTCCTGCGCCTTCTTGTTGCCTGACACATAGTGGCAGTTGTCGATGAGGCAGCCGATGACCATCACGCCGTCCGCACCGCTTTCCAGCGCCTGCATGACGACGGCCGGGTCGACCGTCCCGCTGCACATCACCCTGACAATCTTGACGTTCGCCGGATAACTGATCTTGTTGACCCCGGCGAGGTTGGCAGACGGGTATCCGCACCAGGTGCAGGTAAATGCGATGATGTTCGGCTCGAACTTCTCGCCGCTCATTTAGCCACCTCCTCGGTGAGCCCGAGAACGGTCGCAAGCAGCTGCGGGATTGAGTACCCGGCGAGAACCATCGCCTTGTTGCAGCAGGCTGCCGTGCAGGCGCCGCACCCCTCGCAGCGCACCTCGTCAACCTTCGCGATCTGCCCGCCTTTGTCGTTGTCGACGAGCGTGATCGCGCCGAACTCGCAGGCCTCCAGGCATCTCCCGCACCCGCGGCACTTGAACTCGTCCGACCTGGCGGTGATGCGGGGCATCTTGACCTGCCCTGCCTGCATGATCTTGATGACCTCTCCGGCAGCGGTCTTCGCGTCGTCGATGGAGTACCTGATCCCCTTCGGGCCCTGAGCCGTGCCGACGACGTATATCCCCCTCCTGAATTCCGACGGGAACATCGGGTTGATGTCCTTCATGAACCTGTCAATGTCCGTCTGGATGTGCAGCTCCTTGACGATCTTCTCGCTGCCATCGGCGGGCTCCTGCCCGACAGAGAGGACGACAAGGTCGCTGTCGATCTCGAGGAGCGTCCCCGAGTCCGTGTCCTCGGCGCGGACTGTCAGCCTGCCCCCATTGCTGTTGACGTCGCAAACCCGCCCGCGGACGAATTGGATGCCTTCCTGCTTCGCCGCATCATAGAACTCCTCGAATCCCCGGTAGGGGCCGCGGAGGTCGATGTAGTGTATGTAGATGGTGGCGTCCGGGATCAGCTTCTTCAGTTCCCTGGCTTGGCCGATCGCATATGTGCAGCAGACGAGCGAGCAGTAGAGGTTGCCCTTCGTCTTGTCCCTGGAGCCGACGCACTGAATGAAGTCGATGGTCTTCGGCACCTTCTGATCCGAAGGCCTCTGGATCGGCCCACCTTTCTCCCGCTGCTTGACGATGAGCTGCTCGAGCTCGACCGTCGTGAGGACGTCCGGTTTCCCGTAGCTCAGTTCGGGGATGCGCTTCGGGTCGAAGGTCTTCGAGCCTGTTGCCACGACTATCGTCCCGACATCGAATTCCTTGATGCCACCCGGGGTCTTGACCTTGACATGTCGGTTGCCGAATCCCCCCTCGATCGATTCGACCTCGGAGTTCAGCAGGACCTCGACGTTCTTCTCCTGGAGCACGTCCTCGATCTTCGGTGTGAAGACGCACTCCTTGCAGTACTGCATGCAGCAGATCCCGCAGTTGTGCGTCGGGAAAGTCATGCTCAGCTTGTAGGCCCTCCCGCCGAGCTCCTCCGTCCTCTCGACAAGGTGCACCTTGAACCCCGCGCGCGCGATGTCCAGTGCTGCCTGCATCCCAGCGACCCCTCCGCCGATTATCAGGGTCTCAGGTTTGATGGAGATCGTGAGGTCCTCCATGGATTCTAGTTCCGCGACTTTGTGTATGGAGCCGTTTATCAGCGCGAGCGCCTTCCGCGTCGCGTCCGCATTGTCGGGGTGGACCCAGGCGCACTGCTCGCGGATGTTGATCTGGTCGAAAAGGTACTTGTTCAGCCCCGCCTCCTCGAGGGCGTGGCTGATGATGATCCCCTGGATGTTCGGAGAGCATGCCCCGATGACCGCCCTCTCGAAGCCGCGCTTCTTCATCTCCTCCTTGAGGAAGTCCTGGCCTTCCCTGGAGCAGAGGGCCTCATGGATCCCGACGACCTTGACGCGCGGAAGGCTCGCCACCAGGTCTGCGATGGCCTGCAGGTCGATGTGCTTTGAGATCTCCCCTCTGCATCCGCAAAGGTAGACGCCGATCGATTTCCCTGCATCACTCTGTTTGGGCTGCTGGTCCGTCAAGGGGATACCTCCGTTCACTGGTTCAGCACGATACGTACAATGCCTGGTCGTTCAATCGGTTCCGCTTCTCCGAGTAATAGATCGCTTCGACGATGCACTTCGAAGTGACGAAGCCGTAGAAATCCCCGCCCTCGAAGACGGCGATCAGCGAGACGTTGGAATCATACATCGCCTTGGCGACCCACCTGATGTCCAGATCGAGGTTGGTCAGGATTACCAGCGGCTTCGACATTATCTCCTCGACCTTGACCTTCTTTGGGTCCATGCCTTCTGCGATGACCTTGTATACGATGTCTCTCTTCGTGACGATCCCGTATGCGTCGTGCGGCCCCTGCCTCGGGACGAGCAGCGCATAGGTCTCCTTCTGGACCATACTGCAGATTGCATCCGCCACCGAGGATTTCGCGTCGATCGACGGCATTCTGAAATCCTTCACGATGCTCCTTAGGGTGCGGTCGATATCGGTCATTCCTTCACCTTCCTTTCGTGGTGTTTTTCGGAAGGTTTCTCGCAAGGCCCGCACTCCAGCTCCTTCGCCACTGCCTTGAGAATGTCGACGTCCGAAACGAGGCACTTCAGGTTGCCGCCATCATAGACAGCGAGCCTCACCACCCCCTCGTTTGCCATTTTCTTCGCTACCCACCTCATATCGATGTCAAGGTTATTCGCAACTACCAGCGGTTTGGAGCATATGTCTCTGAGCAGCACCTGCGTGGGCTCCAGCCCCTTCGCGACCACGTCGTTGATGATGTCCTTCGTCGTCACTATGCCGAATGAATCCTGAGGGTCGTCGCGGTCGATTAGGACAGATCGGATGCCGTTCTCGACCATCGCAGAGATCGCATCCATCGCGGTCGAACTAGTTTTTAGGATTACAGACGGTGGCTCCCCTAGAATGTCCCTCAGTTCCATGTTTTGCCCAACCTCACCATATTGCGAGCATCGTTATCTCGCTGACGTTATTTGAACATTCGGTGGCGAAAACATGCATACGAGAGCGCGGGGTCGGAGCGATCGGAACTCGATAACGCTGTGGTTAGCGTTCCTTCCCTATATATGCCAGCTTGAATGAAATCGCATAGCCGGACTGACTCTTGAGCCTCTCTATGAGGGCGTTGACCTCCTCGGTCGAATCATGCGTGCCGAGGAAGAGGACGTCGAGCCCCTTGGAAAGGGCGTTCATGGTCGCCTCGACCGGTGCGTGCATCAAGGTCGGCGAGAGGTGGAGCCGCTTTGCGACGACTTCGCCCACGAGATCGCCGACTGCGACCTCGTCGTAATGGAATCCCTTCATCGCTTTGGTCGCAAGCGAGAGATCGGCCTTCTTTGATCCGCCTGATGCTTCCGAGGGGACCTGCAATATCAGGAGTTCGCCAAGGTCCAGCTCGACGACGCCCTCGAGCCCTCCTACCAGTACCTCGTCTCCCTTGTCTGCATTGTTCCTCGCGATGCCGCTCGATCCGGCGGACTTGTTCGGCAACGCGACCAGTCTTCCTTCGCGCATCACCAGGCCGACCCTGTCCCTCGCTCGTATCTGACCGGCGGCCAACGCGACGCAGGTGTCGATCACCTGGATCTGTCGAAGGATGCTCTTGATCTCATCATTGAGCTGGAGGAAGCGCTCCTGCAGGAGCTGCACGCCTTTTCTGCTCGGTTTGAGCCGTCCCTGCACCGTCGTGAGGAGCTGCTCCCTCTCGAGCTCCCCGATGTACTGAGATACTGCTTGCTCGGTCACGCCCAGCCGCTCGGCGATGTCCTTGCGCTTCACGGAGGGATCTTTGAGGAACTCGGCGAGGATCAACAGTTCCGTGTTGCGTTTCATGTCCCGAAGGAGGTATTCCGTCATCTTCCCAGCCGCTCCGTGAGCTTTGCCATCAGATCCTGCTTCCCGTTGACCTTAACCGCTCCTCGGCTTATCAAATCATCAATCAACTGCTTCGCCTTCCCGCCGACGAAGTCCCTCTTCTCCACTGTCTCTGCGTTCATGATGAACACAGGCTTCCCTTTACCGAGCGCCGCAACGGCCGCCTCGAGGTTCTTGAGGTTCCCGGGCCCCACCGGGAAATCCGTCACGACGATGGCCGCGGCTTCCATGACTCTCTGAAGATTCTGGAGATGGGTCTCGTCGCTGATCTGGGCGAAGGGGACCTCGGTCACGACGGGTATGCGAATATCCTCCGACAGCTCGAAGTCGGAATCCAGGACGTTCACGACTCCGGCGGAGGGAGCGTATCCTGCGTCGATGAGGCCACTCAGCAACGGTCCGCCTGTCCCTCCGCCGCATAGGACATGCACCCTCGTCCCATGCGCGGGGACGATCATCGATGTTGAGCGTGGAATCACGCTCACGGAGTGCGTCAGCGGGTCGCGCCGGACGATCACTTCGACATCGTAGATCCTCATAACGTTCTCCGGAGTGAAGACCTCTTCTGGAGTCCCATGGGATTCCAGCCTGCCCTCGTGCAGGAGAGCGATCTTACCGCAGTACCTCGATGCCAGGTTTATATCGTGCATCACCGCGATTATCGTGAGACCGCTTCCGTTGAGCTCCCTCAGCAGGTCCATAATCTCGAGCTGCCCAGTGATGTCGAGGTAGACGGTCGGTTCGTCCAGCAGCAGTATCTGTGGATCCTGGGCGAGCGCCCGGGCGATGATCACCCTCTGTCGTTCACCTCCGCTCAAGCCGGCGAACTCACGGTCTGCGAACTCCCAGGTGCCAGTCCTCTTCATCGCCTCCCTGACGGCTTTCACATCCGATTCCTTCTCGCTCGAGAGGCGACTCTTCGCATGGGGGATGCGCCCCATCATCACCATTTCGTATGCCGTAAAGGAGAAGTCAGTCGGGGAACTCTGAGGCACGACCGCGAACAGTTGCGCGATTTCCTTGTCGGTCATCGTATGGACTGGTTTCGCATCGACCAACACGCCTCCCTGCTTCGGCGTCAGGTAGTTCATAAGGCATCTCAGGAGGGTGGTCTTGCCTGATCCGTTGGGGCCCATAAGCGCAAGGAATTCCCCCTTCTCGATGGAGAGCGAGATGTCTTTCAGCACCCTCGTGGTGCCGAAGGCGAACGAGAGCCCTTCGATGTCGATCCTCATTGCCTGCCCCCTCCGATCCTTCTTTTGCGGAGGAGGAACAGGAAGAAAGGTCCTCCGAGCATCGCCGTAATTATCCCAACCGGGAGTTCGACAAACGAACGCGATAAGGTGTCGGTCGCTATCAGGAACATCGCCCCTCCGAGGGTCGCCGCTGGAACAAGGACCCTATGGTCCGGGCCCACGACCAGCCTCATCATGTGCGGTATCATCAGACCGACGAAGCCGATTATTCCGACGAACGCGACCGCCACGCCCGTCATTATCGCCGCGACGGCCAACATCGTCTTCTTCAGAAACTCTGGGTTCGCCCCGAGATTATGGGCCGTCTCCTCCCCGAGCAATAGGACGTTCAGCTCTCGCCCGTAGAGGAATATTATGACGGTCCCCAGAATCACCGGGAGCACGATGATCCCGACCCAATTCCAACTCGAGAGCGTGAGGCTCCCCATCAGCCAGTACCCGAGCTTGTAGTAGTTCTCGCCCGAGATGTACAACATGAGCGACACCAGGGCCCCGAGGAACGCAGCAACCGCGACGCCCGAAAGCAGGAGAGTGTCTACGTACACCTTGCCCTTGGCAGTCCCGAGCTTGTACACAACGAATACGGTCACGACCGCACCAAGGAATGCGAGCGAGGGCTGGGCGATGAGGCTGATCGCCGCTCCGACCCCCAAGAGGCTTACCGCGGCGGCTCCCACCGCCGCGCCCGACGAGACGCCGATGATGAACGGGTCAGCCATGGAGTTCCTGAATACGGCCTGCATCGCTGTCCCGGCAGCGGCCAACGCCGCACCGACGAAGGCCGCCATCGCAACCCTCGGCATCCTGACATCCCAGATTATTCTTACGGCGTAGTTGCTGTCAGTCGGATTCTTACCAAGCAGGATGTCGATCGCCGTCTGAAAGGTGATGTACCTCCCCTGATCGGAAGGGCCGATCGGTCCGCCGTACCCTGCAAGGATGCAAATAAAGACGATGGCCGCCAGAGTGAGTATTATTGCGATTATCGCTATCGCTCTCTTGTGTCTGATCCTTGCTCTAGGATTATCCTCTCCGAGATTCTTCTTTTCAGTCATATCCCGACCTTTGAATCATTTTCGGATCAGGGGAACAGTTCCGGGTGCAGCAGGGCTGCGAGATCCTCCAGCCCGTCCACGATCCTCGGTCCGTAGAGCGTGATCAAATCGTCGTTTACCTCGAATATCTTGTCATTTACGACGGCGTTAATGGTCTGCCATCCAGGACGCCCAGTGATATCTGATTTTGTCGTGATAGTCATCGATCCGACCGTGTAGATTATGATGTCGGGGTTCTTCGATATCACGAAGGACGGATCGACGCTGACGTATTCCCCGCTCATGTTTTCTGCGATGTTTATCCCGCCGGCCAATCTTATGAGATCATCTCCGAAGGAACCTCGGCCGTATGTCCAGATCGGATAGTATTCCAGCAGTGTCTTTGGGCGGGTGACGTTGGAGGCCAAGGTCTTGTCCGTTATGGCCTTGACCCTTATCTGCAAGGAGGACACCAGTGCATTTGCATCGGAGGAATGGTTTGTCATCTGTCCGATAAGGCGGATGTCCTTGTAGACATCCAAGATGTTCTTCGCGGTCAATATCAAATAGGGGATTCCGTGCGTTGCCAGAAAGTCCAATTGAGCCTGCGGGATAAGGTCGCTCGAGATTATCACATCCGGCTCCAGCGATATTATCTTCTCAACATTCAGATTTGAAGAATCTCCGATTTTCGTAACATTCGCAGTCGCATTCGGGTAATCGCTGTATGTATCGATGCCTACGAGCAGATCCTCCGCACCTACTGCGAAAACGACTTCGGTCGGAGTCGGTGCGACTGAAATGATGCGCTGGGGAAATCCATTGAGCGATACCACTCTTCCAAGGTCATCCACGAGAGTGAACATCTTTGTGTTGTCTTGGGTGTTGGCGCTTCCCAGCACGTATCCCCCTGCGAATGAGGCGATAACAGACGCAACCGCTACTACCACCACGATCGTAAGTTTCATTCCTTCTTTCATCATTTTATCCACCATCCTTATTGGAAACGCCTGCGCTCTCGAAAGTCGCCATCTCGTTCAGGATCTTGCACGACGCTTCGATGATGTTCATCGCGAGGGCCGCTCCGGTCCCCTCCCCGAGCCGCATCCGCAGGTCAAGGATCGGCTCAAGCCCAAGATAATCGAGGATCGCTCTGTGCCCTTTCTCCACCGAGCGGTGCGAGGCGATCATGTATGATTTAGATTCAGGAGCTAGTCCCGCGGCGATGAGCGCGGATGAGCTCGAAATGAAACCGTCCAGGACGATCGGCACGCCCTTGCTCGCCGCCCCTATGATGACACCGGCCATCCCCGCGATCTCCAGCCCCCCGACGCGCTGTAAAACGTCGAGAGGCCTCTTCGGGTCCGGCCGGCGGAGGTTGATGACTTCCTCTATCACTTTGATCTTCTTCTGAAGGCCGTCCTCGTCGAGCCCCGTCCCTCTTCCCGTCACTTCCGCGACCGGGCGGCCTGTGAAAACTGCCGTCAACGCGCTCGCGGCAGTCGTATTCCCTATCCCCATGTCCCCGATTCCGATCAGGTCGTACCCATTTTCCACGGCATTGATGCCGAGCTCAGCACCGTGCATTATCGCGTCGGACGCCTCGGAAGAAGTCATAGCAGGTTCCCGCATCATGTTGCGCGTCCCCTTTCTGACCTTCCTGCTCACAATCGACGACGGCCAGCTCATGTCGGAAGCAACGCCCATGTCCACGGTGATCACATCTGCACCGACATGCCGGCCGAGGACGTTAATAGCTGCTCCGCCAGACGCAAAGTTCAGCACCATTTGGGCTGTGACTTCCGATGGATATGCGCTGACTCCTTCCGCGCACACCCCATGATCTGCGGCCATCGTGAAAATCGCTTTCTTTTTTATCTTCGGCGCCGCGGTCCTGTATATGCCCGCGAGCTGTATCGAGAGGTCCTCAAGCCGCCCGAGGCTCCCCTTCGGTTTGGTCAGGCTATCCTGCCTGATTCTAGCCTGCTCCTGCGATTTGGCATCCAGCGGCTTGATCGATCCGATGAGAATCGTGATATCCATGTCATCCCTTCTTAAAGTAAAGTTGAAATGTATAAAGTATATTTTAGTCTTTGTGTACGATAGAGCCCCAACGCTTAAGTCGGAAGAAATCTTCGGCGGCTATGAACAGCAGGAGTGAGAGAATTGTTCGGATTGCTGGCATTGCTCTCGAGGATCAGGCTTTCCCGTTCAAGGATCGACCTGGAGTCAGCCGCTAGGCGGCAGTTCCTGTTCCCGGCAGCCGGAGCGGTCCTTGGGATCATATTCACTTTGGCGGCGCTCCTGACCTTCAATTTCTTGGACGGAATCTTGGACGGATTGATCATCTCGCTTCTTGTCGTGATCTTCATCTATTTCCTCACCGGGCTCATCCATCTGGAAGGGTTGGCAGATTTTGGCGACGGTCTGATGGCATCAGGTGACAAGGAGCGGAAGAAGGGAGCCATGAAGGACGTGGCTGTCGGAGCTTCCGGTACTTTCTTCATAATAATCGCGATTCTGATGCTCGTCCTTCTCGTGAGAGACCTCGGGTCTTGGGTCGATTCTCCTCCGTTCCTTCTATGGGCAGACAGGGTTCCACTCGTCCTCGGGCTCGTCGTCGCAGAGGTCGGCGCGAAGTTGGCGATGAATACCGTGATGGTGATTGGGCCGAGCTCGCACCAGGGGATGGGGAGCATCTTCGTGAAGGCGGCGACCCCGGGAAGATACGTCGCGGCGCTGGCAATCGGCATCGCGATAGCCCTGTTCGCGTCCGGACTGTACGGATTGATAGTCCTCCTCGGCCCGATCGCCGGAGTCGTGATCGCCTTGGTCGCGAGGAAGCATTTCGGTGGGGTCGGTGGCGATTCGTTCGGGGCGGCCAACGAGGTCGGGCGCCTGCTTATCCTGTTCGCCTGGGTGATCATGCTATGATCGCAGTGATTATGGCTGGCGGCAAATCCACGAGAATGGGCAAGAGGATCGAGAAACCCATCTTAAGGCTTGGAAAGGAGACGTTGCTGGACCGCTCCGTCAAGGCTGTCAAGGGCTCGAGAGCTGCTGATCTGATCGTCGCTACGACGCCGTCGACGCCGAAGACCACCAAATTGGCCATCAAGCGGGGATACGCCGTTCTCGAGGCTCCCGGGATGGACTATCATGACGACGTCTACTTCCTCCTCGACAGAATAGGCCCGTACATCTCTCTTAACGTCGACATCCCGTTCATCACACCGGAGGCAATAGACCAGCTGATTTCGAAATCCAAGAAGGAGAGCATCGCATGCGTGCTTCCGAGGGAGAAAGTGTCCTACCCGATAGACGACGACTCGGTAGGTAAGGGCAGGGACGGGAAGCCCTATGTCTGGATAGGCCTCAACTATGTGACCCCCTCGAAGGAGACCGACCTCCTGGTCATGGAGGACGAACGATTGGCCATCAACATCAATTCGCCGCTCGACCTGGCGTTCGCGTGGAGCATCGTCCGAAGCGAACGCAAGAAAAGACCCGCCAGCAGGCGATTTCCCTTTAAGCGCTCTTAGAATCTTCTTTGGGATTGACATCGCAATGCTTTATTAACTGCCGTCAAATTACGCGATGGGGTTATCATGCGACGGATTGGCATTAACGGATTCGGACGGATTGGAAGATGCTACCTGCGCGCTTGCCTGGAGCGCAAGGAATTCGGCAAGGACTACGAGGTCGTCGCCATCAACGACCTGGCCGACATCGACAACCTCGCATACCTCCTGAGGTACGACTCCGTCCAGCGGAGGCTCTCACAGAAAGTCTCGGTCAAGGGCAATGTCATGACCGTCGGAGACCATGAGATACAGCTTCTGTCCATCCCCAACCCCGCAGAGCTCCCCTGGAAGAAGCTCGGCGTAGATTACGTCCTCGAATCGACTGGATTATTCACGAAGCGCGACAAGGTGAAGCCCCACTTTGACGCAGGCGCGAAGAAGGTCGTCATCTCCGCCCCATCCAAGGACGCCGATATCACGATCGTCATCGGGGTAAACGACAAGAAGTACGACCGGTCGAAGCACCACATCGTGTCCAATGCATCCTGCACGACGAACAGCCTCGCCCCCCCGGCGATGGTCCTCAACGACGCCTTCGGGATCGAGAGCGCTCTCATGACCACCATCCACGCCTATACTCAGGGGCAGAGGATAATCGACTTCCCGGACGCCAAGGACTGGAGGCGCGGGAGGGCGGGAGCCCTGTCGATAATCCCGACCTCATCGGGAGCCGCGGAGGCGATCGGCCAGGTGATATCTGAACTGGCTGGCAAGATGACCGGCGCTGCGCTGAGGGTGCCGGTCGCTGTCGGCTCGGTGACGGACCTCACATCGGTCCTGAAGAAGGAGGTGACCGCCGCGGAGGTCAATAAGGCGTTGCGCGACGCCGCCGAGGGGCCGCTCAAGGGGATTATGGGATACACAGAAGACCCGATAGTCTCCGCCGACGTAATCGGGGACCCGCATTCCGCGATAATCGACGGCAAATCGACCTTCGTCATCCCAGAGAGGGGGAAGCTCGTGAAGATACTGTCATGGTACGACAACGAGTACGGCTATGCGAACAGACTCGTCGATCTGCTGGGCAGGGTGTTGTAGAAGCATCCAGGATCGCTTTCGAACCCAATTGAGGTTGAACTATGATATTCTCAAGGCTAGCGAAATTCGTCGTGAACAAATACGTCCCTATAATCTTTGCCTGGATCGTCCTCCTTTTCTTCGCCTTCCCGATGATATTCAGCGTGAACGACGTCGTTGCTTACCAAGAGACAGAGTTCCTCGACAACTCGTACGAATCGATGCGGGCCGCCTCGGTCATCAACGAGCAGTTCCCTAGCGGCTCGGCCAACAGCAGCATGATAATCGCCGTGCTGGACAACAACCTCACAACGCCTGAGAACCGCGACCTGATCATCTCGATGGAGTCCGACATCAGATCCAATTCTAGCCTGAGATTCCTCGAATCGACGACCTCGATTTACGATGTATATCAGATTTCACTCGAAAGCATGATAGGCTCTCTCGCGCCGAATATCCCAATGGCGGAGACAGCAATTTACGCGAGCCTCCAGCCGCTCTCCGGCATCCCGGCCAACTACTTCGCCGTTTGGAACGCGACCCTCGGGAACGACTCGATAGCCGACACGCAGACGCGGACTCTGATTGGTGGTATAACAGCCGGCCTCGACCCGGCGAATGCGAGCCTAATATGGGGATACTACGGCGCATTCAACGGGACTTGGGTGTCCCTTGGAGTGGTTCCGCCGTATTCGGCAAACGCATCTCTCCGCTTTGATACATCGATTTCAATCGCCAAGCATTCAGTTCTCCTGGGCGTGCTCGGCAGTCAGGTCAAAGTCACCAACATGACCTTCATGCAGAAGGTGTACGAGCTCGGTCCATCCCCATCTGAGGCAAATGTCACTGCGCTTGCATCGCAAGTGGTGCACGAGGGAACGATCGGGAACTATCCGATCAGCCTCCCCGCCGGTGTCACAAATTCATTCCTCAGCGCAGACAACAACGCCATGCTCCTGCTCGTCTCGTTCTCAAAGAGTTCTGGCTATACGGAATCCAGTGGCGCCAAGCCTATTGAGGACAACGTGAAGGTAGTCCGACAGATCGTGAGGCTAGCTGAGAGCGGCAATCAGGGACTAAAGGTCTATGTCACCGGGGAGGCGCCGATTTCCGCCGACCTTAGCAATATGGCGGGGAACGACCTCCAGCTCATCGAGCCGATCACAATCTCCCTCGTGCTAATCCTGATGGGGCTGTTCTTCAGGTCTATCCTCGGACCGATTATCCCGCTCGCCTCGATCGGAGTCGCGCTAGGGATCAGCCAGGCCGTCGTTTTCATCATCGGGACTTATGTGACAAACGTGCATTTCACCGTCGTCACGCTTTTGATCGTCATACTGTTCGGGGTCGGGACTGATTATTCCATATTCATTCTCGCGAGATACCGCGAGGAGCTTCTCAAGGGCGCCGAGCGGAAGGAGGCGATGCAGACCTCCATAACTTGGGCGGGAGAGAGCATCGCGACGAGCGGCGCAACAGTCATAGTGGCATTCGGCGCGATGTCTGTATCGAGTTTCTCAATGCTGATGACGATGGGGCTGGTCCTCAGCATCGCAGTGCTGATAGCGCTGTCCGTCGCCCTGACGCTCGTCCCTGCTATCGCTCTCGCTCTCGGAGGCAAGATCTTCTGGCCGATATCCGGCGAGCGTTGGGTCAACTTCCGGATGAATTACATGAAGAAGCGCTTGAAGAGACGCGGAGGGTACTTCAGGCGTGCGGCCAGGTTCGCGACCAGGCACGCGGTCCCGATTTTCGTCGTCGCCCTCGTGGTCTCCGTCCCGACCACCTACATGTACTTCACAGGCGCCACGAGCTTCGATTTCATAGGAGGCATGGGGAACAGCGAGAGCGTGCAGGGCCTCAACGCGCTCACCGACAGCTTCGGAGCGGGTCTGACCTCACCGACTGAGATCGTCGTCACATATCCGCAGCAGATCATCGATTCGAACGGCAGCATGAGCGCCCAGATGCTCAATTCCATGGAGAATTTCTCAATAGCAATCAAAGGGATCAATCAGAACGTCAAAGAAGTCGACGGCCCCTCGAGGCCGAACGGCGTCTTTGTCAACGCCACATCCTTGGCCGCGCTGCCCGAAATCGACAGGGCCGTAATTGAGATGCAGATTAAGTCGTACATCGGCAAGGACAACAGCACGGTTCTGCTGAAAGTGGTCTACTGGGAGGAGCCGCTGACGCCCCTCTCGATGGACACGACAAGAGCCATCAGGTCCGAGATACTCCTGTTCAAGGCGTCGGATCCAACGCTTGCAGCCGCGACGATACTTGTCGGCGGGGAATCGGCCGCGATGGTCGATGTCGACAAAGCGACCGGGGCGGAGTTCACCCAGATGGAGCTCCTCGTCTTGATCGGCGTGTTCATCGTGCTTCTGGTCGTGCTCGGCTCTGTGATACTGCCGCTGTTCGCGATCCTTTCGATCAGCCTCTCGATCTCATGGACGCTCGCCGTGACCATCCTGCTGTTCGACAACCTGCTCGCCAAGCCCGTCCTATGGATGCTCCCGCTCGTGCTCTTCGTGATGCTGATGGGGCTCGGGATGGACTACAACATCTTCATCCTCACAAGGATCAGGGAGGAGACGGTGAAGTGCAAGAACCACGAGAAGGCAATAATCGAGGCGGTCGACAAGACCGGAGGGATCATCACCGCCTGCGCCTTGATAATGGCGGGCGCCTTCGGCTCTATGATGATATCGAGCACGACACTGCTCCAGGAGTTCGGGTTCGCACTCGCCTTCGCAGTGCTTCTTGACGCGATGCTGGTCAGGACCTACATAACCCCTGCGATGATGAAGATCCTCGGGCCGAAGTTGACCTGGTGGGGGCCGAAATTCCTGCAGAGGTTGGATCCATCGGAGATATCAAGCGAGAAGTACAACGATGACGATTACTGAAGGGCTCCAAGTCCCCCGTCCTCCTTTGGAAACTTTCTTAAGAGCGCTGTGCTTCATTGCGTACGCAGGGTAGGCAAAGATGGTCGATGTCAGCCCGTTCAGAGGGTATCGCTACGATTTCGAAGGACTCGCGAAGCCTCCAGAGAAGCTGCTGGCGCCTCCATACGATGTCATACCGGACGACCTTCTCAAGTCCCTTTCCTCGGAGCCTCTGAACATCTGCAACGTCATGCTCGGGAACCATGCGGATGCATACAAGCGAGCGGCTGAGACATTCCGAGGTTGGGTCTCCTCGGGCAAGCTCGTTCAGGACGAGGAGCCGTGCTTCTACGCGTACGAGCAGACGTTCAAGATCGAGGGGCGGACCCTCCAGAGGACCGGCCTTGTAGCGCTTGTCAAGCTGGAGCCGCTCGGGAAGAACATCCTGCCGCATGAGAAGACCCATCCCAAGGCGAAGCAGGACCGGCTCGAGCTGCTCTCTGCCATCAAAGCGAACATCGAGCAGATATTCCTGATTTGCGACGACAGGGAGAGCCTCGTCGATGAAGTGCTGGAACGTGTGAAGCAACCAGCCAACGAGGTGCTGATGTTCACCGACCCCGACAGTGTCAGGCACAGGCTCTTCAGAGTCCATCGGGAATCGGATATCGCCGCAGTCACGAAGCACCTGGCCGGCAAGAAGGCACTGATCGCTGACGGCCATCACAGGTACGAAACGGCCCTCAAGTACTCGCAGCAGATGGATATGGAGAATGGACCGGGGGCGCACGATTATGTCCTTGCAACGATCGTGAATTCGCGCAACCCCGGACTGGTGATGCTCCCAACCCACCGGCTGATACATTCCGTGGATGAAAGCCTCATTAATTCCCTCCAGGGGAAGCTCACCGGCAAGTTCGAGATCGAGCCTGTGGCCGACAAGGCGACCCTCATGGGGAACATCGAAGGGCGCGAGGGCTGCGGCGTCATGGGCTTCTGGTTCCCGAGGAAGAGATCGGGTTTTGTCGCCACGCTGAAGCCAGAGTTCTGCACGCTGGACCCGGTGGAGAGGCTGGACGTGGCGATACTGCACAGGTACGTGCTAGAGGAGGCGCTTGGGATCACCCCCGAGATTCAGGAGAGGAAGGAGAAAGTCGAATTCGTGAAGGGGACCGAGGAGGCTTTCAAGGAGGCGGAGAGGAGCGGCTGCCAGTTGCTGTGCCTTCTGACCTCCACCAGCATACCGGAGGTCATGGAAGCCGCGGAGACCGGGAGAAAGCTCCCGCACAAGGCGACGTACTTCTATCCGAAGCTCTGGTCCGGCCTCATCGTGTACATTTTCTGAGTGCGGAAAAAAGCGACATCCTGGATAGTCTATTAATTCGGCGTCCCATTCCCTGAATCGTAGGTGATGGGACTGGCAATGGTCTGGGACGAAGGAGCATTTGGGCCAGACTTCTATTCGGAAGGCGTCGCAGTCGAAAGAGGCCCTCCGAGCCTTGTCTTCACGAAACCATTCATCAAGCGCGCCACGCCAAAGATGCTCAATCGCTTCTCGAAGAGGTTCAACTCCGTCGCGGGGTTCTTCCCCGAGGTCAGAGGGGAGATCAAGGTCGGGATGACCACCTCGTACAAGGGACTCGCGGCTACCGAGACGAAGGGTCAATTGATGAGCGAGAAGCTGTGCTTCCCGCCACTGCGGAGAATGGGGCTGCCGACGAGATACGTCATCGGCCATGAGCTCATGCACATCGTCCAGGCGAAGCTGAAATCTCTTCCGGAGACCGAGCGTTCCTGCGACGTCTTCACCCTTGCTAGGCTTCCATCGTCCTTCATCGACCGTCCACCGGCATATCTGCGAATTCCGAGGGAGGTCAGGGAGAATTGGCGCAGAGAAGGCTCGGATCCAGATCCTGCTTGCATCGCCCACGAACTGGCGATCGAAGCTGTCATCACGCGGGAGAAGAACCCTCGGTACATCCAATGGTGGGAGAGCGAGTTCTCAGCGAGGACGGAAGCCCTCTGCCGTAAGAATCAATTCAAGCGACTCGACTACTGAAGGTCGGAGAGGTCCATCATCGGCCGGGCAATGTCGATAACGCCGACCTCTTTCCTCAACACCCTGACCATTTCCGCGTACGGGAGCAGCCTCTTGCTCTTCGTCATCGGGGTGATGGTCGTTCTTGATATCCCTTCGACGACGTTGAGCTCCTGTTCCACGAACCTGTTGACGTGGTCGTTGGACTTTGCGAAGACTGAGAGCGTAAGGGTGTCGCAGTATCTCTGGCATGTGAAGGCGAGATAGGTCATCGACAGGTCGGAGGTCTGCCTGAAGGACGATATTGCGTTGTAGACCTTCATCGCATCAGAGGGGCGCGTCGTTATGGTGATCAGGAACCTGCTCGCATCCTTCCCGACGTTTGTCGGTACGTCGAAGAACTTCGGCTTGACGAGCGGGAAGATCCAGAGGCCGTCCGCGCTCCTCACGCCAGCCAGGATGTCGATGAGCGCGTCGAAAAGCACCTCGTTCGACGGCGCGCTGACTATGAGGCCCGAGTCCATGTGGTGCGCCCTCTTCGAGAGGTATAGCGGGATGATGCCCTTCGAGGTGAGGGTCTGCAGGGAGTCTTCTATCGCCGCCCAAACCTTGTCCTCGTTCTCGTCCTCACGGATCCTCGCTACTAACAGCAAATTGACAATCCCCGACTCTAGGGCAGGGCTAAACGAGTAACCAGAATTTAAACTTTCTAAATGCAAAATGCCCGGCCAGACGAACATTGACGGATTTGTGTCTACTTCGTTTGCAGATTGAGTGATTTGAGACAATAGGAATAAACTTGAGTAGCGCATATCATCCACGGACATGAGCATCTCCCAAGACCTAGCGACGTTCGCGAAGACCATCTCCGATGATATGGAGCACGGGGCATCGCACATACTCAAGATAGCGGCAGGATCACTGCACACAGCCCTTCTGAAGAATCCGAACGCAACGCCGCTCGAGATCAAGGGAGCGGTCAAGGAATACGCCCTCAGGCTCATCAGCGGACAGCGCCAGATGGCGACGATTTTGAATTTCTGCAACCTCCTCCTGCTCGAGGTAGAGGGGTCGAAGGACGAAACCGCGCTCGGGAAGAATCTCAGGGACTATTCCATGAGGGTGACGCGGGACAGCACCGAGGCGATGGCGAGGATAGCGGCTCACGCGGAGAGGACGATAGAGGGTGGTCAGTTCATGACCCATAGCCGTAGCTCGACCCTCCTGCATTTCCTGATAAGGCTGAGGGGCAGGGCCGGCCTGTTGGTCTATGTGACTCAGTCGAGGCCCGGTGCGGAAGGTCGACTTCTGGCCGGAGAACTCGCGGTGGCCGGCATCCCGGCCGTCCTGATAGAGGACGCGGAGTCGATGAAGTACCTTCCGAGGACGTCCGCCATGCTAGTCGGAGCCGACGCCGTGATCCCTGGTGGGGTCGTCAACAAGGTCGGGACGCATATGATGGCGCTCGCCGCAAAGGAGCTGGGAATCCGCGTCTACTGCCTGACTGAGAGCACGAAGATATGGCCGTTCGACGAACCGATAATCAAATCGATATCAACGGAGCAGTCCACGCCGTTGTCGGGGAGTGGCATGTTCGAGATGATTCCGGGTTCTGTCTTCGAGGCGATCGTCCTCGAATCCGGTCCGGTTGCATTCGACAAGATATCGATCAACCGTGAAGACATCAAGATTGCGCCGGAGATCCGGAAGCTCGTAGGGCTTTGACTGGGCTACCTGGCGGTCCTTCCGCCGTCGACCATGATGCAGGCGCCTGTCACGAACTCCGATTCGTCCGATGCGAGCATCAAGGCGATAAAGGCGACCTCTTCCGGACGCCCGATCCTTCCGACCGGGTGATCTGACAGTTCGAAAGCATCGAATGCCGCGGGATCCTTTGCGTCGCATCTCTCCTTGTCGTTCATCGGCGTGTCGATGACCGCCGGGCAGATGGCATTGACCCTGATATTCTCCTTAGCATAATCGAGTGCCATCGCCCTCGTCATGTTGGAGACTCCCCCCTTCGCTGCGCAGTATGCCACGCAATTGGGGTCTCCGACGATGCCGGCATCCGACGAGAGGTTGATGATGTGCCCCTTCCTCTGTCGCTTGAAGTGCGGGTAGGCGTATTTCGAGCAAAGCCATACTCCCTTGAGATCGATGCCAATCACCCGATCCCATTCCTCTTCCGTCGTCTCCTCGGCCCTCTTCTCTATGAAGATGCCAGCGCTGTTGACGAGGATGTCGATCCTCTTGAAGAACCTAATCGTCTCGTCGACGAAATGCTTCGCATCGGACGCCTTCGAGACGTCTCCGTGGACATACCTTACGCTGGCCTTGCCGGCGATTTTCTCAAGGCGCTTCGTGACGAGTCCGCACTTCTTCTCTGTAGTCCCGGTGATGACAACCTTCGCGCCCTCCCTCAGGAACCTCTGTGCGATTGCCAGTCCCAATCCGGAGGTGCCGCCTGTAATCAACGCCGTCTTGCCTTTGAGCATCATCCTATCATTGCCCCACGACCGAATAATCATGCGATAGGTAAATCTTTGCACGATGAGAGCCGCCAGGGAGGTTCGAACTCCCGACCTGCTGATTACAAATCAGCTGCTCTTCCAGCTGAGCTATGGCGGCATGTTCCCGCCAGAATTGACCGATAGATATATAGCATGTTTGACATCGCTGACGCTGGCAATTCGATGTGCGCCTCAGAATAGCGAATCATCACGTGCAGGAGCTGTGCTTGATGACCTTCTCCGGGCATGTGTCGACGCAGACGCAACATTCCGAGCAGTCGTTCACCTTCGGGCAGGTGGACTTCTCATTGACCACCTCGAAGACCTCCGAAGGGCAGATGTTGACGCATTCGCCGCACCCGGTGCACTTGTCCTCGTCGATGTCTATCGTAAACCCGGCATCCGCTTTGTATGTCTTCATTCCCATTGTTCTTCCTCCTTCCGTGCAGTTTCGTTATCCTTGTCGATCATCCATCGAGGATTGGCACGTAGCCCCACCAGGTTCCGTTCTGCCTCAGGTGGAAGAGATTCTCCTCCAGCATGGCTTTGTGTCCCTTTTCGATGTCAATCAACGCGTTCAACAGCTGCTTCAGCTTGGCGTCCTTGGTATCGCCCGCGCTCGCAGTGTAGAAATCCACTGACTTCTTTTCGACCACAATGCCGATTTGAAGGGTCTCGAGCATGATTTCGCCCTCGCTCTTCCCTTTCTTCGGGCTGAAGATATTCTTGATCGCCTTCGCGCCTATGTCTATCCCAATCTTCTTCGGAGGGGCTTTGTCGAAGTGTTCGCGGTAATGCTTCGAGATGAGCTCCTCATGCTCCTTCTCATCGTTCCCCAGTCCGTGCATCAAGGCCTTGCCCGTCTTATCGGATATCTTGCTTGCGAATCTGGAATAATATTCCTGGCCGTATCGTTCGATCGCGATCGCGGTCAAGAGAATCTCCTCAATCGTCTGCAAATCAATTCTCCCCTGAGTTGCTCGAGATCGAGCTTGTCAAGCGTGAAGTTTCTTGATGTTCATAAACCCTTTTGTGGTAGCCAAATCCGTACCATAAACTATACTGGCTTGTCATGAAACAACAGCATTGCCGTGCCCCTAAACCCCTTTCAAGGCTTTTTCTATGACTCTTCTCCGTTTTGGCATCTCGTCGGTGATTCGTTTATTAACAGGATTGGCTTTCACTAAAGACTATAATGACGTCATCTGAAAGGTTGATTGTCCAAATGATAGACAATCGGAATTCCGACAGAGTAGCCCGGGCGAACCCGCTCATCGATAGGGCGGAATGTCGGGCAAGAATGCGAAGACGAACATCATCCAGACTCTTGATGCCGATCATGTGTTGCCTGATTGCATGCTCGATGCTCGCCGCAGGGCTGGTCTTCATGATCGATGGGAATTCAAACGGCGGTCAAGATCAGCTGAACCGGGCCATTACTGCGGCCAATAACGGCCAGAGGGAGGTCGCTTACTCGTACAGCCATTTCTTCGAATCCTATCTCAAGACGCAGAACTACAGCACGATGGACTATTCCAATGCGAAGATCGATTGGCTGGGGCACCATGGGGGAACGCCCGGTCTTGGGACTTGGTACACGACGAACGGGCTCAGGAGCCAGTACAATGAATATGTCTACAGAAACGCGTACCCGTACATCCTGTATTCGTATCCCTATTCGATAAATACCGTGCCGGATATAGATGCGGGATATTACTTCTCAGCACCCTTCAGGATGAGCTTCACCGCCAGAAATGTCACGGACATCAGCACGCAGAACGATGCCATCTTCGTCCCACAGCTAGGGAATCCCGCCGACGCAGGCGGTTACGTCAACATGACATGGTACGCGACGTATCTGACGACAACGGAGTTGGCGAACATATATGCTGGAACGAACAATCATTACGCCAACAGGTTCTACGGCGTACCTGCTGGGGTGACTCCCGCGTCGAATACGAATGATGGTTACTACTTCGAGCTGCAGGGAGTGGTCACCTACACTCGGCAGGCGGCGGCCGGATATCTCGGAGCGCCCGCGACTGGCGATCTGAGGAGCTGGTTCAATACGAACAGGGCCGCCCTGACGACATCCTGGACGAACGATTGGATGGCGGAAGGATCAGGCGGCGGACAGTACGACATCTATACCGCCTACGATTACGATGAGGACATCAGATACCTCGAGCTGACGATGGATGCGACGAA
>Ga0315297_10000556_pt1 | contig 22027 bp, 20 predicted proteins | sample YL17G15_0_MG_FD_203628 | JGI IMG/M metagenome (GOLD analysis project Ga0315297, IMG submission 203628) | Sediment microbial communities from Yellowstone Lake, YNP, Wyoming, USA - YL17G15_0 | ecosystem: Environmental > Aquatic > Freshwater > Lake > Sediment | place: USA: Wyoming | collected... | reverse complement strand
AGGTGGCCGGCCCGGGGCTCGAGGCGGTCGATGGTCCAGGAATCGTGGTATCGGCCATCGTCTATCTCCGGAACCCGCGGGTCATGCCGCTGTTCTTGAACTGGTCGTTCGCGCCGGCCTCGGCATCGCGGATGTCGCGGCCGGTGTACTCCATGAACACGTCGTCGAGGCTCGGCCGTCGCACGTTGACGTTGCGAATGCCGACGGAGAGGTGCTCGAACAGCTGGGGAACGAACGCTTCGCCATCGGGCACGTGGAGCCGTAGCCCACGGTCGGTGACCTCGCCGTCGATCCCGAGACCTCGGGCGACCTGTTCGAGGGCCATCGCGTCGTCTGCGGTCTCGATCGTGACGACGTCGGCGCCGATCGACGCTTTGAGCGCGCTCGGCGTGTCGATCGCGACGATCTTGCCCTGGTCGATGATCGCAATGCGATCGCAACGCTCCGCCTCGTCCATGTAGTGCGTCGTGAGGAACATCGTCGTGTCCTCGCGCTCGCGCAGCGTGTCGACGTAGTCCCAGATGTGCGCCCGCGTCTGTGGGTCGAGCCCGATCGTGGGCTCGTCGAGGAACAACACGCGCGGTGCGTGCAGCAAACCACGCGCGATCTCGAGGCGCCGCTTCATCCCTCCGGAGTAGAAGCGCACCTGCTGGTCGGCCCGGTCGGTGAGCCCGACCATCTCGAGCAACGGGGCGGCCCGATCACGGACCTGGCGCGGCGGGCAACCGTACAGCACGGCGTGGAACTTGAGGTTCTCCGCGCCGGTCAGGTAGTCGTCGAGGGTGATCTCCTGGAACACGAGCCCGATGCTCGATCGCACCAGGCCGGGCTCGGTCGCCACGTCGTGGCCCGCGACCCGCGCCGCGCCCCCTGACGGGGTGAGCAAGGTGCAGAGGATGCTGATCGTGGTCGTCTTCCCCGCGCCGTTGGGCCCGAGGAACCCGAACAGCTCGCCCGGCTCGACCGAGAACGAGACGTCGTCGACCGCCGCGAAGTCACCGAACTGCTTGACGAGATGCTCGACCTCGACGGCGGGGGCAGCACTCACCCGGACGGCTGATCGAGGTTGGTACCCGCGTTCGCGTAGTTGCCCTGGCACACGCCATAGCCGTTGAAGAACCCGTCCCGGAACGCGCGGAGCCGGACGAACGTGACATCGAGATCCTTGCTGAGGCCGCGCGCCGCCGAGTAGTCGATGAAGGCCTGGACCGTCTCGTCGAGGTCGCCCGGCGAGAGCTGCACCGTTCCTCCGAGCGTGTCGCTGGTCAGCGCCTCGTTGTACATCGCGGCCGCGAAGCCGCCCGTGTAGCAGTCGGCCCCGAGCACCGCGTTGTCGGCGTTGTCGGCGACGCCCGGGAAGCCCTGCAGCGTCTGGACGTAGGTCGCGAACGGGTTGGCGAGCAGTGTGGCAACGCCGAAGTCGCCGATGTCGTCATAGACGTGCTGGAGGTAGGGCTCGTCGAACGCGAAGTACCCGTCGTCGAGACAGTAGAAGACGCGGTTCTTGATCTCGCTTCTCGGCGGTGTGGTGCTGCCGCACTGCGGCAGCTGGTCGCCGGCCCCCGTGGAGTCGAACGAGTACACGTTGTCGATCGACTGCACCTGGTACGCAGGCTCGACCTGGGAGTAGTAGCTGTTGAGCAGCTCGACGCTCAGCGGGATGACGTCCTCACCCGGAACGTTCCCGCCGGTGGCCGCGTCCTGCTCGTCGGTGAACGGGATCTCCACGACGAGTGGGTTGGTGTCGAAGTAGGTCGCGCACTGCTCGGCACCCTCGTCGTAGCCCTGCTGGAACGCGGTCACGCGGTCGAACCCGGAGCCGTGGGCCTGGGCGTCCTCCTTCGAGGAGCCGGTCGGGTCGCGGAACTGGAGCATCGCCGCGAGCGCCCGGTCGAGGTTGCCGCCCTTGAGCCTGATCCCCTTGGCGTCGCCATCGGCGACCCGCTTCACCCACGAGCCGGCGAAGCAGTCGGCTTGGAGCTCCTTGTACACGGTCTGCTGGTTCGCGTTGTCCGCCCGGTCCTGGATCGCGTGGCCCCACTCGTGCGCGAGCACGAGCGGCACCGCGAGAACGCCGAAGTCGCGGAAGATCTGCGGGAAGAGCCGCACGTCGTCGTACGCGACGAAGTTCGACTTGTAGCAGTAGAACGCGTTGTCCTCGGCGTCTTTGTACGTGAGCGTCTCACCCTGGCACTTGGGGAGCTTCACGCCCGGCCGTGCCGCAATGATCCGGTCGTCGGGGATGCGCTGGTACTTCCCGCCGTAGATCACGGGGAACTCATCGGCCCAGTAGTTCTGGATGTCGTCGATCGCGAGGTTCAGCGTCGACTCGTAGCCGTTCCCCTTGTCGGGCGTGGCGTCGGTGCCGCCGCCGTCGAGCGTGGGATCTCCGCCACCATTGCCGCCGTCGCCGCTCTGCGCGAGCGCGGCCGGCGCTGCGAGCGCGCTCACGACGAGCGCCGCAAGGAACGTTGCCAAGATCCGCCGAAACACCGAACACCTCCTAGGCGAGAAGTCCACATTCTGGCACGGGTGCCGGGCAGGCACTCCAGCCCGGCCGTCCTTGGGCCGGCGCTTACTCGGGCCCGCATCGCTCGGGCTGGGAGGATGGGGACATGGACGCCGGGACACTTGACGAAGCACTGCGCGGCGGCGATGTCGACGAGCTGATCCGCCTCGTCGACGCGTGCTGCAGCACCCGCGACTGGGACTCGCTCGCGCGCCTGCGGACCCGGTGCGACCAGGCCCACGAGACCGGGCACCAACTCTGGCCCGCCGCGTCGCACGCCGCATACCGCCTCGCCCTCGAGGCGCCGGCGCATCATGCTGCGGTGGTCCTCGTGGAAGGCGCAGGGCGCTTCGCACCCGGCCCGTTGCCGGAGGTCGCGGCGCAGCACCACACCTGGGCCGAGCTCGCTCCACACGTCGTGCCCGGCGCGCCGGCCATGCTCGCCGCGCACGAGCGCGTGATGCGTGGTGAGGATCTTGCCGACGTCGTGTTCGACGGACCGCCGGTGCTCGACCTCCCGATGCGCCTCGCCGAGTGGGAGCCCGCCTACGTGCTCGCCGAGTACCACGAGCACGAGGCCGACTTCCCGACACCGGCGTCCCCACCGATGTCCGCAGTCGAGCTCCCGCGTGCTCCCGCCCCGGAGCGACTCGACGACGCCGGGGCCGCGCTGCGTGACGTCACGCGGGTCTGGACCGACGGCTCGAACGGTCGCGTCGAGGTGGCGGCCGTCACCGGTGACATCCTCGGCGCGATCGCGGCGCTCGAGCACCCCGATGCGACCGCGGGATCGGTGCGCCTGGCCCACGTCGAACCGGCGGAGGCGCTCGCTCACCTCGGGTGGGCCGGAGCGAGTGGCGGGGCCTACGGGCGGCGACCCGGCGCAGCCGCGGGGCGTTTCGCCGCGCTCTGGGCCGCGGCCGCGCTCACCGAGCTCCTCGACGCCTGGCCCCCGGAGCCCGATCGCCTCGGCGATGCCGTCGCCGAGCTCGACTGGGTCCTGTGGAACGCCAACGGGCCGACGACCGGTTGGCGGATCCGGCTCGCGGTCGAGGATCCCGTGCGGGGCCGATCGTGGGCGCTCAATGCACACGACGCTCGTTGAGCGCTGCTCGGCCGCTCGACTCGAGTGCCTGCTGCGACCCCCTGCCTCGACTGGCCGCCTCGACCGGGAGGTTCACCCCCTAGATTCACTCATCGTGGACGCACTCGACTTCTACGGGCTCCAGCCGACCGACGACCCGTTGCGCTGGCGTCTCCCGGTCGTGCGCGAGCTGTGCTCGGGATTCGGTGCGCTGTTCGGCGGCGCGGGCCTCGGGGCGGCGATCGAAGTACTCGAACGCGTCACCGAGCGACCGCTCGTCTGGGCGACGGCCCAATACCTGCAGTTCGCCCGGCCGCCGTCGGTCATCGAGCTCGAGGTGAACGAAGTGGCTCGGGGCCACACGACCTCGCAGGCGCGCGTGCTCGCACGCGTTGACGGCCTGGAGATCTTCACCGTCGTCGCCGCCCTCGGGAAGCGCAAGCTTCCCTGGTCGGGCGAATGGGCCGTGCACCCCGAGGTCCCGTCGGTCGCGGCGAGCCCACCCCGCCCGCTCGCACCGCACATGGAAGGGACCATCGGAGCCCGGCTCGAGACCCGGCTCGCCTCCGCACGGCTCTTCGAGGAGCTCGACGGCGCGCCCGGCGACGGCCGGAGTGCCCTCTGGGTGCGGCTCCCACCCGAGCTCGACGCAACCGCGGCCGCGCTCGCGATCCTGGGCGACTACGTCCCGTTCGGCATCGGCCAGGCCCTGGGGCGCCCGGTCCGCAGCAACAGCCTCGACAACACCATCCGCATGGTCCGTGTCCACCCCACCGAGTGGGTGCTCGCCGACATCCGCGTCCAGGCGGTCGCCGACGGGTTCGGGCACGGCGTCGTGCACCTGTGGGGTGAAGACGCGACACTGCTCGCAACCGCGAGCCAATCGACTACCACCCGGGAGATCGAGTGACCCGGGAGTCCGCATGACTCGGGAGTCAGCATGACCGTGATCCAGCGCGCCGGCATCACCGTGCCCTTCGAGGGCGTTCCGCTCCACGAGCATCGGTCGTGGTACCAGGAGCTCGAGACGCTCGGCTACACCGACGTCTGGAGCGCCGAGGCCGGCGCCAGCGACGCGTTCACGCCCCTCGCGCTCGCGGCCGCGTGGGCGCCGTCGCTTCGTCTCGGCACCGCGATCGTCCCGGTGTTCACGCGAGGCGCGGCGACCCTCGCGCAGTCGGTCGCGGCCATGTGCCAGGCGGCACCCGGGCGGTTCGCACTGGGGATCGGCACGTCGTCCGACGTGATCGTCGAGCAGTGGAACGGCATGAAGTTCGAGCGTCCGGTACACCGCGTCCAGGACACGATCCGGTTCCTGCGCGCCGCGCTCTCCGGCGAGAAGGTCACCGCCGAGTACGACACCTTCTCGGTGAAGGGCTTCCGCCTGGGCGCCGCGGTGCCCGAGATGCCGCCGATCCTCGTCGCCGCGCTGCGTCCGGGGATGCTGCGCATCGCGGGGAGCGAAGGCGACGGGGCAATCATCAACTGGCTGTCGGCCGACGACGTACGCACGGTCGTTCCCCACGTCGGCGAAGGCAAGGAGATCGTCGCGCGCGTCTTCGTGCTGCCGAGCACGGATCGCGAGGTGGTGAACCTCGTCGGCCGCCGTGCCATCGCCGCGTACCTCAACGTGCCGGTCTACGCGAAGTTCCACGCCTGGCTCGGACGGGGCGAGATGCTCGAACCGATGTGGAACGCATGGAACGCGGGAGATCGCAAGGCCGCGACCGAAGCGATCCCGGAGTCGCTCGTCGACGAGCTCATCGTGCACGGCACCACCGACGAGATCCGCGCCCGCCTCGAGCGGTATGTGGAGAACGGCGTGACGACCCCGGCGCCGGCAATCCTCGCGAGTGGCGACGCGCTGCGAGACGTCGTCCGGGCGATCGCTCCGCATCCGCCGACGCCCTGACCGAACGTCGGCCTGGTCGACGTCAGGCTGACCGACGTCAGCGGGGAGCGAGCAACCCGCCCCGGTGGCGAAGTTTCAGGAGCCGCAGGCGCTTGAGTCCGCGGATGAACCACCACGCGGGATCGAACTGACCGGGAGCGAACGATAGACGCGCGGCAGTGGGTACGGCGTGGTGGTTGTTGTGGAGGCCCTCGCCTGCGGTGACGAGCGCGAGCACCTTGCCGTTGGTGCCCGAGTTCGCCGCCGGGCGCGTCCCCACCGTGTGACCGATGGAGTTCACCGCGCCGTTGAGGCCGACGTAGAAGACGATGTGGAAGACCACGGCAAAGAGCGCGATCTGCCAGCCGAAGACGAGCCAGAGCAGCGCGGCTCCGAGGAGCGGGCCCAGCGTCTCGCGATCGAACACGAAGCGATCCAGTCGGGTCCGGGCCATGTCGTTCGTGTAGCGGTCGACGAGCGCCGGGTTCTTGGCTGCCGTCCGGTACATCCAGATGTTGGTGAAGAGCACCCGGGAGGTGCCGAGCACGGCCGGGCTGTGGGGGTCGTCGACGGTGTCGAGCGCGGCGTGGTGGCGCCGATGGACGCCGGCCCACTCCCGGGGGCGGATCCCGGTGGTGACCCACAGGATCACCCGCAGCGGAAAGGCAGCCACCGGGTGCATCGTGAGTGCCCGGTGGGTGAGGCCCCGATGGAGGTAGACGGTGGTGACCAGAATCGCGACCTCGGCGGTGATGAATCCGATCACGGCACCCACCAGGACGTTGAGCAAGAGTGTCGGCATTGAGTGCACCTTACCTACCTACCAGTAGGTAGGATGCATCGTCACCTGGGGGTGCGGCGCCGGCCGTCCTCCTTCCGGGGGACAGCACGTTCGAAGGGGACGATCCGACGGCTGAGAGCACGAAGGACCAGATCCTGGCAGTGGCGCTGCGCCATTTCGCCGCGGACGGCAACGCGGGCACCAGTCTCAACGACATAGCCGGCGAGGTCGGCATCCGCCGCCCGAGCCTGCTGTACCACTTCCCGTCGAAGGACGCGCTCTACCGCGAGACCGTCATGGCTTCCTTCGCCGACTGGTTCGAGCTGCTCGACGACGCGACGATCGATGCACGGCAGGGCTGGCCCCAGGTGGAGCGGGTGCTGCGAGCCGCGTTCCAGTTCTTCGAGGAGCGACCTGACTTCGTCCGCCTCGCCCGACGCGAGATGCTCGACGGCGGCCCGATCCTCACCGACGAGCTCGCGGTCGCGCTCCAGCCGCTCTTCGAGAAGGCGTGCGGGTGGATCGAGGCCGAGATGGACGCAGGGCGGCTGCTCCGGTACGACCCCGGTCAGCTCATCCTCACCGGATACGGCGCGGTGCTCTCGTACCTCTCGGACGCCGCGCTGATCACCGCGCTCCTGGGTTCCGATCCGCTCTCGCCGACTGCACTCGAGACCCGCCGCGAGCACGTCATCACCGTGCTGCGCGCCGCGACCCATCCCGACGCCGGAGCGCTCTAGAACGTCGTCGCTCGTCGGAACATGGCGAGGAGCGCGGCATCGCCGAGCACGTCGAGCGCCTCGACCCCACCGCGCCCCGAGCACCACAGCAAGAGGTCCGACGCCGAGCCGCGAACCGCGACGTCGCCCTTGGCGTGTTCGCGCTCGACGCTCAACCCATCGGGAGCGAAGCGGATGATCCACTCGCCTTCGACATCGGTGCAGTGCAGGTGCATCGACTCGCCGTTCCCGGTGATCGGATCGGCCCAGGGGCGGCGCGGCAGGAGCCAGAGGAGCTCGTCGATCCCGTCGGTGGCGAGCGCCGGCTCGATCGGGTCCACCGCGCCGGCCGCGAGCTGCGCGTCCACACGGTGCATGGTCGTCTCGTGCGCCTGACGCCGCTGCCAGAACCCCATCACCGGAGGGGGGACGAAGGTCCAGGCCGGCGTCTCGGCCGGCCGATCCAGGGCAACGACCAGCGCTGCGACCCCCTCGCGGACCCACCCCACCCGCAGCGCCGGCTCCGGGATCTCGATCTCGTCACCGGCCCAGAAGCCCTCGTCGGGTGCGCGCACCGAGTTGCCCGCCGCCCAGCGATGCACGCGGCCGACGTGCCCGAGGAGATCGGCGACGGTCCACTCCGGACACGAAGGTACCGACGCGTCGAGCCCGGCCGACTCCGCCGCGTCGACCAGGGCGGCACCGTTCAGCCGGATGTTGTCGAGGTACGCAGTCGAGTCCATCATGTCGAGGCTACGACGTGGGTTCGGCCGGCACGGGTGTGAGCAACCCCGGATCGTTGTTCACCGCTCGGTTCACCCGCGTCGAGACCGGATACACCTCGAACCACTCGTCGGGTGCGGGTCGTAACAGCGCGAGGAGGGCCTGCGGATCCTGCTCGGCCGGATCCAGCCAAGCCCCCCACGCCTCGGCCGGGAGCACGACGGGCATCCGGTCGTGCACCGGCGCGAGCCGTTCGTTGGCGGCGGTCGTGACGATCGCACACGAGCGCATCCAGCCATCGCCATCGTCGGCTGCGTCGACGCCATCAGGGACCTTCCAGACCTCCCACAGGCCGGCAAACGCCATCGGCTCGTCGTCGTGCCGGTGGATGTACATCGGCTGCTTCTGCGGACGGCCCTTGGGGGTCTTCGGTGGACCGACGACCTTCCACTCGTAGAAGCCATCGGCGGGAACGATGCAGCGGCGCTTGGCGAAGGCCCGCCGGTACGCGGGCTTCTCGGCAACGGTCTCGGCCCGGGCATTGATGAGGCGGTCGCCGATCCCGGGGTCCTTCGCCCACGACGGCACCAGGCCCCAGCGCACGCGCGACAGCACCCGACGCAGCTCCACCTCACCTCGCGCACCCCGAGCGCGCTCTCGCACGACCATCACGTTGGCGCGCGGCGCGACGTTGTAATCAGGTTCCCCGTTCTCGACGGCGATCTCGTCGACGACGAACTGCTCGGCGAGCTCGGTTGGCGATGAGGTCGAGACGAAGCGGCCGCACATGGGGTCAGTGTCGCGCGGCGCGTCAGATCTCGCCCCGCAGGTTCAGGTGTCCCGAGGGCGATCTTTCACGCGGTACACGAAGCGCAGTCCCGACCACGTCTCGTCGATCGCCGCGACCTTGTTGTCGACCAGCCCGTTCCCGAGACCGAGCTCACGGACCGGGTTCTCGCTGAGATCCGTCGCGACCCCCGACGTTCGCTTCGGCCACGCGATCCAGAGCCCACCCGCAGGTTCCAGACCCCGCTTCATCGACGGGAACCGTCGGGCGAGCTCCGCCCGCCGGGTCGCAAAGAAGACGACGACGTCGAGGCGGCCTCGAGCCTGCGTTCGGAGCACGACGCGTGGCGGGAGCTCGAGCGAGTCGACGAAGCCCTTGGGCGCGGCGATGACCGCCACGCGCGACCCGTCCGCGATCCCGAGCTTCTTCACGAGCGTTGTGCCCGAGTACCCCGCCACGGCGTCACGTTCGCCGCGACAGGGGCCGCGCGTCAACCGGACGACGAGCTCCGCGGCGGCGGCCGGTAGCGTACGAACTCCGGAACTGCAAGTGCCAGGACTCCCACGCCGATGATGCAGGCGAGTCCGCCCGTCACGACGGCGATCGTCGGCGTGGTCAGGGCAGCAACCAGCCCAGCCTCCACGTCGCCGACGCGCGGCCCACCGACCACGACGAGGATGTGCACGGCCGACATCCGCCCGCGCAGGTTGTCGGGCACCGTCGTCTGCAAGATGGTGCTGCGGAACACCGCCGAGATCACGTCGGCCGCGCCGGCGACTGCAAGACACGCCGCCGCGAGGGGGAGCGAACCGCCCGAGAGCCCAAAGCCGACGATGCCGAGCCCCCACACCCCAATGGCCACCACCACGGCCAGACCCTGGCGCCGGATTCTCGAAACCCAACCCGCGCTCAGCGCCCCGAGCAGCGCGCCCACGGACACGGCCGAGAACAACACCCCGACAATCTCGGGTCCGGCGCCGAACTGCGTCAGCGCGAGCACGGGGAACAGCGCGCGCGGCATGCCGAAGATCATCGCGATGAGATCAGCGTAGAACGTCGACTGGAGCACTCTGCGGCCGCGCAGGAATCGAAAGCCCTCGGTGATGTCCTGCCACCCGCGGGAGAGCGCTCCGGCCTCGGCTTCACGTTCCTCGTCGGCCGGGCGACCCTGCGGGACCTGTGCCCGCATGAGGAGACACGCCACGATCGTGGCCGCGAACGTGACGACATCGATGCCGTAGGCCCAGGTGAACCCGGCCTGGTCGATCACGACGCCACCGACGAGCGGCCCGACGATGAGGCTGGTGTTCCACATGACCTGGTTCAGCGACAGCGCGGCGGGCAACTGGTCGTTCGGTACGAGGTTCGGCGTCATCGAGGAACGCACGGAGAGGGAGAAGCCACCGAATCCCGCAACGATGGCTGCTCCTGCGTACACGAGTGCGAGTGGGGGCTCGCCGGCGATCGCCCCCGCCAGCAGCAGCGCGGAGCCCGCGGCCTGGCCGCACTGGCCGATCAGCAGGAGGCGCCGTCGGTCGTGCGTGTCGATGACCGGACCCCCGAGCAGGGCCGCGAACGCCAGCGGGACGAGCTGCACCAGGCCGACCAGGCCGACCGCCACCACCGAGCCGGTGAGTGCGAAGACCTGCACGTAGATCGCGACCAGCGCGATCTGCGAACCGGTCTCGGAGACGAGCTCTCCGGTCCAGAGCAGCCGGAAGTCGCGACTCGTTCGCAGCGGCGTCGTGTCGACGGGCATCGCCCGGAGCCACCGAAGCCGCGGACTCGCGGGTGCTCGACGACGCATCCGAGATTTCCGACCCTTTCACTCGACTATTGCCGCCGCCCGGCCCTAGGCTGCGAACCGGCCAAGCATCCCCCACGCCCGCGCCCCGCACCCGAACACCGCGCAACCAACAGTGCGGGCACCGGCTCCCCCCAAACATCTCCCCCCGAACACCCTGGAGGCACAACATGGCAATCCGCCTGGGCGACGAAGCCCCCAACTTCACCGCGGAGACCACCGACGGCACCATCGACTTCTACGACTACCTCGGCGACGGCTGGGGTGTGCTGTTCTCGCACCCGAAGGACTTCACGCCGGTCTGCACCACCGAACTCGGCCGCGTGGCCGCCCTCAAGCCCGAGTTCGACAAGCGCAACGTGAAGGTGGTCGGACTGTCGGTCGACCCGCTCGACTCACACGAGAGCTGGGCCGCCGACATCGAGGAGACCCAGGGCACGAAGCTCAACTTCCCGCTGATCGCCGACTCCGACCGCAAGGTCTCGGACCTCTACGACATGATCCACCCGAACGCAAACGACACGCTCACGGTGCGTTCGGTGTTCATCGTCGGACCGGACAAGAAGGTCAAGCTCCAGATCACCTATCCCGCCAGCACGGGCCGCAACTTCGACGAGATCCTGCGCGTGATCGACTCGCTCCAGCTCACCGCGGGCTACCAGGTGGCGACGCCGGTCGACTGGAAGGACGGCGAAGACGTGATCATCGTCCCGGCCGTCTCCGACGAGGACGCCAAGACCAAGTTCCCCAAGGGGTTCAAGGCGATCAAGCCCTACCTCCGGGTCACGCCGCAGCCCAACAAGTAGGTCAGCACTCCCCCAACCCAGAGCGGCGGCACGACGACACCACCGCTGCTCAGCGCGGCCCACGGACGGGAGGAGCCCCTGCTCCCGTCTCCTTCGTCGGCGCTCGGGTCTTCGACCCGGGTCTCCTCCCTGCGGGCCGCTGATTGCTTCGCAGCAGCGTCATCATCGCCCCGCCGCTCAGACCTGCGGTCATCGCGTGGGCGGCACCAAGCCAGAGCCGAAGCGTTCGGAACACGGCTCGACCCGCCAGAGCGCAACACAGGAAGGGCGGGGGTGCGCCGGGGTCGGACGCCGCCGAGTTGGGTGAGCGAAGCGAACCCGTGTCTGAAGGCGCCGTTCGATCTCGGCGCACCCCCGCCCGTTCGCTAGAGATACGAAGCGGGGTCGACCGGGTTGCCGCTGAGGCGCACTTCGAAGTGCAGATGGGGTCCGGTGCTCATCCCGGTGGAGCCGACGTAGCCGATCACATCGCCGGCCTCGACGCGCTGACCGTTCTCGACGGCGATCCGGGACTGGTGGGCGTACAGCGTCGCCATGTTCCCGCCGTGATCGATGACGACGGCGTTGCCGTAGCCACCCTGCGAGCCGGCAATGACGACGTTGCCCGCTCGGCACGCGCGGATGGGGGTTCCCGATCCGGCCGAGAAGTCGTCGCCGGTGTGCATGCGGGTGTAGTGCAGGATCGGGTGGAAGCGGGGACCGAACGGGCTCACGACGGCGCCGGGAACGGGGCGGGCGGCGCACGGCCCCGGGCTTCCCGGCGTCGAGCCGATCGACCGCAAGCGCCCGGAGATGCTGTCGGATGCAGCTTGGAGTGAGGCGAGCTCTTCCTCGAAGTCGGACTTCTGAGCCTGGATGCTGTCGATCGCGCTCTGCTCGGCCGACTCCTGCTGGGCGGCGTCGGCGCGTGCCGGCTCGATCTCGGCGCGCAGGCTCGCAACCTGGTCGCGTACTGCCTGGGCGTCGGCCGCGGCCTGATCAGCCTTCGCCTTCTCGGCTTCGAGGGCGCGGCGTTGCTGCTCGAGGTCGGCCCGGAGCTCGGAGACCCGCTCGACGAGGCGCCGGCGCTTGGCCGAGACCTGATCCAGGTACTTGCCCTGCACCGCCATCGTGTCGGGGCGCGACGCGAGCACCAGGTCATACGCGGCACCGCGCCGGGCCGACCGGTAGAGGGATGCTGCCGAGTCCTCGAACTCCAGCCGGGCGGCGTCGAGCTCCGCCTGGGTTTGCGTGACCTGGACTTGGAGATCTTCGTAGAGGGCGGTCAGGCGCTGGGCCTCGGCCTCGAGCGGGGCGAGGGTCGCCTGGGCCGCGCTCACCTGGGCGTCGAGGTCGGCCACCCGGGCATCGATGGCCGCCTTGCGGTCCTGGATCTCCTGCAGGGCCGCGATTGCGGCCGACTCCTGCTGCGATGCCTCGCCGATCTGCTCCTGGAGCTGCTGCTTGCGGTCGCCACCCGGAGCGCCCGCCGCAGTGTCGGTGGGCGCGACACCGATCGCGACGGCCGCGGCGAGCACGGCGGCGAGCGCAAGGAGGCGGGGACGGGATCGCATGGGGCCTTTCAGGGTAGACAACACCGCTCACACCAGCAACATGCGCCACGCAAACCGTTCCCGGGGAACGATTTCTCCCGAGGCATCTTCTCCCGAGGGCACGTCTTCCCGAGGGCGCCGGGGCGGAGCCGGCACCTTCGCCGGGACAACGGGCACCGCGGCCCGTCATTGCAGGCCGGCCGGGCGAGGGGTCCGGCCCGGGGAGGGGTGGGGTGGGGAGGACCGGCCCGGACTGGGACCGCCCCGGACTACACCTTGAGGAAGCGGCGGAGCCCGATCGTGGAACCGATCAGGCCGATGATCACACCGAGCGCCAGGATGTAGAGGGCGACCACGGTCGCATCCCCGCTGGTCACGTAGAACTCACGGAAGAACCCGGTCGGGCTGTTGAACCAGTTGTCGAAGCCGATCTTGAGCGCGACCACGACGCCGACGGCCAACCCGGCCCCGATCAGACCCTGCACGAGACCCTCGGCCATGAACGGCACCCGGACGAACCAGTTCGAGGCACCGACGAGCTTCATCACCTCGATCTCGCGGCGCCGAGCGAAGGTCGCCAGGCGGATGGTGTTGACGATGAGGAAGAGCGACGAGACCAGCAGGATCAACGACAGGCCGATGAAGATGATCCGCGCGGTGTTCGTCGCATCCAGCAGGCCCCGAAGGGCTTCCTCAGGCGTCGCGACGTCATCGACCCCTGGCTGGGCGTTGAACGCCCGCTGCACGGCGGTGGTCTTCTCCGCCTGCACCGGGACCACCCGGAACGATGTCGGGAGCGCATCGGCGGTGATGTTCTTCACCAGGTCGGGGTCCTTGCGGAAGATCCGCTTGAACTCCTCGAGGGCTGCTTCCTTGTCGAAGAACTTGAACGACTTGACGTTCGCGTCGTTCTCGAGCGCGTTGCGAACGTCGGCGATCTGCTGGTCGGTCGCCTCGACGTTCATGAACACTTCGAGGCGCACGCCGCCCTTGATTCGCTCGGTGCCGTGACCGACCCAGCGCGAGAGCATCATGATGCCGCCGAAGAGCGCGAGCGAGACCGCAACGGTCAGCACGCCGGCGATCGTCATCAGGAGGTTCCGGCGCAGCGAGACCACCGTCTCGCGCCCGAAGTATCCGAAGCGGGTCCACACAGGCGCTAGCCGCCCGTCGCGCCGTAGAGGCCGCGTGCTTCATCGCGGACAACGGTGCCCCGATTGAGCTCGATCACGCGACGGCGCATCGCGTCGACGATCCGGCCATCGTGCGTCGCCATGCAGACCGTCGTGCCGGTGCGGTTGATCCGATCGAGGATGCGCATGATGCCGACCGTCGTGGCCGGGTCGAGGTTCCCCGTCGGCTCATCGGCGAGCAGGATGAGGGGGCGATTCACGAACGCGCGCGCGATCGAGACTCGCTGCTGCTCGCCCCCGGAGAGCTCGGTCGGAAATCGACCGGCCTTCTTGGCCAGGCCCACGAGATCGAGCACCTGCGGCACCTGCGTGCGGATGACGTTGCGCGGACGACCGATGACTTCCATCGCGAACGCCACGTTCTCGTAGACCGTCTTGGTCGGCAACAACTTGAAGTCCTGGAAGATCGTCCCGATGTTGCGTCGCAGCTGGGGGACCTTCCAATGCGAGAGATGCGAGATGTCCCGGCCGGCCACGACGATGCGTCCGTCGGTCGCGACCTCCTCGCGCAAGAGCAACTTGAGGAACGTCGACTTCCCCGAGCCCGATGGGCCGACGAGGAAGACGAACTCGCCCTTTTGGACGTCGATGCTGACGTCGCGCAAGGCCGCGATGTTGCCCTTGTAGATCTTGTTGACGTTCTCGAATTTGAGCATAAGGAGGGGGGTCGTCGAGCCGGCGGGGTGGCGAGGCGATGCGTGTGCCGGAGCGTTCGCTCAAACGGTACCAGCCGGGTTGCGCGATCTCGGGGCATGCCGAGGCGCCGCTCAGATCCTGCTCAGGTCCCCTCTCGGCGACGCCACTGCAGCCAGGCCTCGATGAAGTCGTCGAGGTCGCCGTCGAGCACGGCATCGACATTGCCCGTCTCGTACCGAGTCCGCTCGTCCTTCACCAGCCGGTACGGCGCCAGCGTGTAGCTGCGGATCTGGCTCCCGAACGCGACCTCACGTTTCTCCCCCGAGATCTGGGCCAACTCGTCGGCGCGCTCTTGACGCTGCCGCTCGGCAAGTCGGGCGGCGAGGATCTGCATCGCCTGGGCCTTGTTCTGGGTCTGGGAGCGCTCGTTCTGACAGGACACGACCACCCCCGTTGGGAGGTGCGTGATGCGAACGGCCGAGTCGGTGACGTTGACGTGCTGCCCGCCGGCACCCGACGATCGGTACGTGTCGATGCGCAGGTCGGTCGGATCGATCTCCGGAAGCTCCTCCTCCTCGAGGGCGGGCACGCAGTCGAGGGACGCGAACGCCGTCTGGCGCCGGGCGTTGGCATCGAAGGGTGAGATGCGGATGAGTCGATGCACGCCCCGCTCTCCCGAGAGCATCCCGTACGCGTACCGGCCCTTCACCGTGAACGTGGCCGCGGTGAGCCCGGCTTCGGTGCCCGGCTGGGTCTCGACGAGATCGACGTCGAACCCACGGCGTTCGGCCCACCGGGTGAACATGCGCATGAGCATGTCGGTCCAGTCCTGCGCGTCGGTGCCGCCGGCGCCCGAGTGGACCTCGCAGATCGCGTCGCGCTCGTCGTGCTCGCCGGTGAACAGTGCCCGGAGCTCGAGCCGGTCGAGCTCGTCGCGCAGTGCCGCCACCTCTGCGTCGACCTCGCTCTCGACCGAGTCGTCACCTTCCTCCCGACCGAGCTGGTGCAGGGTCTGCACATCGGAGAGGCGCTCCTCGAGGCCCTCCACGAGCTCGAGGTCGTCACGAAGGCGGGCCATCTCGGTGGAGACCTTCCGGGCGTGGTCTTGATCGCCCCAGAAGTCGGGCTTCCCCGTCTCCACCTCGAGTTCGCTGAGCTTCGCCCGTGACTCGTCGACGTGGAGGTACGAGCGGGCTTCTGCGACGCGGCGAGCCAGCGCGTTGAGGTCGTCGGAGGAGTCGCGCATCAGAACCCGCAGGGCATCAGGGACGGAACCGCGTCAGCGACCGTGGCAGAGCTTGAACTTCTTGCCGCTGCCGCAGTAGCAGGGTTCGTTGCGACCGGGCAGCTTGTCGACCTGGACGGGCTCGCCCACGGTCGCGTCGCTCGGCGCATCGGCCAACGCGGTCGCGACTCCCGGGCCGATACCGGCACCCGCCGCCTCGATCTCGGGTGGTGCACTCGCCGCGGCGGCCCGCATGCCGCTCGCGCCCTGCACCGGACCCTCGGGCGCGCTGTAGCTGAGATCGCGCGTTGGCGCGGGAGCATCGTCCTCGGCGACGACCTCGAGGTGCGTGACGTAGCGCACGAAATCATCGTCGACGAGACCCATCATGGCCTCGAACATGTCGTACCCCTCGCGCTGCCACTCGGCGAGCGGGTCCCGCTGGCCCATCGCCCGCAGGTTGATGCCCTCGCGCAGGTAGTCCATCTCGTAGAGGTGCTCGCGCCAGTGCTGGTCGATCACCGACAGCATCACTCGACGCTCGATCTCGCGGAGCGTCTCGGCGCCGATCGACCCCTCCTTGGCCGTGTACCGAGTGCGCGCGTCGTCGAGGACGAGCTCTCGGAGCTGGCCAACGTGCAACGGCTCGTCGAGCTGGGCCCGCGTGAGCTCGGTGGGGAATCCGGCCCGCAGGTCGCGGTCGAACTCGTCGAGATCCCAGTCCTCGGGGTACTCGCCCGGGCAGTGCGCTGCGATCAAGTGGTCGACCGAGCTCTCGATCGCCTCGAACGTCTGCTCGCGCAGATCCTCGCCGTCGAGGATCTGCTGGCGGCGCCGGTACACGATCTTGCGCTGCTCGTTCATCACCTCGTCGTACTTGAGGACGTCCTTCCGGATCTCGAAGTTGCGATCTTCCACCGTGCGCTGCGCGCGCTCGATGGCCTTCGTGACCATCTTCGCTTCGAGCGGCATGTCGTCCGGGAAGGCACGGCCCATGACCCAGCTCATCGCGCCGGTCGCAAAGAGGCGCATGAGATCGTCTTCGAGCGAGAGGTAGAACCGGCTCTCCCCGTTGTCGCCCTGACGGCCGGCGCGACCCCGCAGCTGGTTGTCGATGCGCCGACTCTCGTGGCGTTCGGTGCCGAGCACGTAAAGGCCACCGGCCGCCCGCACCTTCTCCCCCTCGACCGCGCACTCCTCCTTGAAGCGTTCCAAGAGCGTCGCGTAGCGGTCGGGGTCGGCCTCGGGCGTGAGGCCTTCGGCGAGCATCTCGTTGCGCGCGAGCCCCTCGGGGTTTCCGCCCAGCAGGATGTCGACGCCGCGCCCGGCCATGTTCGTGGCCACCGTGACCGAATGCGGTCGACCGGCCTGGGTCACGATGTGTGCTTCACGTTCGTGGGCCTTGGCGTTCAGCACCGAGTGCGGGATCCCCCGCTTCTCGAGGAGCCGACCGAGGTGCTCGGACTTCTCCACCGAGATGGTCCCGACGAGCACCGGCTGACCCTGGTCGTAGCGCTCCTGGATGTCGTCGGCAGCAGCCTCGAACTTCGCTTCCTCGCTCTTGTAGATGAGGTCGGGCTCGTCGTCGCGGACCATCTCCCGGTTGGTGGGGATCAGGACGACGTCGAGGCCGTAGGTGTGCATGAACTCACCGGCCTCGGTCGCCGCCGTGCCGGTCATACCGGAGAGCTTGTCGTAGAGGCGGAAGTAGTTCTGGAGGGTGACCGTCGCGAGGGTCTGGTTCTCCTCCTTGATCCTCACGCCTTCCTTCGCCTCGACCGCCTGGTGCAGACCCTCCGACCAACGACGGCCCTCGAGCACACGACCGGTGAACTCGTCGACGATCTTCGCCTCGCCGTCGGCAATGAGGTAGTCGACATCGCGCTTGAACAGCTCCTTGGCGCGCAACGCAGCCTGGAGCTGATGGACGAAGTTCTGGTTCACGTGCTCGTAGAGGTTGTCGACGCCGAGCGCTTCCTCGACCCGCCCGATGCCCTCCTCGGTGGGCACCACCGTCTTCTTCGCCTCGTCCACCTCGTAGTCGCGATCGCGCTGGAGTCCCTTCACGATGCGGGCGAACTGGTGGTACAGCTCCTGAGCGTCGTCGGCGCGACCCGAGATGATCAACGGTGTGCGGGCCTCGTCGATGAGGATCGAGTCGACCTCGTCGACGATCGCGAAGTGGTGCCCGCGCTGGGCCTGCTCCTCGCGCGATGACGCCATGTTGTCGCGCAGGTAGTCGAACCCGAACTCGTTGTTCGTGCCGTAGGTGATGTCGGCGGCGTAGGCCAGGCGCTTCATCGCCCAGTCGTCGACCTCGGGGAGCACCGCGCCCACATCCATCCCGAGGAAGCGGTAGATCTGCCCCATCCAGTCCGCGTCACGCTTGGCGAGGTAGTCGTTGACCGTCACGAGATGCACGCCATAGCCCGCCAACGCGTTGAGGTACGCGGGAAGCGTCGCGACCAGCGTCTTGCCCTCACCCGTCTTCATCTCCGCGACCCAACCGAAGTGCAGGCCGGCCCCACCCATGATCTGCACGTCGAAGTGGCGCTGGCCGAGCGTGCGGCGCCCCGCCTCACGGACCACGGCGAACGCCTCGGGCAGGAGCTCGTCGAGATGGTCGGTGCGCGCCGCCTGCTCGGTGGCGATGTCGCCCACGCGGTCGAGCCGGGCCCGGAAGTCCGAGGTGAGCGCTCGCAGCTCCTCGTCGGAGCGCCGTTCCATCTCGGGCTCGAACGCGCTGACGTCGGGCACGATCGACTGCAGCAGCTTGAGCTTGCGCCCTTCGCCGACGTGCAGGACCTTCTGGAAGATGCTCACTGGGAAATACTCATGACGGGAGTCGATCTTACCGGCGAGCACCTCGCGTTCTGGCGCATCGGCTCGCGGCTCCGTCCCCAGACTGGCGATGCTGACGTGGCTGGGGATACGGGGAGGGCGTCGCGGGCGCGACCGTCCGGAGCGATCCCGTCTGCGAGCATGGGCCGGTGACGGTGGATGCCCCGGCCCCGCAGCGGGGCGCCCCCGAGCGGATCGGCGCGCTCCCCCCGCGGCCTGGAGAAGTCCGACGGTGGGTGCAGCGGGGACGCGACGCCCACCCGGCGGCGTTGCTGCTCGGCGCCGCCATCGTGGTCTGGGTCGCCGTGTTCGCGTACCTCGTCGTTCGCCGGCATGACCGTTTCTGGGACACCGACTTCGACATGGGCATCCACGACCAGGCGATCTGGTTGCTCGCGCGCGGTCGCGGCTTCCTCACCGTGCGAGGACTGCAGGCGTTCGGGCATCACGCCACCCCCGGCTACTACCTGCTGGCACCCGCGTCTTGGCTGGGTGCCGGGCCGAACTTCCTCAACGTGCTGCAGGTGACCGTGCTGGCGCTCGGCTCGATCCCCGTCTATCTCATTGCCCGGGCGAGAGGACTTGGCCCATGGGTATCAGCTGCGCTCGGCACGGCATTCCTGCTGCACCCGGCACTGCAGTTCCTCGCGTGGGAACTGTTCCATCCCGAGGTGCTGGCGATCACGCCCCTCCTGTGCGCGTACCTCTGTGCGACTCGTCGCTCGTGGCGGTGGTTCACGCTGTGGGTCGTACTCGCCGTGGCATGGAAGGAGGATGTCGCGCTCGCTGTGCTCGTGCTCGGACTGATCATCGCGTGGCGAGGAGACCGACGCGTCGGACTGACCACTGCCGGCCTTGCTCTGGTGTGGTTCGTGGCCGTGGCCTTCATCGTGCTGCCGGCGATCAACGGCGGAGTACTGCAGTCCGAAGGCATCTACTCGGGGGTCGGTGGATCGGCAGGAGGGATCGTCGACACCGCACTGTCAGATCCCGGGCAGGTCACGACGCGGGTCTTCGGCTCGGAATCCGGCGACTTCGCTTGGAAGCTCCTGATGCCCTTCGGTCTCGTGCCGCTGCTGGCGCCCGTGGCGCTGCTCATCGGCGCGCCCCAGTTCCTCCTCGACGTCATCAGCGACGTCCCCTGGACCCGTTCCATCACGTTCCACTACGCCGCGCTGCCGCTCACCGCGATCACGATCGCGATGGTGGAGGGGGTGGCCCTGCTCGGGCGACGTGGAGGTCGGCTCGTCCGTTTCGCCGCGCCGGCAGTCGTCCTCGCCTGCGCCGTGTACGGCACCATCGCGTGGGGGCCGTCACCGGTGGGGGCCGAGTACCGAAAGGGCTGGTGGCCGCCTTCGGTCGACACGCGCCTCGACGCGAAGCAGGCCGCCATCGATGCCGTGCCCGATGATGCCGCGGTCAGCGCGTCGTACACCCTGGTGCCGCATCTGACGCACCGCGCCGAGATCTACTCGTTCCCGAACCCTTGGAGACCCGCGAACTGGGGCGTCCCCGGATCAGACACGCGGAACCCGGAGCGGATCGACTGGATCGTCATCGACCGTCAGGTCGTGGGAGATGCACGGGCGCTGCTCGACAGGATCCTGAGCGGCCCCGACTTCAAGGTTGTGTTCGATCGCGACGACCTGCTCGTGGCGCGGCGTGTCCACGGCTGACCGATCGGTCCTTGCGCCGTTCCACCTGGTGGCGCAGCTTGTCGACGACGAGGTCCAACGCGACTTCGGGTTTCGGCCCGGCAGCACGCGCGGTGACCTGGCCGTCGCGTAGATGCAGGATCACCGAGCAGCGGGCATGGTCGGCGATGCGGGGATTGCGCTGGTCGGCGAAGTCGACCTCGGCCCGGGTGAGGTCGTGGGCGACGCGCTCGAGGCGACCGAGCTTGCGCCGTGCCATCGCCCGCAGGCTCGGCGTGACCTCGACGTGGTGACTCCGAACGACCAGGTCCATGCTCGTCCCCTCGTTGGTGTCCGCCCACGAGGCGGACCTGTGGCCGGAGTGTAGGACCGACCTCGGCGGCGCGTCAGGAGCGGCCCGGCGGAGGGGTCCGCGCGGCCGTGAGGGCAACGACCCGGCTCGCGCCCGCGGCACGGAGCGCGTCCGCCGCGGCGGCGAGCGTGGCGCCGGTGGTGGCCACATCATCGACGACGAGCACGGAGGCGCCAACCAGGCCCCGAGCCGAAAAACGCGGCCCCGTCCGCCGTTCGCGGACCGGCAGGCCGGTCTGCGCCGGGCCCGGCCCGCGCACCAGGAGTCGGCGAACCGGTCGCCGGATTCGGCGGGCGACGCGACGCGCCAGCAGCTCGGCGTGGTCGAAGCCGCGCTCGCGGCGCCGTTCGACCGACGTCGGCGCCCAGGTGACGACGTCGGGGACCGGCGGCGGGAGCAGCGGCGCCATGGCGTCGGCGAGCCATGCGGTGGCCGCGTGGGCGCGCCGGTACTTCACCCGCGCCACCAGCTCACGGGCCACGCCCTCGTACGCAAACGCCGCGGCCCAGACGTCGACCCCGTCCGGCGCCGGGGTGGACGGCGCGGGCCGCAGGGTCGTCGCGCAGCGCGGGCAGACCGGCGCGGCCGGACGGCCACAGCCGGGACAGGCGAGCGGGAGCAGCACGGCGATCATGCGCCGACGCTACGGCGCGGGTGTGACTCCTACCCGGCTGCTCAGTAGCGGTAGTGGTCGGACTTGTACGGCCCGCCCACGGGGATGCCGAGGTACGCGGCCTGGTCCTCGGTCAGTGTCGTGAGCTTGACGCCGAGCTTGTCGAGGTGGAGACGGGCCACTTCCTCATCGAGGTGCTTCGGCAGCGTGTACACCTTGCGCTCGTAGAAGTCGGGGTGCGTGTAGAGCTCCACCTGGGCGATCACCTGGTTCGTGAAGCTGTTCGACATCACGAAGCTGGGATGACCCGTCGCGCAACCGAGGTTCAGCAGGCGACCTTCGGCCAGCACGATCACCGCGTGGCCATCAGGAAACACCCACTCGTCGACCTGCGGCTTGATGTTCACCCGCTTGATGCCGGGAACGGCAGCGAGGCCGGCCATGTCGATCTCGTTGTCGAAGTGCCCGATGTTCCCGACGATCGCGTTGTGCTTCATCCGCGCCATGTGCTCGGCAGTGATGATGTTCTTGTTGCCGGTCGTGGTCACGAACAGATCCGCCGTCTCGAGAACATCCTCGAGGGTCGTGACCTGGTAGCCCTCCATCGCCGCCTGCAGCGCGCAGATCGGGTCGATCTCGGTGATCACGACCCGGGCGCCCTGGCCCCGCAACGACTGGGCGGAGCCCTTCCCGACGTCGCCGTAGCCGCAGACCACGGTGACCTTCCCGGCGAGCATGACGTCAGTCGCTCGGCAGATGCCGTCGACGAGCGAGTGTCGACAGCCGTAGAGGTTGTCGAACTTCGACTTCGTCACCGAGTCGTTCACGTTGATGGCCGGGAACAGCAGCGAGCCCGCCTCGTACATCTGGTACAGG
>Ga0315297_10000554_pt1 | contig 22058 bp, 39 predicted proteins | sample YL17G15_0_MG_FD_203628 | JGI IMG/M metagenome (GOLD analysis project Ga0315297, IMG submission 203628) | Sediment microbial communities from Yellowstone Lake, YNP, Wyoming, USA - YL17G15_0 | ecosystem: Environmental > Aquatic > Freshwater > Lake > Sediment | place: USA: Wyoming | collected... | reverse complement strand
TAAAAAAGCATGGTACGTTAGATAATATTGATAAACCGTTTTGTGAAACAATGTATTTTATTGCCCGGCAAGAGATAGAAAAATTTCGTCCTGACCTAACTAAAGTAAAAATTATAACAGTTAAGTTGGGTAGAAAAGTTATCCCTAATTAAAAGCGAGGATACAATGGCAGTAAGAGATGCAATCATGGGAATCGACGCATCGTTAACGCATTCTGGGGTATCTATTGTATGCGTTGATGATAGTACGCATATAGAGCGAACATGTGTGCCAAAAACAATGGGAGTGCAAAGATTAATATATATAGAAGATTGGTTTAAGATATTGATGGAAGAGATTAACTGTAAATTGTGTTACAACATTAAATATGTTGTGATGGAAGGATATGCGTATACCCCAAGGTTCGGACAGGCTTTTTCCCTTGGCGAATTAGGCGGAATATTAAAACGGTTTTTTTATCTGCAAAAAATATCTCTTCTTACTGTTCAACCACAAACATTAAAAAAGTTTTTGACCGGAATCGGGAAGGGCGATAAGAACATGATATTGTTGAAAACCTTCAGGAAATATAATGTTGAATTTGATAGTGACCATGTTTGCGAAGCATTTGGTCTTGCGATGATAGGTAAAGCAATTTATGATATCAGTAATAATAAAAAAGATATAAAACAATTTTTTGAGTATGAACAAGAAGTAATTAAATTAATCGGCAAACAGATAAAATAAGTATTGACAAATGTCTTGACGAATGTTCCGATATATATTATTATATTTATCAATGGAGGACAAAGAATGCTTGATATATTAAATACAAAATTTGAATTGCGGATTAGAAAAGCAGATTTACTGGCTTTGAAAAAATATGCAAGAAAAAAAAGAATTACCGCATCACGAGTTATTAGGAATGCGATAGATATATTATTAAAAAAAGGAGATTAATTAATGGAACTACAACCAATGGTTGATGCACAGGAATTGCCGGGTATGCCAGCGAAGGAAGAAGCAACGATTATTGCCGAACGTATCCTTGAACTCAAAGAAAATCTCGTGCAATTACGAGAAGAGCTATCTGGCGAAAAGGCAAGATTTGTCAATGAAATGCGATTGAAACAAAAAAGCAATCTTCTCGTGAATGGCTTTGAGTTTGAGGTGATACTTGAGGATAAAGTAACGATAACCAAAACAAAAAAGGCATTTTAGTAATGACCGATATGGTGTGGTAATAGAGGGAGGATTAATGGAACCAGAATTTACGTTTGCTAAAGAAGCAACATTGGCTATATCCAATACACCTACTAATGGTAAACATTTGTTTTATGACAAAGGGGAAGAGTGCGGAGCATTATGGTTTGAGAATGGGATTATAAAGTTTAAAGGTAAAATGGATGAAAGTGCCGAAGCATTTTTTACAAGGTTCAAAAGTTACGTTGATGAATATATTGAAAAGAAAATCAAAGAGTGGATTACTTCACACCTTCATTCCGAAGAAAAATATAATAAAAAAGGTGAGAAATAATGATTGATTCAGACCAAGCATTCGGCACATTTGACATTTATTGTGATGAGGTCGGATGTGATACATCGGAACAATTTGATACAGACGGTGATTTTTACCAAGCGATTAAAGAAGCAAAAGAAGCTGGATGGACGATGAAGAAGGATGGCAATGAGTGGGTACATACTTGTCCAAATTGTAGCTATAAGGATTGAGTATACAACAGGGGGAATGAATGAAGGTCTGTATTACAAGCGATTTCCATATAGACATTAATAATCGTATAGAAGACACTGAACGGACACTTACCGAATTAGTACAGAAAGTCATTGCTATAAAACCTGATTATTTTATTTTTCTTGGAGACGCATATCGCCTTTGGAAGCCATTGCCTTTGGAGATGAATATATTTCATCATGTTATTTTGGATATTGCATCAAAAGGCATACAGGTGGTTGTTCTTTTAGGCAACCATGATTACCCAGATTCTATGCAATATCGTGGAGTCCATTGTTTTTTCGAGCTAACCACCCTTGTATTAAATGACCCTGAACATAATTATAATATTGATGTTATCGACACACCTTCAGTATGGCAAGATTTTTGCCCGGGCATAGATGCTATATTTATGCCATATCTTCCTAAATCAGCATTAACGGGAACTTATGAAGAAACATTCGCCAATGTTCTTAAACAGCAAGTGGCACAGGTATCAAATAAGAAAATAATATTGTTTAGCCATGTATTTCTGCGAGAAGCGAAGGTAGGTGCAGGAGATATGGAAATAATTTCAAGCAGCCAAGTGTCGGCAGATATATTAAATAAGGCTGGGATTGATATGGTATTTTGCGGTGATATTCATAAGACCCAAAAAATTGGTAAAAATATATATTATCCCGGTAGTATCGAACGGATTGATTTCGGGGAAGCATCCGACCCAAAGGGTATGATTTGCTATGAATCAGATACTGATTCTGTAGAATTTATTGAACTTAATGCTCGCAAGCTGGAATATGTTGTGATTGATTTGGTTAATCCCGGGTTTATTAAGGAAGCTATGGTTGGTAATAAGGATTCAATTATACGAGACCCCTATAGTTATATCAGGGCAATGCTTGTTGAGAAAGAAGACCAGCTTAAAGATGCAGTTGTCAAAATAAAAATCATTTGTACGAAAGACCAGAAATCTAAAATAGATTTGTATGAGGCAAAGATAGTTGCTATTTTGCTTGATGAGATTGAAATACATAGTCTCAAAAGTATTAGTTATGAATTGGCTGACGGTGTATCTGTGCGTTGTGCTGACATTAACGAGAGCCTCGACCCATTGAAGGCTTTTCGTATCTGGATAGGTTTACAGGATTATAAAGGAGATATGGCACAGCATATTACATTGGCTGGGGAGAATATCTTGAAAGGACATAAATAAAATCAAAGGGGAGGGTGTTATGGAAAAGCAAATGGATTTAATGGTGGAGATGCCAGACTTTGACCATTTAGCAAATGCAGTAAGCAAAATGGCAGATGTATTGGAAGAATCTTTGAATGGGTCAGAACATGGGAATACTGGCGCAAATGCTATTTTTGATATAGCGAAATCTATCCGTATATTGGCGGAGAATATTAAGGCAGTAAATGATATACCAAGTTCTATTGAGAATTTGGCTTCCGCAGTTGAGAGTTTATCTGTGGTTAAGAGCAATGAACGTAAGTTGCGGAGTTGTGTTGTTAAAATATCAGCAAACATATGTTTAGAACATGGCGTATCTATAAAAGGAGATTACAAGGAATTGGATGGATGGTTTCATCAATGGGGAATTGGAATTTCTGATGATGGAAAAACATATACTGTTGGTATTGTTGAAATAGAACAGGAATTTGAAGATTTTCGAGGAATGATATTTATGGTAAATCCTGAAGATATATCTTATTTTATTGATGAAAAGTAAATCAAAGACAAAGGAGGTTTTATGATGAAATGGTTGAAGGCGATTAAGGAGTTAGTCAAAGATGTATTGATGTTCCTGCGGGTACGTAAGGAACAGCGCAAAGTGTACAGTCCTATCATTGATGATTTGGAAACCATCAATGCGTTATCTAATGCTTTAAATGACCAGATACGGGCATTCTCGCAGAAATGGGATTTATTTCCCGAAACCCAAAAGTTAATCGCAAGTTATCGGGCATATTATGATGAGAGTCAGCAGATTTATCGGTCAACACGGAAAGATATATTAAATAACTTGTTTGCGGAACGGAACAAAAAGATAATTGATGGCAGTGTTGAATCATTGCAAGTGCATCGTCAACAAGATGAGGATGAGCCGGATTGGAGAACGGTGGTAGATATGATTGCACAAAAGAATCCGTTGGTTGGCAAAATACTTGGGTCATGCGATGAGATTAGAACTGGAGATGTTGTGTATATTCAGATATCTCGTAAGAGCAAAATGTTCCTTAATACATTGTTAAAATATAAAACAATGATTGAAATGAATTGCAGAGAAGTATTTGGTGAAGATATCACAGTTGAAATTATGGAAGTAGAGGAGGATGCTCTATGAATAAAGAAACAACACCAGATGGACGTAAAGTTATCACTGGAACATTGGGTGAAATTTTCCCAAAATGTTATGAATTACAGAAAGATGATGCGAAACGGTTTGCGTGTTTGATTAAGACGGGCGAGTGTAAATTTGAGTCAACCTGTTTTGTTTTGTTGCAACGAGCTATTAATCAATTGTTTATTGACGACCCAGAACTTGTTGGCGGTCAATTTGTGTGGTCAACCGACAAAAAGCGGTTCATGAGTAAGGTTTTGGTTCGGGATATGATACATAATGTTTTTGAAATTGTCGCTGATAAATTTTCTCCGATTGAGTGATTATATTAGATGTGGTGAGGTGCCGTGATGTATGGTATGGTGCGGTGATGTGGGGTAAGGTGCTGTAAGGTATGGTGTGGTAGGGTAGGGTAAGGTAGGGAAAAATAATAATTTAGGATAAGATATGCGATTATTAGAATTAAATCTAAAAAACTTTCTTTCGTATGCAGATGAAACGGTGCCATTGTACAAAGCGAATGGCGTATCATTTTTGGTTGGCAGAATTGAAAATGATAGCGACAAAAGCAATGGGAGCGGGAAAAGTGGTTTATTTGATTCGATTAGTTGGTGTTTGTTTGGTACTAGCCGGGTTAATGATGATGATGGTCTGATACGGTTGAGTACCAATGAAATGTCTGTTAGTTTGAAATTTGAGTTAGATGATAAAACATATAGTGTGAGCCGAATGAGGAAGCGTGGGAAATCACAGACTCTTGCTTTTACTAATATATCTGATGACATGAAACTTACGGGAAATTCGTGCAAAGAGACCCAAGCAAAAATAGTTGAAGTGATTGGTATGGACGATGAGTTATACAATGCCACTGTATTTTCAAAACAGGGCGAGATAGATGTTTTCCCTCGGCAGTTGCCTTCCAAGCGAAAAAATATGTTACAGAATATCCTAAAGCTCGACGAGTATGATGTCTGGTCGAATGAAGCCAGAGAATTAGCAAATACTTACGAGAGTCAATATATTGCATTAAAAGGAGCAGTTGACCAGTTATTAGCAGAGATTAATTCCATAACTGTAACCGATTTAGAAATTACTCGGCGGGAGTTATCGTTGGTACAGATACGAGAAAGTATTCAGCGTACTGAACTCGACATTACCAGTAAGAGAAATGAATATAATTTACTTAAAGCAAATAAGCAATTGTTGGATAAGGAATATGAAAGTAATAATCAATTGAATGATGATATTAACCGAATAAAGAAACAACTCGCTTATCTTGATACTAATGAAAAAGAATCGGTGGAAAAGATATTGAAAGAAAAGGAAATTGATGTACAATTCATTCAGACCGAAGAAAAGGTTAAGAATGTATTGACTGAAATAGTAAAAAAATTGACAGATGATGAGACATCTCGATTACAATATTCAATGCTAAAACAGCAGGAAGAAATGCTTGATGGCGAAATGAAAAGGTTGATGGGAATGATTCGTGAGCACGAGACAATGGTTAGTAAAATGCGAACTAAATTGGATACATTCCGAAACCTTAAAGATAAATGCCCAGTATGCAATAGCGTGTTGACCGAAGAACAACGGCAAGTAGTAGAGATGGGGCTTATATCGGAGGGTAAGTCGAAGAAAGAATATTGCAATAAATTGCAGGAAGAGTATAATGGTTCTAAAAGTATAGCGAATAAATTACAGGAAGAATTGAAAGCGATTAATGTAAATGTTGGCAGGGCGAAGGAATTGGAACGAGATAAAACTAAATATGAAGCAGAGATAGTTAATATACAGATTGCAAAAAATCGCATAGAGTATGTTGAAACAAAGATAAGTGATACAAAAACCGGATTTGTTAGACAACGATTAGAATTAAAATTTGAATTGGAACGTAAGTCTTCTGATTTAGAAAAGTCAGCAAAAATGATTGAAGGGTATAAATCGCAATTGGTTAATGTAGAAAAACTTGAAACCGAGATTAATGGATTAGAAGAGATTAAACAAACATACACAGGGGAAGAACGGAAGGCGTCTGAAGAATTGCATCGGCTTCAATATGAACTTGAAACCAAAAAGAAGAAAGAGATAGAAATGGCTATGAACAAAGTCAAGATAGATAAAGCAAAACAGGATTTCTTTATTTATTCAGAGCTAACTAATGCGTTCGGCAAAGACGGAATTCCACTGCTGGTCATAGAAAATGCGATTGCTGAATTACAGTCGGAAGTTCAAAGACAATTAGATGTAATGACTGATGGCGCTGTTATGGTTGAGTTTAGGACACAGAAGGAATTAAAGAGTGGCAAAGTTGCTGACTCATTGGATATTCTCGTGTCTGATAGGGAAGGAATACGGGATTTTAACCTCTATAGCGGCGGTGAGCGTATGCGTGTGGCACTTGCTATACGACTTGGGCTTTCCAAATTATTATCTCGAAGGTCAGGGAAACGGTTTGATATTTTTATTCTTGATGAATTATCTGATTTAGATGTAAACGGGATGCAGAAATTTGTTGAGTTGATACATCGGGTAGCAAAGGAGTATCAACAAGTATTTGTGGTGAGTCATATTGATACATTAAAAGATTCGTTTAATCAGGTTATACAGGTAGTGAAGGGCAAGGACGGGAGCAAAGTGTTTATGTAAAGAGTGAGGTAATACCGTATGACTCACGAAGAATTTGATAAAAGAGTAGAAGAATTGTTTTCAGATAAACCTCGTTATGAGAATCTTCAACAATTTATTCTCGATTTGATTGGAGATGATGAGTTATATATTAAGACTCAAAATAATAATGAATATTATTATAACAATAAATTCCGAGCAGAATTAAGAAAGATTGTGAAAGGCTAATAGTATAATGAATCATAAAAAAGTATCATGGCGAGAAAAACATGGTGATTTTATTAATAAGTCATATGAATATATCGAACCATTATCGTTAAATCATTTACGGTTGATTATATTAGAAGATGTTCCGCCTCAATACCAACTGCGATTGTTAAGTTATATCAATAGATTATTAGAATCAAGTGGAGGAAAATAATTATGGCATATATGCGTGGTGAATATTATGTGTATGAGGGGGGTGACGGTATTAATATTTATGCAAAGAATAGTTCCGTGACTATTCCATCGCCGATATTCAATGCGTTAGTTATGATGCGAGTCGCTGAATTAACTAAAGAAGAGAAAGTAGAAGCGATTAAATTTGCTATTGAAAATTATAGCGGGAATTTTGGTATAGACCCACTCCGTAAGAGGTGTGGGTTAGAGACTACGTTTGAAGCGATTAAAAAGATATTTAAAAAACCTGTAAAGAAAAAGTCAAAAGCAAAGGAGGTATTAAAACATGTCAGACGGTAAGGATATAATTTGCACTGGATGTGGTAGAACGGCATTTGAGACCGGCATGTATGACCCACAAGATAATCCGGTTGAAGAGGATGGGACATATGCCGATAAAAAGTTTGTGTGTGATACTTGTTATTTTGTGCTTACACGTCATAATCTTGATATAGGTAAGGCACGAATAATACAGCAAGGAGCAAGAGAGTTGATAGCAGGTAAATTAAATTCCGAGTTTAAAACAGATTAAAGGAGGATGATATGTATTGGATTATAGGGGTAGTGGTTTTAGTTTTATTGTATTGGAAGTATAGGGGTGGCATTAAGTGTTTGCCAGAGCATTTGCGGTATAAAGTTCACAATGATTATTTTTTCCCATTTGTAATGGTTCCGAGATTTCTTACAAGCTATGGAACAAAACCTCCGAAATTATTGTGGGGGTATAATGTAAATTATTGGGGTGAATATAAAGGAATAAAATTTCCGCATCCGATACAGAATAAATTAAATGGCGAATGGATTGCAATACAAATTTGTTGGGCGCCATTTATTTCAATGACTTTGAAGAATGGTTATTATTTTTATTTTGGGGTTAGATACGACGGTGTTGACCATTATTCGACAGCACTAGCAACTGATATTTCAAAAGCGGAAGGTTTTGAACCGTAATAATTTCTAAAGGAGACCATAATGAATGAAATTGATAAGGATAAAACAATAATTATTAATGGAAGTTTGTTACATACTATATTATTGATTTTTATATTAATGATTGTGTTTGGTGCATTTTGTATGCAAATGGTATTTAATTATATGGAGACCAGAGATAGGCAACATATGATGGATTTACAAGCTATTAATATGGTTGCAGGCACCGTTGCGAGCAGTGAACAGCTTGCTCAAATGAGAGACGAAATCAGGACAATATTTGATAAGCGGAAAGATAAGCAGGCAACAAAATGAAATATAAACTTATTGTGGGTCTTGCTATAGTTGACCAAGAAAAATATCCTGAAATTAAAAGCTTTGAAGCTGGGTTAGATGATGCGGTGGCACAATTATATGCTCCCGTATTTTCAACCTTTAGAGTAACGAGAGTTGAAGGTAATATTATGTTTACGATTCTCGCAGAAAGCATTACTGAACCAGCATTTATTGGAGGTAAGTAATGACGGAAGGGACTTGGATTAAATTTGTTTTAGTGGAGAGGAAAAAAAAGACTGATGTTTATGAGGTTGCGACAAAGGAAGATGATATTCTATTAGGACGAATACGATGGTTTGGAAGATGGCGGAAGTATTCATTTTTTCCTTGCGATGATACAGTATTTGAGACAGTGTGTTTAACAGAAATAGTGCAGTTTATGAATGAATTAATGCAAGAGAGGAAACATGAACGGGAACATAGATAAAATATCCGAGAAGAAATTACATTTATGCAGATGTTATAATGATGATGGTAAAGATAGATTTCCATTAGAGGGCTATGGACAGGCGATTGAAGAATGTGATGAAAGAGAAGATGGGACTTTATGGGCTGGTAATGGCGAGTATGGTACACGGGTAAATTTTTGTCCTTTTTGCGGTTATTTAGCAAAGGTAAAAATAGAAATTGGGAAAACATAATGCCAGACTTTTTGATTCGTATTCTTCGTCAGATTGATATATTCCAGAAAATCGAAGAACGTACTATTACTGCGCCATCCGAGGCATCAGCACGCAGAGAAGCAGCGTATATTCTTGCAGAGGAATTTGCAGATAAGCCAGAGATTGTGACCGAGGTTGAGGAAAAGAAACCAGATGAAACTAAAGATGATAGTGGTTGTCCATTTTGATATGGAGATAAAATGTTAGATTTAATTCTGCCGAACACGTTGGCTATTATTAAAGAAACGATGAAGCGAGAGGGCGGAGGCGATAGTAAACTCATCCTATCGGAACGCACGGATGATTATGAGATATATACTAATGCCGATACTAATAGCAGGTATCTTGTTCAATGTTCAAACAAGTATGACCTGTTTGGGTTTCAGAATTACAAAGAAACATTCCCTATCGTGGATACGTATATATATCTCGGCATACGTTTTATTTTTATTCATTTTGCTGAACAGCTTGTTAATGATTTTAAGACCAGCGGGAAATGGGATAAAAAAATGAGAAATGGTGAGCCTGATGCGGAACAGTGGTGGACGCCATCATTTATTTTGTTTAATCGAATCGGCGGAATCCTGTGGGATTTTAGAGATTGGCTTTTGGTAGATAAGAGAATATGAATAATGGGGGAATAATGAAGGCATGGCTAAAAGAGTATTGGCGGAAATTTTTATGGTTGTTTGCCAGTGCAAAAGTAAAAAAGGCGAAAGCAGATGCTGAAATCCGAGAAGCACTTGAACGAGTAAATAGAGAATCTATCACACAGGAACAAGCAAAACGAATCAAAAAATATCAAGAGTATGTGCAATCATGGGTTGAAGAAGGGAAGAAACGTGGGATGGATGATGTACAGGCTAAAAAGTGGGCATGGAAAAAAATTGAAGAAAAAGATGAAAGAAGTAGGCGGAGTGGGCAATTGGTTGGGTGTACTATATGTAAACAAAGGGGAAATAATCACGTGACAGGTGGAATGATTAGAAATCCAGATGGCACTTATAGACATCAAAATTGTGGAGGCTAATATGGATAACCAATTATTACAGGATGTTTTAAGTAAATTTTACAATAAATGTAAGCATGAAGAAAAAGTGGTATTGATTTCGGATGAAGCATTACAGAGAGAAGCCGATAGCCGACCGCCGTATGTTGAGAAGCCAAAGAGGAAAAAAATTTGGAATATGAGAAAAGGAGTTAATGAGAACATAGGAGAAGTGGTCGGGGACGAGTTTATTCGGCATACTAATAAAGGTCATATTGCCCGTGCATTTGGTGGCATTGGAGGCAGTTATGGAATACAAGAAAGCAAATTTCAGAGTGATATATTGCCTGTATGTAAACGAATCAGATTCATAAAAGAGGATGAAAATGAAGATGAGTTGGTTAGCTCTATTGACCTTTGGACAGCTCCAAATCAAATAGTAGTATGTCTAAATAAAGATTCTGGTGTCCAAAGATTTTTGCGAGCAGATATGATGACATTGATTAAAAAAAGTTTATGACCTTATAGGCAATCTGATAAAAAATAGGTATGATAAATTTGTTGAAACACGAAACCGAATTGTTAGGCAAAGGGTATAAAGTAATATGCGGCATTGACGAAGTAGGGTATGGCGCTCTGGCAGGTCCCTTGGTCGCATGTGCGATTGTCATGGATATCAATAGAGCAAAACGCATCCGCATAGGACGATATAAGATTAACGATTCAAAGCAATTGCCTAAAAAAATACGGAAGAGATTGTTTCGGCGAATATTAAAATCTGCTGAAGCAGTTGGTATCGGTATCGTGGATATTCCTGAAATCAATCATATCAAGAATATAGATACCTCCGCCTATCTTGCACGGTATCGTGCTGTGCAGAATCTGGGCAGAAGTAATAATCTTCATTGCCATATCTATTGGCACCCTAAAGACCAAAATCTATCCTACGCAATGAAGTTTCATATATTATATACACCGATTGTTCCGCATTATATTCTAGTTGATGGTCCATACGGGATGATAGAGATAAGGGATATCCCTGTTAAATCTATTGTTGCTGGTGATAGAAGGTCAATTAGTATTGCCAGTGCATCTATTGTTGCAAAAGTTTATAGAGATGCGTTAATGGTGAATATGGGTAAATTATTTCCGCAATATGGATGGGGACGGAATGTCGGTTATGCTACAGAATATCATTTGGATGCGTTGAAGAAGTATGGTATAACTGCATATCATCGAGCTTATTTTGAATCTTTACAGGGGATAAGGGAAGAAATGGGAAGAGCATTAGATAATCATTCTTTTCAAGTAATGAGTGCTATGGAAGATAAACACCAATTAAAGTTTGAGTTTGCGTCGTGAATGATAATAAAATGAAAATAAGGGGGTTGCAGATTACAGCGGGTACAATTATTAAGTACGTAGAGAATATTATGTATGTGAAAAATTTTCGTGAAATGACCGTTGATACAACAGAAGGAAGCTGGGTAGTTACGGAAAAAGATTTGCTTGATTTAGTAAGAAATATGGATAATAAAGATAAAGATATTAATAAAAAGATTAAGTCTGTTATTACTGGCGATAAAAGGTCAGTTAGTATATAGGCAAGGGGGACTAATGCTGATTGTATATCACGATGATTATGATGGTGTTTGTTCGGCAGCTATAGCATATCGAAAATTTGATAAAGAAGCAAATTTAATACCAATCAATTATCATATTTTATTTCCATTTGATAAGGTGGCTTCTAATGAAGAAGTATGGATTTTAGATTATTCTATTCCTGTCGAAGACATGGCACGCTTGATGACGATAACAAAACGTATTGGTTGGATAGACCATCATAAATCGTCTATGCAAGGGTACGGTGATTATCCGGGAATACGAAGCGTCGATAAAGCAGCTTGTGAATTGGTATGGGAATTTTTCAATCCAAAGGCACCGATGTCATGGGCAATTAGATATATTGGCGACCGTGATACATGGAAGTGGCAATACAGCGATGCGACACGGCATTTTTATAATGGGTTGCAAATGGAATCAGATAGCATGAATCCGGTATCGTCAGTTTGGGATTCATTATTATCGATTGATAAAGAGGGAAAGTTACTTGATACTATGGTGCAAAAGGGAATGGTCATAGAGAAATATAAACTCATACAGAATCAACGGCTTGTAGAAATATGGGCGTATGAAGTTGAGTTTGAAGGTTACACATGTTTGGTTTTGAATTGTTCTAATACTCTTGACCGGCTTTCAAATACATTGACTGAACGTGGGAATAAGGTTGTTATTCTTTATACGTTTGATGGAAGTAAGTATACGGTATCATTGTATACTGTTGACCCAACGGTTGATGTTGAGGTAATCGCCAAAAAATATGGCGGTGGCGGGCATCCTCATGCGTCAGGATTTGTTATTCGTGAATTGCCGTTTCATATCCGGGAATTACCTGTTCCGTAGACAGGGATTAATACCGGATACTGCGTATCGGATGGGGAGACCCATCCATGCGATAATGTCTTATAGCGGTGAAAACACTGTTATAAGTTGATGGTATATATTCAGGGCAAAGGCAAAGAATATGGCGAGAATGACATGGAAGAAGGTCTTCAGAGAAAATTTTTGCAGGCGTACTAAACATGGGTGGGTTGTTTATAATTCAATTCACAACACAGAACAGATTGAGCGGTTTATTAAATCGTTATTGCATTTAGCGTTTTATGGGGTCAGGGATATATCGGAACCATTAGTATCAACAATGATATGCCGGACATGTGCAAGCAGAAGTGATAAACGGTATTGTCATTATGGGATGAAGATGGGATGTAAGAAGAGTTGTAAATATTATAACAAGGGGTAATCTTGATGAGAAAAGAGGGCAAGCGGGTAGGTGCGATTCTTGGGAGTAGTGAAACGAGTATAGATTTCTTGGGATACGGGGTATATGAAGGGGATTATATTCCTAATGAGGCGGTAGGATTGATAGCTGATATATTAAAAAGAGCGGGCAGAGAGAACCCTCGTATTAAATTAGATAATGGCGGGATTGTATATGGTTGCGAATGTTGGTGGGGGGATGAAAAGAGGATACGGGAAAAAATACGAATTTACAAAGAAAATGGTCTTGAGATTAAGATGGTTGATATAAATAAAGTGCGTGCAGAAGTAGATAAGGGGAGAATGGCTGTATGAAAATAATAAAATGCTACGACAACAATCGTCTATTGACGGTAAGCAACGTGGCAAAAATTAAATAAAAGGAGATATTATCATGAACGGTGAAAATAAAAGTGGCAATGCAAGTTTTAAGAATGGTGGTAAGGATGAAGCTGTGCAGCCGAAGAAAGATATTCTTGACCAGATTAAGCGGGCGGAATCGGCAATCAAGCAAATGACATTGATTAAAATGATGTCAGAAATTAAGCAGATGGCAAATCAAGTGCTTGAATTGAAAGAGAAATGCACAGCGATTCTTGCGGAAATCGGGGTTACACCGGAAGATATTAAGCGGGTGATAGATTTTGTTAATAATCTGTCATCGGTGCAATTGGATGATAAAGACAAGGAAAGAATATGTAATTGGGCAAGAGAACAGGTCAATAGTAAACGTAAGGATGTAGAAAAAAGGGTCGAAGATAAAATCAAGCCGTATGATTTCGCTGTGTCTGCCCATCCAAGTCTTGCATTGGATAACGATAACTTTTATCAGAATATGGGCAGTAGCTCTGTACCACTAAAATATTCACAGGACGTTGTATTATGTTCGACAAAAGGTGATAAATTAGAGGTAACTCTGTAGGTTTTGCTATGGCGACCGCCTCGTCATAGTGAGTAAAGGTAGCGTTGCTACTTTTTCTGCTAACCCGAAGCTCCGGCAGGGTAAGCAAATACGCTTATTCCTGCCGGGGTTAGGGTTTAGACGAGGATATAAATGGCAATGAAATGTTTGCTTACCATTAATATGCTGTTGTGTGGACTAATGGGACTGTGGTGGTCTACTAAAAGTTTCATGAATATTATTTTCAAATTGTTATTTTTATTAGTAGCGATTGCTGATTTATTGATGTTGTTATATCTTGAAGGTTACATAATTAAGATAGTGAAATAATAAGGGGAGGGTTTATGGTAGATGGAGAACAGAAGCCGGGCAAAGACACAAGTCCAGTATTCCAAGCAGTTATCGCATTAACTTTGCCACCTAAAGGTCAAAAGCTGGTGGGAACTTGCATGAGGATTGATATTAACAATCAAGTTACTGTATTTGATTCAACTATACAAAAAGCTGTTACCATATGGCGGACAGATATTGGGCATTTGTATGCGGTGGCGAATGTATTGGTGCAAAGCAATTCTTCGGAAGAGTTACAGGAACTTATCCACAATCGTGTGGATGAAGTATTTGAAAATTGGAAGATTGCATTCCCAAGTGTTCCAGTATCAATGCAAGTCATTGAACCTGTTATTGCCCCAATATTTGAACAACAGCCCGCATTAGAAGCATTGGCTACTATTATTGATAAAGTTAATAGAGTTGCAGAGAAAAAAATTGTTGAAATAAACATAGAGAGTAAATTATCATCATCGCAGGCAGAGGTTACGAATGGAAATAAATAGATTATTAAATAGTATTGCGGAATGTGAGTCATGCCCTAATAGAAAAGAAAATGGATGTATTTTTGAACATCTATTTTTAATAGAGCATTGCAGGGGATATAAAACTTATTATAATCTTGAAGAAAAGGAGAAAAATAGTATGACCAAAATGACGGTTAATGAAGCGATGGTATTGGCAAAGGCAGTACGGGGCAGGTACGCTGAATTATCAAGTATGAGAAGTGCTAATTTAACGAGAGAGACTTATTATGCTACAGCGAATGAACCAAAGAGGGTTGTTGAACCGACGTATGATGTCAAGGACATTGACCGGCGTTGTGTGGAGTTAGAGAATTTTCTTTTGCAGGTTGAGTCTAAGATTAAGCAATCTAATGCTATGACGACCATTGAAATCGATGCCGATGTGAAAATATTGCTTGCCCCGCTTGCATAGGGGACATCAATAGGGTTGGTTATCTTTATTTTGTTGTTTTTGTTAGTTGTGGTTGTTGATTGCACGAATACACTAAATTCTTGTTGTTATTGTTGATGTGCAAACACCACTGGTGAGGTAATCAACCCGCATCGGCATTCCTTTAACTATAATGGACAGGTGGCGGAATAAAACGCACAGTGCGCTATACATTGGGTTGGGCTTCCAGTTACGGTAAGGATAGCTAAAGTCCGTATCATGAGACAGGGTCCGTAATGACGCAACCGTGCAGGATGCAATTTCCTGCTCTGCCCGAAAATATGAATGGTTATTATAATGAAAAAATGTCCACAATGTAAAAAAGATTTACCGTCAGAGATGTATAGAAAAAATAAATTGAAAAAAGATGGATTAGATGGATGGTGCAAACAATGTAGAAGTAAAAATATAAATAAAGAAAAAGCCATAATTAGAAAAAGAAAATTTTATGAAAAATGTGATACTGAATATTGGCGCAAATATCGCAAAGAACATTGGGTAAAAATTAAAGCAAGAGAATTAGCAAGATATCATTATAAAGAAAGAATGATATGTTCTGTTTATAATTGTGGAGAAATCGCAGAAAGGCATCATCATGATTATAATAAACCGTTGGATATAATTTGGTTGTGTAAAAAACATCATTCAAAATTAATGGGAAATTAATAATTTTGCCTAAATTATTAAAGGCGGAGGTAGTTTAATGGTAAAACAGGAGAGTATCCTATCTCAAGATGGTGGTTCGAGTCCGACCTCTCCGCTTAAATTTGATTAGTAGAAGTGCTACTGATGAGGTGTAGTGATTATGTGTGTTATTATATAGCATATCAAGTGATATAATGGTTTATGATATAGTAAAAAGGTGGTTATATTCTGCTAAATATATCAGGGTGTTTTGATTATATAAAGCCAAAATATGGCAAATGTGTAGCATAGCTTATGTCGTAAAGGCTGGGAAAAAGATGTGCAACTGCATTGGACGTGTGAAAATACTTGATTCGTTATGGTTTATAGGCGAATTTGGTAAAATAGGTATAGTGGTTATCAAGAATAATGGTGATATTAAGGCATATATTGGGATGGCAAAAGGAAAAAGTGAACGTGCGGACGCATTAATGATTGCTAATTATGGTGTACCATTTTATCTGAAGACATTGCATATGTTATCAGCTTTGATGGAACCAGAATCAAAATAGGCGTGGATTGTTGCGTTACTATATTGACAGGTATGTAGTAGTTATTATACAATCAAACAAATCCGCAAGAACTGGTTGACACCAATGTATCAAATTAATGATATTATAAATAAGATATTGTGTGGGGATTCATTGATTGAGTTAAAAAAAATCCCTGATGAATCTATTGATATGGTTTGCACCAGCCCGCCCTATTGGAATTTGCGGGATTACGGTACGGCAAAATGGGAAGGCGGCAGGGAAGATTGTGACCATAAATCAGCCAAAGAAAAAAGCAGGTACGATTATGCTATGCAGGCAGGAAGCCGTCATGCAGAGATAGCTCAAACTACCAAAGGAACGGATGCCCCGAAATGGAAAGATATATGTCCTACCTGTGGGGCAAAAAAGATAGATAATCAAATTGGTCTTGAGAAGACACCGGATGAATATGTAGCGAAACTTGTTGCGATATTCCGGGAAGTAAGGAGAGTGTTAAAAAAGGATGGAATATTGTGGCTGGTTTTAGGTGATAGTTATAATGGGAGCGGTAAGGCAGGGAGTAATCCAGAATATCAGGCAAGGCATACTGAATTTGGGAAGCCATCTATACATCAATCACGGTTTGGTATGCCAACTGATGTAGAAGGACTTAAACCGAAAGACCTTGTTGGTATTCCGTGGCGTGTTGCTTTTGCATTACAAGGTTTTGCAGTTGTACCATTTCGTTCATTTACTCAATGGGCGGATATATTACAACAAGCTAGAGAAAAACAAGATTGGATATTAGTTGAATTTGTTGAAGGATTATTACGAAAGCAGGATTTATTAACAGCGTTAAATGTTGATGGCTGGTATCTCCGTCAAGATTTGATTTGGCACAAACCGAATCCGATGCCGGAAAGCGTAACCGACAGATGCACTAAAAGTCATGAGTATATTTTTTTACTAACGAAATCGGCACAATACTATTATGACAATGAAGCGATAAAGGAAACAGCAACGGGATATGATGGCAGGAAAGATACATTTTTGAAAGGTAGCCAGAAATATGCCAATGGATTTGTGCCTAGTCAGCCAGCCCAAACGATGGCGGTTAGAGGACATGAACGCTGGCAAAAAAGGAAAAATGATGGTACGGATTATGGCGGGAATGGGACAGGATTTCAAGACCATTCTGGCTATAGCAATTTAGATAATCCGTATGTTCGCAACAAACGCTCGGTGTTTATTGCGAATGAGGAATATCTGACATTAAAAAAAGAATTGAATTTCGCAACAAAACAATATATAATAGAAGAAATGATTAAAAGAGGATTGTTGTGATATGTAAGTTGTGTAAACAAGATAAAAATGTTTTGGAATTTTATTTTTATATAAGGAACGGCAAAGAGTATAGGAGAACTACTTGTAGGGTTTGTCTTGTTTCAATTAAGAGAAAACGGTATAAGGAAGATTTAGAATATCGCAATAAGCTAAAAGGACAATCTTTGAAATATGCTCATTCAAAAATAGGGAGAGAAAAAAGAAGAGCCAATCGATTAAAAAGAGCCAAGACGCCAAAGTTTAAGGAATATCAAAGAAAGTGGTTATTAACAGAGAAGGGAATAAGGAGTAGGCGTGGTCGTGTCAATCGGTTCTCTAAAACAGAAAAAGGATTTGCTGCTAATAAAAGGCGACACGCAAGAAGAAGGTCAAGATTTTCGGATGTTGTTGTTAATCTAACTGCTATTGAATGGAACGAGATATTGAAGAAGTTTGATAATAAGTGTGCTTATTGTGGATTAAGTTTCACAAAGGAAATCCCACCAACTCAAGACCATAAAATACCAATTTCAAAAGGCGGAAATCATACGAAAGATAATATTGTACCTTCTTGTAAATCTTGTAATAGTAAAAAGAAGGATAAAATATGGCTGAAATAATAATTGAAAAATCAAAAGTTCCACCAGATTTAATTGAGTATTTTGAACCGATAAGTTTGGATAGATGTTCTGTTTGGCGCATACCCACACATTCGTATAGTGGTGCGCATTTTGCCACGTTTCCAGAAGAACTAATTATCCCGATGATTAAAGCCGGCACAAGCGAGAAAGGCGTTTGTCCTGATTGTGGTAGGGCATGGATAAGAATTATAGAAAAAGAAAAAGCTGATATAACAAATCCTCGTCCATTTTCTAAACCCGGGAACGAAAAAGATAGAAATGATGTAGGTAGAATTTACGAGGAAACTATATCCAAAACTCTTGGTTGGCAACCAACGTGCAAATGTTCTAAAGAACCAGTGCCGGCAATAGTGATGGACCCGTTTTCGGGGGCTGGTACATCTTGTATGGTAGCGAAGAAATTATGGCGCAATTATCTTGGCATTGAGTTGAATCCAGAATATGTGAAGTTAGCACAAGACCGTATTGTTAATGAGTGCGGGACATTGTTTTAGGAGGACTATTATGACGTGGGAAGACATTATTAAGTTTGGAATATATTCGGACTCTACTATATATGGGATAATAAACATATTAAAACAAGCCGAGCAGGAAGGTAAAATTTGTTTTGTTCCCGAACTTACTGATAGAGAAAAAGAGATTATAGGCACAGACGTAGAAATTTGTCAGCCAATAAAATGTGCAAATTGTCATGATGGTTGTGTACGTAAATCAATTTTTTTAAAAAAACGGTCAAGTTAGGAGTGTGTTATGACATGGGAAGATGAAACGCTTTGGGAAAAGTTATGGTGGAAATCTTGCTGTAATACTTACATGGAAGAAGAGAAGCAACTATTGTATGCCAAGAAGATGGGGTTGAAACAGTATTATGATGGTAAGACCCCATACAATTTTGATGTGAAGGGCAGGATACTTGATATTGGCGGTGGACCAATATCGATGTTATTGAAATGTCCTAATGCCAAAGGAAAAGTAGTAGACCCTTGTGATTACCCGGCATGGATAGCGGAACGATACAAATGTGCTGGTATTGAATACGAGAAGATTAGAGGCGAATATATTACAGAAACAGGATATGATGAAGTATTTTTGTATAATGTTTTACAGCATGTGGAAGACCCATATAAGATATGCAGAAATGCTTTAAATGCTGGTAAGTTAGTTCGTATATTTGAATGGATAGACAATGGTATATCGCCCGGGCATCCGCAGAATCTTACAGAGAAAGACCTCAATTTTTGGCTTTGTGGCATTGGTAAAGTTGAAGTGTTGAATACACCGGTTTGCAAAGGAAAGTGCTACTATGGGATATTTGTGGGGAATAAGTAATGCCTACATCTCATCCGTTATTATTGACACCTATAGCAACAGAGATATTGTGGTCACAACCAAAATCAATATTAGATGTGGGGATAGGCAATGGCAAATGGGGAGTATTAGCGAGAGAGTACACTGACATATGGTGTCAGCGGGAAAAAGAAAATTATTCAGTAATGATTGATGGCATCGAGATATTTGAGAAATACCGGAATGCTAATTGGGTGAATTATAATCATATTTTTATCGGACATGTATCGGATATATTGCCTAATCTAAAATCTTATGATATGATATTGTTGCTTGAGGTATTAGAACATATAGAGAAAATTGAAGCGTTAGAATTATTGGAGTTATGCCGGAGTAAATGCAAAACATTAATATTCAGTTATACCAATAGTGTTCAAGGTTCGGCGTTTGGGAATGTTAATGAGACTCATGTATCAACATGGAAAGTACAAGATTTTAATTTCCCTGTAATACCAATGGGCAATAATAATATAACATTTATCTACAAGACTGTTGGAGATACATAATGGGGTATGTCAGAGAGAAATATGATAAACGTTATTTCTTATGCAAAGATGATACAGGCAAGCCGACAGCGTATGGAGTAGAAGGAATCAATAGTTTCCACCAAGGTAGTATCCGACCAATCATCCCTCAATTATTACAATCAATTGAATTAAAAGATAAGGTTATCTTTTCCATAGGATACGGCAGAGGCGAAGAGATTAAGTATGCACTAGATAGAGGATGCAACCAAGTGATTGGAATAGATTTTTCTGAAGATGCCTACCACATAGCTATTGAATACATCAAAAAATATTATCCTAATACCAATAAGGTTATGTTCTTCTGTATGGATATTTTTGACTATTTTAAAGCTAAAGTAATAAAACCTTACATAGATGTTGTGTTTATGTTTGATGTATTAGAGCATATCCCCAGAGATGAAGTTGTTGTAATATTTAAAGAGATTAGACCTTTATTAAACCCAAATGCAGTTATAGCAGTCAATATGCCTTTTTTCACAATAGATAATGATGTGGTGAAAGAAGGAGTTAAATCCGGTGTGCAGGATAACAGTGATTACTATAAAGAAACACAAGGGATGCACTGTAATAGGTATACCCGGGAATCATTTAAACAGTTTTTGTTAGCTGTTGGTTATGAACCAATAGAAGACAACTTATTCTTATGTAAAAAAAAGGATTAATGTATGCTGATGAATTTCATTGTAACAGGTGATAGTTTTCCTTATCAATATTATTTGGCTGTTAAGACTGCGCAGAAGACACAGAAAGCTCAAGCGAAGGTCTGGCTGATGGAAGGCGGGATTAAGGATACAAGGTATTTGGATTTGCTTCAAGTTGAAATAGGATATTTGCCGAAATTGAATCGTAAAGCGTTTGCAGACAAAGACGAACAGTTTATCAGGAGCCATACCAAAGATTATTATATGTGGAATATACTGAATGAGTTAGGTGGATTTTATTTTGATTTGGATATGATATTTCTTAAAGATGTTATTGAGTTGATTGGTGATAAGGAAATGCTATTGAGCAGAATAGAAGCAACTGATGGCGATTGGTATTCGTGGGGAGCGCATATCATTGGGGCAAAGGAAGAGTCTAATATTATAAAGACAATGTTTGACTCCTGTGAAAAGGCGATGGACGACCCATCTCAAATGCGATGGGTAACTATTGGTCCCGAACTTACAACAAGAGCAATGAAATTGTTTCCAAACGATATTACGGGTTTACCGTTTCCTGTTGGTTGCGGTGTTAGTGGTCTTACTTTGAGTAAGTTATATGAAGATGGCGATTTCGATGAAAGTGTTAGGGTTATTCATCTCTATGGTGCTGCTGGCAGGTTCGTAAAAGGCGAGAATAGGTATGATATGATTGATAGCAATTTTGTAAGGGAATCTCAATCTCGTATAGCCAAAGCAATCAGGAGTGTTCTTACGGAAGCGGAATATGACCCGTTGCCGTATATACATTTTATTTGCACAGGCAATGATTTTCCTTATCAGTATTATCTGGCGGTAAAGACAACACAAAAGACACAACATGCAAAGGTGAAGATATGGTTTGTGAATGATGCCAAAAGTTCATATCTTGATTTGCTTGATGTGGAACGAGGCAGTTTGCAACCACTGGATGTGCCTGCGTTTAAAGGTAAAGATGAACATTATATTATGAGTCATACAAAAGATTACTATATGTGGGAGATACTGTATAAGTATGGCGGGTTTTGTTTTGATTTGGATATTATGGCATTTAAGGATATAACAAAGGATATTGCTGGATATGATGTTATGGTATGCAAACAATATGATACTGACGGCGACGATGCGTGGATGTCAGGATTGGTTGGTGCAAAAAAAGGAACGAAGATTATACAGGAAACAGTAATTAAGAGCTATGAGAATTTACAGAATCCGAATATGGTTTGGGGAACAACTGGTCCGAAAGCTGTGTACAATATAACAAGGAATAGTAA
>Ga0315297_10000553_pt1 | contig 22070 bp, 41 predicted proteins | sample YL17G15_0_MG_FD_203628 | JGI IMG/M metagenome (GOLD analysis project Ga0315297, IMG submission 203628) | Sediment microbial communities from Yellowstone Lake, YNP, Wyoming, USA - YL17G15_0 | ecosystem: Environmental > Aquatic > Freshwater > Lake > Sediment | place: USA: Wyoming | collected... | reverse complement strand
ACTACAATAGAAGGATTTGAGCAAAAGGGGGTGGATCTTGCACAAAAGCAGGCCGATCATCTTGAATTTTTACACGATGAAGCCGAACTGGAAAAGCATAAGTTTCATAAGCGAGACATGCCCACCCAAGTCACGAAAGATGTGACAGGCAAACCCACCAAAAGCTGGATGGAGACCATCATGGGGTGGTTTGGTCTATTGGGTATTGCGGCGGCGAAGTTTGGTGGACTCTTGGGAAAATTGCTAGACCCACTCAAATTAATCGGCGCAGCGATAGCCAAACTCTCTCTACTGATCCTCGATGGACTCAAAATGTTGGGACCACTAGGATTAAAAGCACTTGGGTTGGGTGGAAAAATAGCAGGTAAAGCTGTTGAAGTGGGGGAAGATGCTACCAAACTCGCCAAAGCAGGTGGCAAAGAAGCCATAAAGACCGGTGCACATGCGGCGAAGGCGCTTGAGACTGGTGTGAAGGTTGGAGAAGGATTGGAGTCTATAAAAGGCGCAATGGAGCATGGTGCCAAAGGTGCCGTAGCACATGGTGCCACAGCAATAGCGAAAAAAGCTGCACCCGAATTGACAGAGGGTGCCATAAAGGCCATCCTCAAGAAATCGATTCCAAAAATCGTCACGAAGGGCGCTGCACAAATTGCTGGTACTGGTACTCTTGGTCTCGCATCCGTAGCCGCAGGATTAATTTTTGCTAGTCAAAAACTTGCCCAGGGTGATATGACAGGCGCAGTTTTGGAGGGTCTTGGTGGTGTCCCCATTGCTGGTCTTCCATTCCTTGTGGCCAGCGTGATTCGTGATGTGTATTCAGAGATTTATTCGAAAGAGGGTGAAGAAAAGGTGACCCCAGAAAATGATCCAGACAGATTCAGCCATATGGCGAACCTGGTCCCAATGGTCACACAGGGCGTCAAAGATATGTTGTCAGGTGAAACGAAAAAAGAAGATACGGCTCCCACTCCCGTTACTCTTGCTCAAGACACTACCCCACCAGAACCTAACATGGATGCCTTGCAGAAGGATATAACGAATAAGGCAGCGGATTTGGCTAATGTTGGGCTCCCATCAGCACCCACGGAGTTGAGTCCACAGGAAAATCAGACACTTGGACAGCCAATCACGGGGGAGCAACTTACGAATGCGAATGAGAGAAAGCGCAATGCAGAAGTTGGGACAGGGGCCGCTCCTGCTACTAATGCGAATGTGGTAAATAATAATGTAAAAAATATCACCACAAACCAAAGCACTATTCACCAGAGCATGGCTCCCGCACACAAAGATGAGACGAGTTGGATTCGTCAAGTCAATCGCTCCCTTGCTACATCCTAAAACTAATAATGCTGTGAAGCCCGAAGACTCCACAGCATTATAGTAGCTTGACAGCGAATGATTAGCTGTCTACTAGACTCTTAAAGTGGTCATAATCCGCATCGGCGTCATCTTCACCAGGAAGCAACACTGTTGCTGCTGCACTCTTTGCCGGTGGGGTCATCCCAACATCAGCATCTGAGAATCCCTGTGAACCAGCTTGATCGGCGGTAGAAACCGCTGCCGCACTTCCAACAACCAAAGCAAATCGACTCTTGATCTGTTCATAGCTCTTGAAATTCTCAGGATTCAAGAATTCCTTGAGTCCATATTCAGACTTCCAAATCTCTTCGATCTTCGCCTCATCTGTTGAAATGGGACTGGGCGCGGCGAAATCACTATCATCATAATTTCTCTGACCACTCACTTTACGGGCTCTCAATCGGAACGTGGCACCTTCCCACAAATCGAATGGGATATAGGCCTTCTCACCAAACCCCTCTTCTGGGTGCATCTTCGCATAAATCTTATCGAAGATTTTCTTTCCGAACCTGTATAAGCGCACCTTGCCATTGTTCTCAGGATTGGCAGGATCTGTGACGATGTAGATATTCGCCGTGTAGTAGAGCTTTCTCTTTCTGCTACTGGCGATATCTTTATTCGCCTTGATACCAGTCTCCCACAGCTTGCTGTTCGCTTCACAGACTGGACACTTTCCCTGTAAGGTGGTGGGGCACAAATCGATCAGCCAACCACCTGGACCCTTGAACCCATGTGAGAATGTTCTCACCCATGGCAATCCCTCTTCACCATCTTGTGGTGGGGCAGGGAGAAAACGAATGGCCGCGTGACCATTTCCAGCATTATCGACCGTGGGTTGCCAGAACCGCTCATCATCTTTCCTAGATTCTGAGGCGGATTGGATGGCTTTGGTCAGTTGCTCGATGGAGCCGCGAGACCGTTTCAACGCAGAAAAACTCATGGGGGTAGTGGACATAAAACCTCCTAATATATGTGATTATATAAAACCTCGTATGGAACCGCGTATCTGACACTACTATTTAGTTGAGGACAACTTCAATAGCAAGGCCTCTCGAAACTTTTTGACATCGATATTCAGGAACGGAGCGTAGCGGATGCACTTGTGTTTGAATGTTGGAAAAATGATCGTATCGGCAACCTTTCGTTCCCACACCGGAAAGAACCCCATCACGCTATTCAGGACAATCAGAGTTTCCTTATGGATGGCCTTCTGGAGTGTCATAGTCAATACCTGGGGATACTCACCATTCACAACTTTGAAGAGACTCTTGAAGTCGTGTTCAAAGAGATATCCGATATCACCGGTTACAATATACTCCAGTGATTCTTGAATGCGCCTTTTCTCAAGATAGACTCGGTTTGATTCTTCTGAGAGAAGGTCCCTCACCCAGTTCACATCACATTCAAAGAAGTTTGCCGCAAGAAAAAACTTCAACCCATCATCAGTAGGATAGAGTTTGGCAAGCTTACGGAAGGACCATCTATCTCTGTGGTGTTCAAATGCCTCTGAGGTAATACATCTCGCCTTGCCTTGGTACTTGAAAAAATCATATTTCCCAGGAGCAAAGTGCAACTTCATCGCCCGAAAGAGACAACACGCATCATAACCAGTCATATCACTCCTAGATCGGCAAGCGACCCGATTTCGCACCCCGCTTTTTCAAGAGATTCAAATCTGCTACTTCTATTTCAAGATCAGCAAGGATATCAGCCGTAAGCAGGGATGCTGCCGATTCATGTTCCACTCCAAGCTGCTCGCAATACAATTGAAGTCCTTCCCACAACCCAACCTTTTTGTGAGCACAATACTCCCGCAAGGATAAGCACCATATTCGCATCTCATCCTTTGTTGGCATGGGGGACCTTTGCTAATGCACTCACCACATATTCCTGTGGTGATTTATTGGGCCACATGATTCCAAAGTGCTTCGAATGGAATGTGGACACGGATTGATCGGGAAGCATATCCAGGCGCTTCTCCAATTTCCGAATGATCTGTCCAATCCAATCGCCAGAATTGAGAACTTCCAGCGGATTGGGTTGGGGCATTTGTTCTCCCATATAACAATCACTGATCCCTGATGCACGAAGCACCGAGAGGAGATTTACGGCTTCATAATCATCCAGTTCAATCTCAGACTTGGGCATCACTTCACCGCAATCTTGTACAATTGCTCAAACTGCTCATGCTCGGCCACTTCTTCTTCGAAGTTCTGCTTGTGGTAGACCTTGGCCATCTTGTTCACCAGCTTCTTCGTGAGCTTCAAATCCTCCGCGATCTTCTTCACCACTTCGCGTGAGTATTCGCCCTCAGCCTCAACGCGGGTGCGGCTGTCTGAAGTGTCCTTCAGTGCCTTAACCAACCGTGTCCGTTCTTCCTCTGTCAAATTCTCCACCAATACTACTGTCTTGGCCATAATATCACTCCTTTAATATGAATAATGTTGAAAGAAAAAATGCACCAACTTCGACACCGAATAAAACGTAATACTCACCATCACTGCCACAATCACATAGTAGACACAATTCATGAACGTATCATGGTTCACGGCTTCTCCCCATAGAATAAATGGTTATCGATCTTTCCAAGGAAGACCTTCTGCTTTCGCCACTTCGGCTTCACATAATCCGCGTGATAGTAAACGGCAGTGCTATATTGTGACATTATAGCACCTTTCCAGTAAGATTGCAATACCCTATGTGCGATTTGTTGCGATTCGTTCCACTTTTCTTTGTTGGGCTTGTATTTGTTCTCACACCAGAATGAGAATTGGCAAATCTTTCGATCATTAACTACCAAAGCCTGGGTTATCACACCACACACGGTATTGGGTCTGTGTTTTTGTCCCACTCGATTCATGACGACCAGCGCCACGGCTTCTTTACCCAGTTCACCCTGGTTTCCCGCTTCGTAGTAAATCGCTTGAGTCAAACATTTTTCTTCACGAATAGTTTTGACAACATTGAAATTGCGTTCAACCAGTTCCGTTCGTGATAGATCTACCAATTCGGTACGTTCATCTGAGAGTGGAAATGCGAGAAAACTCACGATACAGAGAATGCCAATGAAAATAAACCTGTTCATTATGCCTCCTTGTAGTATTCCGCAAGACACTTATCGAGGATCGGTAGATATTCCTCTTTGTCCCTCACATGAACCGATGGAAATCCCGTATCTTCTACCGCAGTCGCAATCACTACCTTCTTGATGGGAATGCCGGTGCGTTCTTCGAACATTTCTGCATACGAGGCGGTCTGGACAAAGTAGTTGGTGATCCACTCCACCGGCTTAATATAGCCCGAAGTCTTCACATCGAGGATGACGATCTCACCATCCCACACAACCACCGCATCCGTGCGCCCTGCAATCCGCAGTCGGTCTGAATATAGAGCCTGTTCTACAGCATACACCTTCGTGATGTGTTTGTCAAATTCTTTTTTGAGTTGAAGGTAGAGTTCCTTCATGGTGGGCATCATGCCCAAATTCTCTCGCAATGTCATAGTGTTGAGAAGGTATTTTTCACACAGTAAGTGGATATACGTGCCGCGATCTGCCCCACGCTTGGTCTTTCGGTCTGCTTCCTCAGCCCCCACTCTCGCTCGCCACTTGGCAATTACGTCTCGGTTCAAGAGGCCTGAAATCGTCGAGGCGGATGGGTATCGTTTTCCTTCCGGTGTCTTGTACCACCGTCCATCTGAAGTGGTGAAGGCTGGCAGTTCGAATTTCAGCCCTGGGATAGTGACGTGTTCAAACATTTTGGCTTTTTCGCCCGAATCTCGTTTCGCGCCTTTTGCCATCGTTATATCTTTTTTCAATAGGAGCCAAAACGTAGTTGTCGAAGTCACTGGGAGGACGATGAAACCCCAGGACTACAGGATCTCCAATATTCATAGTAAGAAAGGCCACCTCATAATTAGGATCTTTGAGTAATTCTTCCAAAGCGGCAATTGTCAAGGTGCGTTCGGTGATTTCGCCCGTTGGTTTATACTTGATATCGTAGTTTGGCATGGTTAGTTGACTTTCACATATGCAGGTTTGGTCAGTGCTGGGGTATACGTAGGATTCTCACTGAGAAACTTCTGAAAATCATTCCACGTCATGAGAGGTAATTCACTCACGACCTTTGTTTCTGAATTCTGTACGAGGTATTGGGGCATAAGTCTCCTTTATTAAAAATCAATCACGGTCACTGGATTTGTGGGATCGTATCGCACGTCACAAATGCAAGTATTGTAAAACTTCGTGGTCCAGGTATCGGCTGTGTACGATCCAGATCCCTCATGGATATGTCCAAACAGATGGATTCGTGGTAGGACTCGCTTCACGTTCTCCAAGAGATTCGCATCACCAACATGAGGATCTTCACCGTATGCTGGAAATCTCACAAGATCGAGGATGCCTTTTGGGGGTCCATGAGTAATCAAAATGTCAATACCACTGGGAATGAAGTCCCACAATTCTTTTGACTTACGGCCACCTGGAGGATAGTCAAAGGACCAATCGGAAGGATCGTGAATGGCACTGGAATAGGGCGAACCAAAGACACGATACCCAGCCACTTCTTTTTCTTCGTGATTCAGCAATACAGCAGGCTCAAACTCTGTCCGACACCAGGAGATGTTTCCTTCACAGAACATATCATGATTCCCAGGAACGATAATCTTATATTGGTGTGGCTGTGCCTTGAACCATCTTGCAAATTCAGTCACGTTGTGCATCTTCGCTCGCATACTGAAATCGCCAGCACAGATCAACATATCCCCATCGGGAATCGTCAATTTCTTGTGATAGCCATGTGTGTCTGAAAACGCTACTATACGCACGATTACCCCCGATATCCTTTTGCTATTTTCTCGCGCACAACGAGATCGTAAATGTCCTCAGCCTCTGCCAGAGTCACAGGTGCTTCTGTTTTTGATCCGCTCTTGAGTGTATTCCCGCGCCGACCATATTGAAAATTCACGAGATATTCAGACAGTGCTGGATGCACCTGGGTGATTTGAATATGATATTCCTTATCGGACGTTCCCTCTTTGAAGTATAGGGATTTGGATTGAACCATCAAAGGCTGACATGCAGTGACCTTTGCACTGACCTTTGCAGTCCCTGTGGGCTTTTCTATTTGTCTCAGGCACCGCTCAAGAGTTTCGCTTAGTGTGCTCATATTCGTTCCCATTCATAAAGATGGACGGTCTTGTGGGTGAAGTCAGTAAACAACAAAATCTACCGAGATAAATTACTGACTATCTATTCTATTACCATATAAATCTACTATAATATGACTTCCCCACAAGACTCCACCTGGCCGACGACTATTTGATAGATGTGCCAAAATCGGAACTGCCCCGAAACGCTTCCGCCGTAGCGGCAGCGGCACTATGCTTGGTTGCTATCAAACTCTTTCGGACCATTATCCAGCCGAGACAGCAAAATCACTGGCACTTAGAACAATCGCATCGGGCGGCAGCAACCCACGGGCCCTGGCATATTTAGTCATTTCCTCAGCATTCAACAATTGGTAGGCAGCAATATTACGATGCACTTTGATACGTGCGATCTTTGCTCCAATCTGTTCCAACTGCCACAAATATGAAGACAGTCTATAGAGTTCGATTTCAGTACCAAGCGTCCCGCTAATTTCGGCTGCGGACACTTGGCGTCCATCCAGGAGCACCAATAATACTTTTTCTGCCTGGGTGGGATTCTTATTCTTTCCGCGCATAGACTCTCCTCATGATTTCAAAGATTATACCACAAATCAGCACCTTTGTCAAGACTACTTCTTCTTTTTCTTTTTCTTTTTTTCCTTCGCTTCAGCGGCTTTGGCTGACTTGGCTTTGGCCACCGCTAACCGATGTGGGCGGGGTGGATGTATCACATCACCCTGAGACCGAAAATTCAGCGCCACATTCGGAGCACACTGGGTGACTTTCCCACCCTTCTCCAACCACTCATCAACCAAACTCTTTATTTCACCCGTAGTCATTTCCTTTGGGGCCAACAGTTCCTTATTCGATGTCATGCTGTTCCTCTCGTTCATCGGCAGATGATTCTGCCTTCTGGTCATGATAAGTTCTATTGCCCACGCACCACGAGCAACGCCCGTGATTGCGGCAACTTGGATCAAAGCTCTTCGACTTCCTAAACGGTTGTCGATGCTCCTTCTTGTGCAACACCGCTTGGTCCAGGCTCATTGACCTTCCTCCCTCGTCCTGCGTATTCCTTCTGAATTGCCACCTTCTGATCGGTCGGCAAATGGGAATACTTGGTGTAAGTCATCCCCTTCTTCGTTGACAGCCACGATCCCAATACCGCCTTCGTTCCTATCTGCGATGCCATAATATAACTCCTTTCACGTTGAGCACATTAACTACTTATTCGACTTCCGCACTTCACGAATAAATGTCTCAGGATACCAATCGGTCCACATCCCACCGTCTAGATCTACCATGCAAATCTCATAATAGTCTTCTCTACGAGTCAGATCCACAGCCACAATTTCACCGATTCCAACTCCTGATACGCGAACCCAATCCCCAACCCCGATACTGGAGACCACTAACTTATCATTGATTTCGAGTTTGTACGAGTGCGCTGCACACCAGTGTGTTATTTCGTCAATTTTTTCTTCATCGGTCTCATCATCCGAGAAGCTGAAGAAACAATCCCCCCAATGAATGAGATTACCGCAAAAAGTGTTTCCATCATCAACTTTAATGAGGTATTCCATAATTAAGCCTCCTCCACTCCAATACGGCCACTGGTAATGTCCGCAATATCATCCGCATCATTCACGGCAAATTTCACGTAGATCTTATCCAAATCCTCACCCTGTTCCAACAGAGGAATTTCTTCCAGGTGTTCATCGTGCCTGGGGTGCCCCCGCGTCGGCTTGGGTCTCTTCTGTGCAGCCACGGTAACGGACACTCCTTTCTTTTTTGCCATCGCTCGGATTGCTTTAATGTGGTCTTCCATGGTTTTATACTTATTCACTGGTCACATTCTCCACAGCAATGATATAGGCGTCTTCCATGGTGTGATTTGAAGGCATCTCACCATTTTGGACTAACCACTTTGCCTGTTCAGCATTCTGGGCTTCAAACTGAAACACGGTGGCGGTGGTCACTTGAAATGTTGGCATACTTATTTTCTCCAATCTGTACACTTCGTCTGGTATCTGCTTTTCATTATTTCACCAATCGCAAATGGCCATAATTCTTGATTCGTTTGCTGGCCGGTTCATGATCCAGGACCAACGCAGCAGATTCAACTGCATCCCAGGCTTCTTTCTCAGTATAATACTCTGACACCTGTTTGTCAAGTTCTTTTTGTGCGGCAGCAGACCCATACTTGCGCTCTTCCCAAACCCCAAACATGTAGGCGGCAAGGAGAGCCAGACACCCTACGAAATAGTAGAGTACATATATCATAATGCCTCCCAACAAAGTTCATACGCACGATTTCGCAAATCAACATTCCCCTTGGTCAAAACTTCCAAGAGAGCCAATTTCTCTGGTACATAGACCTTCGCAAACTTAGGATCATGCTCCACGATGCTGGGTGTATTTGCAATCAAGTCCGCCAATTTGATCGTGTGAACCTCGGCTGGAGCCAGCGCCAAATACTCACAATCCAGGGCCTTACGAGCGGCTCGATTTCCGTGATGCTCTTCTCCCACTTTTGTGAGCCAAAGAACCAAATTGGCAACCTCATCCCCAAACTCAGTGCGGAGTACATCAACGGTGACCTTCGTATCCTCCAGCACGTCATGGAGAAATGCGGCAGCAATCATCTCATCTGTTCCACCCACGTTGGCGACAATATCAGCGACCATCGCTGGGTGATGGATATAGGCCTCTCCAGTATATTTTCGAAATTGCCCAACCGCAGCATGGGCGGCAGTGGCGAAGACTCTGGCTTTCTCGGTGATTCTCATGGTATTCTCCTTGTTCTCACAATATGAGTATACCGCAAACTATCTGAGAAGTCAAGGGGTATATAAGTTGTTGTTTTTGTTGGGTTATACAAGAACCCTGATGTGGTAGCTTTGAAATCCACCACATTCCTGCTTAGAAATGAGCGAAATATCGGCAAGTTGGCAGAAACGACCAAATTCAGACTCAAATGTGGGGTCATCAGCATAGATGAGCAATTCATCGTCTTTTTTCATTACGTTCAACCTGAGGCGAACTTGGATGATTGGCATGGGACATATGAGTCCTCTACAATCCACCACCGGAAGTGCTTTGTTCGCCATATTAGCCATTCAGGAGAGTGCGGGTATCGATAGATCCCTCAGAGACCTTCTTTGTCTTACCCCGCTGGGCTTCGGCTTCAATGCTTTTGAGCCATCCTCTGGCACGAAGTAATTCCGATTCGGCATCTTTAATTCGTATCTTTGCTTCGATTATCAGTGCTTCATACTTAGCATCCATTTTCAGAATCCTCCGACCACATATCGTAGCCACGTTGTACTGCCATCCGCTTCTGTTGCTGCTTCTTCTTCTGGGTGTCTCGCACTTCTTCTTCTGCCTGCTTCCTAAATTTCGTCTTGGGCGCTGGCTTCTCTAACTGTCTCGACTGAAACATGATTGTCCTCCTATAGGATTTTGTTGAGAATGTGGTCGGCTATTTTATACTTTATGGCTTCCTCTGCGGTGAGCCACACATCAGATGCTTGCAATAACTTCTCTTTGATTTTCTTCTCGGTGATGCCACAACGCTTCGTTAATATATTGTTGACACGGGCTCGGCAATAACCCAGTTCAATCATAGACGCTTTCAGTTCGTGCTCTTTCCCCTCCATATCTGAATAAAATTCGTGCATCATAACACCCGTGTGCGCGGCAACATATCGATGTCCTGGTTCACCACACGCAAATATCAGTGCGGCTGCGGACATGATGTTTCCAATGCCTATCGTATAGACAGGAATCTTGGAAGTCATTATGATATCCACCAGAGCGAACGCGCCGTATAGATCACCTCCCCCAGAATTAATATAGAGGTTCAGGTGATGGGGGGGCTCTGCGTTCGTGTGTTCAAAGACAATCCATTGTATCGCTCGTCCCACATTTTCATAACCAATTTCTCCCGTGAGAAAATGTGTGTGGTGAGTCAACAAACCCTGCCCAATCATGTCAGAATCAGCCAAGGGTTCTTGGACTATGATGGTTGTCTCTGACTCGTGGTTTGGTACAGGAACGACATCGACTGCTTGGTGTTCGGGTTTCTTTGTTCGTGCCAAGGGTAGTTCCTCTCGCCAGTGTAGGCTTGCCAAGATATTTTGTTGCCTTGTAAAAACATTTCTGTGGTCGCCCTGCTCGTTTCACTACCCATTCTATAATTCATTGTGTGTTTCATGGTGCACCCAAAATCTGGTGCTGCGGATTTCATGGCTGCAAAAAACTCTCGATCTTGCCCCCATCCCCCCATCCAATTATGAGAAATCTTCACAAGCAAATTCCTGGGAATAGCAAAGCACCCAGTATCTATATGGAATCGAGATTTGTCAAATTGCACAGGCCAATGCCCAAGACTTTCACAGTTGTCATCACAAATGTATTCGCCTGCTTCATTTACAATCTTTCGTAGAGAATACATCCATTGGTGTCTATTCTCTACTATAAGACTACGGAAAGATTCAATGTGATTCGGGTCCACCCAATTATCCTCATCCAAAAAACTAATGTAATCCGTATTTATGAGAAATGGACAGGCGGCATACACACGGTGACCATAAAATTCACCACCACTTCTCCCCACATTCTCATCCAAATAGTTTACTCGTAAGTTGTCATGTCGGCATGTATCGAGTATCGAATCCACTTTCTCTCTATGTTGGGTTCCATCCACCCAAAGATAATGCAAACAATCTTGTCCCCTAACGGACTCAACGCACTGTCTCAAAAATTTAGTCCCCACGGTGGGGGTCACAATACCAAAACTCATACGTTATGATTCCCCATTGAGCATATTGGTTATTTGATATATCACGAACATAATTATTCCTTGGGCACCAAGGCGTCCACTTGCTCGGCAGTCAATTTAATTTTCACATCCATCGTCGTAGGTGTGAAGTAGTATCCCTCCATATCATAGATCACAGGAGTCTTAGGATACTTGAGTGCATAGCGACCATCATTTAACTTCACCAACTTCACTTCAATAGTATCCATGATTACACCTTTATGGTTGCGCCCGTGGTTTTAATCTTTTTCACATGAAGACTTCCATCAACCACTTCCTTCGTGATATGTCCAAACGCATCTTTCACGACAGGAGGCTCAACTTCCAGGACGAAAGGCATCTTGGGAAATGCTTCCTTCACCAGGGATGGAGTGAGATACTTCACACCCAGATCCTTCTTGAAGCACTTCACCAGCAAGGCGGCTTCGTCTTTATGAATCGATCCCAGTAATACACTGAGGATACGCTCTTCCTTTTTTGCGTCCAGCTTGGCTGTGCGTTTCGGGTGTCCCAAAATAAAAATGTAGAGCCGACGCATCTCATTACTGAGAGTGGAATAGCATAAGCCTGCGGGTTCCACTGCTGCCTTATAGGTGGGGATCTTTATGATGTCAAAGATGATCCTGGGGTTGAACGCATAATTAAGAAATTCCCTAAACCAGGGGTTTTGTCCATATTTCTGCAATACGGCAATGCGTTGTTCGCGGTTCTTTACTTTGTCAAACTCTTGAAATATCTCACTGAATAACACGGACGCATAGTTCATAATTCTCCTTCGTGGAACTGTTAAACTGCCATTAAAAATCTTCTACCGACGCGGCTAGATCCTTCAACCCACTCATTATCAGGTAATTCAAGAAGGCACCACGACCGGCTGGATTGGTGGTCTCGTAGGCATAGCCTATTCGCTGTTTGACTTCCACTGGAATATTCCGCAGGTCAATCAAAATCTCATTGCGCTTGAAATTCTTTAGCATCTCGCCTTCTGTACAGAAGGACTCGATTGGCATATTGAGCCAACCGATTAACTTCTTCTCCATGATGGGCTTCTGTCGCCCACCCACCACAAACACATCATCTGGTGAAAGTATGTTAGGCACCCCATCTCCAAAATCACCACGGATGATCTGTTGCTTGAGTGTAATCTTTGGGAATTCATCTCGGATCAATTTCTTGAGTGTTGGTGAATACTGATGGACGTGAGCATGGACTTGAAGTTGTGCGAAATCCTTGTCGCCAGAGATAATCATGATCTTTGACGTGGGCCCATGAACATGCGAAAGATACCCAATAATGTCGTCGGCCTCGCATCTCTCAACCGAAAGCACCTTATACATGAGATTCGCTTTGAATTCCGCCTTGAGCGCATCGAGACATGTGTGGATGGAGGCCCAGTTGAGCGCCGAATTCTCCCGATCCTTTTTGCGCTTATATTTATAGTGGGGGAATATGTCCGTGCGCCAGTAAGTGTCGGCGTCATAACATATCACTACCTCACCATATTCGCGCTTGAATCTCTTCACATTAGAGCGCAATGAGAATAACAACATTTGCCGTACAATAGTAATATCGGCCTGAGTTTTCTTAGTTGTAGCCAGATTTTCCAATATACAGGCGTATGCAAGATTGCTGAAATCCACGAGTATCATGATTATACTATTGCCCTCACTAATAAGGTTTCACTATTTAGTCGTCCAGTCACTTTGGCATCCTTCGTAGTCAGTGAATCCATGATCTTCCTCAGATACAATTTCCCACCCGATAAGATCTGGGGTAATATCTCTTCGGGCTTGCGAAGTTTCTTGGTGCGGGATTTAGTCTTGGAATAATTGGTGAGTGTACAGCCCTTGACTCCCAAGCCTGAGGCATCATCCGCCACGTAGTAGCTCAACATGCGAGTGGGACGATGATAGGACCAGAGACCTTCTGCGCCAACTATACGAGTGGGAGGGATGGACTTGATATGGAGTTCAGGATCTTCTTCTGAGAACTTTAGGGACTTAACTTGCTTTTCAGGAGACTTAATTTTCTTGGTGCGGGGTGCTCGGTTGGCAATGGCATCCCCCATCACAGTGAGCGCATCTGAGATGATCTGGTCATAAAGAACTTCCATCTTTTTCATCTGGGCTGAAGTATAATTGGCATACCCCTCGGTGAGTTGTGCATCTTTCCCCGAAATCGCCAGACGAAATTCATCGCGGAAATGCTTAAAGACATTGACGATATTGGGCCCATGTGCACCAATGGCTCCGTGCGTTCGCATTAATTCTAGCGTATCGGGGACTTTCTTAAAATCCGATAAGATAAACTCATCTACCACACCTTCCAATTTGCCAATAATTTCACTGGATTTGGCTCTAAGTCGGTCTTGGATTGTGGCTGGTTTTGGGGGAGCGGCGGGTGTCTCTTTGGGGTCCTCAAGCAACACACCCACAAATGCCACCATATCAGCGATGTGTCGGTTGACCCATCCGGTGGACTTCATATCAAGACGTGCACCACGGGATATCATGCGGCAGATGAATCCCAATGTGGATACTTGCGCCTCAATTTGACGTGCTTTGACTTTAATATTCTGTTCTTTGCAATATTCGGTGAGATACTTGTGGGAGTGTTCTTTCTCTCGGTTTTGGGAGTACCAATTCAGAGCCAATCCCATATCAAGTTGGGTGAGCACGGGTTGACCGGTGAATGAAGGTTCTGACTTAGACAGAAGCTGGTTCACTCGATCTGAAGTTGTCTGTGGTCTATTAATACTCATCATTACTCCTCAATTATTGTGTCCATCATTATATCACACCCATCGCAAAAATGCAAGATGAATTATTTGCACGTTGGTCTGAATGCTGGATCTGGAAGATTGGTTTCGCATGGCTTATCAATCACGGGTGGGTAGTTGATAAAATATCCATTACATTGGCATGTCGAATTATCAGGCGAGTTACTCCTGTTACACTTTGGACAGATCCATCCCATACGATCTCGGATTGTGAATACTATTGGGTCGCCTTGTGCCATAGTATGACTATTTAGCATCCTTTTCATGTGCCTTGGCGTATCGTTCGACAATCATACGCATCAACTCAGGATCTCGGTATGAAAAATTATCTGGAATATCGAGGCAAATAACTGGAGTGGGGAGACTTATAGATTTGACCATTTCCTGAACGGCTTCCTGTTGGTCTTGCGTCATACACACAAATTCATCAGCCCATTCCAGTAACACCTGATCTAATGGGACCAGTGCAAATTCTGGAACCAATCCAACGGCTCGTGTGTTGCAGTTGAATGGCTCCTGGGAAAGGACAAACGCCGCTGTGGGCGAACGTAATAATCCTGCTGAACAGACACAGACGACTCGCCTAAACGTGTGAAATTTCTGATACCTGTTTTGGCAATTTCCCAGGCGATTCATTAAATAGGGATCTAGTTCCATTATACTTGCTCCTTTGTTACTTTTTTTGCTAAGAGTGCGACTCGTTGACCTGGAGAATAACAACTATACCCATCATCTTCTGGAATTCCCGCCCTGGACAATTCTATTTCCACTTCTCGAAAATCATACACATGTTCCATGCAAGAATACTCAAACAACTGCCGATTATGATAAGCCTTCGTTGTCAAGTCTTGAATGATCTGTAAGAGGCCTTCTCGCGTACAGGCTGCATAATCTTCTGAGTTAATTTGTGGTGCATCTTTCAGTGGCATAATTACTCCTTTATCCGTTTCCATTCACCCTCAACTTGAGTTTCGATGACCAAGTTCATCCCTTCACACAAAGAACTTGGCGTAACTGTGCTACGATCTTCACAAGATCCGATTGATTTTCCATTACAGTATCAATCGACTTGTATGCACCAGGCAATTCGTCAATAATCCCAGCATCCTTACGGCACATAATACCTGCGGTCTGCTTCTCGACATCCTCTAGGGTAAACGCTTTCTTCGCCTTGCCTCGTGACATAACACGACCTGCGCCGTGTGAGCACGAACAGAACGACTCGCTGTTTCCCAGGCCTTCAACGATATATGAGCGGGTGCCCATCGATCCAGGAATAATGCCCATATCACCCACGCGAGCACGAACGGCTCCTTTGCGCGTAACAATAACATTTTCCCCAAAATGATCCTCCCTCTCTGCATAGTTATGGTGGCATGAAATAGTCAGTTCAGGTGCAATGACAGTGTTCGCATCACCAAAAATCACCTCTGCAATGGAGCACATGACCAACGCCATCATCGTCTCGCGGTTCTTCATGGCGTATCTCTGGGCCCACTGCAAGTCGCGCCAATACTCATTGAATATTTCTGTCCCATCATGCAAATAGGCGAGGTTTGGGTCCAGCAACTTGACTTGCTCGACATCCATGATCTTCTTCGCCTGATCGATATAATAGTTCCCGATCTTGTTGCCGATTCCACGCGAACCAGAGTGCAACATCACCCAGACATTCTCTTCAAGGTCCAGACACACCTCGATGAAGTGGTTCCCCCCACCCAGCGTTCCCATCTGCTTAACAACACGCATAGGATCGTCCTGAATCTTCTCAGGCAACCACTCATAACCTACCATGCACAACGGTACCACCGCAGAGTTGTGCATATCCTGTCCAACCGGTACCGCCTTCGATATCGAGTCAAACAAGCCCTGCAAGTTATCAGGCAAACGCTTAGACTTGAATGGCATCTTTGCAGCCATCATGCCGCAGCCGATATCGACCCCCACACAGGCGGGAACAATTGCGCCCTTGGTTGCCACAACAGATCCCACGGTTGCGCCGATTCCATAATGGACATCGGGCATTACAGCCACATGCTTAAAAATAAATGGCAAACTGGCAGTATTCTTGAGTTGGTCCAGTGCCGAAGATTCGACTTCGTGAATTGGAGACCAAATCTTGATTGGCGCATTCGTTGACTGTAAGACGTTAGCTGGCATTTTCCATCTCCTTCTGATATCGAAGATACTTCACTTTGTCGGCGTCACGCTGATTGATGTATGATGTGGACGCAAACTCAAACAGCAAATCAATGGTTCCCTCTCCATAACACTCACCGCATTCATGTTCGTGTCCCAAATCACATTCCCGATATCCCTTACCATTGCACACGTCGCACTTCGTATTATTCTCTTTGTTGGAGAGCGCATGTTCGGCTTTCAATTCCTTCTTATTCGTCTCATACCACTCTGCAAAGGGAATGGGCAGGTAGTCAGGGTTTGAAGACATAATTTTTCTTCTTTCGGTTATAGTCCTCCTGAATCCACTTCACTTGCCGTGCCGACAACTGCGGAGACGCATAGCCAATAGAACTTTGATACAAGAGTGTACCATTAGCTAGCACCACTTTCAGGTGGTCTCCAATTCGATTCCATTCCAATCTCATATCGAGATCCGAAATGGTTTCTGTCTGAGCAAATGCCTTGTATGCACTGGTATCAATCATGATTTATCCTCCATACTCCTTAAAAAATTTACTCATCTGTGTGTTGAGCTTTTCACTAGCCCACGACAATTCATCTTGTCCAGTCTTCGTTTCGAAAAACCTCCACGAGGGCTTTCCATTCAAGTGTAGATTTTTAAGAATTGATAGCGCCCTCATCAAATCGGCACCGCTACTCGCATAGTATTTCCTCTCGTTGTCGAGGTCTGTTTTCAACTGGCCTATCGTTCTATGTGACAAACCAAGTTCCTGCTTCATTTGCTCAAACACCGGTTTATCATTATCAACATATTCTAGGCCTCTATCTCGGTAAGCCTCTTGAAGTTCGGCCTGGAGAACCGCATTCTCTTTGAGTGCAGCCGCCAAGTCGTCCTTCAGATCCTGGATCTCATTTTCTTCCACATTCATTCTATACCTCACATGATAAATTCACATTGACACCTAATGTCATCACACTTCATACACAGAATCGTCTTGCAGCATTTGTTGCAGAGTGCCAATCCGTTTCGAGCGTGGACTGGACAGGCCGGTGCTTTCTTCAACATCCGAACCCCCTCTAGCAAATCTGTTCTCCAGGGTCCCTGTGGACAATACCCAGAATCCAACACGTCTCTCAACTCCTGGATCGTTACCATGCTACTAGGCCCATAGATTGCTTCGGGCCCATATGTATTCAGCAGGTCTCGTTCGTCGTTATTCATAATCTCGGATTGCAATCCCCACTGGGAAAATCGGAATACCTTCATCACTCAGCGTTTGATAACGCACTGTCAACTCTTTCCCTATATAGGACTTCCAATTCTGCCATTGTTCTTCTCGGACTGCGTTTTCCCCCTTGCAACGGACATCGAATTCTTTTCCCCCCTTCGTCACACAACGGAGAGTCGCTTGTCCTTCTGCTGATCCAACTCCCTCTTTTGCTCCGACGATCTTGAATTCATCATCCAGAAAATCCTTGTACTTCTGCAATTGATTGTCTCGGTACTGGAAATTGTAGGGTTCGTCGCCGCCTGAGCGAACCATCGTGCCTTCATAAGCATCGGCGGTGAATACTTCGTGCTTATGTAGCATTTCTGCTTCATTATGAACTTTGGAGGTGTCAACTATTCTGAAATACTCAAGTCCCTGAATAACATCATCAACCCAGTTCATCCATTCCAGACTATCAAAACGATCTTTGAATCCACCTTTCGCACTTGGACGATCATAGCAATGAAACTTCACATACTTTTTGAGTTTGTCGATCTCAGGGTGCTTTTCGTCCTTGATAAGAGACATCAACTCTTGGAATGTGACCTCGCCGTGATTGTACATTTCCCCATCAAGGATTTCTCCATCTTCCATGATGCTGAGAAATTCCTGATCCATGAAAAGATTAAAATTCTTGTACTGCTTCGATTTGCGCGACCAATACGTGATCTTTCCATTCTTCCGTTCAACGAGACAACGAACCCCATTCAGCTTCGGTTGCACATAGGCTGGCCAGACAATCTTGTGCTTGCGTTCTTTGAACTTCTGTGCCAGCATAGGCAGAAGCTTGAGGGTGATCTTTCCCATCCCCGCGTCAATCGCAGGCAAGTGCTCAGTATAATTCTTATCATGTTGTTTCTTCCATTTCGATTCAGCTTCCAGGCAGGCTTGCTGATATGCCGTTGTCTCATTGGCTTTTCCGATGTTCTTTCCCTCACGAATTGTTTCGGGAGACACTTGCATCTTACCATTAAGCTGTCCATGTGTAACCTTAATCACTACAGCATCAGCGTTCTTATCGACTGCAAGCACTCGAATTGCCCACACCTTCGTCACACCCTTTGAAGAAACCCCGTATAATGTAGGGAATGTCTTTTCGATCATGTTCGTTCTCCTGGGAATAATTTCCCACCAGTAAACATATTCATGATAAGTCTTTTTGAGGCATTCAACTCATCTGAATCTTTTTGAAGGTCTGATATCTTAGCATTAGCTTTTCCGAGGAGGGTGCCCCTTTCCATTAATTCGGCCCGAAGGTCGATAATGGCACGGCAAGCTATCTCAAGTGTGGGGGTGGCGAGCATCTGATTTGACACTCTCTCCTGGTACTCTGGGTCATCGTAGCGGCTTTTGTATTCCATGAACAGATTATAACAGAATCGGGGTGGTTTGTCAAGTGGGTGATAAGTGGTTGATTTGATTGGGGATTGGTGCACCGCCACGGTACTGCCCCGTGTTCTCATGGTTAAAAGCCAAGAGCTTCACTATTAAAGCTTGCGGTGCGTTATGGTGGACCCTACAGGTTATGCTCCTGTCTCTCCGCAATGTCAATGCGGTGTCCTGCTAATGTACTAAGGGTCCTTTATTTGGTCTCCCTGACAGGATTCGAACCTGCATATAAAGCCCTCGTTCGAAGCGAGGTCGGCGTCCAATTGCCATCACAGGGAGTTATTCTAAAAATTCTTTCCACGACTGTTCAAACATACAATTCTCAGGTGCGCCACGAAACATGGGGGCAATGTCTGGATTACTGTATCCCGCATAACCGCATCCGATTCGTGTCACAAAAAACTCTTCCTCTGGATGCTTCTTGGCATAGTCTAGAAACAACCACACATGCAAACGAATAACATCTAATGTCAGCACATTGAGTTCTGCATCCTTCGTAGGAATCGCATACGACTGTCCCGTGCGTCCAACACCAATACGCAATTGTGCTCCATACCAATAGCGAGCGAATAGGGCGGCTCCTGCGCCATGGCGACCTGCTAGATTGGACCCAAACACAAAAATAATATCCTGATGTTCGCTGGGGTCCCTGCGTTCTCGCTCATCAAAAAATTTCATGATATCCTTTGGTGCCACTGGTGGGATTCTAACCCACAATTTCCTCTTTAGGAGAGAGGCGTCTTATACAATTGGACTACAGCGGCGTTATGGTGTCCTCGGTGGGACTCAAACCCACATAATCCTGCTTAGAAGGCAGGTGACCGTTCAGTTGGCCCACAAGGACATATTTGGTGCTCCCATCGGGTATCGATCCCGATCTTCCAGCTTGAGAAGCTAGCGACCTAGCCAGTAGTCTATGGGAGCGTAATTGCTAGGACCCCCAACTTGAGGGTCCCGTTGCTCACTTCCACGCATGGTGGATGAGTTCTATTTGGTGGAGGTGCAGGGCATCGCAGCCCAGGTCCAAAAGCAATGTCAAAGTTGGATTTTCATGCTAGCCATTCTTTTCTACTTTCACATACAGGATGGCACTGTATGTGAGTACGGTTAATTGACTGGCGGCTACACACTCAACCAGATGCTAGCCTTATCACTTGCCTCCTAGAATGACGCTTCCCTACCTACAGGAGCCCATCGGTAGTTCAACGGGCAGCGGATTAAGCTGCCATTGCAAACTGTTGTTCGACAATTCGGTTTTTCCAAGTATTAACGAGGTCCTGGTCCTCGGCATGTCCTGTTCTTCTCTATACGCCTCTGTCGATCCTAATTCACCCCCGTTATATTGTTACATTACCAACTATCATAATCAGTGAGATCCAATTCTGCTTTCGTCACCGTATTTTCAATCACAACTGCTACTCCAAGTGATGTTGGAGTGAAGTGATAGGTGTATGCCCCTCCGATTGCTCCATACTCCCCACCGGTCACCTTATCCTGCTCACGAATAAACGCATTGATCCTTTTACAGTCATCATCAGATAATTCAAATCTCATGGTACCCTTGCACTGTTAGAAATTTCACTGACTCTTCAAAATACCGTCTGAGTTCTGGCTGTTGGAAATAAATTCGCGCATGTTCAACTGAAATGCCCCATGCTTTTGCGTAGCGTTCTATTCTGTCAAACTCTGATAGCCAGTAACCCATTATAACTCCAAAATTGAGGAAGTGTGAGGACTTTCTTCATTTCCTCTGCGGAGAATTCAAATCTCATGGTACCTCATCACGATGGCGATATGATAATATGCTTCCCTTGCACATGAACACGATGGTTTGGAAATGCGGTCTGCACTTCCGGTACATAACTCTTTGTCGAACGATGATTCTGCCATGACGAGCCGCGTCCCTTATCTTGCTTACTCATTCGACCCGTGCCACTCTTGTCCCCTTCGTATGTCGTAATGTGCGCGGTTCCCCCAGGCTTCATAAATTTCTTCACCGTGTGTAATGCCTCTGCCCGATTCTCCGGTTCCTTAATGACATTGAGGACATTATGTAATCCCACATAATCTGCTTTACCTTCGTGATTATGTAAGACTTCTATGTTGTGCGATTCTGCTCTATTGTAGGGATCATATACATGCAAAGACGATCCCTCTACTGACTTCTCTACGTGATGTTTCCCCGCATCATACTTACCACCCCCAACATCCACATTCGTAGAATGGGGTTTTATCAATCCCCCTGATGCTGCGTGTCTGATACCACTTGAAACCTGATTCAATGACGTATCAGCACTTGTATGCTGCTGAGATATTTCAGCCAAGAGTTCTAGATATGTCTTCTTCATATGTCTCTCCAAATGGCGGAAGTGTGAGGACTTGCACCCCAACGGCTTTCACCGTCCCATCGCTTTCAAGGCGAGTCTAGTACGCTTGCCTAGTTACACTTCCATCTTATTTTTCTAGGAAGCAGGTGATGAGAGCGGAAATTCCCACGGCAATCAACCAGGCCAACCCCAATTCTTCCCAATTTATTCTCATAATATTCTCCAAATGGCGGAAGAGACAGGATTCGAACCTGCGTGGCCGTAACCGCATCCCTTTCCAGGGGAGCACCTTTAGCCTCTCGGTCACTCTTCCAATAAACTTATGGCGGAAAGTAGAGGACTTGCACCCCAACGTGGTTAGCGTCAATCCGTTTTCGAGACGGTCCAGGTGCGCTTGCCCTGTTTGCTTTCCGAAAACCTGCCGTAGGTAGGGTTCAATCTGGTCCCCCTTCCCGCACTCACTCGCTTCGGTCTCAAACCCACGGCATTCTTATGGCGGAAGTGTGAGGACTTGCACCCCAACGTGTTTAGCGTCAATCTGGTTAGCACTCAGTTCCGGTACGCTTGTCCGGTTACACTTCCAATCGCTTTGGTGTCCCTGGGTGGACTTGAACCACCGATCTACAGATTCGCAATCTGTGATGTTTTCCATCTACACTACAGGGACGTTCATGGTACACGGTAGAGGTACTGCCCCTCTTTAGTCCACTTTGTAGGAGTGGTGCATATCTTTCCTGCCCACCGTGTGTTATATGGAGCTACGACTGGGTACTGCCCCCAGGTTTCCACATTACCAATGTGGTTTTCTTCTATTGAAATATCGTAGCGTGAAT
>Ga0315297_10000552_pt1 | contig 22080 bp, 40 predicted proteins | sample YL17G15_0_MG_FD_203628 | JGI IMG/M metagenome (GOLD analysis project Ga0315297, IMG submission 203628) | Sediment microbial communities from Yellowstone Lake, YNP, Wyoming, USA - YL17G15_0 | ecosystem: Environmental > Aquatic > Freshwater > Lake > Sediment | place: USA: Wyoming | collected... | reverse complement strand
GGCATACAGGTCGTAAAGGTAAATGAGGCACACACATCACAAACTTGCAACAAATGCGGTAAAAAAGGCATACGCAATAAAGGCTTGTTCAAATGCAAGTGCGGTTATAACGACAATGCGGATAGGAATGGCGCAATTAACATTGCAAAACGAGGACTTGGCGAAATGTCAAGTTCAGGGGTATTCGTGATTATGCCCATAAATATTGATGGTAAATTATGACAGAAAAATTCAATATAAGCACAAAGGTGCATTTCATGAGGGCATTGGTGTGGTTTCTGTTAGGCTTGGATGTCGTTGTAATATTCGCATTTACGATGGCAAATGACCTGACAAACCCACTTTTAATTTATTCCCTTGCGGTGTTCGCATTTTTCATAATCGTGGACATGAACTTGTGGAAATATCAGAAAAAGGTTGATGGCGAATGAAAATCAAAACAAAAATAAACGTGAAGGACATCACGGCAGATAAAATCGTGAAATATCTCGGAATATTTGCCATACTTCTCATGCTTGCTATGGGAATATCTTTGATTTTCAATGGCACACACCAAGAATCCACTGGCATAACGGAAGACCTGAAACCGACTATCGAACCGAAAAACAATACAGTTCCAACGGTAAGCGACCAATCTCAAACAGATTATATCGGCAGTTTGATTGGTTCAGTTTTTTGGATAATTCCAGTTATGTTTGTAATGACGATTTTATTTCAATTATTTAAACATAGGGATTACTGACATGGATAAATCGACAAGGCTCGAAAAAAAGCTGAATGAGATAGCTGAAGCGTTCAAAGCCATGCAGAAAAACGGAGTCAGCGAAAAACTGCTAATATCATATCTGCAAACAGAAACAAAAATGTCACGCAGAGACATAAAACGGATGCTGGAAGCCACTGAAGATTTTTTCAATGAACTTATAGGAAAAGAGGTTGCTGATAAGATATAGAAATGGTGATAATATGGAAGAAATACGAAGACAACTGCGTGAAATAAAAGGACAACTCGAAGCGCACGTTGAAAAAAAACGTGAAGAGGAAAGGCAGAAAAAGGAAGAAGAATTCAAACTCATAATGTTTTTAGGCAACATGCTCGCATTTTTCGGCGTGGTATTCTTGATAACGTCACTTTTGTTTTACACATTTGATGTGAGTATTGTAACAGCAGTAAACTACCTGATAATCGGATTCATGGTCGGGCAGTGTGGCATAAACATGATGCTTGTTGGCAGAATCAAAAAGCTGGAGTGGAAGTTATGAGAAAATGGCAATTCGAAACCGTATTGAAGATGTTCACGGAACTCAAAAACAACAGCAACGTGCATAATTGTTCGCATGACTGGCGAATAGCATATGCCACTGTCCGCAAAAACCTGAAAGAACTCGAAAGTCTTGGCTTCATCGATATAGAAACGCATGTGAACAGAAGAGGCTCTAAAATAAGATTCACCGATACTGGAAAAAGGCTTTCATTTTTATTCAAAGAGGTCAATAATATACTCATGGAGAGTGAGAAAAATGTTCGGAAAAAAGAAAAAGACAGGGTTGCATGATACCGCGAGACTCAACGAGTTCGGTCATGCTTACATGGAAATCAGAAAAAAAATATCTGAAGTAATGGATAAGAAGGATGCTTCAGAAATAAGGCAGATAATGGAACTCATCGATGAAGTTGATGCAAAAAACAGTTGGATTGCAGTCTTCAGGGTTAGAGAATTTATAAAGTCTACAGCTATAGAATCATTGAAGAAGAAAACTCCGCAAATCACCAATGCAGAAGTTGACCGAGAGCAAACGATGATAACCGAAGAAGACCTTCAAAAAACGAAAGAAGCGGTGCTTTGACGGAAAGGGGGGGTATAGATGGCACAAACACCAGTCACACCGATTACGCAGAATCCAAGTTTTTTCAGATGCTCATACGTTAGGTCTTATTCGGCAGAGAACTATCATAAAAAGGGAAATACGCCTGAGCCGTTCTGCGAATTGAGGGCTTTCATTTTTTTACCGAGAAAGCCGACCATAATCGAACTAAAGCAAATAAACAATGGTCTTGAACAAGTCATAAACTACACTGAAACGCTTTTCCAGTCGATATACGATGCCAAAGAAGCCGATTCGCTGGAACAAGACGACAAACTCGTAGAATACGAAGTAAAGACAAGTTTTGCCACATCACCAAAAGCTGTGATGAGAATTGATGGGTTCGAGGCAGAAAGAGTAGATGTCGATGAAGTTGCAAAACATTTTCGTGATAAAAATGATGTGAAAACGTTTCAGATATATACTTACGTTGCTTTCGCAAATCCTGATGGAACTATCAGCTATGAGTATGACACCTCAGATATAGAGCAAATGGAAAAAATCAGGACACAGCATCAACGACAAGTTCCGTGATAATATGAGCAAAAAGAAAACGAAACATTTCACAGAAGATGAGTTCACTGATTTGATGAGTGAATACTTCAATGATGGAAGGGCAAATGCTGATAGAAAATGGATAGAAGCAATAGATGAAAGGATAGCCGAACTTGAAAAACTCGTTGGCATCCCAGAACTTCGAAAGTTGAGAGAAAAAGTGAGATACCGATGGGATGAAAAACCGATAAAAAAGCGAATGGTCAGAAGATGATTGGAAAAATAGTAATGTTTGTCGCCTTATTTTCTTTGGCGATTTCCGCGCAGACATTCATGGGTTACACATGGGCATTACCTTTGGCGTTGGTAATACTCATCGTTTATCTATTCATAAAAATCGTGGGAAAAATACTCAAAAGAGACAGAGGTGGCTCAGATGGTGGTGGAGAAATTCCTTATTTCAATGGGATTTTCACGGATTAGGGAAAATATCGAAATCATGGCAGGACTTATAGTGTTATCTTTAGCGATGTTTTTCATCATTAAAATTTCAACTATGGTTGGTTAGAGTCATCACATAGTTGAAAAATATTCAACTAAAAGACGAGATGAGGTGGCGTTAATGGAAAGAGATAAAATACAGAAAGCTGGTCATAAGATAATCGCGGTTGTCGGAAACAGTGAAGGATGGTATTTGCAAGAAATTCTTGAAGAAGTCGAAAAGTTGAAAATGATAACGAAAGATGATATGATAGTATCTGGTGGTGCTGATGGTGTAGATGTTTTCGCTCAAATCTATGCGAAAAGGCACGGAATTCCGATAATCATTCTTTATCCCGACCCTGAAAAACAATCGCCTGAGAAATTCTATGAAAGGAACAGAAAAATCGTTGAACTTGCCGATGAAATAATAGCTTTCAATAAAAAAGGCGAAAAAGGTGGAACGGCGTATACGATAAAATACGCCAAAAAATTAGGAAAAAATGTGATAGTATGCAAAAAATAAAGATAACACGAGAAATATGTGAATGGACAATGATAATTTTAATTGCTATAGCTGTTATTTACTCCGCTCTTTACACAGAAGGCTTATTCAGAATTTGCATATGTTTATTTTTAATGAATGTTATAGCTGTGCAATGGCATTTCAAAAATAAAGAAAAAATACAAAACATCGAAGATGAGATGAAAAAACACAAGGAATGGTTCGAATTCGTGAGGAAGAAAAAATGAACAAAAAACACATTAAAGAAGCACTGAAAATTGCTGAATGGTTTAACATATTACCACAAGCATATAGTGAAGGACTGACAGACATAAGAACAGGTGATAAAACTTGGGAAATGATATTTAAACAATCAAATAGATTAACAAAGATTTTACAAAGTTTAAAGGATGAAAATGAACGATTCTGACAGTCATGGATGGTATCGGTATACGGCAAGGCAGTTCAACAACATGTTACTTGATAAAGATGGATTTGACGTTTATGAAAAATATTTCCTGAAAGGCGTTGACAAACTCATGCCATATTACGGTGAACTTTCCAAAACGATGCTAAAACTATATGGAAAGATGAAAGAAAAACGAGGAGAAATAATAGTCGGTCTCATATTCGCGGTGGCTTGCACACAATATCCGTTCCTGAGACCACTGAAGAAGATAGCTATGTAAGGTGATTAAATGAACAGTTACTTTTGTCCGCATTGTGGATGGAATGGTAAAGAGACAGAGGTAAAGTGGGAAGAACAATTATTTTGCAAAAAACATAATATAAAACTTGACTCATCTGACATCATAACAGATGCTAATGGCACAAAGCAGTTTCTTTGTAGATGGAATAAACACATCGTAGCGAATAAAGATGTTAATATCGCTAAAGGCGATAGTATGCATTGCCCAAAATGCAAACGAAACGAATTAATGAAAGTAGACAAATTCGTAGATAAAATCGAGACTATAGCCACAATAGAAGATTATGGGCAAGGAATGATTTTTAATCGAGTCGTTTTAAACTTTGGAAAGGGATGGCATTGGGAAAGAAAAAAAGGAAAAATTGATGTAACGAGTTTGCCTATATTTCCAGTTTGTATACCACTCATAAAAGACATGCAACTGAAGAAAGGCGATAAGTTCAAAGTAACATTTGAAAAAATTAAAAAAAGGCGATAACATGAGCATAATACAAAAAGAAATACACAAATGCGATAACTGCGGTAAAACTGTAGAAAGAGAAAACACAGGCGAAATAGGTGGTTGGTATAGAATAGAAATTTGGCGTTATTTTGAAACAAGAGGAATGGCGCACGGAGAAACAGAATTCAATAAAGAAGTATGCTCAAAAAAATGTGCAACTGAAATCCTGAAAAAATTTGGATTTCCGAAGCCGAAACCACATAGAATGATATGTCATCTGTGATTGTTATGCAATTATTAGATAAAGATGGTTATCCGACAAAGAAAACGCTGAAAAAAATCAGCAAATGGAATGTGAAAAAAGACCCAAAAGGATTGATAGACCTGCTTTTAGATGTTTGGCAATGGGGAGAAAAGATGTTGATAGTGAGAAAAGGATTTTCTACAGGACTTTTCAGAAAGGCAATTATGAAAATAGAAATGCATACTGGTGGTTGGTCAGGCAATGAATCCATAATTGAAGCACTCAAAAAACATGAATATGGGCTTTTCCTTTTTTATTTGGAAAAGGAGATACGAGGTGGGCATTACTATTTTGAAATACCAATAAAAGAATGGCTATGTAAGGTGAAAATGTGAGAATTACAATCGATTACGATTTTAAGAATGTTGCAAAACTGGCGTATTATTTAGCAAAAGGCACAATAATTTTACGCAGGTTTCCTTCTGAAGTCAGGTCAACGAGGCGTGGCTACCATGTCATTTACAGGGATTTCGACATGAGCATGGAAGAGTGCTGTAATATGCGCTTGAGGCTCTGTGATGACAAAAAACGCGTTTATCTCGACCTGAATTACCCAAAGAAGCCGTTCCAGACCCTTTTCTATAAAAAGGTCGTAACAAAAATTGAACGTGATAGTTTTGGTAATGTTTTATGCGAAACGATAATGCAAGAATAAATGTCATTGGAAATGAAAAGGAATTTGGTTATGTGATAGGTGTATTACTCGGTGATGGTTGTATTTCTGAATATAAAGGAACTCGACAAGTAGCATTTTCTTCTATTGACCGTGAATTTACCGTATTTTTCAACGAAAATCTAAAAGCGATTTTTAATAAAAAAATACCCATATATATTTATATTGTAAAAAATTCTAAATATAATAATAAACCCAAATATTGTTTACATCTTTATTCCAAGAAAGTTTACCTTTTTTTAAAACCGAAAATCGATAATTTAAATTGGATATACAAACAAAATGATATTTTTAAAATGATGGTTTTGAAAGGATTATTTGATAGTGAAGGTTTTGTTTCAAAAGAAAAAAGTTTTTGTGTTTCTTTTTCTAATACTGATGAAGAAATTATAAAATTGTTTATAAAATTATGTAAAGAATTTGATATTGAAACAAAAAGATTCAAAGAATATCAATATTCTAATAATTGTTCATCTAAGCAGGTTAAAATTTTACCTTTACATATAGAAAAGTTTTATACCACTATAAGTGGTCTTACTATAAAAAGAAAAGAAAGAAAGATATTGAAAATAATTAACAGAATAAATAATAAAAAAAATATGTATGAAATTGCAACAAATTTACGTTCAAATGGATATGGTAATGTGAAGATTTTTAAATTTTTGAAATCTCGTGGTTATGATTTAACAATAAGTATGGTTGAAGGATGGCTTTATTCGAACAAAATTCCCTGTATTTATAAATATAAAAATCAGGTTCAGTGAAAGCATATATATGTTGATACTATAGTGTAAGTATGGTTGTAATTCCGACAATCCACATACGGAAAATGATGTGTCCTTACTGCAAAGCAGTATTTTTGAGGACAAAAGAAGGCGAACCGAAAGGATGCCCAAAATGCCACTACAGATTTGTCAGTAAAAAAGTAATTATGCTCACGGAGATTGACTTATGAGGCAATACCATTTCAGGCGCGGATTTTACTGGTTTATGATAGCAATCAGCGCATTGATGGTTTTATCTCACAGCGAAATAAAATTTGTATTCTTAATCATGCTTCCAAGTTGTTTTTTCCTCGATTTTACGGAATGGAAAGAAAATAAAATAAAAGGTGGTGAGGGAGATGTTAAGTCGTTCAGCACAGATAAGATACCAATGGCAGAGAATAAGTTTAACCGATGAAGAAATGGAAAAAGCAATGAAAAAACTGCTTGACCACAACTACAAAGAGTTCAACAGGATAGCGGATTTCCTGAGAGAAAAGGGAATAAGCCATAAAGAAAACCCAGAAATACTTAAAATACTCGCGGAAAAGCAGTTAGCTTCGAGTTTTACGGTAATGGCAAACGCGATTGATGAAAAAGTGTTCGAGGCGAAACAGAGGTCTAACAAGCCAGTATCAAAGGCAGAAGCGGACAAGATAAAAAAAGTGATTGACAACCAGCTTGTAAAAACTGAAGAGACTCCACAAGAAACATAGGGGTGATTTCCGTGAGGGAAACGCACAAAGTGGAAAACACGGCTCTCAACAAACTGCGTGCGATGGATGTCGTTTGCAATGGTTGCAAGAGCCAAATAGCGGAAGGGCAATACGTCTATGTGGTCGGAGAAAACTTCTACCACGACTGTTGTTCAAGCAAAATAAAAGGAAGGAGAAGGATTTTATGAATATCAAAGACTTCAAAAGGGGAGACTGGTTGTTTTTCGGTTCAGTAGCTTGCGGTATTCTTGCTGTTTTAACAGGCAGTGTGATACCAATAGCAACAGTGATACTCGGCTTAGGCGCATTTGTTGGAGTAGTCATTGCGTTACTGCTGAAAAAAAGTGATGGATAATGACCGAAAAAGAGAAATTCGTGACAGAATTCAAAACAAAGAAGGAAGAAGTCGAATTCCTGCTGGAAAAATATCCAGCTACGAGAGAAAATGACTTTTACCTTCAACTCATGTGGTTAAAGATATTCGGTCATGTGAACATACCATATATCGACTGGAACTCGTTGAAAGATTTCAGTGGAACGCTGGAAACAGTCAGCAGGGTTCGCAGAAAGATACAAAACGAATATGGAAAATACCTGCCAAGCAAAGAAACGCAAAAACATAGACTGTCAAAAAGAAAAGTGATAACGCAACACATATCGGTGATGTAGACATGGCATACTATTGCGGAAGCAAAATGAAACATTTAACTGAAAATGAAATAGATTTACATCATTGCCTATCGAGGCAGAAAGGACATACGAAAGGAGAAAAATGCAGGTTTTTGGTGATAAAATGAAAAAAATGACATTGAGAGAATGCATGAGGGATGCAAGCAGATTTGCCGAAGACTTCCATAAAAGACTTGACCTATGCAAATATAGGAAAGTCGAAAGTGACGGAAGCCTGTATTGCGAAAAAAAGCATATCAGCTTCAGATGGAACAACATGTGCCTCGACTGCAAATACCTGCCGAAAGGTGAATAACATGAAAGGCTTAACTCAGGGTTCAGTTGTCATATTGTTAATAGCGATAGTGCTGATGATAATCACCATTTGGCAAGTTTACGTTCTATATGCTCAGGCAGATAAAATCACCTGCGATTCCTTTGGAAACTGCATGTTCACAACTATCAAATCATATGGCGAGTGCTACCAAAATGGCGAAAAGGTAAACTGTTCTGAAGACGTAATGAAAATCATGGAAAACATATCTATTGACGGAAAAATGATGTGAACCATGAAAAAGAAGGTATGCTGTAAGTGCGGTAGATTTCTCAGAAGCAAACTAATCATAGACAGGGCTAACAAAGAAATGCCGAAAGTGTGGTGCTACAAATGCTTTCGCCTATGGCATGGCGCAACGAGAATCGACTCGAAACATGGATATAAAAAGTTCAACTGATTAAAGTTCAGTTAACTATACTAATGGCAACTAATTGAAAATTATTCCACTAATTTGTATACAAACCAGAATGTTTGTGACATTTAGTTGACAAGTTCGCCTATGGTTCTGCGAGAGCCGTTATAATAAGTAAAGTTCTGTTTCAACAGCATGTCCATTAACTCACTATCATTTTTGTCGAAAAGACCATTAGACTTCCCAAAAACCAAATCCGAGTTGTTCCATACCATGTTATGATACTCAGCACTCGTCATTATGCAGTTTATTTCGACCAAACCAGCATCAACGCCTCTCGCAAAATGAGTGTTGACAACAAACAAACCCCACGAAATGAATACAATAAATAGTAAAATGTCGAGGAAAATGCTTAACTTCGCTTCCATACTACCGTCATAATTAAGGCGTTTTTTCCAATCCATATAAAAACTCGCTTATATTATCTTTTGTTAAATTTTCAAACTGGTCTTTTGTTATAAGACAAATATCTTTTCCGAACTGCATTCCCTGCTGATAAGCCAAATCCATAATCTGCGGAATGAACAGAGAACCTATGAGACAAGCCATTATTATGACCGTCTTCAGCATGTTTATCCGTCTTTTTGTTTTCATGTCCTTGACGGTAAGGTCAGTAAACAAACCCATAATTAACCCTTTCTCTCATCTATTTCCATCATAAGAGGAAGCAGGTCTTTGCCGTTCTTTTCCCACCATTTTTCGGCGAAGACATCTGCATCTTCCCATGTGTCAAAATATTTCGGTGGAACGTCAGGGCTTTCCTGAAAAACTATCAATGGTGGTTTGCCATCATTATCGTTCATTGCTATTTCTTCTCTCGTATCATAAAGCTCAAACACCATCGGCGTTCTGTAAAGGAACTGCTTCAAAAGCATGTGGTCTTTCGGATAACCGCTTCGGAAAATGAACACTTTGCCAATAGTTTCATGCTGGTTCAGAAGGCAGTAAGCCGTGAAGTCCATTATTTTTCTGACACGCTTATCGAGAAGGTCAAGCATTTGAGACGTGAACATGATAGTCAGGTCACGCTTTCTCGATTTCAGAAGCATATTACCAACTATTTTATTTTTTATGGATGCAGAAGAACGAGCATCAATATATGTCCAAAATTCATCTAAACAATTATGAACGATAGAATTCAAAGTAGCATATGTGTTGTCTTCTTCGACTTCGAGATTATAAACCAATCCCGAATATTTTTCCGTTATCACTTTTTTCACTGGCAATAGAAGATAATTTTTATCGATGTTTGCATTTTCAATATTTTTATCAAAAATCATTTCATATGTATGTTTTTTTAAATTTATTGTCGGTATCAAACCAATTTTCAACAAACTCTGTGTCTTCATAAATAAATTATATGGATTTTCAGTTTTGTAATGTTTTCTCGATACTAAAACAGATTTCAAATTCCTTTTTATCGGATAAACAAGAAAATCATTTTCATTAAGTTCTTTTGCCCTTTTCCATACATAATCATATTTACTATTATTTTTTATCGCCACTAAAAATGGATGCTCTTCAGTCGTTTTTATGTTCAAATTGAATTTTCGGGTTTTCACTATTTTAATGTTTCCATTATAATGCCTTTCAAATTTTTTCGTGACATTTTTAAATCTTACATTGTGTGTCAGAACTTTGTCACCGACTTTTACATCTGAAATTGACTTGACTTCTCCATCGCATATTATTTTTTCATATGGAAGAAGGCATACATGTCCGTCTTTGGCATATTCCATCTTCTCTATGGCATCGATGTAAATATATGGAATTTTATATAGATGGTAATTAGAATAGAGTTTCTGCCTCTTACGATACCAATTTTTTTGGGTATGATAGAAAGAAATTTTCTATCACACTAACCAAGCAAGGTAAGTAAGAGTCAGCGTTTTTCCTGCGCCAAGTTCCCCGATTGCGCTTTAACACAAATTTTGTGTCAAATTTACGCCAAAGAGAACCATTATGCCACCCGACCCACATGTTGCATATTTTCTATATTCATATAACCCCCATTATAATTAAATATAAAATTTAACATTGCTACATTTTTTTCTATTTGTTTTTTCATTCGTCTTTCTTCACCATGATGAATAAAGTGACACGACCTGCAATATATTTTTAAATTTTCTAAACTATTGTTTTTTACATTTCCATCGATATGATGAACACATAAATCTTTATCTGTTCTACACCTTGAACAAATTTTTGTAAGATTTTCCATACCTATTTTATTGCTATAATGATGTGTTTGTCTATAATTTTTCCTGTTTTTTTTCTGCCATTCTTTTAAACGTAGATATGTTTTTTGTTCTTTTCGTAATTCAGAAACTCTTCGTAATCTTTCATCATTATATTTGTTTTTTCCTTTATTCCAACTCGGCTCATTCAGTATTTTTATTTTCCCTTCTTGTGCGAGTTTTTTTTTGGCTATTGAAAGATTTTTTCTATGTTCTTCTGTAAATTTTTTACCTATATGAGAATTTCTTATTTTTTCTATCCTCATTAATTCTTTTTCTGGATTATTTTTTTTCCAATCTGAAAATCCCATATCAGTTACCCTTCAAAATATTCACTTCACATTCGTAACCGTTGTCACGAAGCCATCTGTAAAGACCGTCTTTGACCCTGTTATACATCTTGCCAACACCACTGAACCTGCTGTATGGCAAATTGTTTTTCACTATGATTTTGTTTCCCTCTATGTAATGTATGTGCGAAATCTCGGAAGGCATTGAATTTCTTATGCTTCCAGAGATACCAATAGCCTTTGCCATCGTGTTACTTGCACCCTTTTCTATACTTTCCGTATACAGTTTTTCTACGTCATCAAAAAAAGGCGTTAACATCTTGTCCACTTCTTTTAGGTCTTTGCCGTTCTTTTCCGTGATTTCTATCTGCATTTAATCCACCTTCCTGAGATAAAGTTTTTTCCTTTCGTTGAGATGGTTGAGAATCGTTTTCAGCATTTCGTTTTTCCCATCAGGTTTCTGTTCCTTTTCCTGCTCATTATCATAACCATACATCTCGTTGACATCTACAACCTTGTCCGCTTCTTCTTTTTCGCCCATATCATTCACCTCTATCATTTAAAGCCACTAAAAAGGTTAGAAAGCCCCCCTTTCTGCCCACCCTTTCTCGCTTCGCTCACTTCACGCAATCCGCTTGAAATGAAAACGAACTCACGCCTGCCGAGCCTAAACCTTGAAATCCTAAGCAGAAGGAACTTCTCTGCCCATTTTTCCATTAGTGGAATGTTAAGTTTCTTTGAAAGCGTTAGCATATATGACAGAGGAAAAACTTCCTGAGCGGTAATATCAGAAACCGTATACAGCTTTTCACCTGTCGGATTCAGAAGTTCCATGTTTATTTTTGCCATCGCCTCTTCGAGACCGAACAGGTCGCTTCCTTCAGTCTTCTGTAGCTTATCCCTCAAATTTGCCATAATCCACCTTTATGCTGGTTTGAATACGCCATTTTGTATCATAGCGTAAATTATTATCAGCACTACGAATATCACACCAAATATTAATACGAGACCTTTTCCGATACCACCACCACCCTTTCCACCTTCAGTATATTGCTTCAGGGCTTTCAGGAAACGCATCTCAACGGTTTCTCGTATGATAGACGGAAGTTCAGTCTTAGCCCAGTGGTCTTTCGTTATCTTCACTGGCTCTAAAGTCTTGTAAACAAAATAGTCCATATTGTGACCTTCAGATTCCTTTTTCACTATATCCTTTTGGACTCTTTCAATCTCATCTTCGGTGAAATTGTCGCGCCTCATCTTCTCGTAAAGTTCATCGCGCTTCCATATTTCCTGTCGCAGTTCGAATTCGAGAGGAACTAACGACTTCCAACTGAAAATATAGAAGTCGCTTATCTCCTTCGAGAGAAGACCGTCACGGAAAACTTTTATCGGTCTTGTTTTGTCAACAAAAAAATCGAACTTCTGTGTCTTGTCAATATCAACTATTGTAAACCCAGAATCTATTGAAACATCAACTTCCTTTCCGCTAAAGTCACTTTCGAGCAGGATTCCTTTTGCCCTTCTCTTGTTTGCCATCCGACACCAACTCCTTAACATCAGTTCCGTGAAGAACGTCTTGCAATCGTGCCACGACTTCTACCGTTTTCATACCTTTTTCCGTCAATGCCCACGCTTTTTGGTTTTTTTCATTCACACCATTGCAATAGACGAGACCATTCGAAGAAAGATAACCCATCATCATGTAATACCTTACACTGTCATACAAATTTTGGTCGCCTTTTGTCATTTTATTTCCATTTTCCTTTATCATTAAAAGAAAATGCATAACCTTTTCTGACAACAGCATGATATTCTATTGTTCTTTGACATATAAAAATAAAAGGTAACATTCCTGTTTTTCGTGTTACAGACCATACCAAAAAAACGAGAACACTATTCTTTTTTTTAACTGGCTTTGTTTATTAGGTGGATTTGGAATTGTTATTTAGTGAAACTATGGCAGAATATGCAAAATTTGACGTAAGGGAATACACGAAAGGATTCGTAGAAGGAATCATTGGTGTAACAATAGCAGTATACCTCATCCCCACCCTTCTGTCTGCGGTCAACCAAGTAACGGGCATACCGTTGCTTTCTGCGACTGTGGTCGGTCTCGTGGTCGGTGCAGGCGTGCTGATGTTCATCCTTACGGTCTTCCTTTAGACGAGCAATCGTCAAGCGGAAGCCGTATCGATGCAGTAACACCCATCAACCATCTTTCTATTTTCCTTTTTAGCCCAAGCAGTGAACTGATGTGGAAGCATGAAGGCGTGGACAATTCCAGTAATCGTGATGCTATCTTTATTATTTTTAGTCAATAGTGGTTCTGCTGAGAACATTTCGGATTGTCGCGCTCTTAATGAAAGCGGAACAACATACCTGCTCACTGCCGACATAAATGGTCGTGTCGGTTCATGCTTTTTAGTGACAGCTAACAACATCACGCTCGACTGCCAAAACTACCTTGTCGATGGTGACAGCACTGGAACTGATTACGGAATATACAACCTCACTGGTGTTAACTATACCCAGATAATGAATTGCAGGATAACCGATTTCTCCAATGGCATCAGGTTCGTTACCTTTAATTTTCTCACAGTTGACAATGTTTCCATATCAACTAATTCGACATCATCAAGTTATGGTGTCTATATGCAACATGGCAGAAATGCCAAATTAAATAATGTGTCAATCGTGGGAAATAGCGTAGCAGGTGCTTCAACCAAATATGGATTTCATGCAACCAATCTCAACTCATCGAGCATAACTAATTCATTTGTCGAAAATTGCTCATCAGGAATTAATTTTATGAATCCGATTAACAACATTTACGTTGGTGGAAATGTGTTTGCAAACGTTAGCATGACTAACACGGGTTGGGGAATTAACTTGCCAACGTTAATAAGCAACGTGACGATTTACAATAACAGTTTTATCAATCTTGCCACTTTCAACCCTGCAAACATCCGACTGTCAGCGATTAATCATACTTATTGCGATGAACTTCATATAATGAACAATACTGGAAATAATGGTCTTCCGATTTTGTTTTACAACACTCCCAATATCTCCATAATGGACAGAACAGATGATTTCTGTGACATAATATTATGCAATGCCGACAACTCCATCATTGATAATGTCATGTGTGATGGCACATGTGAAAATGTCTTTATAACCTTCAGCGAGAATCTCACAATAAGAAATTCTATTTTCATTGGTTATAACTCTTTCCGTATCCAAAAGCACAGTGGTCTCGCTACGCTTGACAATGTTTCGTTGAGCAATGCAACATATGTGTTCTTTAGTGCACTTACAGGCAATGTCAAAATAATGAATTCCAGATTTGAATCCTATAACAATAATGTATTGGGAATCGTCACGCCAGTTGGCGATGGGTCTGTTTTCTTTGGTGGTCTGACATACAGCAACTCCGTGCCGATGGAACTCAATATAAGCAATTCAGTGTTTGACATTTATGCAAAAGGGAGCGCATATCAGATTAATGAGATGTGGTGGACAGGTGCTTTAAACACTCTTTTATTGACTACTCCCAACAACTTTAGCCTGAACATAGACAATTCGATAATACGCGGAAACGATACGGTGTTTGTCTCCTCGAACACGAGCGGTAACTTCAACATTCGTGACTCGACACTTTCAAAACTGGTGAGTTCAGACTTTGGTGACATTTATTCGTTTGGCTCTCAGTCTGCAAATAACAACTATAACTTTTACAACGTCACCTTCACGGATTACAACATAAGTGCTGGAACGCTTGGTGTTTACTGGAAACTTTTAATCAATAACTCATTTGGTGCTGACCTGAAGGGTTATGACATTAACAGTTTAGAACTGTTTTCCAACAATGATGCGAGCGTAAGTTATTGGGCTAAAGAATACAACGTAACGGCAGTAAACGTGAAAACAGATGAATCAACCAAGACTATCACTCTAAATATGAGCAAGACTGGCTACATTTCGAATTCGACAGACTTCGATATGACCGTGAACATGGAATACACGGTTTCACTATCAGCAGAGCCAATAATAAAAGGAAATGTAACTTTTAATATTCTGGATAATTCAACAGGACATCATATAAATGGTGTGAATGCGACCTGTAACAATTCATATAGTGAAATTGGAAATTCTCCGATAACACATGAATTTGATTATGGAGACTATATCTGCACATTTACGAACAGTTCGTATTATAGTAATGAAAGCATCTTTACCGTTGATTCTGCGGACAAAGAAGTTAATGTCACATTATCTTTAATAACAATACCGATACCAACACCATCACCAATAGACAGTCTTCCCGACATATTTGTCCAGCTTGTGCTTACTCTCGGCTTCGGTATAATAGCCATATTCGCATGTCTTACACTCATAGTTTCAAAAGAAGATGCAAATGTCCTTTACCAACCTGAAAACTTCATAAAACTTATAATAGCCGTTGTAATTGTCATACTGATGCTTGTCGGCGTATGGATGGGATTGGTGTTATAGATATGAAAAGAGTTGGTATTTTGGGTGCTTTACTCTTTCTCTTTTTATTTATAGGAAATGTTTCTGCTACTGAAATAACCGTTTGCCCTTCTGGTTGCGATTCGACCACAATACAGGGCGCAATAAATTTGGCGAATTCTGGTGATACTGTCATCGTTGATGCTGGAACTTATAGCGAATCTGTTGCTATAGACAAACCATTGATTCTTCTGGGTGCTAAATCGAATGTTGATTCTCGCAATGGCGCATGGGGAAGCGAAGACATAACCATAATCAATGCTGGCGAAGGCAATAATGGCATTTTAATCACATCTTCCGATGTGACAGTAAATGGCTTTAAGATTATAGAAAGCGGAAGCGATGCCGAAGTATTTTCGTTGGACTATCCATTTGAAAGTGCCATCTATATTTATAACGAAAGCATTGAACTGGAAAATATTCATATCATATATAACTGGATTGATGACAATTATGGTGCTGGCATCATTATTCGTTATGTCAATGCGCCTGTAGTCGAATATAATTATATCTCCAATAATGGCGCAGGAGTTTGGGCATCAGCAGGAATCGGTGGTCAAGAACTCACCAATGGCTCTTTTAGCTACAATGAAATCACCAACAGCATTTCTTATGGCATATATTTTGGTGGTGGAAAAGTCGGAAGCCTTCCAAAAAATACCACTGGCGTTCTTATCTCCCACAACAACATACACAACAATGAAAAATACGGTCTTCAATTATATGGATATTATGAACCAATTTCGGTCTTTAATTCTGGTGTCATATTAGAAAACAATGCTTTCCATGACAATGGTCGTTGTGGCATAAAAATCACCGATTTTGCAAGCACAATCATCGAGGGCAACAATTTCAGCAACAATGGTGTCAATGGCACTTCAGACAAATATAAATATGGTGCATTGGTCAGTGCATATTATACGGCTTCTGAAACTCAATTCACAAACAACATATTTAATGATAATGAACTTGGTGGCATTTATTTCCTATTGGAAATAGAAGGTGCTGAGATGTCCGATATTAATAATATCCACAATAAATTTCTTGATGCTGGCAGAGGCATAGAGACTGCTTCAAGGGGTGCTTTTCCATTTCCATTTGTAATAAATGCCACGAACAACTGGTGGGGTTCTGCCACGCCGAATTGTAGCAAATTCAGTGCTAATGTGACCCATTTCCCATTCTGCATAAATGCTGACTGCTCGACAAGCATGGAAGATGTGCTTGAGGATTTCTGTGGATGTGGAACGACAAACTTTTCGGCTATAGATGACTGGGAAAACGTAGACCTCATTCTCGATGGAAATGATGGTCAAATAAACTGGACAAGCGCAATCAACCTTTCAGCATCCACATTGACATTCACTGTTGATGTCGTGATAACGCACAACAAAATAAGCGTAAATAGTGACGACATGCCTGAACTCGACCAACCTGCCACATTAACATTCAAAAATTCTGGATATACCAGAACCAATGATTTTTTGATTAAAAGAAATGGCGTTAATTGCCATAGTGACATATGCAATAACATCAGAGTGGAAGGAAACAACGTTATTGTAGACGTAAATCAGATGTCGGATTACTCGCTCGAAGATGCCATTATAGACCCTGCTTCGATAACTGGTCAACTCGTGCTTTCGCTTGGCTTTGGCATAATGGGCATCATGTCGATATTGGTTTTGTTAGAACTTGGATATGGCAGTATAGAACCCAAAACGTGGATAAAAATATTCGTCAGCATCCTCATAGTCATATTAATGCTTGTTGGTGTTTGGCAAGGTCTTGTCCTATAAAATATATAAAGAAGGAAAAATAAGAAATATGTATGCGGAAAAATATAATCGCTGTTTCATTATTGTTCCTTTTTCTCATAACAATTAATGCGAGCGCGGAAAAAACAGTGAAAACGATAGACTTGCCATTTGGTTTTCTTGCCTCATCAACAGCAAATGTCAATTACACGAGAAACATCACGCTCGATTCACCTGACGGCATATCAAAAATAATATCAACGGAAGTGATGATACGAGGCGATTTTATTGCCTCTACGAGAGTCATTTTGTGGGTAAACAAAAAACAATGTTCACCCACACAATTAGTCACTCCAGCAGTAGCAACGAATAATTACGACCTTACTTTTGACTGCTCTTCCCTAACCAAAGATGTAACAAGCGGAAACTATACCCTCACGCTCAATACCAACAGGACTGCCACAAATCTCTATGCCAACACAAGATTCACATATTATAATGACCCAAAAGCAGTAATGACGATACATGGCACTGAATATACGATTGGTCAGCTTGGAAAACTGTGGGTTCAAGTCCTCGATGTCACCAATATTCCAATAAACAATGCCACATGCTACGCGCATATATATTATCCCGATGGGACTACGTTTTCCGAGAAATCCCTGATGTCATTTTTAGAGGATGGAGTTTACGAATATGATTTTATCATTCCAAATTTTTTGGGCGTGTATCCAAGCATTGTTGAATGTTTTTATGTGACAACTTCCGTGCTAAATAACGCGATATCTGGTGTCGCTGATGTCGGCACTGTCACTTCAGGAGACTATACTTCTACATGGATTCTCGACAGCGTTTATTGGACAGTCAATGAAAACTCCGTTGGTGGAGTGCAACATTTCCAGACAAGAATGAACTTCACAAACGTAACGCAACCAGCTTTGCAAACTGGATTGTCGATAAGCTGGACTGGAATATGGGATGCCTCGCCAAACACCGACAGTGCTAATGTTTACATTATGAACTTCACGAGCGGAAAATGGTTTCTACTGCCAAATAAAATATTGGACACCACAGGCGACAAACTCACATACACCAACACAATAATGACGACCAATGCCACCAGAGACGGATGGGTGAAAAATGGAATAGTGTCGATATTGCTGAATGACAGTGATGTTGCCGATGGCGCAGGAACTAACTTCAGAAGCGACTATGTTCATGTCGATGTTCAGGCGCAATATTCATCGCAATATGAAAAGATAATCGGTTCAGGCGAAATCCATGTGAATTCTCCGCTCAATTTGATATATACAATAGAAACATTGTGCAGTGATATAACAACGGAAAATTATGATACTATGGCAGACTGTGGCATTTTCACGGATGATGAAGAATTCAATAACATTGAAGGAGAAGTAGAAGACAATATAACGATATTCGCGTTGGAAACAAAAGAAACATACTGGGCATACACCACACCATATGATGTAGACTGCTCTGCTTTCTACTGGCTAAAAGAATGGAATGGAACTTCATGGGAACTTGTAGATGAAAATGATTTTGTTTTCTCTTCCTTTCCAGAAAAGAAAAACTGCCAAATAGACGTAACCAAAAATTTTGTCAAAGGTGAAACTTATTTTTACAAAATCAAATATGACAATTACCTGAAATATGATGTTGAATGGTCTAAAGATTTTATAATACAAATCAATGAAACCGTAACAGCACCATGCGATTATCTCGCACTTACCGAAAATTTTATCTATGATGTTCCATTAACAAACGAGACATTACTGCCGAACCAAACCACCGCTTCTTGGATTTCAATTAGAAGTTGTTACCTGATATATGAAGACCTTTATTGGGCGCAGTATTATTATTCGTTGTCAAATGAAGTGGATGTTGTCGGTGAATATTATCAATATTATATTGAAATGGAATTCTATAAAGACAGCTTGTCGAAGCATTTCCAGACATTCAGCTATTACAGCACATACTACACGATTCCTTCAACGCCGTATATAATCGATACTTTATGCCAAAACGGAAAGAATGACCCAGACTGTGGCATTTTCACGGATGATGAAGAATATAACCTTCCCGAAGGCGAGATAGATGATTACATAAACATAACTGCGATACAGACGAGGCAAGGCACATTCGCAGATGCATATTGGGTTTATACCACGCCCAATGCGGTTGACTGCACGGCTTTTTATTGGTTGAAGGAATGGAACGGAACTTCATGGGAACTTGTAGATGATGAAAACATAATGTTGTCATCCATGCCAGAACAAGGCAACTGTGAAATAAGTGTTTACAAAAATTTTACCAAAGGTGAAATATACCAATACCATATTAAAATGGACAATTACCTGAAATACGATGCTGGTTGGTCTAAAGAATATATAGATGGCGTGAATGCAACGATTTACCCATTATGCCAGCAACTTGCACAGATGGCTAACTACACTTATGATGTTCCGATAACCAACGAAACTGTTCTTAGCAACAACACATCCATCAAAGGTTGTCACATGATATTCGAGGATGCATACTGGTATTATCTTTTTTATGACCAATCGCTAAACGTAACGAATGTCGGCGATTATTACTCATATTACAGGGAAGCCAAATATTATGACAACGCCTTCGACAAACAATTCGCAGTATGGGCTTACTGGGTATTGAAGACAAAACCAGATAATGTGACAATAAATCAAACAGCGATACTCAACCTGCTTAATGAAATAAATGCAACAACCCACACCATCAACAGCACGGTCTACAGCATCAATTCCACAGTATCCTCGCTAAACATGGCAGGAATACTTGCATACCTCTCAGAAATAAACGCGACAACGCATGAGATAAACAGTTCGATGATAATATATTACGGCAACCTCTACAACCTCATCGTGTCGGTAAACTCATCGATAAACTCTAACATAAACGCCATGAATGGAAGCCTTTGGAATGGGCTTTTCTCGATACAAAGCCAACTTCAAGGAATAAACGACAACCTCACGCTCATCTACAACCTCGTGGGCGCAACAAACACCACGATAATGAACAAATTGTTCAGAATACAGGAAGAAATAACTTCAGTCAACGACACGATAAAGGAAATGAACGCATCAATACACATCAGGCTTGACACGATTGACATCACACTGAATTCCATACAGAGCGACCTGACGATGATAAAGGGCAACCTGACAGAAATCAAAGTGATGCTGACGGAAATTAACGGCACGACTTATCTAATAGCCAGTAAAATCGACAATCTCTCCCTGCAAATCGGCGACCTCAATTCGAGTCTCATATCTTGGTTTTCTGCTTCCCTCAACGGACTCGAATCCAATCTGACAACGCTGATAATTTCCGTCAATGACACAGTGATTTCCAGCAACATCACCATTATGAACAAGCTGTATGGACTTCAGGATGAAATCGCAAGCCTGAACCAAACTTTAATAAATGGACTGTTAAACATATCAAATGTAACCGTGAACATAACGACAAGCCAGCAAGAGGTGATAAATACTATGGTCGCATTATATGGAAACCAAGCAAAGAACAGGAACTTTGCCTATCTCGGCGTTGGAATCACAGGACTGCTCACAGGTGGCGACAGTGGCGCGGTGCAATACTGCAAGGATAACATGACACTCGCGCAATACAGCGTTCAGAATGTGACAGGCTCTATGAACATGACGAATGTTTTCGAAGACCTGACACGATGCACATATGGATGCGTTAAAGATGCCTGCGTGATACCGCAATACATGATTTGGCTTTATGTCCTCATCGCGCTGATACTGGTATTCGTAGTCTACCTGTGGTTCGAAAGGCAAAGCTGGTCGGAAGAATAAATTTAAATAACAAAAATAAATAAAGGGTGATAAGATGGTCAATAAAATAATATTCGGTGCATTCATTTTATTTATCACCATAGCTTATCTCGGCTTCATAACAAACCTGAATTTCGACTTCAGCTATAAAGTCCTGCTTTATCTTCCAGCAATTTTTTTCCTCTTACTGTTTATGTTTATTTCTTTCAAAAGCGGTGACTCAGGCTCGACTAACGAGGTCGGTGGCTTCCCTTACGAATATTAGACTTCTTTATTCTTTTTTTAATTTCCTTGTATTTTGCAAAAAATTCCTTTTTCATGTCGTCATAAGAAAGAGGCTTCGTGTATCCCAACATGATATTCATAAAGTGAGAAGTCAGTATGTCGCGTATGAGAGTTGAGCGGTCTTTATAGTGGTTTTCTTTGGAAAAAATGTCTATCGTATTGAAAAGATGCTCATCAACCCGAAGTATAATCGTCTTTTCGAGGCATCTTGGCATGAACATAATTGTTTTTATCATTTAAAAATGTGCCATTCGTGTATTACATAGACTAATTAGGATGGAAAACCAACCTTTTATCAGGAATAGATGAATTTTTATCAGAATTGAAGGTGATGTGATATGAAAAATATAGGTATTATAGAAAAACCCGTTAAAGGCAATGGACATAAACCAAAATGGTATTTTGAAAGAACTATCAGAGGCGCACTTGTTGGTGACACTATTATAGACATTCCGAAAGGTTTCAAATCTACAGTAGAAAAAGAACGTGATGGAAAAAAAATGAAAGTCGTTATAATGTTAAGAAAGGTGGTATGATATGGCAGAAAGTCTTCTGAAGAGGTCGGGCGCAAGAAGCATAATGAACAGGTCTAACGTAAAACATGAAGATTACCTGCGACTGAAAGATTCACAGGAAGAAGAGGAAATGGAAAGGAAAGCCAAGAAAGAAGGGCTTCTGAAAAGAGCGGAACATGGTCTTGCTCATTGGATAACCGAAAAACCCGAAGAGCATAAATATATTCACGGACTTGCCGA
>Ga0315297_10000551_pt1 | contig 22095 bp, 19 predicted proteins | sample YL17G15_0_MG_FD_203628 | JGI IMG/M metagenome (GOLD analysis project Ga0315297, IMG submission 203628) | Sediment microbial communities from Yellowstone Lake, YNP, Wyoming, USA - YL17G15_0 | ecosystem: Environmental > Aquatic > Freshwater > Lake > Sediment | place: USA: Wyoming | collected... | reverse complement strand
CCGGGAGAGGCTTCCCGCGAAGGAAGCCAGGGTGGGATGCCCCTGGGGGTAAAGGTTATAGGCGCGAACGGCCTTGGCCCACTCTTGCAAGAACCCCAGTATTTTCTCGGTAACTTCCAATCCTTTTTACCCCCGATAATACATTTTTAATCAAGGATGAGGTCCAGGTCAAACCCCGGTTGCTTTGTCTAAATACTATGATATTTATATAAATGTGAAAAACTCCCCCCGGGTTATTGTCTTCCTCATCGTTTTCGCCATGATGCTCGGCGCGTTTCTCCCGGGTTGTTCATCCTCCGGGGTGAGCGGTCCCGCGTCCGGAGAAAAACTCTGCCCCGCCTGTCCCTGTCAGGAAACCCCCACCCCGGGCAGTATAAATGACCCGTATCTCCTCCGGTCCATCCCCAGCACGATCATCGATCGGGGAACGGGAGGCGGAGTGGGATATTATACCTCTCTAGCTTTCGATTCCAACGACTGGCCTCATCTCAGCTATTACGATTTGTTGAATGGGGATCTTCGTTACGCCCGCCTGGAAGAGGGAGAGGGGGGGAAAAACCGCTGGCGGGTGGAAATCATTGACCAGGTTGGCGACGTCGGCACCTATACTTCCCTGGCGCTTACGCCGGATAATTTGCCCCGCATCTCTTACCGGGACGAAACCGAAGGCAAACTCAAGCTGGCTTATTTTGACGGGGAAAGCTGGCATAATGAAATCCTGGACCAGGAAGGGAACAATGGCTTGGGAACTTCCATCGCTCTGGACTCCGCTGGTTATACTTACATCAGTTATATCAAAACCGGAACCTTTGACCTGCGTTTTTTAACTTACACCGGCACCGGATCAATAGCGGAAACGGTTACCATGGGCCTGGGACAGAGCGTTTATTATTCTACCTCCCTGGCCCTGGGCTCCGACGGAACCCCTTACATCGTCTATTATAACTCCCTCCTGGGAGACCTGATGATCACCTACCGCGATTTCTTGATCTCCCAATGGATCTCCATCCCGGTCGAAACGACGGATGACGATGTGGGAAGGTTCAATTCCCTGGTCATCGACAGCCGTGGATCCTTCCATCTCTGCTACCTGAATGATACCCGGGGAGAACTCTGGTATTCCCAATATGATCCGGACCGGGCCCTCTGGAGCAATGAAAAGGTGGACGCGGAAGGATCCAGCGGCTCCTATTGTCATATTACCCTCTCCGCGCGGGAGAACCCGGTGATTAGTTATTTCGAAGAAGCCAATGGGGATCTCAAGGTGGCCCTGAAAAGCTATGGCCGCTGGCAGATTGGGCGCTATGATACCGCCGGCATAACCGGGACTTGGACCTCGATCGCGGTCAACTCCCAGGGCGCGATTGGGGTGGCTTACCGCTCTCAGAATCCCGACGCCCTCCGTTTCCGATATATCCCCACCCAGTAAATCTCTGCTTCGACTCTTGATTTTTACCTCACACTTGAGTATTTATTACCAGGGTAAGCCATGAGCGCGATAATTATAACTATTCATGTCTTGGTTTGTGTTTTTCTGATCCTCATCGTTCTCCTGCAAACCGGTAAGGGAGCTGAAATCGGGGCTACCTTTGGAGGATCAAGCCAAACCGTCTTCGGCCCCCGGGGGGCGGGGACCCTGCTCTCCAGGTTGACCGTGGTGGCCGCGATCGTCTTTATGATCACCTCGATCTCCCTCTCCTATCTGAAGGGAAGATCGTCGGCCAGCGGATTCCTGGAAAAGGAAGTCGCTCCCGCGGGACCGGTCGAAACGGCCCCGGTCCCGACTGCGCCCCCCCTGCCCGACGCCGGTCCCGGAAACCCGGCTCCCCCGGCCCCGCAGCCATCACCAGATGGGAAATGAAATGTGCTGCCGAAGTGGTGGAATTTGGTAGACACGCCATCTTGAGGGGGTGGTGGGCTACGCCTGTGCGGGTTCGAGTCCCGCCTTCGGCACCATAAATTTCTTTCTAAAACCACAATCCGATTTGGAATCATCCCTTCTTTCCCTTTTTTCCCAAGTGGGGGGTTACCTTTATCTTCTGGTCCCCGGTCTTTTTTTCCTGGCTACCGTCGGCTTCCCGTTTCCGGAGGAACTGATTCTTTTATTCTGCGGCTACGCGGTTCACTACCACGGGGTCCAAGCCGAATTTATCGTCCCGGTCTGCTTTTTCGGAATCATCATGGCCGATACCCTGGTTTACAGTTATGGAAGATTACTGGGGGAAAAATTCATCCGCCGGCTCCCTTCGCGAATTATCCTGCCCGGTCAGGCGCTTTTCCGGATCGAGGACTATTTTCAACATTACGGGGGATGGACCGTTTTCCTGGCCCGTTTTATCAGCGGATTCCGCTACGCTACCTTCCTGACCGCCGGTATCTCCAGAATGAAGCTGAGAAAAATATATCCCGCCGACCTGGCGGCCAATCTGATTTTCACCCCCGCGGTTATTTACCTGGGATACCGTCTGTCCCACAAATTAGATAAGGCCGTGATGATCGTGGACAAGATCCGCCATTTAAGTGTGTTCCTGATCCCTCTGGTAATCTTCACCATCTCGCTCCTTCTGATCCGGAGAAGCCGCCAGGAAAAACCCGAGCATGGAGGAAAATAGAGCCCGTCCGGGGAAACCGGACGAGAAGGAAAATATCCTCCGGGCCACCGGCGTGGTCGGAGGCGCCACCCTGGCCTCCCGGATCTTCGGCTACATCCGGGACATGGTCACGGCCTATCTCTTTGGCGCCGGCTGGGTCACCGACGCCTTCTTTCTGGCTTTTCGCCTTCCCAATACCCTCCGCCGCCTTTTCGGGGAAGGGGCTCTTTCCATCGCCTTTATCCCTGTCTTTACCGAGCACCTAACCCGGGGCTCCCGCGCTGACGCCGAAACCCTGATTCGTTCCTCCGGGGTCGCTTCTTTTCTGATCCTCAGCGTCGTAACCCTCCTGGGGGTGGGATTCGCTCCCTGGATCGTGAAGCTCTTCGCTTACGGATTCATCTACGATCCCAAGATCTTTAACCTGGCGGTGAAACTCACCCGTGTAGTTTTTCCCTATATCCTCCTCGTCGGAATGGTCGCTTGGGCCATGGGGGTCCTGAATTCACAGAAACATTTTTTCGCCCCGGCCTTCTCGCCTGTCTTTCTGAATATCGGAATGATCTGCAGCGCTCTTCTTTGTTACCCTTTTTTCCGGGAGCCGATCTTCGGCCTGGCGGTCGGCGTAATCCTCGGCGGGATTCTCCAGGTCCTCCTGCAGATTCCCTTCCTGTTGCGCACTGGATTTACCTTCCGGGGCCGGATCAGTTTTTCACATCCGGGTTTGAAAAGAATTTTCATTCTCCTCGCCCCGGCCGCCATTGGCCTGGCCGTCTACCAGTTAAACATCCTGGTGGACATGCTCCTCGCTTCTTTCCTGCCCCGGGGTTCCATTTCCTTTCTTTACTACGCTGATCGGGTGATTGAAGTTCCCATGGGCATCTTCGCCACCGCCCTGGCGACCGCGGTCCTGCCCACGATGTCGGAGAAAACCGCCCTCAATGATATGGGAGGTTTAAAGGAAACCCTCCACCATTCCCTCCGGACACTCCTCTTCATCATCCTCCCGGCCACCCTGGCGCTGGCGGTTCTCTGCACCCCGATCACCAATGTCCTTTTCGAACACGGTAAATTCGGACCCGAGGAAACCCTGCTGACCAGCCGGGCGCTCCTGGCCTTCACCGTCGGACTCCTCGGGATTGGCGGGGTCAGGATCGTCGTCCCGGTTTTCTACTCGCTCAAGGATACCTGGACGCCGATGCGGGTAGCCCTGATCGCCTTCCTGGCCAACCTGACCCTGAATCTGATCTTAATGGTCCCCTTGAAACATGCTGGTCTGGCTCTCTCCACGTCGATTGCCGCCTACCTTAATCTGAGTCTGCTCTTCTATCTTCTCCATCGGAAAATCGGTGCCTTTCATTTTTCCGACGTGCTCTCCGCTGGATTGAAAATGCTCTTGGCCGCCGGCTTGATGTGCGCTTTACTGATGCTGGCCGTCCATCAGATCGAATGGTCAGCCCAGACCCGCCTGATAATCAGAATTTTGGCTCTGGCCGTGATGGTGGGGATGGGAGGGATAATCTACCTTCTGGCCGCTTATCTTCTCAAAATCGAGGAACTTAACACCTTCCTTAATCCCGTCTTGCGAAAATTACGTTCTCTCCGGGGTTAAAGTAAGCTCTGGGGATCGATATCCACGGAAAAAGTTACGCCCGCCGCCAGCTGGCGGTGGGGATGTAATTCCAGGATCTTCGCGAGGGGGGCCTGGATCCGGAAATCCGGCGGGTATTTAATCAGGATCTGAAAGCGATGCCTCCCCCGGATCTTGGCGTAGGCGGCGGGTGCGGGCCCTAAAACTTGGACTGCTTTCCCCGGTTTGGTTGTTCCTCCGGTCAGTTTCCCCTCCAGTTCTTCCTTAAGTCTTTCCGACGATTCCTCCACTTTCTGGGCGTTCACCCCGGAGACCAGGAACTGAACCAACCGGGAAAAAGGCGGATAAAAAAACTTTTTCCGAGACTCCAGCTCGGCCCGGTAAAAGGCCGGGTAATCCTGCGCCCGGGCCAGGTCGATCGCGTAGTGATCGGGCAGAAAGGTCTGCACCACCACTTCCCCCGGATGTTCACCTCTCCCGGCCCTCCCCGCCACCTGGGCCAGGAGCTCGAAGGTGCGCTCGGCCGCCCGGAAATCGGGAAGATCCAGGGAAAGATCGGCCAGGACCACTCCGACCAGGCTGACCCCGGGGAAGTCGTGGCCCTTGGTCACCATCTTGGTGCCCATCAGCATCTCGACCCCGCCGGCGGCGAAATCCCGGAGGATCCGGGCCGGGGCCCCGATCCGGTGCGCCGTGTCCCGGTCCAGCCGGCGGAAGGAGAGGCCGGGAAAGTCCCGGGTCATTTCCTCTTCGATCCTTTCCGTCCCGACCCCGAACATCCTGACCCGGTGGGAATTGCAGGCCGGGCAGACATCCGGCGGGGGGATGCTGAAGCCGCAGTAGTGGCAGAGGAGAATCTTCCTCGCCTTGTGCAGAATCAGGCTGACCGAGCAGTTGGGACAGCGGATAGCCTGGCCGCAATCCTGGCAGAGAACCGAGTTCGAGTATCCCCGGCGGTTCAGAAAAAGGATCACCTTTCCCCCCTCTTTCTGATGGGCGGCGATACGCTCCTTTAGAAAAGGGGAAAGCGGGTTTTTGGTCCAGTCCGACCCCAAATTGGCCGCGCGCAGGTCCACCACCGTCACCGGAGGCAGGGTGCGCCCATCCACCCGGGAAGGCAAAGTCAGCAGGTGGTACTTGCCGGCCGCCGCGTTGGCGAAGGATTCCAGGGCGGGAGTGGCCGAGCCCAGGATCACCGTGGCCCCGGTCAGCTTTCCCCGGACGATGGCCAGATCCCGGGCGTTATAGCGAACCCCCTCTTCCTGCTTGTAAGCCTCGTCGTATTCTTCATCCACGACGATCAGACCGGGGGCCGGCAGGGGGGCGAAAACGGCGGAGCGCGTTCCGATCACCAGGGGAGCCTGGCCGGTCTGGATCCTGACCCAGGAATTTATCCTTTCCCGCCGGGGCAGGCCGGAGTGGAGCACACCCACCTTGGCCCCGAAACTGGCCCGGAATCTCCCGGCGATCTGGGGCACCAGCGCGATCTCCGGGACCAGGATGATCACCCCTTTTTGCGCGTCCAGGGCGCGGGCGGCCGCCCGGAGATAAATCTCGGTCTTCCCGGAAGCCGTCACCCCGAAAAGCAGGTGGGTCTCGAAAATCCCGGCCCGCAAACCCGCCTCGATGGCGGCCAGGGCCTTTTCCTGGTCAGAGGTGAGCTCCTTTACCCCCGCCCCGGCCAGAAGTTCTTCCTCCCGGTAAAAACCCCTCACCCATCCCTTCCGCTTCATTTCCCGCAAGGCCCGCAGGTATTGGGTTCTCCTCTCCGGGGGCAGGTCGGAAAGCGAAAGTTCTCGGGAACTGGCGAGTTGCTGCAAGATCTCCGCCTGGACCGGGGCCGAGGGTTGAACCTGCGCCAGGAGTTTATCGGGGTCCAGGCCTTCGGCGATCCGGAAAAGATGGGTCCGCGGCTCCCCGGGGGGGGGATTTTCCAGGCCGGGAGGCAGGGCCAGCTCTACCAAACTGGAAAGCGGCGCCAGGTAATACCCGGCCGCCCATCTCAAGAGTTCGAGCAGTTCGGAATTTATGACGGGATCCTCCCGGAAAACCTCGAGAATCGGCCGCAGCTCCTTTCGGCCGGAAGCCGCGCCCAACTCGATCACCAGCCCCGGGTTTTCCCTTTTGCCGAGAGGCACCCGGACCAGCGTCCCGGGTTGGACCTTCTCCCGGAGATTTTCCGGGACCAAATACTCCAGGAGGTCATGGATCGGATGCACCGCCACCCGGGCGGTGAGGATTTCTGGTTTCTGTGGCTGATCCACCATGGCTTTTATCTGCTCATCAAATCACCGAACCTCCCCGCGGCAGAGACCGCGGGGTATATTTCTCAAAACGATTATTAGGCTCTTGGCTGTCATTCCCGCCCTTCGACTACGCTCAGGATAAACTCCAGCGGGAATCCAGGCTAACAAAAAATACTGGATTCCGCATCAAGTGCGGAATGACGGGATAAGGTAACCCCGTAGCAAGATCACGGGATATTACAATTTAAAAATCTCTTCTATTCCGGTATTCCGACCTTTGACCTTTGACCTTTCACCTGTTTCCCGTGTTCTTCTTACGTTTTAGTATTCGCTGGCTCGAGCCACCGCCTGACCCAGGGCAGCATGGCGTAGGCGGGGAAGGCGAGAATAAACGTGAAAGTGAAGTAGGAGGCGTATCCCAAGCTTTCCGCACCCCAACCCGAAAATGCCCCGGAAACAGAACGGGTCATGGCGAAAAGGGCGGAGAGCAGGGCGTACTGAGTGGCGGCGTGATCCTTGTTGCAGATTTTCATCAGGAACGCCAGGAAAGGGGCGGTGCCCAGGCCCCCGGTGAAGGATTCCGTCACGGAAGCGAGATACATCGCCGCCGGGTGGGAAGGCAGGGCCGCGGCGCCGGCGTAGACGAGGTTGGAGCCCGCCTGGAAAAGTCCCAGGATCCACAACCCGCGAAATATCCCCCACCGGTTGGTCAGGTACCCTCCCAGAAGCGCTCCGATAATTGTGGCGACCACGCCCACGGTGCCGGGAACCGCCCCGATCTCGAACAGGGTGAACCCGCGGTCAACCCAAAAGGGATGGATCATCGGTCCCATCGCCATGTCCCCAAGTTTGAAAAGGAGAACGAAAAGGAAAACCTGGATGAATCCCGGCCGGGCCAGGAACTCCTTTAGGGGGATGACCACGAAATATTGAAATGTCCGGGTCGAACCGGGCGGCGAAAAAGTCTGGGGGGTACGATTCTCCCCGTCCGCCGGGGAAGGTGCCGGCGTTTCCGGGGCCCGGATCGAGACCAGCGCGGTGAGCAGGATCAATATCCCGCCCACCAGGAACATGGTTGTCCATCCCAGCCACCCGGCTCCGGCGATAAATACCCCGCCGGCCGCGATCAGGGCGATCCGGTAGGTAGTCACTCTCACCCCGTTGGCCATCCCCAGCTCTTTTTCATCGAGCAGCCGGATGGTATAGGCGTCGATGGCGATGTCCTGGGTGGCGGAGAAAAAAGCCAGCGCGATCAAGAGGACCCAGAAGAAAGAACCTACCGTCTGCGACGGCATCAGCCACGGAAACGAAACGATCGTGAGCGCGATAAAGATCTGGCAGGTCACGAACCAATGCTTTTTCCGGCCGAGGGCATCCACCGCGGGCGCCCAGAAAAACTTGATTGCCCAGGGCAGGCTGACCAGGCTCATGAGCCCGATTTCTTTCAGACTTACCCCGAAGATCCGGAAATACACGGGCAGGGCGTTATGAATCAAGCCGAAGGGAAATCCCTCCACGAAGTAGAGGACGGCCACCCAGAAAAGTTTCCTCCGGTAAGTCATGCTTATTCCTGTATAGCTATTAACCCGATCGAAGACAAGTTGTTTTCAATCAGGAAGACCTATTTAGAAACCGTTGCAAAAAGCTTTTTCTGTCATTCTGAGCCCTGAGCCTGCCGAAGGGCGAAGAATCTCTCTTCGGTCGGAGAAATTCGAAAACCCAGATTCTTCGCTTGCGTTTATCCTGAGCCCACCCATTAGATTCTTCGCTTCGCTCAGAATGACAGAGGGCGAAGGACTCAGGCGCCGTCCTGAATGAAATGAAGGAATGACATATCGAGGGTTTTGCAACGGTCTCATTTAACTACCTTCTTACTTGCAGATTGGCGTTTAGTTTGTTTGGTTTGAAAATTGGTGCTTGGTTTTTGGTCATTATTTGGTTATTGCCTGCCCTGAGCGGAGTCGAAGGGGTGCTTGGTAATTGGGATTTGCTTGTCCCGTCCCGGCGGCGGAAGTTGCCAATTCCACGCTGAATATTTATAATCGGCCCAACACTAAAACCCTTTCCCAAGGAGTGCGGCCACATGGAAATGCATAATATTCTGGCGGAAAAATCCAGCAATCCGAAACGCTTGCGTGAGTACCTTGACGGCCTGGACAACCAGGCGCGCATCGCCGAGGTGGTGACAATGACCGCAGCCGAACAGGCCCGGCTTTTTGAGGCGGTCAAAGGGTTCATGCCTCTGAATCTGGATTATTACGCCCCTGCCACCGGCAAGCCGCTTCAGGAAGTCATTCACCACGGCAAAAACAGCCTGCCGCTCTTTACCCGTTTCCAGAAGCGTTTCTGCCTGCCCGACCGCAAGACCGCAGTCGACCAGCGCTGGGGTTATAACCACCAGCCGTTGTCTTTAGTCACCGGGCCGGGTTATTTCGTCTGCAAGGCGGCCGAGGCCGGGGAAGTGGTGGTGGATTATTATGAGGTTCCGCCCAACAAACCGGAATCCTGGCCGCCGATTCTGGACAACTCCGCGCGGCTGTCCCGGTTCATCTATTATCATACCCGCGACTATCTGCGCGGGGTCAGCAAAAACGTCAGTATCGGCCGCGCCACCCGCAACGGCCAGTTGATGAAAAACTGGTTTGTTCTCTGCCGCGAGGATAGGTAAACGGAGGAGGAAAAAAGCATCATGAGCAAGGTCAAGCTCCCGCGCAAGTTCATCAGCAAATACCCCCACAAATTCTCCCAGGGCAAGGAGCGCTTCCTCTGCGGCCGGCGGATTCTCCCCAAACCGATCACCGGCCGGGAAACCCTCCCCGAACTCGTGGACCGCACCTTCCTGGCTTACAATTCCGCGCGGCTTTCCGACGCCTGCCGCCTCTTCACCGGGAAAATGCTCGCTCCCCAGACCACGGTCGGGATGAGCCTGGCCGGGGCGCTGACCCCCGCCGGCCTGGGCTCGAGCGTGATCGTTCCCTTGATCAAGGCCGGGTTCGTGGACTGGATCGTCTCCACCGGCGCCAATCTCTACCATGATATGCACCACGCCCTGAACTTCCCCCTCTACCGCGGCTCGCCCCACACCAACGACCGTGATCTCCGCCGGGTGGGGGTGGTGCGCATTTACGACATCCTGCTCGATTACAATACCGTCCTCATGGCCACCGATGACATCCTCCGGAAGATCCTCCGCCAGCCCGAGTTCCAGAAGGAGATGGGCACCGCCGAGCTGCACCACCTCCTGGGGATGTACTGCGCCGAGTTTGAAAAAGAGCTCGGATTGAAGGATGCCTCGGTCCTGGCCGCTGCCTACCGGGCGGGCGTGCCCTGTTTCTGCCCCTCCCCCGGAGACTCCACCATCGGGATGAACGTGGCCGGGGTCGAGATCGAGGGCAACCGCTGCCGGGTCAACCCCTCCGTGGACGTGAATGAAACCACCGGGATCGTGCTGGACACCAAGCTTCGCGGCAAAAAAAGCGCGGTCATCCTGGTCGGAGGCGGCTCCCCCAAGAATTTCACCCTCCAGACCGAGCCCCAGATCCAGGAAGTTCTCCGGATCAAGGAGGCCGGCCACGACTATTTCATCCAGTTCACCGACGCCCGGCCCGACACCGGCGGCCTCTCCGGCGCCACCCCCTCCGAGGCGGTGAGCTGGGGCAAGGTCGATCCCGACCAGCTTCCGGACGCGATCGTCTGCTATCTCGATTCCACCGTGGCCCTTCCCCTCCTCGCCCATTACGCCCTGGCCCGGCACCGTCCCCGAAAGCTCAAGCGTCTCTACGACCGGCGGAAGGCGCTCCTCCAGCGGGTTGAGCGCGAGTACTTCGCCCACCATAAAGGCAATGATTAAAATTCCGGAGAAACCATGATCCCGCTCTCCCGCCTGAAACGGCTCGCCGCCGAGCACGGCACCCCCCTCTTCGTGTTGGACCACGATGAGATCCGGAAGAACTACGCCGAGTTCAAAAAGCACCTGCCCCGGGTTCAGGTCTATTACGCGGTCAAGGCCAATCCCGACCCGGCTATCGTGAAAACCCTCTACCAGGCCGGGGCCAGCTTCGATGTGGCCTCGATCGCGGAGTTCCAGATTGTCCACCGAAACATCGAGGGTCTGCCTCCCAAGCAAAGGCAGAACTATATCTGGGACAAGATCATCTACGCCAACCCGGTCAAGGCCAACGAGACGCTTTCGCAGCTCGATCCTTACCAGCCGCTGGTGACCTACGACAACTACGAGGAAATCCAGAAGATGAGCAAGTATTCTCCCCAGGCCGGGCTGATCCTGCGCATCCGGGTGCCCAATACCGGCTCGATGGTGGAGCTCTCCTCCAAGTTCGGAGCCGCCCCGGGGGAGGCGGTCGACCTGATCGAGGCGGCCCGCGAGGCCGGCTTTAAGGTCGAGGGGATTTCCTTCCACGTGGGGAGCCAGGCCACCAATTTCGACAATTACATCCAGGCGCTCCAGATCTCCGCGGATATCTTCCAGGAGATGAACCTGCGCGGCCGCCAGGAGCTGAAGCTACTCGATATCGGCGGCGGTTTCCCCGCCCCTTATGACGACCAGGTCAGGCCTTTCCATGAGTTGTCCCGGATGCTCAACGCCGAGATCGACCGCCTCTTCCCTCCCGACATCGAGATTTTAGCGGAGCCGGGGCGATTCCTGGTGGCCACCGCCGCCCTGCTGGTGGTAAAGATCATCGGCAAGGCCCGGCGCGACCGGAAGCTCTGCTACTACGTGGATGATGGAATTTACGGGACCTACTCGGGAATCCTGTTCGATCATTGCCAGTATCACCTGGAGTCCTTCCGGAAGGGTCCCCCGGAGATCTGTTCGGTCTTTGGGCCCACCTGCGACGCCCTCGACACCATCTCGACCGTCGAGAACCTGCCCGACCTCAAGCTGGGCGACCTGCTCTACACCCGGAACATCGGCGCCTATTCGAACGCGAGCGCGACCAATTTCAACGGCTTCCCCCCCGCCAAGGTAGCCCACGTCAACCAGTAATTTTCCCTCAAAGTGAAATTGTAAAAATCCTCCTTCGGGAATGAAGCTCCCCGTGGCAAGACCACGGGGAATTACAAGTTAAATCCCGACAAATGAGAAATTATCAAAATGATCGTGGCTTTTTTTTAGGCTTTGGGCGCGCCGGAAAGCATGTCCGCCAATTTGATTTCCGGGTGGTGGTATCTCGCGTAGCTGGGAGTTTTTTTGCCGTATTGGACGGCTTCCTGGGGGCACCATTGGATGCACGCCAGGCACTGTTCGCACCGGTGCTGCCAGGCCGGCTTGCCCGCGGTCATGACGATATTTTTCGCCGGGCAGATTTTCTCGCAGATCGCGCAACCATTGCATTTCTCATCCACCCAGAATTTTTTATCCATTTTGGGAACCTGGGGGAAACTTAATCTATACAGGAGGGAAGAAAGGATAATATTTTGCCAGAGCGGCCCTTTTTCTATCGGGGCGGCTTCCTTTCGATGGACAATCTGGGCGATTCGTCCCACCTTTTCCTCGGCCTGCCAAAACAACCGCTTCTGCTCTTCCACCGTCGCTGCCCCTCCCCAGGGAATGTAATTGGAAGGTGTGACAATATCAAAACCCGCGGCCAGGGTTATTCCCCGCGCTTTCATTATCTTTTTTAACTGCAAAAGCGTCCCCGCGACCTGTCCGGCGTTGACCGCCAGGGCAAAGTAATATCTTGATTCGTCGGCCGGAAAACTTCTGACAAAATCGATGACCCGCTGAGGCAGTCCCCACATATGCACCGGGAAAACGATCCCGATCCTTTCGGAATCGATTTTCAAGGGGCCAGGTTTTCCCGCGTTCAAAGAGACCAATTCCGCGTCCTGGAGTTTGTCCGCCAGCTGCCTGGCCACCCAGAGCGAATTGCCGGTTCCGGTGTAATAATAAAGATAAGTTCCCATGATTGTTTTCCTCCTGAGTTTCTCAGTCCTTTTAAGTTACAAGGTTGAAAAATCAAAACCCGGCAAATCCCCCTGGAAAGACCTGACCATACCTTTCGTCTGGCGCGGGCGTTTCTTATGCTCTAGAAAAATGCGAATCGCACCCCGAACCCCAGGGTTCGCTCTTCGGTGAAAACTGCCAGTCCCTTGCGGTTGCCTACGTCCGCCGAAATGAATAAATAGATGTCGCCTGCCCGAGATGGCACTACGAAGCCGGTCAGGTTGCGTACAAGATACGCGTCTGGATAGATTTTCCTGCCGAAAAGGTACTCGGCGAAAAGCGAGCTAAAGGGATGGATGTGATTCCAGCGTCGCCAGCGGACGATGAGGTCTCCACCCGGACCCTGGCTATACCCGCCTGCGTTGGTGACGAAGAATTTATGTTGCAGGCGGCCGATTAGATCCAAACGACCAAGAGGCACTCGAGCGGCGACATCCAACATAACGAAGTTGCCGATCTGGGGCCGATCGCTATAATCGATGCCGTCGCCACCGTCGTTGGACCCGGAATAATGCTCGCTTTCGTGGCGGATATTCAGGGTGAACTCGAGCGCCCCGCGTGGACCGAAATGCCGACTCGCAAAGTCGTCGAGCGACGCGGCCACCGAGTAGCCCCACAATCCGCGCCAAAAATTGCTGTCGGCCATGGGCATGCCGTCGAATCCGCTCGACTTTCCCTCGCTCTCTAGTTCCATCATGGCGAAGACTCCCAAACGCAGAGAGAGCCTCTGATCGCGCAATTGGAGCACGCTGAAGTCACCGCCGCCGGTCAGGATGCGATGGGGCGCGGCGACAAGGCCCAGCGCCGCCGTATCGCGCGACGCCGAGGAGGAATGGGAAATCTCGCGCGCCGGGCCGAGGAAATCGACTTCCCAGGATGCGGCGGGGAGCGGCGCGGAGGCCAGACAGAGGGGAATTGCCAGGATTATATTTTGAAAGCGCATGTTAATCATCCCGTAGTTGGAACGACACTAGGTGCAGTCCCGAAGGTCCCGTTGTGGACGTGGTGTGGTAGGTAATGGCCAGGATGCGGCCGTCGGCTGAGCGCAAGGCCGGGTGTTCCGTGCCGCCGCTTATGAACCACGAATCCGGCTTGACCGCGGGAAAGAGACGATGCGAATTTTCCCAGGGACCTGACGGTGACGGCGCCACCCGCATCTCAATTGACGAATCCCAGATATTAGCCGAAATGGCCGTGTACTGACCCAGGAATGCGTTGTACCCCAGCGTTACCGCGCCGGGCCCATCGAAAGCAACCGTAAAGTTCCTGGGATCCTCCACCCAGCCGTTAAAGCCGTTGTAAAAGCGGTAAGCTTCCGGATCGGCCATATTCTCCGGCATTACCCGCGTCACACCGCAGAGGTCCTCAAACGCCGCCGCGTGGAAACACCTGATCAGGTAGACGTAGCCGTCATTGTCAACGAAACCAGAAGATCCCCAACTTGATTGCGCGCCGCTCCAGAGAAGAGCCCCCTGACGCGCGCACGCGGAGCCGGCGGCGGGTGTCACACAAAGCCCCGTACCCAGCCACTCCATATCGAACACACCGGGCCCGAGCAGCAGCACATCGTAATAAAGATAGCCCTTTCCCTGCCACACCAGGCCGCCGCGGGGAGTCACACTGATCCTCTTGCCGTCGGTGCGAGCGGCGTTTTCGGCCTCTTCCTCGGGCGTCAGCGCGATAAACGGCGCGGGGGCGCCGTTTGCGTCGGGCAGCACTTCCAGATGTCCGGTGCAGGCGTCGTTGACACTGCGGACCAAAGCGGCTGAATTAGGGATCGTATTTGAGCCGGTGGTGTTTGGTTGGGTAAGACGCGTCTCGCCGAAGATCCAAAGCGAACCCTCGGCGAATTCCAGAGACACAGGTGCGCCGAGCGCCTCCAGGCCGGCGGGCACGGGCACCACGCAATCTCCCGTGACCGTGCCCAGACGGCTTACGGACGTTTCGGTGTCCATTACCACCCCGCATCCGGCACAGAAGCAGAGAGCCAGCATTATCGCGGCCGGCCGCGGGAGAAGGCGGCCGCCGCACGGTTTACAATTAATATCCATCATTTCATCATAATAGTTCCGACAAGGGATTATTATTTCTTTCCGATAATTCCCATCATACAAAGAAGAGAGAGAATAAAAAACAGGGTGCAGATCAGAAAAGGAAAAGTCACGAAGAAGCCGAACTTCGTATCGAGCACGGATTGGCTCGGATCCATCGGGTCGTAGAAGACTTCGACATTCATGCTGGGACCTAATCTCTCGATGGCTTTTTCTGCGTATTTTGAAGAACCGCCATGATCACCAAAGGAAATCCGCTGGCCATGATACTCCTGCCCCTCAACGGAATAAACATAGGTCGCGAAAGGAATGTAACGGTCGCCGCCGTCATTGTCGCCGTGGGAGGTATGATCGTGTGTTATCCCCCGGGATTCAATCTTTCCCATGACCCGGGGCCAGTTCCGGCAACGGAGAGCGGTAAAAATCGTCGGAGCGGTCATCGCCATTCCAAAGAGCCCCCCCAACAGGAATATCAATGGGAAATAATGCATTTTTCCGGTCTTACTGCTTGAGATACATCACATCCGCGAAGTAGCTCTCCGCCGAGGTACCGGTGTGCTGGGAGTTGATCTGGAGCCTCATCGCCTTCACCGCCGGCGGTTCCTCGCCGTAAAACTTCTTGTAATCCTCGTACACATTCCGGGTCTCGGTGACCCACTTCCCCAGCTCCGCCGGTCCGGAGCGGACCACCACCAGTTTGATGGTCATCAGGGGAGGCGCGATCGCCTCGCTCATCAGGCCCTCCGGGGCGGTCGTGTCCCAGATGTAAACGATGGATTTCGTCTTGGTAAAGGCCAGAAAAAGCTGGGCCGCCTGGTCGTCGGTCTTCATTTTACGAAAATCGCCGCCCTTCGGTAGCTTGGTTACCTTCCATTTCCAGGACACGACGGGATATTGCTTTAGATTCACCTTAACTTCTTTCTGGATGGAGAACGAGGTGTCCGCGCTCCGAAGCTGAAGGACATTCAGGTCGCCGTCCTTCACTACCGAGAAATCCGCCTTTCCCGATTTTTCCTTGAGCTGCCAGCTTTGGGGAATACCTCTGGCATCAACGCCCTGGGAAAAATCGGCGATCACCAGTCGATCATCCGCCCAGGCGAGCGTCGCAACCAGAATAACAGAAACAACGAAAAAGCGGGTTTGGAATCGAATCATGGTATGCCTCCACTTGTTTTCCATCGAAATACCTTTCCTGTCATTCTGAGCCGACCTGTCCTCCGAAGCCTCCAACTCCGCCAAGGCTATGTCGGACAAGTTGGCGAAGGAGGAAGGCGAAGAATCTCTCTTCCGTCAGAAAGGTTTTTAAAACCAGACCCTTCTCCCGCCAGAGGCGGGATCAGGGTGACATTTCTGTGGTTTTGCAACGGTCTTTTTATATATGAATACCAAAAACTCTTTACAAACGTTCTGCTGACTTCACCCCAATAATTTCGATCAGCTTCGGCAGGTCCAGATATTTCCGGAAATGGGCGGCCAGGAGGTCGTACTGCCGGTCCCGGAACTCGGCTTCCGTAACCGCTGTTTCTCCGCCCGCGTCGGGACGATAGCCAGGATCGAGCGCACCCAGTAAGGATCGCCGGAAACCCGGCAGGTCGAAAATTCCATGGAAATAGGTGCCCCAGATCCGGCCGTCCGGGGTGCCGGCGCCGTCCTTTTCATCAACCGGCTTGCCGCCGCGCTCCGTCACCCGGATGACGTGCGGGACGCCGCCGATCCGGTCGGTGACGCCCATATGGATCTCGTAACCTTCCACCCGCTCCCGGCCGGCCTCCCAGAAACCGGCCGAACGGGAAAGCAGCTTTTCCCGGTGGAGCGTGGTCTCGACGTCCAGCAAACCCAAACCTTCGGTTTGACCCGGCTCGCCCTCCAGACCGTCGGGGTCACGGATCACCCTACCGAGCATCTGATACCCGCCGCAGATTCCAACGAGCCGCCCACCCCGGCCGATATGCGCACGTAGACGGGCGTCCCAGCCTTCCCGTCTTAACCAGTCCAGGTCGGCTCGGACGTTCTTGGAGCCCGGCAGAAACACAGCGTCAAATCCCTCCAGCGGACGGGGCCTGGAAAGGTAATGAAGGATGACGGAAGGTTCGCGGGCGAGGGGCGCGAAATCGGTGAAGTTGGAGATGTGGGGAAAACGCAGCACGGCGATGTTTATCTTCCCAGGCTCCGGGCCGGCGGGGGGATCGATCAGAATGTCGAGCGGCACGCCGTCTTCCGAGTCGATCTCGATATGGCGGTAATAAGGGATCAAGCCGAGGCTGGGAAGCCCTGTGCGGTTTTCCAGGTACTCGATCCCTTCCCGGAAAAGGGCGGCGTCGCCACGGAACCGGTTGATAATAAAGCCCCGGACTCGCTCCCGGTACTCGCGGGGAATCACCTCCAGCGTGCCGATGATTTGCGCGAAAACGCCGCCCCGGTCGATATCGGCGACGAGCAAGACGGGTGCGTCCGCGGCCTCGGCCATGCGGAAATTCACGAAATCGCGGTGGAAAAGATTCACCTCCGCGCAGGAACCCGCCCCTTCCATGATTACCAGATCGTACTCAGCGCGGAGCCGCGCGAGGCTCTCTCGCGCCTCGCGGAATAGATAATCTGTATCGGCAAAATAGTTGGCGGCCTGCGAGTTGCCAATGGGTTTCCCGTGGAGGACAACTTGGGCGCCGGTGTCGGTGCATGGTTTCAGGAGCACGGGGTTCATGTCCACATGGAGGTTGACGCGGGCCGCTTCGGCCTGGGCCACCTGGGCTCTTCCCATCTCCCCCGCCTCCGGGGTAATGAAGGAATTGTTGGACATGTTCTGCGCCTTAAACGGAGCCACTCGCACCTGGAGGTCACTGAAGATCCGGCAGAGCGCCGTGACCACTACGCTTTTTCCCACGTCCGAACCGGTTCCAAGGATAGCCAAACACTTCGCCGGGATTCTCTGATTGGAACTCATACCGAAAGACCTTAAGGCTTGTCTGCGAGCCGGATTAACCCCTAGAATTACCCGGGTATCATTGTGCCGACTTTGAATGGAAGGCGTCAAGAAGCGAATGCCGTGAGCCGGGAGAAGGAGATCGCCTTGTTTTTGACCATCGCCATCGCCATCTGGACCATTCTCAACCTTTATGTCTCCTGGCGCCTGGCGTCCGTGCCGCTCGTCGCCCATAATATCCCGCGCGGCTGGCTCTTCGCCGCCGTTCTCTTTCTCTGGGCGAGCTTCGTGCTGGGACACTATCTTGACCACCTGGGTTTAACTCGCCTGGCCTTACCATTCGAGCTCGTCGGTTCGAACTGGCTCGGGATTCTCTTTTTTCTTTTTTCCTGTTTTATCTTTCTCGATTTCATAACCGCCTTTGGCTTTCTCCTTCCACGTCTCGCTCCTGCTCTCCGCAGCTTTGCCCTTCTTGGCGCGGGAATGCTTTGCCTGATCGCCTTCATCCAGGGGTTTAGGCCGCCGGTGGTTAGTAATTATGAGGTTCGCCTTCCCGGACTGCCCGCGGAGGCGGATGGGACTGTTGTCGTCGGCATCTCCGACCTGCACCTGGGCACGCTCACCAGCGAGCGGTGGCTCAAAGCGCGCATCTCCCAGATTGAATCCCTCCGGCCCGACCTGGTGATCATCCTGGGCGACCTGGTCGAAGGCCACGGCGAGCTCGAGAATGAGAAGAAGATGCTCCCCCTGCTCCAGGGCTTAAAGGCCCCGCTCGGCGTTTACGCCGTCACCGGTAACCACGAGCATTACGCCGCGGTCGGGGCCGGCCCGAGCTTTTTCCAGGACGCCGGGATCAAACTGCTCCGGGATGAATGGGTCGAGGTGCGTCCCGGCCTTATCCTTGCCGGCGTGGATGACTCCCGCAACCACTCCCTTACCCCCGAGGACGTCAGACGGGCCCGGCAGACCCTCTCGGGTCGAGCCCCCGGGGCCGCGACTATTTTTCTTTCCCACCGGCCCCAACAGGCGGAATTGCTGGCGGCCAACGGGGTGGGCTTGATGCTTTCCGGCCACACCCACGGCGGGCAGATCTGGCCTTTCGGCTACGTGGTCAGGCAATTCTTCCCCCTCCTGGGAGGCAGGTATGAAATAAACGGCATGACGGCCATCGTCTGCCGCGGCACCGGATTGTGGGGGCCCCGGATGCGCCTCTGGCGGCCCGGCGAGATCATCCGGGTCACCCTCCGCTCGCCGGGAGACGATAAATGAGCAGAAAATCGAGTAATAAATACCGCCGGTTTTCTTTTTTGAGCGATTGGCGGGGGATTAAAAACACCCTCGGTGAAATGCGGGGTATCGGGCATCCGCAACAGCCGAAATTGAGCAAAGACTACGCCCCGGCCCACCCTGACCCCTCTCTCGATGAGCGATGGTTTATCAAGACCATTACGGACAAGGTCGAAAATCATCCCGAAAACAGCATGGAATTCCCCTTCGCGGGAGAGAGAATTTTTGACCAACCCCCGGTCGGCTTCGTGGCCGGAGACGATCCGATTTTCGTAAAATTCAAGGAAATCATCGGGCCGCACCACTACACCCCCGCGGAAATAATGGCCTGGCACGCGAAAAAAAACGGTGTCACTCCACCCCCGGCTGGTGAGATAAGCGTGGTCTCCTTTGTTTTGCCGATCACCGAGAAAACCCGCCAGGAAAACGCCGGAGAGACCGAATGGTGCTCGGAACGATGGGCCCAGACCCGGCTCCGGGGGGAAATTTTCAGCCAGGCCCTGGTCCGTGAGATGGTTGCCTTCCTGATGGGCAAGGGAATCCTGGCCATTTCACCGGACGTCACGCCGATGTTCAGAAAGAAGCGCTACCCGAAGGTCGGATGGGCGTCGCCCTGGTCGCACCGGCATATCGCCTACGCGGCCGGGCTGGGAACCTTCGGCCAGAACAATCTGTTAATTACGGAAAAAGGGTGCGCCCACCGCGTGGGAAGTTTTATCGTCCACCGGAAGCTGAACCCCAACCGCCAAAGGCCGGAGAACATTCACGCCTACTGTTTGCAGGATCAGGGGATTGAATGCCTTAAATGCGCGAAAAGATGTCCGGCCGGGGCGATCAATATTAACGGCCACGACAAGGAAACTTGCTACGGCCGGGTCGCGAAATCCCTCCGGCACTGCAATAAAAATTACCACATTTTTATTTACGGCTGCGGTCTCTGCTCGGTCAATGTCCCCTGCGAGGCCAGGATCCCCGTCAAGCCCGAGCGCCGGCCATGAGCCAGGGAACGGGGAGGGAAATGGTCACGGGCCAACCCGGGCCGTTGAAGTCGGTTACCGCCTTGACTCTTATCCTTTTCCTGGTGGGCTGCGGAGGGGGAGATAAACCGCAGGTGCCCCGCGAGGGTCAATGGGGAATCTACTCGTTGGACCTCCCGACGGAGGACGTCTCCCTGATCTACGGCTCGGCCGACGAGATCTATTCCGTTCTCCGCCTCAACCGCGCCGGGGATCATTTCGTCTTCGCCCAGAGGATCGGCGGCACGTTGGATGAGCAACTGGAAATCTGCTCGCTCGGCGTGGATGGAACCGGATTCCAGCGACTCACCGACAACTCGTACTGGGATTTGTATCCGGCCTGGTCACCCGACGGGACCCGCATCGCCTTTCTCTCCCTGCGCCAGGCCGACCTCGACATCTACGTGATGAATTCCGACGGTTCGAATGCACAGCGTCTTTACGATTCCGGGTCACATGACGCCGACTTGAGCTGGGTGGGCAACCTGATCGCCTTTACCTCGGGATTTAAAATCTGGGGGATTAACGACGACGGGACCGCTCCCACCCTCATTACCAATCCCCCGAAAGCCGGGACCTGGGGAAACGCGAACCTGCCGATCGGCGATTACGACCCTTCCCTGAACCCGGACGGCGCCCGGATCGCCTTCGAACGCCTGGAAGACGTCAGCGTAACGCACGGAGGCTACAATATTTTTGTGGTCAACTCCGACGGTTCCGGGGAAACCCGCCTGACCGGCACCGGCTACGCTCAGGGTCTGCCGACCTGGTCCCACGCGGGAGATAAAATCGTCTACATTGTCGCCGCGATCAATGGCCAGGGGGTTTACCACCTGTACACGATCAACCCGGACGGTACGGATAACCGGGACATCACCCCCAGTTATTTCCCGCCCGGCTTCCTCTGCCATTCCGCGGTCTTTTCCGGAGACGACTCGAAGATCTACTTTGTTGGACAATGGTGGCAGTAACCCCTCATCTCTTTCCTTCTCCCCACGGGGGAGAAGGTTTATCCCGAGCGGAGTCGAGGGAGAGGTTGAGGGGGAAGCAATATATTTTTATTGGTCGGTAATTGGATGAGCTGAAGTCCTGAGCTTAGGCGAAATGGGTACACCATAAATGTCCTCAAAAGCAAGTCTTAAGGAATGCCCGGCCCGGCCGCTGGTTTTCTTTCGATAAAATCAATTATGTAGCCCGCGGTCAGTTTCGGGTATTCCTCTTGGGGGATGTGGCCGCAGTTCGGGATGCTCACCATGCCCGAAGTCGAGATATCCTGATGAAACCTCTGACCAATTTCGAACGGGATCCATTTGTCTTCTCTCCCCCAGATGATCAGCGCCGGGATTTTAGTCTCATGGTTACGGGCGAGGTAGGGTTTGAAATCCTCGAAATTGATCGCCCGGGCCAGGTCGATCATCGCGTTCAGGGACCCCTCGGTACGGAGACGGTCAAAATAGGCTTCGACCTGCGGTTTGGTCATCTTTTTCTTGCCATCGTACATTACCTCCGAAAGGTTCCAGCGGATCACCCAGCGTTCGAAAAAAAGCTTCATGAACTCGGCGGCCAGCGGCACTCGGGACAGGCGGATGATCAGCGGCATTTTCATCGGGTAGCCGGCGGCGTCGATGAGCACGACCCGCTCGATCTTGTCCGGGTGGTCGAGGGCCATCAGCACGGCGATCCCGCCCCCGAGCGAATTCCCGACGAAAATCACCTTTTTCAATTTCAGCGCCTCCATGACGCCGTTCACTTCCTGGAAAAGCGTGAGCGGCGCGTAATCGGCTCCCCGGGGCTTGTCCGACCAGCCGAAGCCCTTCATGTCCAGGGCGTAAACGTGGTAGCCCCCCTGCCGGAGGTAGGGGATCACCCCCTCCCAGGTGTAGGTGGAGGAGCCGTAACCGTGCAGGAGCACGACCGTGGTTCCCGGCCCGGGGAATTCGAGGTAGTGATAATTCACCCCGCCGACCTTGATGAAATGGTCGAAAGGGGTCGGCGCGGGGATTTGGCCGGGAGGAATGGTCTTGACGAAAAGACCGCAGCCAGCCATCCCGCTGAAAAACACCAACGCGCTCATTATCCCCAGAATTTTTTTACGGCTCATTTCTCTCTCCTTGTTAATAATTATGCCGTCTTTTTCGCTCCGCCGGCAATTCAGTTCAGGATTTAAAAAATTCCTCAATGATTTCTGCGATCACCGCGGGCTTTTCCATCGGGACCAGGTGGCCGGACCCGGGGATGATTCTCCGCTCGGCCCGGGGCATCATCGCGGCGGCCTTCCCCAGATCGATGAAACCCCGGTTGGGGCTTTCCTCCCCTTCCAAAAAGAGCACCGGGCAGGTCAGTTTCGGCAAAAGCGGCCAGGGGTCCCGGGCGGCGCTGCCCACGAAGAGCGCCGCCTCGCGGTCCGGGTGGCAGACCAGTTCCAGCC
>Ga0315297_10000547_pt1 | contig 22159 bp, 31 predicted proteins | sample YL17G15_0_MG_FD_203628 | JGI IMG/M metagenome (GOLD analysis project Ga0315297, IMG submission 203628) | Sediment microbial communities from Yellowstone Lake, YNP, Wyoming, USA - YL17G15_0 | ecosystem: Environmental > Aquatic > Freshwater > Lake > Sediment | place: USA: Wyoming | collected... | reverse complement strand
CTTGGCGAAGAAGTCGATTAGTCGCTGGCATCCATCGCACGTCTTTTGCGTCGTTCCAGAGCTTTTTATCGGAAAGTTCTCAAGAAATTTGCAGTTAGAACAACTTTCCATCATCGCCCTCGCGTCGGCGGGGGTGAGGGTGAGGGACTTTGAAAACTCCAATTGCATCTTTGCCGTTAGTTCCCTTTCCTTCAAAACATCGGCCTGCGCCTTGGCGAGGGTTTCCCTAAACTCCTTTCTGCACGATATGCAGCTCTTCGCTATTTCCAGCTTCTCGGCTTCGAGTTCCCTGACTTTATTCTCAAGCTTCTGCAAATATTCAGATGTTCGTGTTTCGCTCATTCACTTCCCCTCCTTTGCCTTCCTGAAATGATGTTTCATCTCGAGATAGGCTATGAACCCTATCAGGCCGCCGAACGCTCCCCCGGCGATTATGACGATGATGTCGGCGGGCGTCATTCCGAGTCCCTCCTGTCGTTGTTCTTGTCCATGAAGGCCGGGTTGCCGCAGTGAGGGCAGACCTGGACGGTTCGCTTCTCGGCCGTGATTCCGGGCAGGACGACGAAGCCTATCCTGAGGCGGTCGGGTGCGCGGCGGCAGCGGGAGCAGATCATAAGATTCTCCTCTTCGTTTGCGTGAGGCGCTTTCCGAGGGCCCTGTATATTTTCAGATGTTCCTGGATGAACTCGGTAAACTCGTCTATCGTGACCTCTTCGTTCATCAGGCAGTTGTTCATCGCATCGAACAGGCAGTCAAGGGCGTTGTCCTTCCTGCTTTTTTCGGTCATTCTAAGACCTCCGCTTCCTTCCAGCGCACCAGGTCGATGGCCTGGGCGGGCGAAACATAAACCTCAGAGCCGGCCTTCAGCTGGGGAATGAATTTTGATTGGCCTGAGGCATCGTTAAACGTGAATTCGCGCATGTTGCGGGTTATCCTGACCTTGACCCTCTCCCAATCCTGCATGGCTTCCAGAGCGCTTATAATCGCGTCCTGGGGGGGGTTTGGCGGGGCCTTCTCTTGTGGTGTCAATACTCCAGCGAGCCGCGCAATCAATTCATTAAGGGCCTTATTTCCCTCAAGGATCGCGGCCGCTGAAAGATTCAATGCGTTCGCAATCCCGTTCTGTGTGGCCACGGACCCCTGCAGCAGCTTCTCGACGTTCGCGCTCTTTTCCTGGATCGTCTGCAAGGCCAGAGGGAAGGATCGCCAAGCCGCGGCGAGAGGGCGATGGTTGGATTCGAACGTGCCGGTCTCCGGGCTGTTGTCGAACTTGGCCCAGGCTTCTTCCGGCTGATCGCCCGGTAGCATCTTCTCTCTTGGAAATCCGAGGCGCTCAACGACCCGGGGCTCAGTGAGTTCCTTGGCGCTCTCCTTCGTGATCGCATTCGAATACGTGAACTCAGGATCGGAGCAGCGGGCCTTGGTCGGGTCGATGAAGTAGTTGTACTGGGCGAGCTGCATGTGAAGCCTGGTGATGAGCTCGTTGTAGATCGGGATGGCTTCCCTGAAGTCGCGCAGCTTGACCGGGCCCAGCTGAAGGATGATGGATTGCGAGGTCTCACGGATCGCGCAGTTGTAATCGCCCAGCTGCACATGGCCATGCTTCTGGACGTTGTTGTTCAGTTTGAGATTTATTTTTTCCCAGAAGCCGTCAGGTAGGTTTCCAGTGCAATTTGGGTCTCTCGGGATTGTGATGTACACGTCCTCCATGCCGATTTTTTCGTCAATGTCAACGGTGGTCGTACTATACGAGAGGTCGTTGACATTGAGCTTTTTGGCCTTTCTGGTCAGAGTGTACAATGGCGGCCAGCCCGGCATAATCCTTTTTATTAAACCGAGTTGCACCAACCTCTTTTTGTACTTGGACATAACCTGCCTCGAGAGTTTTATCTCTTTCCCAACCGAGGCGATAGAAAAGGGCGAGCCGCCGGAAACGTGCGGCATTGTCAACAGTTCGATAAGCAACCGTTGACATTGACCGTTGACATTTCCCGCTGCATGTCGGTTTTTTCTTTTGACAACGCTGTCTACTCCTCGCGCCGGAGCATGCAAGGGTAATGAGGTGATGCCCTGACCTTCCGCCTCAATCTGGGCTTTTGGGGTTTCATCGTTCATAGTCTTCCTCACAATCCCGGCGTGGAATGGGATCGTCAATGTGCTAATCCTTCGTGACTGTAACGTCTGTACCGGCTGGGAATAGATGGTGCAATTCAACAGGAATCGTAATAACGAGCCTCTTTCCCTGCTTGGCTATTTTTCTTTTGAAGTACAAACGCTCTTTCATGTATTCCTTTTGGAACACAGACTTTATATACTTTTCGGTGTGGGCAGTAGATGGAAATTACCAACGACTTGATGTCAGAATGTAAAGATATTGACGGACTCGAAGCCTATTATTCAAAAAGATTTCCGAAAGGAAGCACGGGTACAAAAGCAAAATCAAAAATTCAAGCCGAAAATCGCACGAGAGATAATCTTTCACCTAATCAAAAACAAGTACCAGAAAAGGAAAATCGTCATGGGCTATGATCTTTGAAGGCTTCGTAAAACTTTCGCATGAACATCTTGGCGGTGATGAGCCTATATTCGACTTGCTCACCGAACAGATACTGACTCAGCATGGCGTTCGTGATAACCCATAGATTGTAGAGCAGCGTTGAAAACATGAAGTAGAAACAGCGTATCTTGTGGTTCTTCGAAGTGGTGTTCGGTCGGAACTCATGCTTCTTGACCCTGTATCCGGTTTCGATGTTCCAGCGTTTTCCGTAAAGCCTGAACAGGTTGACGGTAAAGAGCATGAGTATCGGGAGATTCGTGGCGAAGGCTACGTCCTTTCCTTCTCTGTCCCTTCTTACGACTATCCTGGTTTTCGCCAAATATCTGTTGTCGTTGCTTCGCAGCTTCATCTCTACAACCGCAGGCGGCGAGCTTCGCTTTATGATTCGCAGAACCCGCTTCGTCTTGACGCCTGGCATGAGGTACTTGATTCCCAGTTCGTCGAACAAGCTGATGAATTTTGCCGCATAGAATCCGCGGTCCATGTAGAAATATCTGGCTTCTACCTTGCTCTTTGCGTATTCGATAAGCGTTTTGACGGCTTCCCTTTCGTTCGTGAATACGCCTACCGGCAGAGCCAATAGCGTGAAGTCTCCGTATTTCTCAGCTATCTTGATTGTTACGAATCTGAATCTTTTGCATGTTCCGAGTTTGTATTCTCCACCCACCACCATCTTGTCAGTCTTGTCTCCGTAATACAGCCAGTCGTGATAGTCTATCGCCAAGTCCACGGGACCGCTTAACAGACCTCTGGCTTTGGCAATCTTGTATATTCGCTCGAAAGCGGCTATGTACATCTCCCGTATCTCGTCGGGTTGGAGCTTGGCGAGATAGCCAAGCATGGTTCTTGCGTGAGGAACGTTGCTTTTGAACTCTTCCTCGTCCCTCATTAGCTGGTAGCCTTGGTTTGCGAAGGTGTTGTTATATGCAACGTAAGCTAACAAGTCAAGGAAGTTGTCCTTGCAGTATCTCGCCTTGCAGTTTAATGGAAGGCTGAGAGTCGGGAATATCTCTTCCCTGAGAAGCCTGATTATCTTGGATCCTTCAATTTGGACGTGCCTTCTGATGGTTCGTTCGCATCGCTTTCCGAGACTCTTGTCTTCCGAGAAGTCGATGTCAAGCAGCTTTCCCTCTTCCTTGGCGATTTCCCTTATCCTCTTCGCTATGTTCTGGATTATCGATTCGATTTCAGCGTCTATCCTTTCAGTCACCATAACGCTGAAACTTTGCTGAGATGGAATCATCGCATTCTTATAGCCAAGAAGCACGCATTCTTCCGGTCTTCTTTTAAGGTGCTTTATCAGAGCGCCGTATGAGCGTATGTCTTTGAGTTCCTTGTAAATAATCGATTTTATGATAGCGTACGGGTCATATCTGAGTCGTCTGTCGCCGACCCATGTCTTGTATTTGGTGAGTAGAAGCCTTTCAAGTGGATACAATTCCACCTTAGAGAGCAGAGCCGCTATCGTCGTCTCTTCTGGCTTAAGCTCTAAAAAAGCTTTTTTAATCTGCGTTTCTAATTCATTAACTGTGGTAGGTGGTGTCGTCATGGCTTCACTTCCACCCAAAGGGCGAGGGGTCCAATCCAGACCCTTTGGATTACGCCGCCGCCAGGGGTCGAACCTGGTTAGCGTCTCCCAACGCTGCACGCTTGATTAGGGCGTGCGCCTTAACCGTTCGGTCACGGCGGCAATATCTCATATCATTATATTGATATGACAATTTTTAGTTATAACAATATTTCGTCATTAAACTTTAAATACTTATCGGTTAAATAATAAAACAATATAGCGGTTTTTCGTTAGGAGGCGGAATATGGCTGAGGTGTTCGATAGGATGTACAGGGTTCTGAAGGAAAGAATGAGCATAGACCAGATAATTTTGTTTTATGTTTACAGTAAAAAAACCAAATCGACATCCATAGAAGAAGTAGCGGAAAAGCTTTCATTGCCGAGAAGCACCGTCGTTGGTCATCTGCAAATGCTTGAAGCCGACGGTTTCCTTAGGGAAGAGAAGGAAGGGAGGACGAAATTGTTTTATCCGGTCGCGGAGATAGCGGACAAGTTTTACACCGCCCTTGCGAACCTGAGCTCGGCGTACATCTACGCTTTGGATCATATACGTAAAACCGAGCTCAAGGAGCTCAAAGAGGTTTCAAAGGAAAGGGAGGACGAAGAATGAACGACATCCCAATATCCATGGACATCTGCCTCGCCGAATACGGAAGAAAGAACGGGGCTGATTTCATGGGACTAATAAGGAACGCTTTGGAAGACACTTCCAGGCTCGTCCCTGAAATGCCGAGAGGGGTAAGCGTTCTAATGGGATTTGGCGTGCCTTTTTCAAGATATTATCCGGAAAAAAGCAGCATAGTTACATTTTTCCCCCCGCTTTTCTTGAAGCCGTACTACGGTAAGGAAGAGAGAGACAGCAGCGTGAAATATACGCTCACGCATGAATTCACGGAGCCCATGCTTTTCAAGCCGGATGCGTGGATAAGGCTGAAAAACTCTGTTTTTGACGTGGTAATTCCGGCGTTCGAAAACACCGCATTGGTGCAGGACGACCTTCAGCCGTCTAAGGATGACGTGTATTTACATTGCAAAGCGGTCTGCAGGGACGTTATCGTAGACAGAATGATAATCGACTCCACTCCAACGGGAGCGGAAGGTTTTATCATATCACAAAGCCAGCAATACGGGAAAGCGAGACACTTTATTAACAGCATGTCCGCAAAATCCCCGCACGGCTTTGAATCGGCTTATGACATAGTGTCGAACGTGCTTTCCTCTGCGAGAAGGGCTGTCATTGCGTCCGAGATAAAGGAAAGATGCAGAAGAAAAAACAGATGCGCCAACGCAACTTATCGAATTTGTCGGCTCCCATGTATATTTTTTGAGGATGCGGGTTTAAATCCTTGAAATGTTTAAACATCGCTATACGTTTTTAAATATTTTCACTATTTTATGATAGTGAATATAATATGGAGATATATTATCACGACACGCGTTTAAACTGGATTCAGAGGAAGGTGAGGACAGACCCGAAGATAACCGCCGAGAACAAGCAGGCCATCCTCGAGTTCGACCGGCAGCTGCTTGTCGACGGCATGAAGAGGCCGACCAGGGTGAACTACCTCTCGACCCTGTACGTGCTCGGGAAGAAATCGCGCAACGGCTTCCGTATGTCGACCAGGAAGGACATCGAATACCTGATCGCCTTCGTGAACGGCAACGGCTTCACGGAGTGGACCCGGGAGAAGTACTTCGTCATCATGCGCCGGTTCTTCTCGAAGCTGGGGATAGATGTCAGCTGGATACGGCTGAAATCAAGGAACGAGCTCATGAACAACCATATCCCCGAACAGCTCCTCGAGAAGCCGGAAGAGCGGGCGGTCATCAAAGGGATAGACAAGCTCATGGACCGGACGATAACCGCGCTGCTGGCCGAGGGCGGGTTCAGGATCGGGGAAGTCCTGCCGCTCGAGACGAAGAGCATCGCCTTCGACCGCTACGGCTGCCGACTGATCGTCAGTGGGAAGACGGGGATGCGGGCGGTCCCGCTGATCAGGTGCGACTGCGACCACAAGAACCTGGCCGTCAACCTGCTTGAGAAGTGGCTGGACAAGCGCGAGTTCGAGACGCCGTACGCTTTCAACCGGCCGTTCATCCAGGGCGAGGACCGCGGACTGCCGCGCGGCCTGAGCCATCGATACATCAGATACGTCTTCGAAATGGTCAATGGGTCAGGCGCGACAAGGAAGCATGTGCACCCTCATCTCTTCAGGCACACCAGGGCGACTCAGTTGGCGAACTTCCTGACCGAGTTCCAGCTATGCAATTACTTCGGCTGGACGTACGGATCGCAGACGCCCAGGGTGTATGTTCGCTTGGCCGGGAAGGACATCATAAACTCGCTGCTGAAGGCGTACGGGATGAAGCCGACCGAGAAGATGAACCCGTGCCTGTGGTGCAGCTAAAAGAAAAAGTTGAGGGGCATGTACGAGCCCCTCGACCCCATGCAGTTCCAAGGGGTGCCATCCCGTCTGCATGGGGCAGTTGTTTGCCATCATGTTTGACCGGCTCATCCGCTCATCGCGTCTTGAGGTATGCGAATGCTCCGACGACCGTGATCAATATCACGACGCCTGCGAGCGCAAGCGGCAGAATTGATGCGAGGTCGAACCCTGCTTTCGTGTTGTTACCTATGCGCTCGACCACGGCCGCGCCCTGGGTTCCCAGAGTCGAGGTCGGTATCGCAGCAGCGAAGGTAAAGTACACGATCGCCAGGATTACCAGAATGATCGGTACGAGGCCGATCATCATGATGTTGCCTATGGCCATCTGTCCCTTTTTCATGATAAATCGGTTTCTGGGCCATCTAATAAAGTAGTTTGCGCAAAGAGCAAATGGTCAAGGGCGCATCTTCCGCCGCCTGAGTATGGCTTCGATTTCTGCCGAGCGGTTTGTGTTCCTCCGCCTTACCTCTGCATCGAAGTCGAGCACCAAATCAGCGTCAAGCCAGAGATTAAATCTTCTTCTCGCCATTCATTACCTCAGTCATGGAACACCCTGTACATCACCCCGGTTATTCCTGCGGCCACGAAGACGAAAATCGTGTAATGGATTACGCTCGGGAACAGTGGGATGAGCGTCGGGCTGACCACCAATCCGATTACGACCGTGGAGCCGAAGTTCTTGGTCTTCAGGTAAAACATGAGTGTCGGGATGAAGAAAAGCATTACCCAGAACCACGGCCCGAGAAGGTCGGTGTAGACTCCAAGGACGCCGGATATGATCTGTCCATGAGTGACCTTGACCCACGCTGCCGTGATGTTTGCTATTGCCATCTAAGACGCCTCCCTGAACGATTGGCCGCGCATGAACTGGACTATGCCGATGAAGTACACGAAAAGAATCATCGTGCCCATGAGCGCGGCGAACGGATGGACGCCGAGCGTACAGGCGCCCGGGACGCCGCACATGAGGTTGTTGATGATCACCGGGAACGCGATTGTCGCGCCGGCGAAGGCGCTGATGATGATGAATATGCCCTGGGCCGCGAGCCTGACGTTCTCGACTATCCAGTTCACTTCTGAAAGGATCGGGGTGTAGGCGTTGCTCACGGCCGACGTGGTGGAGTTTATCCCCGACTCGATTTCAGGCCGGCCGAACCCGGCGATGGACGTCATCCCGGCGTCAAGCGATATCACCGTCGGGACTATGCCGAGCACAAGGTTGAAGATGAACGTGTACAGCGCGATGTCGTAGAACCTCATCATCCCACCCCCTTCTCTGCAGACGTGAGCTTGTTCAGGATCGCGATGAACATCGCCATCACGATCGTCCCCGCCCCGAGCGGCCACCAGGTGAAATACGATATCAGCGCCGCGAACAGCACGACCACCACTCCGGCAGTCGCGCCGTTGCGCTGGTCGAACATCAGCGCCAGGAAGAATATGAAGCATATCGACATGAATGCCTGGATGGTGAGGCCTGACGGCATGGGCCCGGCTATCGTTTCTATGATGAGGAAGAATGGTATGGCATCAACGAGATGCTCGAAAATCTGCGACAGCTCGATGGTGTTCTCGCCGAAAACGCTGTGGTGGATTTTCGCGTCGACCTTGTAGGTGCCGTTGACGTCCGGCACCGCGTAGCTGTACGATGCAGCCGAGTGGTTGGTCGAGTTCGCGTAATAGAGCAGCGTGCCGTTCCTGCCCGTCCAGTTGTAGACGGCGAACTCGGAGCTGACGGCGTTGCCCGAGACGTCGATGAAGCTGAAGACTATGCTGCCGCCGGTCATGTTGAGGTAGTAGGAGAAGTTCGCGGCCGAGAAGTCGTTCGTGATTATCTGGTTTATCTGGATCGTCTTCGTGAGGTCCGACGAGTCGGCGAACAGGAAGCCTATGGAGCGCTCCTCGGCGCCGTTGTCGACGTAAATCTGGTACTTGTCGCCGTTGATGAGATAGATGATGACCTTGCCCTCCGCATCGAAAAGCTGTTCTGTCATGGTCTCGAGGTTGCCGCCTATCCATTTCTTAATCTTTAGCGTAGACCCCGAGAACTCGCCTGTGTTGTCGAGCAGCGAGACGAGAATCTGAAGGACCTGCTTCTGGTTGGCGTCGACAAGGTACATGTTCTTGTCCTCGACCGTCGACCGGGCCAGCAGGTCGCGATAGTAGAACTCTGTCGCTGAATACTGCACGAGGCCGCGCAGGTAGTCCAGTTGCACCTTCGAGGCGATCATCATCCTCGTCGCGTTGAAGTCCTTCCAGGACGTGCCCTCGGTGCAGTAGATGATCATGGTGTGCGTCGCTCCCGGAGGGATGCCCGAGCTTCCGTTGACCTCTTCGGTGAACATCACGTAGTAATGCGGGGCGTATTCCGAGTAGACGGTCATGTTGTCGACGAGCGAAGTGAGGACCGGCCCGGCCGAATGGTTGACGACGGCGAAGAAGTTCCCGAAATAGACTTGGAAGCTGGTGACGTTCTCGGTGTTGACGACGAGGTAGGAGCCGTTGGCGTAGCTGCTGGTGTTCGTGGTGTTGACCAGCACATCGGTCAGGTTCGCCAGGACGTAGCCGCTCGCCACGAGGCCGGTGAAGTTCAGCGTGACGTTCTTCGAGCCGCTGGCCGATATGTTCTTGTAAAATGCGTAGGTCGTGTTGTCAGAGCAGCCGACACCGCCAGACAACACATAAAGCCACGCAGACGCGGAATATGGCGCGTAATTCGCCGTCTCTTCGACCGAGCAGGAGAAGTTATAGTTGCCAGCCGCAAGCGTGGAAACATAAGGATTCGAAACGGAGATGCCGTTCCTGTAGAACGACGGCGAGCCTTCCGAAACCGAGCATGAGATTGTCGCCTGGGTGTTGACGCCTATCGTCCAGGCTGGCGATGCCGACAGCGAGACGGTGCTGTTCGCCTTCAGCTGCAGGACAGCCGAAAGATTCTCATAGGCCGAGTTGTTGATGGTGCGCTGGTAGGTGTTGTTGAAATAATAGAGCGTCCCGGACCCGTCGCTGAAGGTGATGTTGACGTTGCCGTTCGGGATGCTCGACCACTCGAACATCGCCGGGTTGTTCACGGATGCGTTGCACAGCTGGGTCGTCGAGTTGGCGAAGCAGACCGTCCAGTTCTGAAGCGCGGCGCTTGTCGCGTTGTCCCTGAGCGAGATGTTGAGGCCCATCCAGACGTAAAAGTATTCGACATCGTAGGCGATGTTCGGGCCGTCGCTCGCCGAGATGTTGAAGGAGTGAGGACCGCCGGTGAGCGTCAGGTTCCCGGTGCTGTAGGTGGCGTTCGTGATGTTGAACGACGAGTTGTAGACCCCGTCGATGCGGAGGGTGATGTTGAGGCTGGCCGCATTATCGTCCGTGGCCGTGATGTTGCGGAAGACTTTGGTGGAGTAGTAGGTTGTGTTCTCTGGCTTGATAATCGTAATTACCGGAGGATTGTTTCCCGATGACGTTTTTTCCGTTCCTACCGACCATGATGGCGGATTCGAGACATAAAGCCTTACTCTGAAATTATCATAGTATGCATTTGATGCGTCATTTCCCCTAATCCCAACTGAGGCGGGATCATTTCTTGCTGCTATGCCTCTTATGGTAAAATTATTTGCGACCGCTGGAAATAAATTGACGTACAGATCATGGACTATTCCACTCGCATTCGTGTACAGGTCCAAACGGGAATTATAAGTTACGTTCAGGTTTGTCGCATATGAAACTCCCAAAGATACCCAACCTCCGTACCATTCGTCATATCTTGCTTTGTTCAAAGCTGCGACTGATGAATAGCCTGATATTATTCTGTAATGGTTAGTCAGGTTACAATAAAATCCGCTTGCTCCTCTTGTGTATTCTGGCGTTGTGGCTCCGCCGGTCACATTTGATTCAAATTCTATTATCAACGGCAGATTCCAGCTTGTTGGATTAGCCCACAACATATTATCATTCGCTGTTACAGCTGTCCCATTGTGGTACGCCCTATTATTTGAAATTGAAAACTGCGGTCCGCCAGACGCATCCGTTGTATCTCTGGTCCAATTCGAACCTACGCTATAATTATTTGCTCGATTGAAATCATCGAAAACCCTGAAGGTGCTCCAACCATTCGACTTGTCGGTCGCCGTGCTCGAGTTATAGTACATCAGGAACGAGGTCTGATTTGCGGATGATGTTTTGATGTAAATCGTGCAGTTCGTTGCCGTGTCTGATTTGTTGCAGACCGGATGCCTCCAGAAACTCATGTTATTTCCGGTCGCCGAATTGCAGTCTGTCCCATCGGTTATCAGCATGTCGACGAAACCGCTCTGTAAATCAGTGTATGGAATTTGGGAATTGCTGAACATGAACTCGGCCTCGTATCCTGAAGCGAAAGACGAGACTGACGAATTCGTGATCTCACGGCATTTGTTGTATCCGGTCGGCCAAGCCGCGGCCGTCATGGGCAAAACAGCAAGGGCTAAAAAAATTAACAAAATCGCCCAGATCACGAATCTCCTGCTCATCAATCCTCACCAGAAAGACGGCTCTTTCGGCTGGCGGCGGCCTTTCTTCTTGCGGCCGCCGCCCTCGGTCCCGAATGGGTCGAACACCCCGCCGCTCCTTCCGCCTCCGCCGAAGTCGAAGATTGGACGCTCCGAGTTCTTCTGGATGCGTCCCGCGACGCTCGGAAGCTCTCCGATGTTCAGGCCGCCACCTCCGCCAAGGAATCCATGACGCCCAGCTTTTGCCCTGGCATCAGCCCCCGCTTTTTGCCTGGCGGCTGCTATCTCGGCTTTTATGGATTCGCTTCCCCTTGCCCTTCTGTATTCGGCGTCGTATGCAGCTTTTCTTGCCTGGTTCAGTCGGCTTTCCATCTTCCACTTTCCAGCCTGCTCTTCTCCCTTCTTCTTTATCCATTTTCCTATACCCATGCTCCTCACCGTCCTTAATAATAACCGCTTTCGGGGTCGCGCCTCAGCGACGACACGATGCCGTAGATTATCATCCCGACCAGCATAGCGACCGGCCAGTATCTCCATGCGAATTTCAGCTGGTCGAGTATCGTGAGCGCATCCGTGTACCCGGCGAGCTGCTGGTCAGCAATCGGGAAAAGCACCGGCTCGTAGACCATCGACAGGATGATCCAGACGAACGTCACCAAGAAACACATGAGCAGAACCACCACCCATGCGTACGCCGCAGATTCTCCTTTCATCGTCTTTTCCTCCCGCGTTTAGAGCCGAACCCGAGGAACTCTTCAGCCGACATCACCGGGTTCTTGTGAAGGTAATAATAGCCGCGCTTCTTCTTCCTTCCGCCCGTGCTTGGCGCCCTGAACAATTCCATGCCGCGCATCGTCGGAGGGGCGAAGAACTTCTCAGGCGGCGGCTGCTTCCCGCGGCCGAATCCGAAATCGAATCCGAAGCCGGTGTCCTGGCCGCGCTTCAGGCGCGACCTGTTCATCTGGCCGGCCTTCAGTTCAAGGCTTAGAGCCGAGCCCTGGTTCAGTCCGAGGCCGTCCCCTAACGGAATAATGAATCTTTCTCTCGATGTGTCCTTCCCGAAGTCCGTGCCTGATTTCGCATTCAGGCCGAGCCCGAGGTCCATGTCCTGGCCGCCGCGCCGCTCCTGCCCGGACTGTTGCTTTATGTCCGTGCCGAAGGCGAACCTGAAAGCGTCATCTTCCTTCGCGGGGTTTCGTGCCCCGGACTTCGATTCCGGCAGAAGCGCTACGAGCATGTTGGGCTCTGATTTCTGGCCGCCTTTGAATGCCGAGCGTCCGCCCTCGAGCCCGAACATCTTCGCCTGGTCCGCTCCCTGTACGAAGCGCTGCATCGAGTCGCCCATCATGTCCGTCTTCAATCCAGGACCGGATGGCGAGCTAACCTCTCCGCGCTGCTCGAACAGGCCATGAACAGGCTCGAATTTCCCGGACTTCTTGGGCTCTTCCATGAGCGAGTAAACTTCCGTCTTGCCCAGCGACGCCCCGCGCCTGGTGCCTTCCCCTGTGAATGCTGCATCCATCTGTATCGTCGGCCCCTGGTCCGTGGCCGCGATTTCCGAGAATATGACGCCCTTCTTGCCCTGCACGCCGTAAGCTGCCGAGCCGTAGGTGTCCTTGATGTTGTAGACCCTCGCCGGCTCGCCCTTCGCTTCCGGGTTGTAGAGCCTGAATATGCCCTCCGGCTCCTTAGCCTGGCCGACCTTGACCGACTCGAAGAAGCCGGCGCCAGCCGTCTCTCTGGATCGTATGCCCAGCTGGACGGTCTTCGATTCGGACGTGCCTATCGCCAGGTCGCCTATCCCTTCCGCCTGGCCCGACCGCTGCACGACCATGTCGTCCTTGGTGACGCTGTAGCTCTTGACCTTCTTTGCCGAACCCGTCACGGTCGTCTCGACTTCGTGCAGACCGTAGACGCGCTTAGTTCCCATCTCCGTGTCCATCATCGTCAGCTGGGACTTCACCCTCGAAGTGGCGACCCTGCCGCTGTCGGCTGTGATCGTCTTCGTGTATGCTGTCGCTGATGTTCCGCCTTCATCAAGGAAGACGTCGGACTTCGCGCCCTCAACGAATGTCGGCGTCGGCTTGGGATTCCCACCCTTGAGAAAATTGATGACCTTCGGGACGCCTTTCGAGATTCCGTAGCCGACGAATGGGACGGCTGCAAGTACGCCAGTTCTGGCGATGTTTTCGGCGGTAGGGTCTTTAATGGTCTCTCCCACTTGCAGACCTGTTGATGCGGCAAACAATACGTTAAATCCCCCCTTCGCGACTGTGCTAATACCTGCACCAAAAACTCCACCTGCAGCTGGTATACTTGCCATTCCAAGCCCAGAATACAATGCTTCACGCGAATCGAACGGGACGCTTGCTGTAAATACCTGCTTGCCCATGAACTCAAATGAGCCAGTTATATATTCAGGCTCTTTTTCATAGAGACCTTTGACGTAATTCATATAGTTCTGGTGTTGAGTTTCCGCGTTCCATGTTCCAGCCAAAACTTTCGGTGCGTACTCTGATATTAAAAAACTTCCCGACTCAATCGGATTCGTCGCATACTTAGCGATATAACCTGCCTGGACTTCCGGGCTCTGGGCGCTCTGATAAATGTTTTTCTGCCGTTCCTCTTCCCTGATCGCGACCGTTTCCGCGTCCCTCTGCGCCATGCTCAGAGGCGAATGGGTATCGCTCACGACCGGGTACGCCATCTGCGCCTTCTTCGACACGGCGGCCGTCTCGATCGGGACGGTGTAGATGACCTCTCCGCCCTGGGCGGATTCGGCCGCACGGAGCTCGTTCTTGCTGATGACGCCGGAGATATAGGCTTCGCGCGCGTTCATGGTCTTTTCCTTCGGGGTGAAGTCGGGAATACCGAGAAGGCCTCGTTGGAAGTCCGTCATCTGCCTTGGAGCGGCGGTCTGGACGTTCTGCTGTGTTGGAACATTCCATCCCGGGCTCGTGAGGACATAATCCTGCGGCGCCTTCTCGACGTGTGCGCCGCCGCCCGGGCCTGCGCCCGGTATCAGGACCTCAACGACGCCCTGCTCCGGGGTGATCGGCTGATCGGATGAGCGGTAATATACCTCGCCGCTCGCAGTCCTGACCTGTATCTGCTGCGGCGCCGGCTGCGGTATCGGAGGCGGAGTCGATGTCTGGCCGGTCTGAGAATTGTACATGCCCGACGCGGCGACAATCTGCTCCCCGTTGTAAGAGCCTGATGCAGCCACGCTCTTCGGCACGTAATACTCATTTCCCTGCGATGTTTTCACGGCTACATATTCGTCGGCCATGATAACTCGGTTTCTCACCTTCTAATTAATCAGATTCGTTTATTAGATGCAAAAATAAGTTTTTTACATGAAGCTCTTCTCCAATGAAAAGTCCGAGTCTGACGCTGCTGTCAACTGCGGAAACGGGTTTTTATTTTTTTCTGTTTTAATTTTAATGGTCGGCATATCCAGAAATCCAGACTTGTTGACATTTCCGAGTATCATGGCCGTTCTAATTTTTCCCGGACCTATCGCGCTGTTTGGGTTTTTAATAAGAAGATGGGGTGTAAAACATGGCGGAGAATTCAAGCCTTTCTGGAAATGAAGAGATCGCTGGCTCGTACCAGGGGCTCAACAAGTTCGTGAAGCTCATACACAGCATCCAGGCCCAAGACTTCGACGTGCTGATCGGCGTGTCAGGCTTCAAGGGCTTCGGCAAGACAACATTCTCCATCCAGGTAGGGAAGCACCACGTCATGAACAATCTCAACAAGCGATGGTCGCTGAAAGATTACCTGGCATGGGACAACGAGAACGTCTTCGACAAGGCTTACGCGCTGCCCGAATTTTCTCCGCTCATCTGCGACGAGTCGGTGAGGTTCGCCATGTCGGAGGATTGGAACGCCCGCGAGTCGAAGCGGCTCAAGAAGGTCTTCACCCAGATTCGCACCAAGCATCTCGTGACGTTCTTCAACATACCCGACCTGTTCTGGATGGACCGGAAGTACAGGGAGGGCATGATGACGGTGTGGATCCATCTCGTGACGAAGGGATACGCAATCGTGTTCGTCCCCGACCTGCGCCCGGGCATCGACGACCGCTGGCACAGAAAGGAAATCAAGGACTTCATGAAGCCGTACAACTTCTTCACGCCCATCGACAACGTGCTGAAGACGCTGAGGCGCCACCCATGCTACTGCGACGAGTTCGCAGTGCCAAAGCTGCCGGCAGACGAGTACGCGTCATACATGAAGCTGAGGGACAGCATGGTCTTCGGAGAGCACAGCGGCAACGAGGACCCGCGCAACCTCGCCGGCATCGCCTGCTACAACATTTACAGAAACCCGCTCATATTCGCCGACCTGATAGACGGCGACTACATCAGAAGGCCCACGTACAAGTGGCTGTCCGATGTGCTGATGAAGCATCCACGCGCCGATGGGAGCCTCATAACCAAGGACTCGGTCAGGCGATGGTGCGAGCAGCTGAGGAACGGCGAATCCGTGCCCCGATTCAATAAAATCAAGTTCAAAAACAGCGGCGTCGAACTGAAAACTTGAATTTTTTAATACCCTTTTTCATTATAGATACTCAGATTAAGGCCCTTACTCTTCTTCTTGGCTGCCGAGAAGCCCGGGCTGGATATCACTTCGATTTGATTCCTACCACGGCCACCACGAAGGTCATGATCCCGGTTATAATTGCATAATAGAACGGCTGCCAGGCTTCATCTGCCGCCATGGTGTAGGCGACGTAGTCATCGTAGGCCTCAGGCACCACAGCCTTCCAGAAATAGATCGTGTCCTCGTTGACGAGGTCGTACCTGCTGCCGTACTTCTCCGTCACCTGCATCGAAAGGCCGGACGAGTACAGGACGAGAGCGATCGTGCAGAAGATTCCAACCAGGACGAACGCGTCGACGTTCCTCCGCATCTCGTCATTCATTCTTTCGCCGTCGGTTCCGCGAGAATCTTTCGGCTGTCCATAAGCTCGTGCTTCTTGCCGAACACCCCGCCGCCCGACTCTATGATGCCGAGCGCGGAGTCCATGCCCTTGTTGTCCCTTATGTTGAATTTGAAGAAATATCCGCGGTCCTGCAGGAACGACGTGATCATCTGGCCCATGCGCTCTACGAGCAGGAACATCACGAACAGCTTCTTGTAGTCAATCTTGTCCGAGTTTTCGATTGACAGCAGCTCGTCCAGGTATGAGTTCCTGGCCTCGATGAGCTTCTGGTTCTCCTCATCCGAGAACACCGGGAAGGTGACGTTGAAGATTCGGTTGACGATGGCGTAGTAGCGCTTGTTGGTCTGAAGGGTGAAATTGGTGAAGGCCATGATCTCGGCCTCGTCAGCCCCGGAGTAGAGGATCGCCACCCTTTCGTTCGTCAGCATGGAAGAGTGGGATGAGAACTCCTTGTCCGACGGCCTGATGTGGCTCACGTCTGGCTTTTCATTCGATTGTCTTTTCTGCATACTCCACCTTCTTCGCGTTGAGCATTATGTCGTTGACTGCGTTGATTTTGTGGCTGGCTTCCATGGTGCGCCTTTCCCTGATCAGCTGCCTTATCTGCGCGAGAAGGCCCTGGGCCCTCTCGACTTCGCTCTCAGGAAGTTGCATCATCCGAATCAGCCTCATGTTTCTTGTGCTCCGGGTCGGCGAGGTCGAAGCCGATTCGCTTCCCTGTCCGCACCTGCTCCCGGAACCATTCCCTGACGCTTTCGAACATGGTATCGACCGCTGCCTCGAACATCTATCCCACCGTAGTAGGCGCTGGTATCGTCGCGTTGTTGTAGCCCTGGACCAAATTTCCGGCCACGCTGCCGGCCGCACCAGCCGCTCCCTGCGCGCCTGTGACTACTTTCTTATTGGCGTCGGTGATGCCCTGCGCGACGCCCTGGGCGAGCGCGTTCACGTCGACGCCGCCTCCGCCCTGGTTCGTGACCGTCATTAGCGCCACGATGCAGATCGTGCCGACTATCATCACGATCGAGAGGATGACGATCCACTTGAAGATGTCCTTTTTCCCGGCCATCTTCTCCTCGACCGCTATCCTGTGCTGTATCCTGGCTTCGTTTAGGTCGGCGCGGTTGTTGCCGCTGTAGTAGTCGTTCAGGGCAGGCAGGTCTATCGTCTTCGATGCCGAAAGCGAACTATGTATTTTAACCAGATCGACGTCAAGACCAGGCTGCAGCTGCAACACAAAACCATCCTTCTCTTCGACCCTTTTCTTTATTTCAGCCTTCAGGTCCTTCAGGTTCATTATCCCGATGCTCTTGAGCAGCTGGATTTTCTCGTGCATGCGCGGGTCGACCGTGCGGCCCTCGTTTGAATATGCGATGGCGATCATCGAGCCGGACTTCTTCTCCTTCCAGAAGTGGTCGCGGTCTATGTTGTACGTCCTGCCGTCCTTGGTGGTCCCGAGGCCTCCGAAGACGTCGATTTTCTCGAAGGACCCGGACCTGTCATCGCGCGGAAGCCAGAGCTTCGCCTTGCCGCCGAAGAACGTCCACATCGGGGTCTTGATGCTCATGACGATAAGCAGCACAACGAAGAACCCGTTGAGCCCCACCATCGCCAGGATGAAAATAAACTCTTCCAACGTAATGACTTCAAACATATCATCTCCTCCCGAATATCCTTCCGAAAACAGACTTGATGCCGCTGCCTCCGCCCTTCTCGGAAAATATGTTGTGCTTGGCAACCGTGAGCAGGGCGGTCCTCTCATTCATCGCGCCGGTGACTGAGCCGACCGAGCGCTTGGTGTTCGAGTACCACAGGATGCGAATGTTCTGAATCAGAATGTCTACCTGGGGCGTGTACTCCCCCTTCTCGAGCGATTCGATGAATGAGCACACCATCTCCTCGAATCTGTGGCGCATGACTTCGGCATCGAGCTCAGTGAAGAACGTCAGCTTGATAGTCTTCATGAGGCCGGCGAAAAGCGGGTTGTTGTCGAAGCGCTTCTTGACCTCTTCAGAGACGTCAGAATCGGCGACGAGCTCGTGAATGACCTTCGCGAAGTCGCTTGAGTCCATCATGCCGTAGGGCGTCGTGCGGTCCTTGTCTTCCTGTGGCTGCTGAGGCCCTGACCCAAAAACAGACTCGTACGCCCTTGGATTCATAATCATCTTGCCCTGCTGAATGTGCTCACGAGCGTCCCGAATCCGGTTATCAGCGATGAAAGGATCGCGTAGACGAGCATCACCATCCCGAGCCCTCCGTAGAGATATCCGAGCGGCCATCCGTCCTTGTAGGTCAGGTAAGCGCATGAAACGACGTCGGAACTGAAATTACCGGCCGATCCGACGTACGTGTAGTTCGAGACGTTGCCGTTGACCGTTATCGACTTTATGGCGGTCGCGCAGAATGGAATCTCGATATAGACCGACATCAGCGCGACGAGCATGAGCAGCCCGAAGGCTATGAAGGCGAAGATGGGTATCGTCGAGCGCGTCTCGACATCAAAATAATCTTCCTCCGCGTCCCTGCTCTGGCCTTCCTTGTTGATCGGGATGAACGCCAGTATCATGAATATGAAGGCCAGCACGTTGAACAGAATGAAGATGGACTCCAACATGTTATTTAACACCTCGCCTCTTCTAATAAATGAGATTTTTCGTAATGGTTGCGGATGATGTCGACGAGCACCCTTGTTTTCGTTTCTGCCGTGACATCCTCGAGTTTGTAATTCATGAACTGCGCCGCCTTGAAAATAAGGAAGTACGTGCGGCAGCTGAGGCAGTTGATGCGATACTGGCAGAACGTGACGTTGAAGACGTGGCCGCAGTTCGGGCACTTCACCAAGAGTTTGATGCGGAACAGACTATCGCCTCCATAAACCTTTCCACTTCGACCAGCTCTCATTAAATCCGATAGAGGCTAATATTGCCGCTGGTACGCTGGCAATCGCTATAGCCCTGTCAAGCTGGTTTATCGCGGGTATTAATGCGATGAGAACCCAGAGCATGACGAGCTTTTCTTGGTCGTTTTTTAATCTGGGCGTCATCCTTGAGGTAACAAATAAAATCAATCCCAATATCGTGTAGAATCCCAAGTACTCCACGTCAAAAAACGGATTCGTCCACGCATAGATTGTCTGCGGCGGGATTGGGACAGACATGTAGTTATTCCAGTACGTCACGGTTATCAAAATCATGGGCGACGTCACCAGCAAAATCAATGGTAATACCCTGAGCATCTTCCGTCGTTTGAACACCAAAAACAACGACGTCCCAGCTAAAAACACAAATCCGTAGAGCCCATGGTTATAAATCATCGCCGAGGTTGACCCAGCATAAATTTTGTTCTTTGCTTTTAGGATTGAGTACATTATCAGCGGCATCAAAATCATGTCGATTGTGTGCGGTATGACCTGCGACGTCCTATCCCTGAACCCCATCGACAAAAACAATAACAACGTCACTATTACCGCGTTCCTTGGACCGAAAAATCTCCAGACGAATATTGAGATCACGCCAGTAACCAGCGGCATCAGGAGCATCTGGAGCATCAAAACGATGCCGTTGAAATTCCCGCTTAAATATGCAGGGACCATTAAAATATGAAAAAGCGGCGGGTATGGACCCTGAGAATTGACGACATCTGGACGAAACATGCCGTTCTTTCCCTCGGCAAAGTCGGCGATTATGAACTTGTGAAAATTCCAAATATCCGACCCGAACGGCTCGCCTGGTATTGTCAATGTGCACAGCCAAATGATTTCGATGCAGATAATTATCGAAATCAGCCATTTTTCAAATAAATTTTGCTTGATTTGGAGCATGCAATTACCTCTTCCCGTTGACGGCGTTCCTGACGAACTTCCAGCCGTCCATGAACTCCTTCGTCTCTTCCCGGCGCTTGTTGTCGATGGCCAGCATGAGGTCGGTGATGTCGTTGAGTTCCCTGCCCTGCTTGTACAGCCGGATGATCATGCGGATTCTTCTCGCCTCGGTCATCACGCCATCGAGGACCGTGGTGAAGGCGATGAATGTTACCAGCAACATGAGGTTCTTGACCTTCATCCCATGGCCTCCGGGTATCTCTTCAGCGGCACGTTGTGGCCCTTCTGAATGTGATAATGAATCTGCTGGCGGGCACGCAGCTTCTTCCCGCACGTGCACCGCCTGAACGAGTTCGCGTACGTAAGGAATCGTCCTCTCACCATGTCATCGACCTCAAATAAACGCCATTATTTCAATTTTTCAAGCAGGTCCTTCTTGTCCATCAGGAAAAGCCTCGTCCTGTATTGTCCATGCCATACGGCAAAGACATGAAGCAGGTCTTCCCTTTTCAACTCTGCTTTGAAATCAGGTTCGTTCGACTGCCCGGCATCCCATGAGCCATCGGCGTACACCAGCAGATACCACACGTCTTGTACCGGGACGTCCCCGGACCTTCCCAACTGAACCCTTTCAAGCCTATCGTTCATCATAGCTTGTCAGCCTCCTCCTTGAGCTCGTCATGATCGAGATTGGCGTACCATTCCTCGACCGTCTCGAGCTTGTCGTCGAGTATCTGGGCTATCGCTTTCGGGGCGAGGCCCTTCTTCTTGGCGGTCTTCACGAACGTTCGTCTCAGATCGTGGAAAGCGATGTGCTTGTTTATTCCGGCCCTCTTCATGAAGTATTGGAGGTGGTTGTAGGCGGTCCGGCTCGTGAACGTGAAAAGAAGCCTCTGGCCTTTCGGGAGCGAGTTCAAGTATCTCACCAGCACCGGAACGGTCACGGCCGCAATCGGGACCGAATGAAACTTCCTTTTTTTGTGTTCCCAGAATGTTATCTTTCTGTTCTGAAGGTCAACGCCGCCTATCTCGATTCCGACGATGTCCTCCCTTCTGATGCCCGTCGTCAGTGCGAGCGTGAGAAGGGCATGATCCTGGAAGTTGTCCACGATGTCGAGAAGCCTGGACTGCTCCTCAATCGTAAGGCTGTCGCTTTTCCTCTGTTGAACTTTGCGGGGAAAGCTATTGCCAACAACCTCCAACTTCACTGGCTCGTTCATATCACATCTTCCTCCACGGTTGCCTTAATTCCAAGGATTCGGAAACTTCCGCCGTTTGTTTGACCCATGAGATTCACGCTCGAATCGCCCCCGGTTTTTCAGGGGGGCTATTGTTTACCCTCGAACTTCCTCTTCCTTGTCTTGAAATCCGTAAGCTTCTTCTGGTCGAACGAGAGGCCGCCGGACCACTGCTTCCTTTTCTTCACAGGGATTTTCAATGGTTTTTCCCTCATGTATTTTCTCGGTGATTTTTTTCACAGTAGCATAAGATATTCGAAGGTCTTTCGAAAGTCCCTCATTGTAAGCATTCGAAATCTTCCTAAGTGACCCGGCTGACAGGCATGTTTCGAGCCGCGCCATGTCAACTTCCTTCCCGGGGCGGCCCCACTTGACCGTGTCCTTATCTCTTTCGTAGGCCATCTTGACGCGGCTGGAACGCTTCTTGCTCTCTTCCTCGGCCATCCAGCCGACGAACTGAATCATCATATCCGTGATAATCTTGTCGAACGGGGCCGGAATCTTGTAGAGGGCTTCCATCCACCTTTCCTGTGCGGTGTGGATTTTGATGCCGTTATACGCAAACAGGGCCATCAGGTTGACGAAGGCTTCCCGGTTCCTGTGCAGGCGGTCATAAGCCGAGACTATGACATGCTTATAGGCTTCAAGCTTTCGGAGGCTTTCGCGATCCGGGTTCTTGTAAGCCGACATCTTCTCCTGGATAACGTCCCACTCTGTGATTCCAAGTTCTTTCGCCAAGGCTTCGCATACCGGCAACTGGTTAAGTTCCTCTTGCTTGTCGGTCGATACGCGCAGATAGATTACGGCTTCTTTCATTCTTCCACCTCCGACTTTTTCTGGCGGGACGATTTGACAGGCGTGGCCGGGCTACAATTGGTCTTCCTCTCTATATCCGACCTTTGGGGAGACCGTGTAGCTTCTGAAACGCCTTTTGTCTCCGTCCCGTTTCCAGAAACGTCCTCGCCTTTCTTGGCGAAGAAGTCGATTAGTCGCTGGCATCCATCGCACGTCTTTTGCGTCGTTCCAGAGCTTTTTATCGGAAAGTTCTCAAGAAATTTGCAGTTAGAACAACTTTCCATCATCGCCCTCGCGTCG